>Ga0163150_10006233_pt1 | contig 14746 bp, 8 predicted proteins | sample OliLakLV19P2IB_FD_148628 | JGI IMG/M metagenome (GOLD analysis project Ga0163150, IMG submission 148628) | Freshwater microbial mat bacterial communities from Lake Vanda, McMurdo Dry Valleys, Antarctica - Oligotrophic Lake LV.19.P2.IB | ecosystem: Environmental > Aquatic > Freshwater > Lake >...
CACACGCCCGCGCAGCACCCAAAGTCGCCAGACCCCGACTACGGGCCAATCAACTCACATTCAACACGCGCATTCCCGCAGACATGTGCTCGATGAGGCGTCGCGAAGTGGGTTTTTCAACGCCCTGGTAGGCCGTGCCATTAGGAAACTGCTCTTGCGTCAAGTCGCCGTAGAGCGAGCCCGGGTTCTGAATTTCGATGCGATCAGAGTACTGATTGATCGAAATGGGTGTCGTCGATCCATCGTAATTTCGATGAATAACCGCGTTGATGAACAACTCGTGCAGAGCGATCTCCGGGTAGTCGGAAACCAGCTCCTCGGACAGGTCTTCGCGGCGGACGGGACGGTTACTGGCCAGATCCTTCGCGAGCCGATCAATATCCCGCATCACGTTGAGGAGGTCGCCGGATATCTTCAGTTCCTTCACCGGCGTGTCGGCCTGATTCTTGCCATCGTACCGGACGTATTGCACATACGCCCCAGGGAAATACGAGATCGGATCCTTACCGAAAAGCAGTACTGCGGCGTTGGTCGGAGCGTGAAGCCTCTTGTGGTAGAGTCTGAGCGATCCAAGTTGATCTTCAACGGTGCGACCATTCTCCGCCAAAACTTCGGGGGAGACTCCGCTGGGCAGATAGTTCACCTTAAAGAGATCGAGAGCCAAGTCGTCGAGCAAGGCTTCGGTACAAGCACGCATATCCCAAGTTTTCGCACGATCTACCCGGCGCTCCTCCAGTCGTCGCTCCTGCCCGACCGAAGCTCTATCTTTGGATGGCCCAGTGCGAATCCACACGGTTTGCTTATAGCGCACAGGTGGCATGTCCGAGGGCTGAACCTCGACAACCGCGATATCCACGCCGTTGTGAGCGGCCTTGAACACGTGCATCGTCGGTATTGGGAGAATGTTGCCGTTGTCCCGGAGGCCCGCAAGGTTCTCGAGCAGTCGCTCATTTATTTTCGCGCCGCTCGGCATGCCTTTGTTGTCCACTCCTACGAAAAAGTACCCCGGCTGTCCCGAACCAGACATGTCGTTCGCAAAGGCGCAAATTGCCTCGCAGACCTTATCGTTGTTCGTCAGCGACTCGGTTCGCTCTACTCGGAACGACTCCAAGTCTGCAAGAAGGGCTGCAATATCGGGCGGTTGCGACATAGGCAGAGGGTATGCGGCGAAACAAAGCGAGCCGCTTGGTGCCGATGACGACCAAGTGGTTGGTGCCGGCAGATACGAGTGAAGGGCTGGGCGCCTACTCCTCATCCCCCCTCAACTTTGCCACCACCGAAAAGTCCTCCAGCGTCGTGGTGTCTTGCGTGATCTTCTCGACGCCCGCGGCCACATCGCGTAACAGCCTTCGCATGATCTTGCCGGAGCGGGTTTTGGGGAGGGCTTCGGCGAAGCGGACTTGCTCGGGGCGGGCGAGGGCGCCGACTTCCTTGGCGACGTGGGCGGCGAGCTCTTTCTTGAGTGTGTCGTCGGGGTTGCGGTTGTTCGTGGCGAGCCAGGCGGGGCGCATGGTGACGAAGGCGACGATGGCGTTGCCCTTGATGTCGTGCGGAATGCCGACGACGGCGGCCTCGGCGACGCCGGGGTGGCTGACCATGGCGCTCTCGACCTCCATCGTGCCGAGCAAATGGCCGCTGACTTTGATGACGTCGTCGATGCGGCCCTGGATCCAGAAGTGGCCGTCGGGGTCGCGGCGGGCGCCGTCGGCGGAGAAGTAGTAAGGGATTGTCGCAGGGACTTCGGTGTCTTTGTGGTCCGGATGTGTTGAACCCGTTCGTGCGGGCCAGAGGCCCGGACCACACGAGGCCGCCGGACCCTTAACGCGGCCGAAGTAGTTGCTGATGAACCGCTCGCGGTTGCCGTGGATGCCTCGAAGCATGGCGGGCCAGGGCTTGCGGATGATGAAGAGGCCGCCTTGGTTGGGGGCGCATTCGATGCCCTGTTCGTTGACGACGGCCGCGTCGATACCGAGCATGGGGACGGTACACGAGCCGGGCTTGGTGGTGATCGCGCCGGGGAGGGGTGTGCAGATGTGGCCGCCGGTCTCGGTCTGCCAGTAGGTATCGACGATGGGACAGAGGTCGCGGCCGATGTGCTTGCGGTACCACATCCAGGCTTCGGGATTGATGGGCTCACCGACGGAGCCGAGGAGCTTGAGGCTGGAAAGGTCGTGGGCGGCGGGGAGGTGGTCGCCCCACTTCATGAAGGTGCGGATGGCGGTGGGCGCGGTGTAGAACTGGGTGACCCTATGGCGGGCGATGATGTCCCAGAAGCGGTCTCCGCCTCCACCGGCTCCCTTTGCGGGGAAGTTCGGCGCGCCTTCGTACATCAGCGTGGGCACGCGATTCATCAGGATGCCATAGAGGACGTAGCTGTGGCCCGTGACCCAGCCGATGTCGGCGCTGCACCAGAAGAGCTGGCCGCTGTCGGGAATGAGGTTGAACGTCAGCCGGGCGGTCATCTGCACGAAGGCGAGGTATCCACCGGTGGTGTGGACGATGCCCTTGGGCTTGCCGGTGGAGCCGGAGGTGTAGAGGAGGAAGAGGTTGTCCTCGCTCGCCATGCTGGCGCACGGGCAGGCATCGCTGGCGCGATCGACGACATCGTGCCACCAGTGGAACCGGGTCGGGCCGACCTGGGGCGAGCCGGAGCGGAAGCGCTTGCTCGGGGCTTCGTGGGCGGTGCGCTTGAGGACGACGACGTGATTGATGATGTGCCCTTGATTTCCGAGCAGCCGCACGGCGTCCTCGACGTTTTTCTGGAGCGGCACAACCTCGCCGCGGCGGTAGCCGCCATCGGCGGTCAGGATGACCTTCGAGTTGGCATCGGCGGCGCGCTCGCTGATGGCGGTGGGCGCAAAGCCGCCGAAGATCACGCTATGGACCGCGCCGATGCGCGCACACGCGAGAATGGCGATGGCGAGTTCCGGCACCATGGGCAGGTAGATGGTGACGACGTCGCTCTTCTTGACACCCAGCGCTTTCAGCGCACTGGCGCACTTGCTGGTCTGGATCTGGAGGTCGCGATAGGTGAGGGTGCGGATCTCAGGCTCGGCGGAATACTTGCTGTCGACCGCCGCGTGGCTGGTGCGGGGCGAGACCGGCTCGCCCTCCCACACAATGGCGACTTCGTCGCCGTGCCCGGATTGCACATGGCGGTCGACGCAGTTGAAGCAGGCGTTGAGCCGGCCGCCGGTGAACCACTTGGCGTCGTAGGGATTGCCCGGCGAAGCATCGAGCACGCTGGTCCATGGCTCGAACCAGGCGAGGCGGCGGGCTTCCTCGTCCCAGAAACCTTCGGGATCATCGATGCTGCGCTTGTGCAGCGCTTGGTAATCCTCTGGCGACGAAATGTGCCACTTGTCGAAACCGAGGCTCGCGGCCGAAGGCGGGGCGAAGCGACGATTCTCGGTAAGGACCGAGTCGAAGCCGTCGGATTGGGCGGCCGCGGGGGGCGAGAGGGGGTGCTTAGGTGTCGACGAAACCGTTGAACTCATGCATCCAGAGTACCAGCGCGCGACTAGAAAATGGGGCCGCGGCAACTGGTGCCATCGCTACCCGTCCAAGTCACGAACCGTTGTTCCGGAACCACCTGTGACGGCCGAAACGGGGTACGCTTCTGTTAAGAACCGTTTACTTGGCCGGTATTGCCGAATCTTCCCGCGCTTTGGAACGAATCCAACGCAGACTTTGCCAAGCGCCCGCGTCTGGCGCATCAGGTTCGATCGAGTACAACGAGGATTGCACAGCAGGCCATGAACAGCCACCTGTCACCGAAGGATTTGGCGCTCGTCATCGGGGTCAGCGAATCATCGCTGAAGCGGTGGGTGGATGAGGGTCGCCTGGAGGCCGCGCGCACCGTGGGGGGGCACCGCCGGATAGCGATGCACGACGCCGTGCGTTTTATCCGGGAAACCGGCGCGATGGTTGTGCGCCCGGACCTTCTGGGGATGCCGGACCTGACCGATGGGCCCGTCACGACGGTCGCCAACGGCGGCGCCGAAACCGCGTTGCAGTCGGCGCTGCAGGCGGGCAAGGCCGTGCAGGCCCGCGGGATTATCCTGGCCCAATACCTCGATTCGCGGAGCGTCGCGGGGGTGTGCGACGGGCTGATTACCCACGCGATGCACCGGATCGGCGAGCTGTGGCGACACTCCGAGCAGGGCATAACGATCGAGCACCGGGCGCTGGGGATCTGCATCGAGGCGATGCACCAGATCCGGCAGTTGCTCCCACCCGCGCCCGAGTCTGCGCCCGTCGCCGTCGGCGGGGCGCTGGAATCCGACCCATACACCCTGCCCACACTCATGGCCGCGACGTGCTGTCTGGAGATGGGCATCCGCGACATCAACCTCGGGCCGGATACGCCGGTCGACAGCTTGCTCGACGCGGCCCGCACGAGCAAGGCGAGATTCATCTGGCTGAGCGTGTCGGTGGTGGGCGAGAAGGTGAACCTCGTCGAGCGCATCCAGAGGCTCGCCGAAGGAGCCGCGGCCATCGGCGCGAGCGTGCTGCTGGGCGGACGCGCGGTCTACGGATTGTCGCTCCCGCCGATGAAGAGCACGCACATGATCCACTCGATGGCGGAGCTGGGATCGTTCGCTCGCTCGGCGCTCGCGGGTACGCCGCCAGCGCGGAGCGCAAGCAATGGTGCGGTCGGCTCGCCGGGGCGCATCGACTTTCCTCTCGCGCGGGCGGCGGCCGCGCGTCCACTCAAGTAAGAAAAAGCCCGCGCCAAGGTCGGCGCGGGCTCTGATGAGGATCGACTGACCGTCGCGTGCGATCACGCGCAGCCGGTGAAGTATGCCGACAGGAAGTCGAAGATGTCCTGCACGGTGACCGTGCCCGAGGCGTTGATGTCCGCTCTGGGGTTTGACGAGAAGTAGCCGCTCAGGAAGTCGAAGATGTCCTGGACCGTGACCGTGCCGGACTGGTTATAGTCGGCCTTGCAGCACGGGGCGATGTTGTTGCCGGGCGCGTTGCAGGTGGTGTTGTCGCCCGCGTAGCGGGTAAACGTTCCGGTACACGCGCCCTGCGCCAGCGGCGAGCAGGTCGAGCCCGAGCAGCACGCTCCGACGACCGACCCGGTGCAAGAGCCGACGGGAATGGTGACGAACTGGTTGCCCGCGATCAGGCCGAAGTCGATCAGCCGCGGCTCGCCGAGGTTGTTGGTGGCTGCGGGCAGGCCGCCGAGCACCTGGTTGGAGAGCGAGCTGTGGTCATTGCTGTTGACGAAGCCGCAGACGCGGATGGGCGATGAGCCGTCCCAGCCCAGTTCGTCGATGCGGATGCGGATTTCGTAGCCGGTGGTGACCGCGGCCGCACCGGTGGCGGTGGTTCCAGTCACGCCGGCGACGTTGCTGTTGTCAATCGTGGCGAGGATGAGATCGACGAAGGTGAGGTCGGGGTTGCCGGTGTTCTCGCCGAGCGGGTCGAAGGGGTTGGCGCTGATGAGGCGCGGGGCGTATGAGGCGAAGATCTCGGGGATGACCGGCAAGTTGTTGGCGGCGGCGTTGAAATCGCCCTGCACGTCGATGCCCGGGCGGCTGGTGGGGTTCCAGAAGCTGCCCGCGCCGCTCGGCGCACAGGCGTTGTTCACGTCGCGGCGGATGCAGACCGTGCCGTCGTAGCGCAGCGGGTTCACGAGTGACTTATCGACGGAGACGAACGAGCCGTAATCGAGCAGGCCATTCGGGCCGAAGACGTCGCCGGCCGCGCCGCCGACGCGCAGGAACGAAGCTTCGGAGGAGATCTCTGTGGGATCGGTGCCCTGGAAACCGGTGTTGCGGAACGTGACCCAATAGTCAGCTTTGAAGCCCGCGTCGAAAGTCAGGCCAGCTCCCTGAGTTTCAGGCCCGCCCATCCGGTTGAGGCCGTTGAAATCGACGTTCACATTGTCGCTGCGGAGGGTCTGTTGCCCGCCGTCAACCGTTGTGTTGTCCACGTCGAAGAACAAGTCGATGCGGTTGCCGTTGACCTCGAGGTTGCCGGTGATGAGCAGGTACACCTCGTTCCCACACTGGATGCCGTACGCGGCGTCGAACTCGCTGCCGTACGCCTTGTCCGGGCTGGGCACGGGCAACGGAACCGGCACGCACGGAGTGACGATGATGGGCGCGGGCTCGGTGGATTGCCCGACGAACCGGCCGCGGCCGTTGCCGGCGGTGGGAAGCTCGGCGAAGTTGGCAAATGTCGTTGTGGGATTGTTGCCGTTGGTGGCGGTGAGGAAGTAGTCCGGGGCGAATCCGGTATCGAAGGTGAGACCGTTGCCCGAGCCGATGGGATCTTCGCCCATGCGGTTGATGGCGTTGAAGTCGACGTTGGGATTGTTGTTGCCGAGGATGCGGTTCTGGCCGTCGGCCGCGACGGTGTCGATGAAGAAGTCGAACTTGTTGAAGTTGGTCTCGAGGTTGCCGGTGACGACGACGAAGAGCGACTTCTCGCCGCCGACCGTCACGACGCGGGCGTAGAGCGCGCCGAACTCGGAGCCCGAGGCCGCGTTGTTGGCGACGGGACCGGTCGAGTCACCAAACTGGGTCTCGATGTCGTTGGTCCAAATGGGAGCGCCGTAGAAGGCGACATCGAGCTGGCCATCGATGGTGGGAGCGGCGACGGCGATATCCGCTCCGTTCGCCACCGCAAAGAACTGGGGGCCGGTCGCGGTGTTGAAGTTGACGACGCGTGGCTCACCGTAGTTGCCGACGCAATCGACTTGGCCGATGACTTGGTTGGAGAGGAAATCGTGGCCGGTGCCGTTGATGAACCCGCAGAGCCGGATGAACGCTTCCGAGGGGTTGGCGATGGCGGCGAACGGAATCTTGAACTCGATGCCCGTGGTGACGAGCGTGCCATTGCCCGCCAGGAGAACGCACGGGTCGCCGGTCACGCCGGCACGGTTCGAGTTGTCGATGGCGAGCTGGATGCCCGAGCCGAAGTCATCGCATGGGAAGTTGCCGGGGGCGTTGTCGCCGAAGCCGGTCGGATTCTCCGTGTTGGTCCACAGCGGAGGGCCGTACACAGCTTCTTTGGTTCCATCAATGACGGGTGCCTGACCCATCGCCGTGGCCGCGGCGGCCAACAACAGGCCCGCGGCAAGGGTGCTCGGGACATACTTCATCGCATCGCTCTCCAAAAAAACGGGCAAGTTGGGGGTGAAAACCGGCGGGCGTCCACGCGGGCCGCGGCCGCTCTCGGGTGCAAACCCAAAGTTTACCCCCCGCGGCGATAACGACCACGAAAAGTGTGGGCGTTTATCGAATCGTTCAGGTTTATCGTTCAGGGTGGCGGTTGATCGGGCACCGGCACGGTTTCGGGAACAAGCCGGATCGCGGCACCGAGCGGCTCGATGGTCGATTCGTCCCGGGTGCGATTGTTCGGAATGTGTGCGGACGCGACCACGGCGATAAGCGGGGCAAGCTCGACCGAGCGCGTCGGCGAGCGGTTGGCGATGAAGAGCACTGACCGGTCGTTGAGGCGGCGTTCGAGCAGCAGCACATCGGGATCGCCCGAGGGAATCGAGCGCAGCGAGCCGAACCGGAGGATGGGGCCGAGGAGTCGGTCGGAGCGGAGCCGGAGCGCCTCGCGATATCCGGCCCGAATCGCTTGGCGCAAGGCGGGGCCGAGTTGCACTCCCGGCAGATATGGGCCCCGGTCATCCCACGGCAGCGGTTGCCGGCAGTGCGGATCGTCGGCTCCGTACATCCCGTATTCGTCGCCGTAATAGATCATGGGCGAGCCGGGCAGCGCAACCTGCAACCACGCGGCCAGCACGCACCGACGGTAAACCTCTTCGCTGGGCTGAGCGGAGTTGTATCCGGGGTTGCTCGCGATGGAGCCTTGCTGGTCGTAGTCGCGCCCAGGGTTGGCGATCATGCTGGCCAGCCGCTCGGTGTCGTGCGAAGCGAGAAGGTTCATCTGCACCAGATCGTGCTGCGGCGCGTGCGAGAAGACGCGGTCCAGTTGCGCGGCGAGTTTGTCGGACGGCATGGAAACGTCGCCGGAGAGCCAGCGGATGGCGGCGAACGAGAACGGGTAGTTCATCTGCCCATCGAAGATTTTGCCGACTGGATCTTCGGGGTGGGGCGAGAAGTAATCCTTGGAATCGAACCAGACCTCGGAGAAGAGGGCGGCGTCGGGGTTGATGGATCGGACGTGGTCGGACCACGCTCGCCAGAACGGCCGCGGCATGTCGGGCACAACGTCCAGTCGCCAGCCGTCGATCTTCACGGTCCACCGGGCCGTCGCGTCGAAGACGTGCTTCTCAACCGGCGGAAACAGGCGACCGGCGGCCTTGTCGCGGGCGAACTCGGGGAGGCCGCCGTTGTGCCCGTCGCCCCAGCTCTTCCAGCGGATCAGTCGGCCGGGCGCGACACCGAGCGGGTGGATTTTCCAGTCGGGAAACCGCTCGGCATCGGCGAACCGGCACTGAAACCAATCCTTGTAGGGCGAATCGGCACCCTGCGCGACGACATCCTGAAATGCCCAGTGCTGAAGGCCGACGTGGTTCCATACCCCGTCGAGAACTATCCGCAGGCCGCGCTTGCGAACCTCGGGAATAAACGTTGCGAAGAAGTACGCATCGGCGGCCGTGGTCGTCCAGGTGCGCGGGTCGTCGGTCTCGCGCGCCACAGCCGCGGCCTCCTCCTCGCTGCGCCCCGGGCCCGCGAAGGTCGGATCGATGTGCCGGTAGTCGCTGGCGTCGTACTTGTGGTGCGACTGGGCGTGGAAGATGGGGTTGAGGTAGAGGGCCGTGACGCCCAAATCCCGCAGCTCATCCAGTTTTTCGACCACCCCTTCGAGGTCGCCTCCGTAGCGCCGGGAGCGAAGGACATTGCCCAGTTGCCCGCCGCGCTGCCGGCGCGAGCCGAGCGACTCGGGCACCGGCAGTGCCGCCGCGTTGGCCCGCGAAAGTTCCAGCTCGTCCACGGACACTGCGTTCCAGTCGCTGTTCCAGTCGGCGAGGAAGCACTCCGGCGGACGCGGGTCGTTGGCAGGGTTGCCGTTGCGGAAGCGTTCGACGAAGATCTGATACCAGACCGCGCCCTTGGCCCAGTCGGGCGTCTGGTGGCCGGGCGGAATGGCCAGTGAGGCGACGTGTTCACCGCTGGAGATGCGCGGGCCTTGACCGAAGGTGCAGGCGATTCGATACCGGATGGTGGGGACAGGCTTTGGCCGCAAGCCTGTGTGATTCAGTGCCGGGTCCAGCCTGACCATCACCCGCGCCAACCCTTGCCCTCGCTCGATGAGCATTGGGGCATCGTGCTGACCGTCGAAGTCGGCAAAGCTCACCCACGCAGCGCTGGGTGCCGGATCCGGAAACTCGACCGCGATGTCGGCCAAGCAAAGCCCGGTCGAGATGGGTGAGACGACCGGGCGGAGGCTGTTCACGAGCGCCTGAACGTCGGTTTGCCGGGCGCGGTTCATAGAGTGTGTCGCTTCCGGAACGGCCAGGGATTGGCAGCCGAGCGTGCGGCCGCGCGATGAGGCTGCGGCCAGAACCAGCATGGCCGCGGAAGCGGCATGAATACCCGCCGTACGGGCTTTCGACGAATTTTTTCGCATTCCGTCCGAGGTGCGGCCAACGATGCGCACAGGGTGTGTGTTCGGCATTGGTGAAAAATCCCGGAGAATGTATACCCGCTAACGCAGCGCGACGGAGGACATCGACTTGATCGACCCGAACCGTTCGAGCGCGATCCGGACGATCGATCGACTTGGTGGTGCCGCTTTCCAAAGGAGCTCGCGTCGGCGGCCGCCGCGGACGCGCGGCCAAGCGGCGAAGCCGTTACTATCCGGCCCTGTGTCCGACCCCGCCGCACCGACATCGCCGACTTCTCAGCAGCCCGCGCCACGACCGCTTTGGCGACGGCTGGCGTCGGCTCAGGAATCCGGCCTGGTGATCGTGGTCGCGGCACTCATGATCGTCCTCACGGCCCTGGGTGGAAAGAAGCGTTCGGATTTCTCCATCGACATTCCCACCGGCGCGGTGGTGAGCGTGGTCGAGGGCGGAGACGGCAAACCCAGCGTGCTCTCCATGACGGATTCCGGCGGGCGCGCCACCCGGCACGAATCGCTTGCGGAGTGGCGCGTCAAGGAACTCGACGGCTCAGCCGGCGCGAGAAGAGCCTTCGGCTCGGGCACCGTCAGCAAGTTCTTCAACCGCGACAACCTGGTGAGCCAAACCACCTACGCCAGCTACATCGCGGTCATGGCCGTCGGCATGACGGCAATCATCATTCTCGCGGGGATCGACCTCTCGATCGGATCGATCTATGCGCTCGCGGCCCTGCTCGGTGCGATGGCGCTCAACTGGGTAGGCGTTCAGGCGGGAACGGCGAAGATGCTTGCGGTCGGCCTCGCGGTGTGCTGCGGTGCGGGGGCGGTCATGGGCTTCCTCAACGGCTTCGCGAGCGTGGCCCTGCGCGTCCATCCCTTCGTCATCACCCTCGGCGCAATGACCATTTACCGCGGTGCGGTGTTCGTTGCCAGCGATGGCCAGACCATCGGGGTGGACTCCGAGGCGCTGCAGCGCAGGTTTTTCAAGGCGGATATCGCCGGGGTGTACCCCGTCCCGACGCTCATCATGCTGCTGGTCGCCCTCATCGGCGTCTTCGTGCTCACGCGAACCGTGTTCGGTCGGAGAATCTACGCGATCGGCGGCAACGAGACGGCGGCGCGGTATGCAGGCATCCCCGTCGGGCGCGTCAAGGTCATCACCTACACGATCCTCGGCGCGCTGGCCGGACTGGCCGGACTTATGTACCTGGGCTACTACGGCGCGGCTGAAAACAACGCGGGCAAAGGCTACGAACTGAAGGTGATCGCGGCCGCGGTGATCGGCGGGGCCAGCCTGTCGGGCGGCAAGGGGTCCGCCCTCGGCGCGGTGCTCGGCGCGATCATGGTGCAACTCATCGACAATGGGCTGGTGATCCTGGGAATCGACCAGAGCTACAACGACATCGTGATGGGCGCGGCCATCATCGCCGCCGTAGTCGTGGATCAGACCAAGAGCAACGTGATGAGGTAGTTCGGGCCGGCGACACCCCCGGCTTCATTGGCAATCTTCGTTCCATCGACAATACTTCAAGCACCATCGCCGAGCCGAGCGCAACCGCTCTGCACGAGGCATTATGTCCACCTTGTTGTCCTCCCTTCTCGCCCTGGTAATGGCGGCCATCGCGCCGATCCCGACCCACGCTCAGGTGTTCCTTTCGCCCGTGGGGCCGAACGCGCTGGCGCGGCCGGGTTTCGGCACCGTCGTCCGACTCGAGTTGGCCGCTTTGAACGCGCTGCTCGACAACTGCCCACTCGAAGGAAGCGGCAAGCCCGGCACCCCGCTCCGCGACTATGGCCTGCCGCTTGCGATTCCAAATCCCACCGGCGGGCTCGTCGAGTGTTTCGCGGCCGCATCGCCGGTCATGGAACCCACGCTGCAAGCGCGGTACCCCGGTATCCGCACGTTCCTGCTTCAGTCTGCCGATGGCACCGCCACCGGCCGCATGGAAGTCTCTCCGCGCGGCCTGACGGCCATGCTGCGCACGCGCGACGGCGCATGGATGATCGATGCCTGGCCGCCGGGCGACCCGACCCATGTGGTCTCGTACTGGCTGCGCGATCGTCACGACGCGAACGATTGGACCTGCCACACGCTCGAAGGTGTACACGGCTTCGGCACCCCCCCGCGCGAGAACGAGAGCGCGGACGGTGTCAACGATCGGGGTCCGCTCCCGGCTTACCAAACCCTGCGAACCGTGCGGCTCGCGGTCGCGTGTACCGGCGAATACGGCGTGCACCAGTCTCAACTGCGCGGGAACGCGCCCAATGCCGCCGATCCGCTCGCGGCCATCGTCACCGTCGTCTCGCGCGTCAATGTCGTCTTTGAGGGCGATCTGGGCGTGCATTTTAACCTGGTGGCAAACAACGATCAGATCGTCCACTTCGATCCCGCGACCGACCCATATCCCGACGCCTGCGATGGATCGGGCGGGAGCAACTGCTCGGGCCCATACCTCAGCGCGAACATCAACGCGCTCGCATCCCGCATCGGCAACGCCAACTTCGACGTCGGCCACCTGCTCACGCGCGTCTACGGCGGCGTGGCTTTTCTATCGAGCGTCTGCGGCAACAACAAGGCCGGCGGCGTCTCGGGAATTCCCCGCGGCGGCGATGACGATGCGCTCAGCTTCCTCATCGTCATCCACGAACTCGGACATCAGTTCGGCGGCACGCACACCTTCAGCGGCACCCGCGGCCGCTGCGCCGGCAATGTCACGCTATCGACCGCGTGGGAGGCCGGGTCGGGATCATCGCCGCTGGCCTACGCAGGCGGCTGTCCGGTGGGCGATGCCGCGCCGAGCGACAATGTGGCCATCTTCGCCGACCCCTACTTTCATCACGGAAGCCTCGGGCAGATGAATACGTTTCTGGGAAACGCAACTTGCCCGGTGCAAAGCGTGTCGAGCAACAAGGCACCCGTCATCGAGTCATCGACCGGCGACCACGCGATCCCGCCGGGAACGCCCTTCGTGCTGAGCGTCGCCGCGATCGATTCCGATGGCGATGCGCTGACGCATTCGTGGGAGCAGTTCGACTCGGGCGCAGCGCGTCCGCTCAGCGGCATGGGTTCGGCCGACAGTGGAGTCGGTTCGCTCTTCCGCGTTTTCCCGCCGGTGCTGGAAACGACTCGGACGTTTCCCCGAATGGCCGATGTGCTCTCCGGGGTCGCTACACCCGGCGAGCAGCTCCCCCAGGTCGCCGGCGTCGTGCGGCGGTTCCGCGCGGTCGTGCGCGACAATCACGCCGGTATCGGCGCGACGACGACGACACCATTCACGAATATTGCGATCGCGGCCGGCGCATCGCCCTTCACCGTGCTGTCTCCTGCGCCCGGTGCAACGCTCGGCGGCGGGCCGCACGCGGTCGCGTGGACCGTGGGCGGAACCGATGCCCCCCCGATCTCTTGCGGCTCCGTAACGATCCGGCTCTCGACCGACGGGGGCGCAACTTTCCCCGACACCCTCGGCTCATTCGACAACAACGGCAGCGCGACCGTGATGCTTCCCATAAATATCGCCGCGGCACGGGTCCGCATCGATGCGGATGGCAACGTCTTCTTCGCGGTCTCCGGCTCCTTCGTCGTGGTGCGGTGTGCCGCCGACTTCAACGGCACCGGCGGCGTGAGCGTCGAAGACATTTTCGACTATCTCGCAGCCTACTTCTCCGGCGACCCGCGAAGCGACTTCAACGGCGAAGGCGGGGTTTCGGTTCAAGATGTCTTCGACTTCCTCTCCGCTTATTTCTCAGCGTGTCCGTAACAAAAAAACCACCAACGGGGCAACCCTTGGGCGCACTGATGGCACGGCGCGGAAAGAGAAATGATGTCCTTCCTCGATGGCTCCGTCCGTCTTGAAAAGAGCGGCGGCATCGTCTGCGACCGCTCCTCGATGCACATGATTCCCGGCAAACCCTCCGTCGCCAACGCGGGATGGATCTGGCCGGATCATCCGCAGTCCCTGCTCCACTCCACTCTGCATGCGACCTGAAGCTTTCCCCGCACCAGTTGGTCGCCGCTGGCGAGGCTCTCGAAGGCGGCGGCCGCGTCGATGTGGTCGAGGGTTATGAGGCCTTCGCCGAGGCGGTCGGGCGGACGGGTGAGCGTGACGGAGACGCCGTGCGGACCGGCTTTGAGCGTGTTGATGAAGCGGAAGGTGGCGCGGATGGGCTGGCCAGCCTCGATGTCGGTAATCTTGGGGCCTTCCTCGTTGGCGGAGACTCCGAAGACCTCGATGCCGACGCGGTCGCGGACGCGGATGATGGCATCCATCTTTTCGAGATCGACCTCTGAGCGGAAGACGAGCACGACGTTGACGGGTTCGCCGAACATGAAGCCGGTGGAGGGGCGGGCACGGTCGTCGAGGAACGCGATGGATTCGAGGCGGGCGTGGCCGGTGCCGTAGCGCTGTTCGCGTGGGGAATCCGGATCTGTGGCCGGCTCGGCGACCGGGTCGGGCACGGGGGCGGAGACGAGCTGCTCGTGCTTCTTCAGGCCGCGGGTGGTCTGTTGCTCGCGGACGAGGCGGAAGTAGCGATCGACGGCGTCGTAGGCGGGGCCGATGAACTGCTGCTCGCCGCCGGAGAGGAGCAGCCCCTTCTGGCAGATGCTGCGGACGGCGTCGGCGGCGTGACTGACGAAGAGAAGGGTGACACCGGAATCGAGCAAGGCGTGGAGGCGGCCGATGCACTTCTGCTGAAAGCCGGCGTCGCCGACGGCGAGAATCTCATCGAGGATGAGGATGTCGGGGCGGAGCGAGATGCTGACGGCGAAGGCGAGGCGGGCGTGCATGCCGCTGGAATAGGTGCTAATAGGCTCGTCGATGAAGTCGCCGATCTCGGCGAACTCCTCGATCTCGGGGAGGCGGTTTTGCATTTCGCGGCGCGGGATGCCGAGGATCGCGCCGCTGAGGACCGCGTTTTCGCGGCCGGAGAAGTGGGGATTGAAGCCGCTGCCGAGTTCGAGGAGCGCGGCGATGCGGCCCTGGATGTGGACCTCGCCGGTGGTGGGCGCGAGCGTGCCGGCGATGATCTGCATGAGGGTGCTTTTGCCGGAGCCGTTACGCCCGATGACGCCGAGAGACTCGCCGCGGCGGATGTCGAAGGAGATGTTCTTGAGGGCCCAGAAGTCGCGACCACACTTGCGGCCGGTGAGGGCCTGGCGCAGGCGGGCGGCGTTGGAGTGGAAGATTTGGTA
>Ga0163150_10006234_pt1 | contig 14738 bp, 10 predicted proteins | sample OliLakLV19P2IB_FD_148628 | JGI IMG/M metagenome (GOLD analysis project Ga0163150, IMG submission 148628) | Freshwater microbial mat bacterial communities from Lake Vanda, McMurdo Dry Valleys, Antarctica - Oligotrophic Lake LV.19.P2.IB | ecosystem: Environmental > Aquatic > Freshwater > Lake >...
CTTGTTAATTACATGTTATAGATGATCAATCGAATAAGATCGGGCGGCCAGGCGTGCCGGGTAAAATGAAACCAGAATTGTGATGGCGATAATAACAATAGAGGTTAGCAAGAAGTCCGTAAGTTTCATTTCCACCGGATAACTTGAGATAATGGCATTCTCCATCCCCATTCCAACGAGCCCATAGCTATCCTGCAACCAACAAATGATGCCGCCTAATAGCAAACCAAAGGCAGCACCTGAAAAGGCAATTAGAGCACCTTCACTTAAAAATATTTTTCTGATCAAATTCTCTTGTCCACCCATAGCAACCAGTATTGAAATATCTTTTTTCTTATCAATAGCTAACATTAATAATGAAAAGAAAATATTGATTGATGCAACCAACACACAACAAATGATGCCGCCTAATAGCAAACCAAAGGCAGCACCTGAAAAGGCAATTAGAGCACCTTCGCTTAAAAATATTTTTCTGATCAAATTCTCTTGTCCACCCATAGCAACCAGTATTGAAATATCTTTTTTCTTATCAATAGCTAACATTAATAATGAAAAGAAAATATTGATTGATGCAACCAACACAAGCAGCATTAACGCAACGGCTGTAAAAAGTTTTTCGATTTTTAATAAGCGATAAATATCCTGATGCTGTTCTTCGTTGGTTAATACTTTAAAGTGATCACCAACAATACCCATAATTTTTTTCTGAATGGTTTTTGAATCAATCATTTTGTCGGTTTGTACTTCCAATGAAGTGCGCTTGTTGCCATAGCTAAGTAAATCTTCAGCAAACTTAAGCGGAACAAAAATGTAGTTCTCATCATAATTTTTTTCGATAGAGAAAACACCTCCTGGCTCAATTGCCCTGCGTGTATATAGCTGTGAAGGATCAATCGAAGTTACCTTCATGTTTTTAATATAAAATAGCTGTAGAGGAAACAAGTTTTCACTAGCCGATACGGATAACGCATATTGCACCCCGCGGCCAATAATAGCATAGTTAATTCCCTTCTCTTCCAACACAAGACGCCCATCTACAATATGGTCATCCAAGCGATGTTGATCGAGAAAATTATTGCTTACCCCTTTTAGTGTAACAACCATATCGGCATCGCGGTAACGCACATAGGCATAGTCTTCTATAACTTCAGTAACAATTTGCACACCCTCAACGGCTTTTATTTTGGAAATAAATTCGGGAGCCACTTCAAAAGATTTTCCTTTCTCAAGCTCAATTTTTATTTCAGGATCGAAAGAAGAATTTAACGAGCGAAGTAAATCACCCAATCCATTAAATACAGATAGCACGATGATGAGTGCGGCCGTTGAAAAGGCAATGCCCACCATGGAAAGAAGTGAGATAATGTTTATGAAGTTTTTTTTTCTCTTAGAGAAAAAATATCGCCTCGCTATGAAAAGTGAAAGATTCAAGCGTTTGGATGACGAGAGTTAATCCTGCCCTTCATTTTGTTTGGGTATGTTCAGGTTTTTGATCAGATCTTCCATTCGCTGTGCGTTTTCCTCAATCTCATCTATAAAGAAAAGTAGGACTGGGATAATACGCGCCTGATTGCGAATGCGGTCCCCTAATGCTTTTCTGATTTCGCTTTTGTGCGACTCAATGTTGGATAACACTACATTTTTATCCTTGGCAAGAGTCATGCTTAAATAAACTTTAGCAATACTTAAGTCGGGACTCATGCGCACATCGGCAATAGTAATGAAGGCATTGCCCAATATTCCGCGCTTATCCTTCAGGAAAATATCGCTTAATTCTTTTAAAATTAGTTTGCTATACTTCTGTTGCCGAACGGTGCCACTCATGATACAAAGATAATAAAGATTAGGGTTTGCCGGCCTCTTTTATAAATCCTCAAAGGTTCTATAATACCCCATTTACAAACCTTTAAGGATTGTAAACGAAGACTGTCAACTTTTTTAATTTATTTGCGCACAAATAGAGTTTCGTGCTGCTTCGTATTTTCCGTGTAAATGATCCGTATCGCTTATTAGGGGTTTTTGTTGCCCTGATTGTTATTAGTTTATGGTTATTTGTTGACCCGGCTGGCCAAACGCTTTACGAACTTAAAAGCATTGTTTTAGGCGAGGCTTTGAATGATAACAAAGTTTTGTACTCAGAATTATTCACCAACACCCCTCCGCTAGCCGCCTGGTTTTTAAGGTGGATTGAATGGATTTTTGGGAGATCATTAACAGCAAGACATATTATCTCACTTCTCATTATTTTTTTTCAAGGGTCATACTTTGCTATACTGCTAATTAATAATAAAGCTCAAAACGAAAATACTTACTTACCGGCACTGATTTTTGGCGTAGTGTGCTTATTTTCATTCGACATGCTTACTCTTTCCGGAGAGTTAATGGGCGCAACTTTTTTAATCTTTGCTTTAAACAATCTATTTAAAGAAGTTGAATTTCGGGTTCAACAAGATAGCACCTTGTTGAACCTTGGGGTTTATCTTGGTATTGCTTCGCTTTTTATTTTTAGTTACTCTATTTTCCTACCGGGTACGCTGATTATTTTAAACATTTTCACCCGGGCAACAATTCGAAAATTTTTGCTGTTGATTTTTGGTTTTATGTTGCCACACCTGCTATTGCTTGCTTACTATTTTGCCAAGGGAGATTTTCTTTTTGCCTGGAACAACTTTTACCTTGGAAGTGAGTGGTTAGGTAGCAACACCGTCACCTTATGGACTATGGTTTGCCTATCGGCAATCCCCATTGTTTATTTCTTCTTGTCGTTGGTTATGGTAAACAGGGAAGCCAGGCTCACCAAATATCAATCGCAGCTTTTTCAAATCATGTTTCTTTGGCTGGTGGTTGCTAGTATAGAGGTAATTGTTGCAGGTAAAATGGCCCCTCAAAAAGTAATCACTTTTGCACCTCCGCTTTCTTATTTTATAAGTCATTACCTTTTACTTATCCGAAGAAAAAGAATTGCCGAGTTAATGCTATGGATTTTTATTGGAGGAATTATAGCAACCAGTTATTTGGCGCGCTACAATAGATTGAAGAGTATTGATTACTCTAAATTGTTTTATCAGAAATCTGAGTATGAGGGTCTGGTAAAACAAAAGCGAGTGCTTGTGTTAGGAACAGATTGGGGACTTTTTGAATCAAATACATTAGCGACCTATTTTTATGATTGGCAGTTATCAGAGAAAATTTTCGTTGAATCTGATTATTTTGAGCATGTGGTTTTAGTTGCGGATTCCTTTGCTGCGGATGCCCCAGAAGTGATTATTGATAAAGGGAATTTGATGGCTGATGTTTTCAACAGAAACCCTTCCTTAAAGAAAATGTATAAGCACCAAGGTGATTTGTATGTGTTGACGAAAAGGTAATTTTTATTTGAAACTTAAGACCTTCGCCAAATCAAAAGTTAAGCAATGCGATTTGTAATACTTATTTTATTTTGGTCAGCCCTTCTTTATTCATGTAAAGAGGTAACTTTTCGTGAGCCGCAACCTGCTGGTGTTACTCCTTTAAAGGAAATCCCTCAAAATCTTCACGGCCAATATTTAACCCGCGATAAATCTACGGGTGAATTAGGTGATACTTTAATCATTGAACTGTGGGGGTATCATTTTAAAGATACTGACGAGAAAGATTGGCTGGGAAGCGGCCGACTTAGTGATTCGTTGGTGGTTAAATTTTACCAAAGCTATTACTTCGTAAACTTTAAAGAAGGCGATCAATGGGTGTTGCGATTGATGAGAGAGAAGTCACCTGGGGTGTTTGAGTTTTTATCTATTGATATTCAGGATGATTCTAAAAGAAAGGAAATGTTAAGAAAAATATCCCGAAAGGTTTCCGTAAAAGAAATTGCCCGAGGCGATGATACGTTCTATCAAATCAATCCAACACCAGCACAATTAATGGCGCTGATTAAGGAAGGGTATTTTACTGGCATCGAGTTGAGGAGAAGAAAGTTTTGATTAGCTGACAAACAGAAGTAATCCAAAGGTTTAAAATTTTGACAAATGGAGGGTCCGACCGGTTGAGCAACGCAAACTATAAGCGGTCTGACCCCTTATGGATGCTTAGGTTCAGATAATAACAGCAAGAGTTACTTTTAAAGTCTTTGCTTACCTGTAGGACGAAAGTCCTTTCGTTAGGCAGGCGTTTTTGTTAGCGAGCTTGATTGCCTTGAAGAAAATTAAGAAGCAGGGTTAAGACTACTAACTAATTCTTTTTCTTCTTTTTTAACAAATTCTGCAATTTATCTTCCAGCACTTTTTGCGCATCTTGTTTTACATCTGTCTTAGTCGAGTCTTTGGGAGTACCGTCTACAGCGGTACTATCTTTCTTTGGGTTAAGGATGTTGTTGAGAATATCTTTAGGCTTGCCACCCTCTAAAATATCTTGCACTGCCTGCCTACCCTTTTCCTCAGCAACGGCAGTTACAGCATCGGTAACCTGTTGCTTTTGTTCATCCATCAGCAAACTTGTTTTAGGGTCTTTATAATTCCCGCCAAGGGCGATTGTTACTGGAATTTCGGTAGTTGGATTGTTGGCTCCGGTATTCTTATTAATAAAACCTTGAAGCTGCGAACCAAGTTTTCCGGCAGGCACGTTCATCTTCAATAAATAATTAATAGATCCATCTAAGTTTGTGCTACCGCTTATATTGGTTACGTAGTTACCGAACTTAACATCGAATGGTTTAACACTTAACTGCCCGTCTTTTATGGTTGCTGACATTAGCACATTCTTTAATGTTACCTGATCAGCATTGTCTAATTTAGTTAATGATGTTATTCCGGCAACTAGTTTTGATTGAGTAAGCGTGGCCTGCGCTATTTTTAAAAGTCCGCTTCCGTTTACGGTATTCATTTTTGGCATCATATTCTGGTAAAGCTCACCACTCACTTTAAAGTCTGTATTAAAGTTTCCGGTCACCAAGCCTGCTATAGGTGCGTAGGTTTGTACAATAGAAAATGAATTGGCAGCTTGTTGAATAGAAAGGTTTTCAATTTTAAGTCCAAAATCATAAAGCGGATGCGCTATATCTTTTGTGTTATAGGTTCCATTAACCACAAATGCACCACCCAACATATTAAAAGAGATTCCATTTAAATTGGCGACACCGTCATTAACAATTATATCACCTGCGACATTTGTTATAGTGAAATCCATCATTTTTACCGTCTTCAAATTTGAGTGGAGCACAAAGTTGATATTCTCTGGAACCGGAATAACACCTAAGGAAGCTGACTCTGTTGTAGTTGTTGGCGCATCGGTTTCGGTCATAAACTCATTTAAATCCAATAAGGTTGAATTGAAATTCATGGTGCCTTTGATGGTCTGATTATTTCCAAAAAGATAGCCTATGTAGTTGTTGATTGCCCCGGAAACTGCGAAATCACTTTTGCCAATTGTACCGTTGGTGTTTTTTATTTCTATCTTTTTTGGATCAAAGACAGCTTCGGCTTGACTTACCGTAACGGTGTAGGGAAGATCTTTTGAATTATACTTAAAGTCTTTTAATGAAGCGGTTCCACTGGTTGGTAATCGATCATACTTACCCGCATCCAGGTCAGAGTATTTTCCTTTGGTTTGAATGTCGGCTTTTACTTTTCCGGCTAACGTCATTCCCTCTACCGGAAATATTTTAGTGATTTTTTCAATATCAATGCCACCATTGGCTTTTACATCCCACGTGTAGTCATCTAAGTTTTGAAGAATAAGATCGGCAGTAAACTTTTCCCCGTCCATCAACATTCCAAAATCCTTAACAGTAATAAGAGTCTCGGCCATTTTTCCACTTGTATTTTGAACGGAAGAACTGAAACGTAAATCTTCAAGGGGTAAAGGAAATTCGGATGACTTTACATAACCATTGGATAATGACATAGTAGCATTAATAGCAGGCATTATTTTTTTAATGCTATCATAAACACCTTTGGCGTTTGCATTGATTGCAAAAGCACCCTTCATATCTAACCGCGTTTGCATTGATTGCAAAAGCACCCTTCATATCTAACCCTTCCATCGGGAACATTTTGTTCAGCTCGGCCAGATTGAGAGACGCTTTTACATTACCATCCATGCGGTAATCTTTTAAGTTTTCGATTAGCAATCTTGCATCAACAGGATTTGCACCAAAATCCAAGTGAAGCTTTTTCAGATGGACAACGGTGTTTTCAATAACTCCTGTTTTGTTATCAACCAACAAATCCATGTTAATATTTGAGATTGCTGTTGGCAGGTCAGGATATTTAAACATGGCTTCACTAACTTTTAAGGCCATGTTAAAAGCAGGCATTTGACTATCGCTCATGGTTCCTTTTACAAATCCCGCAAAGGATAAATCACCTTTAGTTTCAATGTTCCCAAAGTCTTGCGTATAAAGGCCTGGTACTAATGATAATAAACTTTTGAATGAATTTTCAGGACTGCTGAACTGAATATCCATGCCATAATCTTTTTCATTCATCTTAAACCAACCAGCCATGCTCATAGCAAAGTCATTGATTTTTGTAGTGTTATCCTTAAATGTAAATCGGGTATATTCTTCACTTATTCCTATAGTCGCATCAATAACCGCTTGTTTGTTTGTTAAATACTCAACTCCATCATAAGCAACGGTAAGGGAGTCAACCCTGGAGCTCGTCTTCAAATCAAATTCCTTCTCATTGAAATCGCCACTACCGGAATGATTTAATCCTATTAACGAAGTATAAAATGGAAGCGACTGATCATCATAGATTAATTGCCCGCCCACTATTTGCCAATGATCAATACCAAACGAAAATGAACCTGATTCTTCTTGCATTGTGGGTGCTTCTTCTGTAGAAGGATATGTGATATCGTAATTAGCTTTTCCATCTTTCAAAACCTTTATGGTAATCTGCGGCCTAACCAGAGTAATACCTTTTAGTCTTAACTGATCGCCAAACAAAATGTCTTTTAGGTTTAGCTCAACATCCAATTTTTCCACAACAAAAAGCGGAGTTCCTTCAAATGGAGCTCGATTAAAAACACCTAGATCCTTAAACTCAACAGTAACGTTGGGAAAATTGCTAAACAGCGTGAGGTTAAAATTATTTGCATCAAAGATTACATCCGCATTAATGCTCTTGGCGAGTTCTTTATCGATCGCTGCTTTAATATCGTCTTTGAATACTACTGGAATAATAAAAGCGGCAGCAATAAGAACAATCAGAAATACGCCAACTCCTATCAGTACTTTCTTAACAATCTTCATATAATGTCTTTATTTATAATCTTTAACAAAAGTAGCAAATCCACTACCATCAAAATATTAAATCACACAACTTAACATTGCATAAGTTTTAATCGTGTTAGAACCACAGATCGCATCTGTAAGGTTAAACTTTGAAATCTTTTGTTGGATGCATTCGTGAAGTAGGTAATCTTTAAATGAAAGATTTAAACTAGATTTTGTATTACTAAATCAAGATAATTTTCCATTTTTTAGGTGTTTTCCACAACCCTTACTTCTTTTTACCAATAGATAGAGCATTTCTTCTTGCTGCAGCAAAAGCTATACGTTCTAATAATAACCCAAAAATTGCCATTTTGAGCTAATTTCAAACATTTTAGAATGTAGAGAGAGATTATCATCTACTCCCAATGTTAAGTTTGTGTTACCCACTATTGACTAATGTTACGTAATTGTTAACTTTAATCTCTATCAGATAACAATTAGGTAATGTTTAGAGCCATTCTAGTACTCGTTTTACTGGGAATTCTTCCGCTTGCGGGAGTTGGGCAGGACGCTGCGTTGCTGTCTGGATTGTTGGAAAGTTACCCTGCTGCCAATTCTCAAGAATTGACAAATCGACTTGATGGGTTCATCGCATCGCTCCATAATAAAAAATCAAAACACTCTGACGAGGACTTCTTAAAATTCCTTTTTAAGGAATCGCACCGCAAAATTTTTAAGAACTATAAGCCGTACACCCAGTTCGCTGAAATTTTTGAAAAGGGAAATTACGACTGCTTAAGTGCAACCAGTTTTTTAAGTCTTGTTCTGGATGAGTTTAATTTTGATTATAAAATCATTGAAACGAATTATCACATTTTTATTTCAGTTGAAACAAAGAATGGAACAGTATTGCTTGAATCAACCGATCGGTTTGCGGGAGTGGTAACAAATACAAGAGAAATAAACAACCGAATTTCGCGCTACCGTTCAAATGATCTTGTTGCACAATCAGAGGTTGGCAAGATTTATTACCAATACAATGTGAATTTATATCAAATTGTGGAGCCAAATCAGTTGCCAGGCTTACTCTACTTCAATCAGGCAGTGATTGCATTTAACAAAAAGCATTTTGCTGAATGTGCCGAAAAACTTAAACAGGCAAGTAAGATTTATGAATCGCCACGAACAGCTGAGTTAGCTGTGCTGCTTATAAAATCAGTTGTGGAAAGTGACCTGAGCGAGGAGGCGAAAATGGATTTGATTAAACCATTTGCACGATACATAAGCACAAATTCAGTAATTGCTTCGCGTTAATTCTGCAGCACCCTTAGCTCTACTCTTCGGTTTAGCGCGTGTGCTTCTTCGGTGTCTTCCAGACTAAATGGAGAGGTGCCCCCGAAAGCTTTAGCTTTAATTTTTTTCTTATTAGAACCTTTGGAAACCAGATAGGCTTTCACTGCATCAACCCGTTCTTGCGAAAGTTTCACATTTGCACTTGCATTTCCACGAGTGTCGGTGTGGCCTTCTAACTGAATAACCATGCGAGGATTATTTTTTAACATCAAAACAACCTCATCCAATTCTTCGAATGAAGTGGATGCAATTTTGACTTTACCGGCATCAAAATTCAAATCGTTAAGCCGCATTACTTTACCCACAGTATGAGTAGTTTCGGCATTGTTAGCGGCTCCAGATGGTATGCTTAATTCTATATCTTGTATAACCCTTCTTTCGCTATTAGCATCTCCAGGATCCAGTTGATACTTTGAAGGAGCAAAACCGGCTGCCTCAACGGTGATAGAATATTTTTCATTGTCGAAAAGAGGAAATGAGAATGAACTTCCCGAAAGGAAACCCACCTTACTTCCATAAGGAAGACTTTGGTAAGAGATACGCGCAGCAACGGGTTCCTTTGTCACCCCATTAGTAATCTTTCCCTGTGCATATATTAATGTATCGGCATTTTGAGCTGCAACGTATAAACTGCATGTAATTAGGAAAAGAAGACAAATAGTTTTCATCCTTACATTTTTAAGATTTTGAATTCTACTCTCCGGTTTTTACGATTGGCTTCACGCGTATTGCTTGGATCTAACAATTGAGTTTCGCCAAAGTAGGTGGTTTTAATTCTATCTAAATCAATACCTTTTTCAACCAAATATTTTGAAACAGCTTTCGCTTTGAGTTTCGCCAAAGTAGGTGGTTTTAATTCTATCTAAATCAATACCTTTTTCAACCAAATATTTTGAAACAGCTTTCGCTCTGCGTTCAGACAAACCAAGGTTATAAGCTTCGGGTCCAGTAGGATCTGTGTGTCCGGAAATTTCTACCTGCATAGTAGTCTTATCTTTCATCAAGGTAACAATGCGATTAAGTTCTGGGAAGGATTCCTGCTTCAGAATGGATTTATCGAAGTCGAAGAAGATATTATTCAGATTAATTTTTGTATTCTCTTCTACAAGTGCTACTCCTATAGGATCAAGCGTAATGTCCTTGCTAACTAGAACCCCGTCTTTTGTAAAGTTTCTTAAATCAAGATTTTGATTTTCTGAAATATGATCTTTTGCTTCAGCCCGCACGCCATACTGCTGCCCTCCGGGAAGGTGAATTTCATACTCGCCTGTTACCGGATCAGAATAAGTAGAACCTACCTCTTTTCCATCAGAAAGTCTTTCATAAATAATCTTTGCGCCAATTGGTTGTCCGGTTTTTGAGTCAACAAGCTTGCCTCTTACAATTACAATTGGATCAGGAGTCATAAACATGGGCATCTTTACCCGAAAGATGTCGGAGTTATCAACGGTTACGCCACGCGAGTAATAGGCATACTCACTGGTAGAAGGAATGTTGAAGAATAGGTCGTCTAATTTTGTATTAATATCCGGTCCTAGGTTTTCAACGGGCGACCAGTTGGTCCAGGTTTCATCTAGTCGCTTTGTCATAAACACATCGCTGCCACCATAGCCACTAAATCCGTTGGAAGAGAAGTATAAAGTTTTATCATCAGAAGCTAAAAAGGGTGCAGTCTCTTCGCCTACTGAGTTTACACTTTTACCTAAATTAAGCGGCTTTGTCCACTTTCCATCATCTTTTTCAAAGCTTACATACAAGTCTCGGCTACCTTGTGTGTCCTCGCGCTCCACCGACATTAGCAATGATTTGCGCGTATTGGCTAGAAAGTAATTTGCTTTTTCGTTGTAGTTATAATCGTCTTCAATTTCCAAGGCCTTTGGGTCACTCCATTTGCCACCTACATTGGAACTAATTGACACACCTGCTAACATCTTGCCTTTGTCCAAATATTTATTACCTAAAAGGAGCACAACGGCTTTTCCGTCAGGAGTAGCCGACACGGTATTGACAAAGTTCGGTTGATTGTTATTGAATTGTGGACCTATGTTTTTAGCAAGACTCCACTTGCCATCGGCACCTAATTCAGAATACCAGATGTCTTCTTTATCGCTTATACCGCCAACATTTTCAGGGTGATTTTTTCTACTAAAATAAAGTGTTTTACCATCAGGCGATAGTAGCGGATTATACTCACTAAAATCGCTGTTCACATTTGTATCCAGACGTTCAACCACCAAACCTTTGCTTAGAAGCTCAGGCAAATCGATATTAGCTATTATAGGAATATTAGAATCGGAAATAGCCACTGCATCTAACGAGAAATAGTCAGGCAAGGCGCTGCCATCAAACTCGATTTTTACTGCGCTAACTTTATAAGTGGTTTTATCCAGAAAAACGTTGAGCATTCGGCCTTGTAAGGGCACAGCCATTGGGTTAAAGGTGTTTACCAGATATTCTCGTCCCGCCTCATCGTACACATAAACCTTATAAAGAGCTCCTGGGTTATACGATTCAGCAATAGCTATTTGTTGAATTTGCATTGGCGTAGCATAACCAAGTTTGATAAACTCGGCTCTTTTCGGCTTATCAGGTGTCCAAGCTCCGGGGTTTTGACCCCCAGCCGGCAATACGTTTGGCTGCCCCAGTGCCTGCTGTGCAGAGTATTGAATGGGAGTTAGCTCTGATGAGAAGTCGATAACTTTTGAAGCCCATTGAACAGACTGGCCATTCGAGAATTGAATCCCTGCCAAAGCAAAGCAGAGAAGGACTAAGGTTTTTCTCATAGTATTAAAATACACTGGGATAGCTACGCAACTGTATTAAAGGATAAACATAGTTAAAAATTGAAAAAGCGGAAAATAATTACATCAAACCCCAGCAATCTTATTCCTAGCCAAATGGGCTTTAGGGCAATTAGTGAGCAAATTACTCCATCGAAGTCTTATTAAACAGCAGAAACCCTACATGAAGCAGCACCCCGAGTTTGTTCTGTTTGTCGTCATAATAGTTGACATTTAAACTTATGGGGCCAACGGTTGAATGCAATACAAGCCCGGCAGTGGCGGCAAAGTAAATTTTTGTTAAGTCGCTGCTAAGTGAAGCCTCTTGATTTTGAGCTTGCACGATTGATTCAAAAGGTTTAAAAAGATAACCCTCTAGGCGAAAATCAAGACTTTTTCGAACTGAAAACACGTTGCGCCAGCCACCGGCCACGTAATTAAATGCACGGAAATTTTCTAATAGTAAAGTCTTACTATCCTGAATTGGATTAAAAGCCGGAGCATTAATAATTGTGCCGCCATAGTTCATGAAAACTGGTTGATTGGAGAAAACTCCTTCGAAGAGATATCCAGAACTATAAATTCCACGTTTAAAATATTGTTCCAATGAAACTTTTGCGCGTAACCAAGTATGATATTCTTTGGCACCCTCTACAATAACAGATGTATTACCCGGCTCAAGGATTTCATTAAGTCCAAACCAATCAACCCTAAATGAAAAGAATTTACCAGCCGAAGCGTATTGTTTTCGGTTGAGTGTGTTAGTAGAGAAGCTAACACCAACCCGGCTTCCTCTCAGCCGAAGGATGTCTAACGTGTCAGTGGAAACTAATACGGCTGAGTTTATATACTGATCACGGTTATTAACATAGGAACCCTCTACCATGAGTTTATAATTATGTGCAATGGGAAAACCTAGATTGACTCCAACCTTACGGTCGATGCGACCAAGTACAGTTGGATCTACATTCTTAACAATTAGATCCTTGCCTTGAAAGAAATCCCAGTTATTGAAAGTAGCCTCAGGCTCCAAGTAAAAACGAGCGCGCCTTGGCATATCAAAAGAAATCCCAGTTATTGAAAGTAGCCTCAGGCTCCAAGTAAAAACGAGCGAGCCTTGGCATATCAATTCGCGCTTTCAATTGGGCAGACTTATAAAAACTACCTGCCGTAAAGTTGATGTTTGCATGTGTGAGTGCGCGATTGAAATAATAGTAATTCAATCCTAAATAAATGCTACTGATGTTTCGAGTGGCAATCACTCCACCAAAATCAACCTGAAAATTGTTCTGTGGCCTTCTGGTTAGCTTGAAATTAAAATTTTGACGATCAGCATTAAAAGTAAAACCAGGATAGAGGTTGCTAAAATAATCCTCAGAACCAAGTCGATAGAACCCAGATTTAACTTCGTTGAATGATAGCAAACGCTTGCCTGTTCTGAAAAATCGATTGACATATTTTTGTTGGTTTTTTGTAAATCCATCAAATTCAATTTCTTCAATAAAGAAAGGAGCACTTTTATTGTTGAATTTATTTCGGGCTTCCGCAACCGCTTCGCATGTCTTTCGCACAACGATCTTTGATTTTATTTCATCCATCTGCCGCATGGTTTGAATGTAACCGCTATCAATAAGTGCTTTTGCTTTACCAAAATCAAAGGTTGTATATCCTGTAAGATTAGGTTGAATATAAACGCCACTATCTGGAATATCCGATGGGTCGGATTTATCGAGCAACATATAAAGAAGTGAGCGCGAGATTAGCTTGTCATCTTCGCCATACGGATATTCTTGATATATTTTTGATGAAACGTTTGATCCTATAATTACATCTGGGCTGAATTCTTTCTGCGCAACATCCACAGGAAAGTTGTTGTACACGCCACCATCAAAAAGATATTTTCCATCAACCCGAATAGGGGTGTAAAAGAACGGAACGGTTTGAGTTGCGCGCAACGCATCGCTCAAAACCCCTTTAGAAAGAATTATTTCATTTTGAGTGAAGATATCAGCGGAAACCACCCGCAGTGGAATAAACAAACTATCAAAATTGTTGTGAGCGATGGCAGCGGGTTGAGCCATTTTTTCGGCTAATGCAAAATTGAGTGAAAGATCATTTGCGAGGTTGGTGTTTAGAAGAAAGGAGAAAGTGGAATCGAGAGAAAGATTTAAACGAAGGAAGGAGGCATCGTCATCGTTGCGTGAAAAATAGTAGTTATTATCTTCTTCAATCTGGCCATTTATCCAATTCAAGAATTCCTTTGATAAAATGATGTCTTCAATTTGATGCGGACTCATACCAGCGGCATAACAACCACCAATAATGCCACCCATGGAAGTGCCTACAACATAGTCAATTGGAATTTCATTTTCTTCAAGCGCTTTTAATACTCCAATGTGGGCAATACCTTTTGCAGCACCACCACTTAGCACCAGCCCTACCTTTTGTGAAAAGCCGGTTAGTGCAAAAAACGAAAATGCTATTGTTACTAGAAACCTGGACATTAATTTAGTTAACCATACGGTATGCGCGACCGTAAGTTACTCTATAACCAAAAAGGTAACAGGAAAATTGCGTGAATAAAAAAACACCTCACTCTAACCCTCTCCAAACGAGTGGGAAAAGGCAAGTCTTAAAGTCTTTTACGATTTCCACCCAAAAGAAAAACTAGTTGTGTTTTGCTTTCTTGTTAAAGTCCGGCTACATCTATTTCTGAATAAGAAGATGGAAACGGAATGAGTTGCAATCGTTTAATAATTGCATTCCTCACGTTTTCAAAATCAGGAAAAACTTCAGTTTTCACAGGCATTGATGGAGGTAGCTCAACCTGAAGCGCATCAACCTGAACTCCGTTTTTCCAAAACCGATAGCATAGATGCGGTCCCGTTGCCAACCCTGTGCTACCTACATAGCCAATGGTTTGGCCTTGGCGCACCCGGGTGCCAGCAGTAATGCCGCTGGCGATTTTTGACATGTGCAAGTAACCCGTAGTGTATGTTCCGTTGTGACGCACTTTCACATAATTGCCATTATTGGTTTTGTATTGAGCCTCTTCAATGATTCCATCGCCAACAGAACGGATGGGCGTACCCGTAGGCGCAGCGAAGTCCGTACCTAAGTGCGGCCTGAAAACTTTTACAACCGGATGAAAACGATTTTTTGAATACCGCGAGCTAATACGCGTAAATTCGATAGGATATTTTAACAATGCTTTGCGTAAACTATTTCCATTCTCATCAAAATAATCTTCGCCATCACCCTGATCAAATGGAAAAGCATAGTACCCATTACCCGAATGCTCGAAGTAAACTCCCAGTATGCGGCCAATGCCAATGGATACCTCATCAACCAAATTCTCTTCGTAAATTAATTTGAATTGATCACCTTTTTGCAAGCGCTGAAAATCA
>Ga0163150_10006235_pt1 | contig 14734 bp, 11 predicted proteins | sample OliLakLV19P2IB_FD_148628 | JGI IMG/M metagenome (GOLD analysis project Ga0163150, IMG submission 148628) | Freshwater microbial mat bacterial communities from Lake Vanda, McMurdo Dry Valleys, Antarctica - Oligotrophic Lake LV.19.P2.IB | ecosystem: Environmental > Aquatic > Freshwater > Lake >...
CGCCTGGGAAGCTGAACTGCTTGAACAGCTTCTGCATCCCCTCCACGTCCTGGCTGATGTTCGGATAGACCTCGCTGTAGGTGCCTTCCAAATAGGCAAGGGCCACGAGCGAAGGACCGCCGTGACCGGGGCCAGTGATGTAGAGCATGTTCAAGTCATCGCGCTGGATCACCCGGTTCAGATGGACGTAGAGAAAGTTCAGGCCAGGCGAGGTGCCCCAGTGGCCCAGGAGTCGCGGCTTGACGTGCTCCCGCTTCAGTGGCTCGCGCAGCAACGGGTTGTCGAGCAGATAGATCTGTCCGACAGAGAGATAGTTGGACGCTCGCCAGTAGGCGTCCATCTTTCGCAGCAGATCGGTGGAGAGAGAGGTCGTCATTGAGCTGTTGTCCTTCCTGACGAAAACGAGAATCGCTGGATCACCTTGACCAACTCTACCGCAGCCACGGGCAACAGCGAACAGCCCGCAATCACGCCCCAATCGACAAGCGCTGGCGGGGCCGTATTGAGCACCTTCTGCAACAGCGGCACGTAAACCGCTGCGGCCTGGAGCATCAGACACATCGCCACGGCGGCCCACAGCCAACCGTTCGTGAAGAGTCGATCGGTGAACGCCGACCGTCGCTGAGAGCGTGCATTGAAGGCATGGAAGACCTGGGCCAGTGCCAGCGTCATGAACGCCATCGTGGTCGCTGCGCGCAAGCCGTCGCCCTCGGTGCCGTGCCTCTGCATACCGATCTCAAAGGCGAGCAGCGTGGCTGCTGTCAGCAACAGTCCTTGCCAGACAATCAGACCGACGAAGCTCGGCGTGAGCAGCGACTCTTGCGGGTCGCGCGGCGGGCGTTTCATCACGTCCGGCGCGGACGGCTCCAGCGCGAGGGCAAAGGCGGGGAAGATGTCAGTGATTAAGTTCAGCCACAGAATCTGCAGCGCCACCAGCGGCAGCGGCCAGCCGATCATGAGGGCCAGAAACACCGTCATGATTTCTGAAAAGTTGCAGGACAGCAGGTAATGCAGAAATCGCAGAATGTTTCCGTAAATGATCCGCCCCTGTTCGACGGCACCGACAATGCTGGCAAAGTTGTCGTCGGTGATCACCATGTCGGCGTTTTCCTTGGCGACCTCGGTCCCTTTGATCCCCATCGCGATGCCGATGTCCGCCTTCTTCAAGGCCGGGGCGTCGTTCACTCCGTCGCCCGTCATCGCGACGATGTGTCCCTGTTGCTGAAGCGCCTCGACGATCTGCAGCTTGTGCTCGGGCGAGACGCGGGCAAAGACGGCGGCATCAGCGACGGCCAGTTTCCAGCCAGCCGCGTCGAGTCCGACCAGTTCGCGACCGTGGACGGCGCGTAAAGCACGGCCATCCAGATCGCGGTCGAGGCCCAGTTGCCGAGCGATCTCGGCGGCCGTCGCCTGTTGGTCGCCGGTGATCATCACGGTCCGAATCCCGGCCGTGCGGCAAGTGGCGATGGCGGTCTTGGCTTCGTCGCGCAGCGGGTCGCTCATGCCGACCAGCCCCACGAACGTCAGCTCCCGCGCGAGATCCTCTACACTGTAACCCTCTGGCAAATCCCGATAGCCCAGGCCCAGCACGCGCAGCGCGGCACCCGCCAACTCCTCGTTCGTCTGCTCCCACAGTTTGCGTTCTTCCGGCGTGAGCGGCGTGACTCCGGCGGCCCGAACCTGAGCCGTGCTCGCCGCGAGCATCGTCCCTGGCGAGCCCTTTACGAACGCGATCGTCCGACCTTGCGGGGTCCGATGGACTGTGACCATCCGCTTGCTGACGCTGTCGAACGGCACCTCGCTGACGCGCGCGAACTCTTGCGACATCGCGGTGAGTTTCATCCCGGCCTTCTCCGCCACGACGGTCAAAGCCGCCTCGGTCGGATCGCCCAGCACCGTGTCAACGCCGTCGGTGCGATCGACTTTGGCATCGTTGCATAAGGTGCCGATGCGCAGCGCCAACGCGAGTCGCTCGTCGGTGAGCGGGTCCAGTTGCCGATCGCCCATTTGAAACGTACCGACCGGTTCGTACCCCGCGCCGGTCACATTGATGCGGCATTGGTCCAACGCATAGACGCAGACAGTCATTTCATTCTTGGTCAGCGTCCCGGTCTTATCGGTGCAAATGACCGTGACCGCGCCGAGCGTCTCGACGGCTGGCAGCCGACGGACGAGCGCTCGCATGCGGGCCATGCGCTGCATCCCAATCGCTAGCGTCATCGTGGTCACGGCGGGCAACCCTTCGGGGACGGCGGCAATGGCCAGGGACAGGCCGATCTCCAGCATGTGCCAGAAGTCGGTGGTGCCGCGCAGCCAGCCCGCCCCGACGATGACGGCGCACAACGTCAACACGATCACAATGAGCAAGCGGCCGAGCCTGGCCAGCTTTTGTTCCAGTGGAGTGGCGCGGGTGATCGCCTCATCGATCAGGATGCCAATCTTACCCACCTCCGTTTGCGCGCCGGTGGCCGTCACCAGCAACCGGCCGCGTCCGTCCGTGATGGTCGTTCCCAGGAAGGCCATGTTGAGGCGATCGCCGAGCGACGCGTCTTTGTCGTCCAGCACTTCGGACGTCTTGGTGACTGCGAGCGATTCGCCCGTCAGCGCCGCTTCCTCAATTTGCAGCCGCGCGCATTCGACGATCCGACCGTCTGCGGGCACTCGTGCTCCAGCGGCGAGAACCACCAAATCGCCCGGCACTAGGTCCGCCGCCGGAATCTCGCTCTCCACCGCATCCCGAATCACATGGGCGAGGCGCACTGCCTGTTTCTGCAGTGCGGACAATGCTTGCTGCGCCTTCCATTCCGTAAAGAAGCCGATGGCCGCGTTGAGTACGATGACCACGAGGATCGCGGCCGCCTCGATGTTCTCGCCCATGGCAAATGCAATCACCGTGGCCGTTACCAGCAAAGCGACGATCATGCTGCGGAACTGTGCCAGCAAGATGCTCAGCGCTGAACGCTCGCTCGCCTGCGACAACGAATTGGGACCATAATGTGCGAGCCTGCGAGTCACTTCCGCCTGACTCAGACCGCGCTCGGCATCAGCCTGCAGAGTCACGACGGCCTCAGGGATCGGCAGCAAGTGCCAGATCGCCGTCTGTGATCCATCGCTCGGCCCGTTACTGGTTTTCGAGACGACTGTGTGTTTCATCGCGGTTGGATTCAAGGGCACTCCAATGGTTTTCATACCGAAAGTCGTCGCGCGACCGGATTCCGTCGGCGAATCGCCAAGTCGTCGCCACGCAAACTAAAAAAGCCGACCTGGCAGAACACTCGCAAGCGTTCTGCCACGTCGGCTTTAAGTAACGAGCCCTCTGGCACAGCCAGTTTGCTCTTTATTTTGCCATCCGGCAAATTCAATCAACGCCTAGGTAAAGCCGCAGTTCAATGACTGCGCCACCATTTTTAAGACTTAATGATACCGCTTTGCTGGTAGGTATTCTAGCTTCCTGAAACCGTCTTGGTTACGTCAGTTTCGTGGTCGGACTGAAGCAACTAAGGGTCTGACCTAATTGAATCGACAGTTTTTCCTGCCTTAGTCGGCCTGTCATCGTCGGGGCTCGCCCGCTGAGGCCGCAGGCCCTTGGCCCCGATGATGATGGGCTGATGAAGGCAGAGTCGAAGAGCCACGTCGCTCTCTTCCCTCGCCCACCCTGCCTTGTATGGTCGGGATTAGGTCATCCCCGTGAGAAGGATGCTGTGGCAGACTAGCTCGTTCTGGGAGTCGTGAGGAGATCTGACCCTGTCTGCCTGAGGCTTTGACCTCTGAACAAAGATTGGTCCCTCCGACCTTTGACGAGGTCTGGTTACAGCTTGCGGCGCGACCGCTGATCACAAGGATTGCCCTGGTCAAAGGGTTCTCGGAGGAGTCTCACGGCTGCTGGTCGTTGTGCGTCTTGCGGATTTCTTGCCCCCCCTTGGAGCAGCCTCATGTTACGTCCTGTTTCTGCGCCACCGATTCGCTTGATCGGTGTCGGTATCGACACGGCCCGTTACGGCCACCACATAACTTTCTTGCGCGATGACCGCCAACCAGCCACGAATTCGCTTTCCATTTCCGAGTCACGCGCCGGTTACGAGGAGTTGCGGTGCTCATTGCAGCAGCTTCGCGAACGACATCCCGAAGCCCATTTTCATGTGCGCATCGATGCAGCTGGTCAATATGCAACCAACCTCGAACAATTCTTGCGTGGTCTTTGTTTGCCGCTCAGCATCTCCCTGGGCGAGCCAAACCGCAATAAGAGTTACCGAGAAGCGCACTTTCCCAAGCGGAAGTCTGACGCGACCGACAGTCATGCGAATGCGCGCTTTGCCGTCGTGGAGCAACCGGCGGCCACGCCTGGGACTTCCTCCGAGGTTCGCACTCTCTGCGAACTGGTCGAGCATCTCGATTCCCAGTCCAAGGAGACCACGCGGCTGATCAACCAACTGCACAACTTGCTGGCACGTGTGTTTCCCGAGCTGGCGCTCTTGGCTCCCGATGTGGCAGCGCGTTCAATTCTGAAACTGCTCAAGCAGTACCCAACTCCCGCCAAAATCTCGACGGCGCAGCTCGCGTCCTTGACTGCCATCCCTTACTTATCCGCGGACAAGGCCAAGAAGATTCAAGAGGCAGCGCGAACTTCTATCGGTTCGTTTCAGGGGGACATTGCAGGTCAACTCGTGCGAGACCGCGTGATTCAAATCCAAGCGAGCCAGGCGCAGGAGAAACGTCTTGCGGCATTGTTGACTCGCGCGTTTGCGCTGTTGCCTCCCGGAGGCCACAATCATCTGTGCTCGATTCCCGGCGTTGGTCAAACGACCGCTGCCGTGCTGGCGGCGAAGATCGTGCAGATCGATCGGTTTCCGACGCCCATGCACCTGGTCAGTTACTTCGGCATTTTTCCGGAGGAACGATCGTCGGGCGTCAACAAGGCAGGCAGGCCACTCCCAGTGGGCGCGTCAAGGATGTCACCGAAGGGCAATGATCTGGTTCGCAAGTATCTGTGGCACGCGGCGCGGACTGGGATTCTCTACAACCCGGCAATCCGCACGCTGTATGCGCGGCAACGTGTTCGCGGCAAACGCGGAGACGTGGCACTGGGACATTGCATGCGCAAACTGCTGCATCTGGTGTTCGCCGTGTGGAAGACGGCAAAACCCTTCGATGCTTCCCGGTACGCTTCGCCAGACGAGCTGGCTCCAAGGCAAGAAAAAGAGGCTGCGGGCTGCAACCAGGCGAAGTCCGCCCCAGGGTAAGCGGTCGCCGCAGTCCCCCGGCAAACTACGCAGAACTCCGACCGCGGTCAATCAAACGAAATCAACGACTGGCTGAAAAGCCAAGCATAGTTCCGGCTGACCGATGGAGGTCTGCCGTCGTCGGAGCGGTCATCGTCGGGGGCACCCGGCAGGCCGCCAGGCCTCCGCCCCGACGATGATTGCGCAGACGTAAGGCAGGCACGCCCTGCCGTTGTTGGAGCCGATTCCGAGGGGGCCGCGAGCGCAGCGAGCTAAATCAACAGGCCGGCTCGCCGGCTCCGCTCTTCCTTTGCGCCGAATTCGTGCGTCGACAATAATCCGTAACCGAGCCCCAGGCGTCATCACGCCCGACGCTTCTTGACATATACCGTTACATCTTTGTTGGTCCGATTCGGAGGGGCCTTGTTCGCCTGCAAAAAGCGGTGGCCAGCGCGATATGCAGATTGGGCCTGGATTAGTCGGAGATCCCCAGTTCGTCGCGGGCATGAGCGCCCAGCGCATCATGAGCCATAAGTTGATTCACAACTTGCTTCGCCAAGTCAGCATCAAGGCCCATTTTCACGTAAATCGCGGCCAGTTCCTCACGCTCAAATGGGTTGTCGGTGGCGAGTTCTTTACGCTCGCGCTCGATGTCGGCCTGTTCGGTGTCTGCCTGCGAGCTGACGGAAACATACTCACCGGCCGCCATCGACATCGCTCCCGCCACCAAGCCGGCAACGCCTGCGACCAATCTCCAATTGAAAGCCTGTCGGACCGCGAATTGGAAGTCTTCACCCTCATCGGCCAAGCCCAAACCACCAGCGCCATCGCCAAGCAACTCCACCTCAGCGTCCACACTATCGACACCTACCGCGAGAAGCTGAAGATCAAACTGAACCTGCCCAACAGCGCCGAACTAAACCGCTACGCCGTGCAATGGGTTCTGGAAAACGGATGAGAGCGCCTACCGGGCCGAAACGGGAGGTTTCCGCCCCGAGTAGCGGCCGGAACGCCTTTTAACCCGAACGTTCGGCACGACAGAGACAACCGAGAGTTTGCAAGTTTGGACCGCCCGATACGGCGCCGTGAGGCCAATGACGGATGTCGCGCGCGTGGGAGCGTGGGAAGGTGGCGAAGTCGTAACGACCATGCTCAGCAGCGGCGGCGGCCGATTCGGCTCTTTCCTCGTCTATGCGTTAGACGTGATGAACACACCAACTCTTGGAGCACGCTCCGCGAAGCACCAATGCTTGGAAGACCACCCCGTTCGGCGTGACACGGCGGCGGCCGGTCCTACGATGCGTTCGCCTAGACTTCAGGCTTACCGCAGCACGGCAAACGTGAGCACACAGACGATTGTAATTATGCATGCAACCACGAACAGGTCTAGGACGTGTGGCGTGCCAACGGAGAAGCAAATGTTATCGATCGCGCTGATCACCCGGAGCCACGCGGGCTTGTACTGAGGGATCACCTTGACGCTTGGCTCGATCACGCGGGCCGCACGCCGGCCGCTCTCGACGGCGCCCTCAATGCTCCACACGTCGGCTTCTGTCTTGGTGTGCGCTCCCGCCAAGACTAGGTTGGCGACAGGAGTGGCCTGCGTCGGCTGATTCGGCTGGGTTTTGGTCGTGTTTACCCACTTCGGCTGGGGAGCTTTTATCCCATCTGGAGAGAAAAGCCACTCATGCCAGACTTCGACACGGACGATTGGAACCGTCCTCCAGCTTCTACCGTTATTCGCCTCCTTGACCAACAAGTCGAGCCCCTCGCAGCTCCCCAACTGTGCCATCACTTCCTCGATGAATTGGTCCTTGGCGCAGTTGATGAGCGGCAGACCGTAGATTCGTCCTGGGACCGTCGCCACGCATGCGGTTCCGGTCCACAGGGACTTTACACCGTCGCCGATCGCCACGTCGGATGTCCACGCCTGCTCTTGGGCGAAAAGCGTCAGATTGAACTCAGAGTCTGCGATGATAATCGCCGTGCGTTCGCGCGGCCAGGCAACGTGCTCCGAGAACGCGATTCGGAAGCCGACTTGCGTATGCGGGCCACGCTGTGTCAGAGGGCGGAAGAGCCGCAACTGCTCTTGAGTCGCGAGAGACGGGGTCCGGTCGAGGATTTCCGCCGCGGCAAACGGAGTTGTGGCCAGGACGTAGAGGTCGGCCTCGACGATGGCGCCCGATCCGAGCTGCGCGGCGGTAATGGCCGCACCGTCGTAATTGAGCGTGTGCAAGGGCTCCTCCCAGAAGAACCGCACGCCGTTTCTCTTCAGGTGCAGGACCCACTTGTCAAACCAATACTCGCTGCTTGGCCCACGCAGCAGCAGCCAGCCGGCACGCGCTTCATGCGTCCAGGCGGGGCCCTCGTCGTCTGCTTTGTGCGGATGGGAGGGCTTTGTGAATAGCTGCTTGCGAAAGAATTGACCTGCCTGATGGAGTGATACGTTGGTCCAATCGGACCCGATCCACGGTCCGAAGGTTGCCCGCCATGTTCGCCATCCCAATTCACTCAGGATGGGCTTCCATTGCTCGGCAGCATTCAGCGTGGCGTAGTACCCCCGGGATCGGCGGTCAGACATGAACGTCTTGAGAAGTAGCCAGGCCCACCGTACGCCCTCCCACTGTCCCAATCGAAACATCTTCGGCAGATGAATAAGCCCGGAGTAAAACGCCGCCCGGCCGATATCGGGCGCAACGCAGAAATCGATCGACCGCGAAAGGCCCTTGTCGTACAGACTCCCCGTCTCGTCGAAGGGGATCTGTTGCAACAGGTCGAACGTGTTGTGATACCAGGGACCCATACCATGCCAAGAGTACTCGGAGGGCATGTTCCTATCATCCGGTGCCCGGGCACTCCGAAAAAAACCTCCGGCTTCGCTGTTGGCCTCGTACACCGACACTTCAAACCCAAGCCTGGCGAATTCGTGTGCCGCGCTGAGCCCAGCAATGCCGGCTCCGAAAACAGCCACAGTCTTAGACAATTTGTCATCCCCTAGTATGAATGGTTTGCTGGCCGCACAGTGCGCGAAATCGAGCGGCAATCGCGCATGTGCACATGGAGTCTGGTAGGCCCGGATTTGAGGGAATGACGCGTCTGCGATGACTTATTCCATCGCTTCAAGCCCAATTTTCCGAGAATTCTGAATTGATCGAGAATATTAGTTGCACCTAGATGTGTCGCTACGAGGAGTTCGCTTCGTTCTCTTCACCAGGACCACTACCGTAAAGGTTGAAACGACTGGAGACAATCCTCCTCCAGCGGCAAAACCGAAGTCGGTCAGAGGGTTAATCCCCAACTCTCCTCAACGGCCGCCTCGGGGCGGCCAATGAACGAAGCCGGGTTGCAGGCGTGAATCGTGGCCCACTGGGAAACTCGGGCCTTGTTCGATATCCACAGACCGGCACTCGCTGCAACAATTGGCAAGCATCAAGCATCCAAATGGGATAGAATCATGGGGGAGAGACCGTGGGGATCCGAGCTCTTTTCGCCGACCCGCCCACGCGCTGGCGAGCATGGCTACATACCAGCTTTTCGCTGTGTCGATAGCGGTTTAAAAGTGAGCCAAAATGGCGGAGTGGCTGGCAGCCACTTCGTGCGTCAGGGATCGTCGTACAAACTCCGCTCACTGCCCTGGTCGTTATCGCCGAAGAAGCGAGGCGACTAGCGTTCCATCAACGGCTGAGTAAAGCTGGTTTCAAAATCCGAGGCGCAACCAACGGTGCTGAGCGAAACCAGGCCTCTTTGTTGATGTTTTCAGGAAACCGTACTCGCTTGCGGCCCTGCGGCCGCATCGTTGACTCAAGATTCAAACGCCTGGCAAGTGGCTGACTCCCGGTCGACTTTGATTGAAAAAAACGGGAAGTTCTTGAGAAAATCTCCGCGAAGTTGAGCTGAAGATTCGTATTGAATGTTGAAACGAACCACAAAACGAAATCAACACACTCAATCTTCGGGGAGACATGGATGCGAAAATCATACTCAAATCAGTTGCGGCTGGATACGGTTTCGATTGAAAAAGTGGAGCTCAGTCTTGATTGCCGCGACGGAATCGTCGCGGTCCTTCGGGCTCTGCAGCACGTTTATTGCAGCAAGGAACGGACCGATCGAATTCTTGCCCTGATTGGTGCGGACATCAACCGGGACACCAGCGTTGACACGGGTTGCGAAGGAATGGACTACTGGCACATTTGTGTGCTGATCGCTGTTCGCCTGGGATGCAACTACACGTATGACCAACTGCAGGATTTGGCGAAGAATCACGCCGACCTGCGAGCCATCATGGGACTGGGGTCACTGGATGAAACACAGTTTCTTCACAAGACGCTGCGCAACACCTTCTGTCTGCTTCGTCCTGAAACCCTGGCACAGATCAATCAGGCCATCGTGGAAGAAGGGCACAGGCGGTTCCCGGTGCGATCGAAAGAGTTCGCTCAAATTCGTTCGTGAATGGAGAAGCAAATCCCTGCTTCAACCAAACCGTCGTAGGGGAAATCACCAGTGGTCCGACGTGTCCTGTTTTCCGGTGGCCGATCACACCAAAGACTGGATTGGAGCCGAGAAATGGCATTCGGGCCCTGATGACACTCGGCTGCAGCCTGCTTTCCTCATTCGGCGTCATGACGGTGATGGTTGCAAAATCGAATGGCTGGATCGTTTTTGTTTTGATACCCATGCAAATAACGTTCATGTCGTCGTCCTCGACTCCCTGGTGGGCCGAGTAAACGTCATCGATTAGGCCAGCGCGAACGCCGCATACTTTGTTGGCGGCGATCGAAGCGCCAATTCCGCTTGCGCACAATCCGGTCGCGCGTTCGAATTCGCCCTTCGCAATGGCCTGCGCCAACGGAACGATGAAATCCGGGTAGTCATCATCCGGCATCAGTACCGTCGCACCAAAGTCGATAATTTGGTGTCCTGAGGCTTGCAACCATTTCGACAATTTCAACTGGAGTGCAAATCCGCCGTGGTCGGCAGCGATTCCAATTCGCATCAGGCCTCCCCATTCGGTTCACCTTGAAAGGCATTTTGCATCGCGCGTTATGCCGGAATCGCAACCGAAATGAGGGCACCGACGGGGCTGTGGAGAATCTTCAGCCAGTCGTTGTGGGCAGCCAGAATTTTCTGACAGATGCAAAGCCCCAGTCCGCAACCGTGTTTCTTCGTGGTGAAGAAAGGTGTCAACGCGGATTGACGAGCATTGTCGGAGAACCCATTCCCATTGTCGCGAAAGGAGACCACGAAAAAGCAACACCCTCCGTCTAATTCGCGACTGACGTTGACGTTCATCACGAGCGGACCATCACAAGCGTCGATAGCGTTTTCAACTACGTTGCGAAACACTTGTTCAATTTTCTCAGCATCAAACGAGCAAAGATCGACTTCGACATTGCAATGGAGATTCAGTTGGGCAACAAAATCGTCCCGGCTGTCGGCCACGTGCTGCCATGATCGTTCGAGTGAATCGCAAATGCTGTGCTGTGAAAAATGGAGTGGCGGTTCAGCAGCGAATTCGCGAATCTCGTCAAACATCCGTGAAAGTTCACGACAAGCGGATTCAATCGCCTTTAGATCCTGCATGACCTCTTCGTCGCTTACACACAGTTGAATCAGGGAAACGCGAGCGTGAATTCTTTGCAGGGAGTTTCGCCCTTCCTGGACGATCATCGTGACCTTTTGGCCGATGGCGGTCAATCGATTTGAAATTCGATTCGAAATATCGCCTTGAACAGGTTCCGGTCCGGCAGGTCGATCAAGCAGTGTTTCCATCGTAGCACCTCTGTAATCTTGTACTGATAAATCAGGGTTTCCGCTCACAACGGATGATTGTTATTGAGCCCTTTGTGCACACTTTTTGCCAGTTGATAAACAAAAGTTTCGGACAAAGAATCGCTCTCCGGCAGGTATGGCGGCGGAACCCACCGGGAGAAGCGATCAAGCTTCGATCATCATGGTATACCCGCACTAACCAAACCAAATCGCTGCTTCAACCAAACCGCCATAGGGGAAATCACTAGTGCTTTGTCCCATTGAAAATTGGGGTTCGATCGCAGTGGACGAGACGACGAGTCCCGAAAATTGATGAAACGCTAAAGGACAGCTGGCCTCGTCCACTATCCCAAGATCGAACTGGGATGTGCGCTCGATAGTGCTTCAAAGCCGGAAACGACGTCGAACAGTTCCTCGTCGATGCTGCTTTGGCGCAGGCGATGGAAGTTGCCGTTGAGGTCGTTCAGCAATTCATCGATGTTCCTGTCGGCGCGTTGCATGGCAGCCAGGCGGCTGGCGTTCTCGCTCGCGAGCGATTCAGCGCAAGCACGGAAAAGCGAGACGAACAGGTATTCGCGGATGAAGGCTCGTAGAGTCGCCGTGCCTCCTCCGAGCAACTCTGGCAAGTTCTTCGTCGGCCAGGCGCGTTGCGCCAATTCGCGGTGCCAGGTCGCATCCAACGGAAGCAGGCGTTGGCTGACGGGCGCGTAAACCGCTCCGGAAACGGGTCGGTTGTAGATAAGATGAAGTTCCGTGGTCTCGCTCTGACCGTGACGCGTCTCACTCTCCATAAGAATTCGCCCAATGAGTGGCGTGATGGCTTTCACAGACGTGGGTACGGGAAAGACATGGAGCAGCGGCAGGCCAGCGTCCAGCAGATACGATTGAACGCGCTCACCGACAGCCCAAACTTGAGGTTCGCCCGGAAGCTGGTTCAATGTCCTGATGGCATGTTCCGCGACCACATCATTGAACCGGCCCACCAGGCCTTGATCCGTGCCGAACACCACCGCGCCGATCCTCGGCGGCCTGGATTGTTGTGACGGTTGCGGAAGCAACGCCGCAGGTCCAAGCCGCTGGAAGCAGACGCTCAGTCCCAACTCGATGGTCCGTGAGTAGTCAGATAGAGCGAGCACCGAGTTCTCGTACTGCACGATGCTCGATGCAGCGACGGCCTTCATCGTCCGCACGACTGACTGCAAATCGCCCGCTCCCACAATTTTGCGGCGAAGGCTTGCGACAGTCGCTGTCATGATGCGGCCTCACGTGCTGGTTTCTCGTCTTCAGTTTGGGAATCTGACTCTGAGAGCAAAGGCGCAACGGCTCGGCGAGCCAGCTCGATGATCGTGTCTCGGTCTTGATCGCTCAATTTGTCGCCGCTTTCCAAACGCTCACGCATTTCAATCGAGATCTCTGACGCGGCCTCGCTTACGGCGTTCTCAGCCTCGGTCATCTTGTCCAGCGGGACCGGCTCGAACAGTTTGGAAATTAATGCCATGAGTACGGCGATCTGGCCGGCTACTGATACGGGAGCGAACTCTGGCTGCTTGAGACAGGCGCGAATCCGCTGGCCATGATCGATAATCTTGCGAGTGTCGTCATCCATGCGTGCGCCGAAGCGAGCAAAACTTTCCAGTTCCTCGAACTGGGCGTACGCCAGCTTCAGATCTCCCGCCACGGCGCGATAGGCCGCAAGCTGCGCTTTACCACCGACGCGTGAAACCGATTTGGTGACATCCACGGCAGGCAGTACACCCAGATCGAACAGCGACGGAGAAAGATAAATTTGGCCGTCCGTGATGGAGATCAGGTTGGTGGGAATGTAGGCAGAAATGTTCTGCGCTTCGGTCTCGATGATGGGCAATGCGGTAAGCGAGCCGCCGCCCAACTCTTCACTCAAGTGAGTCGATCGCTCCAGCAACCGGGAGTGGATATAGAAGATGTCACCGGGAAAGGCTTCGCGACCCGGCGGGCGGCGCAGCAACAGCGATAGTTCGCGGTAAGCGCGGGCATGATGAGTGAGATCATCGTAAACGATCAACACATCTCGGCCCTGTTCCATGAAATGCTCGGCGATGCTGGTCGCTGCGTAAGGAGCAATGTAAGCCAGGCCCGGTGCGTCGTTCCCTTCGGTGACTACGACAACCGTGTATTCCATCGCTCCCTTTTCGCGCAAGGTCGCCACCGCCTTGGCGACGGCTGCCGCTCGCTGGCCAATTGCACAATAGACACAAATTACATTCTTGTCATGCTGGTTGAGGATTGTGTCGAGGGCGATCGCGGTTTTGCCCGTCTGTCGATCACCCAAAATCAACTCGCGTTGTCCACGCCCGATGGGCACGAGCGCGTCGATCACTTTCACCCCAGTCTGCAGCGGCTGCGTCACAGGCAATCGGTCCATGATCGCAGCGGCTGTGCGTTCGATTGGCAAGCGTTGGTTCGCCTGCACCTGCCCTCGGCCATCAAGCGGACGCCCAAGCGGATCGATGACTCGCCCGAGCAACCCAACTCCAACAGCCACGTCCATGACGCGTCCGGTGCACTGCACTTCATCACCCGCCTGGAGATTCCAGTAATCACCGAGCAGCACGACACCGATTTCGTCCTCGTCGACGTTGAAGGCGATACCAAACACACCGCCCGGAAACTCCAGTAGCTCTTCGTAGCCCACACCAGGAAGTCCGGTAACTTTAGCGATGCCGGTGGAAACCGTCGCAATGGTACCCACATCGCGCGGTGTGAGCTTGAGTGAGAACGCTTCCATGCACTGACCGATCCGAGCGAACGTCGATTCGAGCATGGCATGAACGTTATCAGTTGATTGGCTCATGCGACTGTCTCGCTTGCAACTTTGGTTTCCTGATCAGAGACCGAGTGAGGCTCAATCAGTTCGGCGATGGTTTTCTCCAACGCTTTGAGGTACTCGTCGATACTCCAGGCAAGTTTTCGTCCGCTGCAAGTCACCTCGATGCCGCCGATGCTATCAGCAGCGACCTCGAAGCGAAGCGGTACTTCGACTGCAAAGGTCTCGTTCATCGCCCGCTGAATTTCGGCCTGTTGCTCGGCCGGCAATTCGAACATGCTGCGCACGCGGGCCGGCTCGGACAAGGCAGTCAACGCTTGACCAAGCTCCTGCCTGGCTTGGCCGTTGATCTCGCGGACACGACGCGTAAACACTTTGGTCATGCTCACTTCCAAGCTCGTGTCGGCCAGGTCTCTGAGGGTCTTGCGTGTGATAGAAAAAACTTGCTCCTGTGCGCGGCGACTTATCTCTTCAGCAAAAGTACGGTGCTCGCGTTGCAATGCTTCGTGCCGTTTAGTACTCACCACATCGGCGGCTTGCTGCGCGTCGTCCAGCAGCTTTTGACGTTTAAGGTTGATCTCCTCCTTCATCTGACTCACCAAGGAGTCGCGTTGCTGGTTGAAGTCATTGTTCTTGCGTTCGAACTCGTCACGCTCCTGGCGAGCTTCGATCTTCTTAGCATCCGCGTCGGCGAGTTCCTGGGCAATGCGTTGCTCGCGCGCATCGATGGCGTCAAGAATCGGTTTGTATAGGAAACGCTTGAGCAACCAAACCAGAATCAGGAAATTGAATGCCTGCGCAACAACCGTGAACCAATCGATCAGCATGGCTATTGTCCTGCCGCCTGGGCAATAAAGTGATTCCAGAACGGATTGGCAAAGATGAGAATCATCGAGACCACAAAACAATAGATCGCCGTGGACTCAATCATGGCCAGTCCGAC
>Ga0163150_10006236_pt1 | contig 14728 bp, 10 predicted proteins | sample OliLakLV19P2IB_FD_148628 | JGI IMG/M metagenome (GOLD analysis project Ga0163150, IMG submission 148628) | Freshwater microbial mat bacterial communities from Lake Vanda, McMurdo Dry Valleys, Antarctica - Oligotrophic Lake LV.19.P2.IB | ecosystem: Environmental > Aquatic > Freshwater > Lake >...
GGGTCATTCTGCTGTCGTCTTTGCTCTTCTTCCGGCAAGATAAACCAAAGTCTGGGGATTATACAGCTTCCAATCGAACCAATAGTCTTTCAACGTCTGGAGGCGCGGAAGTTGCTTGCCTGCCAGCGGTCCTTGCACGGCCATACCGGAAAAATTCCAATGGCTGCCGGTCTGCGTGTCCATTAGTCGGAAGGGATGGCTGTCAGGCTCCAGGTACAGATCAAGCGCTTGTCCGCCCGCCGTGCGCTCGAAGGCTCGCACAGATCGCCCGTCCGATCCTGCCACCACCAGAATTGGTTTGGACGCCAGGGTGTCCGCAATGGGATTTTCGAGCAATAACTGCTGCATCGGATAAGCCTTCGCGACGCTTTCAATGCGAACGCCGACGACGAGGGCGCGGGGCTTCAATGGATCTTTCGGATTGACCGCCGTCACCGTCGGGTTGGAGAGCATCCGCAACTCCCAATCCGCTTTGGCATACTTCTTCTGATATTTTCCATCGGGCAGCAAAACTTGCCCCGCCGGGTGTTCCTGCTTCCAGAGCGCGAAGCTCATTTCGTCAAAGGCTACCCACTCCAGTTGCTTCCCTTTGAGGGGCCCCTGAATCGCCTTGCCGGAAATCTGTTGCCACCAGCTTCCGGTCTCTTCGTCCCGCATGATGAAGTTTTGATTATTGATGCCCGAGAGCCTGAAATGAAGGACGCGCCCGTCCACAGTGGATTTCCACACCAGACCGGTGTGGCAGAGCGTTCAATAAGTGGCGACGATGGGTTCCCTTCCCACTGTCGTATTCACCAGATGATGGTAGGCCATCAATGGAACGGGATAGGCACGCGCCTCACCGCCGATCTCCAGGCTCAAGACCATGTCACCGTCTTTGACGTGGCTTGCCTTTGCCGCCTCCGCATAGCCCGGTTGTGGCAAGGGATGGAACATCCATTCAAAGTGGTTTTGCCGCGCCAGAATTGCCAGCGCTGTCAGCAAGACTCCGGCGACGGCCAGGCCGGATTTGCGAAGGCGGCCAGTAGTGGATTTCCAAAGAGTGAAGGTGCAAAACATGCCAAGGACCAGCGCAGCCAGAGTTGCGAGCGGGCTTGCGCTGCGCAATGCGTATGACACGTCCAAATCCGACGCTGTCTGGGGCGCGTAGGGTCGAATGAGATAGACGGGGATGAAGACCATCAGAAAGGACACAAGAACGAGCAGGGCCAGCACGGTGCTAAGCGCTCTTTTCATGACAGCTTCCTTCCATTTTTCTTCGAGAGCTGGGGCCAGCCTTCCGACGTCGGTTCAATCTGGAAAAGCAGAAACTAAACACGGCCTGCAGTCATTCCCGCGAAAGCGGGAATCTGGAGATTGGACGTTTGTGAAGCGGCAGGAGGCCGCTTCTTCATAATAGAGCCCCAGGGGGGCGTCAGACGATAGCCCAGGGCGGCACCAGCGGCTCCTGCCGCTGGTGCCGCCCTGGGTCAGCGTTCCCACAATTTGTTCCCTCTCCCCCAACACGTTTTTTGTGTTGGGGGAGAGGGAAAGGGTGAGGGGGAAGACCCCCGTCATTTGCGAGAATCACGCTTCGTGCGGAGACATGTTTGGCGAACAACGAAACGCGAGACTCGCTACTCGGTAACAGATGGCCCCCCTCTCCCGACCTCTCCCCCCGAATCACCCAAAGGCGGGCGATTCGGGGGGAGAGGGGAAGAATGGGTCGGAACGCTGACCCAGGGCGGCGCGAGAATCTCCTGCCCTCGCTTGCCCTGGGCTACTTTCTCACGCCCCTACAGGGCTTTCAAGATGAAGCAGCGGCATCCATGCCGCTGCACTTCTTAAAAAATGTCCAATCTCCAGGATTCCCGCTTTCGCGGGAACGACGCCCTTAATAACCCACAGTGCCGAAGTTTGCATACTCTCAATACAAAAACTTCACCGCGAATTGCAACAATCGCGATGGGCCGGCCTGTAGAATACGACCGAAGTTCGGAGACCCCACATCATTTTCTGGAATAAAGAAATTGGCATGGTTCGGAAAATTGAAGCACTCAACGCGAAACTGCAAAGTGGTGCTTTCCTGCAGCTTGAAGTTCTTCAGCAGCGATAAATCCAAGCCTTGATATCCAGGCGCGCGAACAATGTTTCTTCCGGCATTGCCATACTGGCCTGCATTCAGAATTGGATCGAGTCTCTGGAACGCACTGATGTCGAACCAGCGCTCCACAGTGCGAGGCCCCTGGTTCGGGTTCGAAACAACATTGGGTCGATTGGCCGCGAACCCCTGAATCTCCGGCGCGTTCCCCGACTGGGAAAAGTCCACGCTGTCGTACACCGTGAAGGGCGTGCCACTGCTGAAGTTTGCAATGCCATTGATCTGCCAGCCTGCCAGCAGCGTTTTGGCTACTCCGGCAGCATTCTTCATGAAGGGCAGTTCCCAGGACGCGCTCATCACCCAGCGGTGGCGCGCGTCAAAAATCGAAGGGCCATGCTCCGCTTTTAGATTGAAAGGATTCTGCGCTATGTCCGTTTCGCCCGAAGCGCCATTCGGCCCGGAGCCTGTCTCATTCAAGCTTGAAACATAGTCCAACGACTTCGAGAGCGTATAGGCCGTTGTAAAGTAGAAGCCGTTTGTAAAGCGCCTGTTCAGCGTCCACTGCATCGCGTGATAGGTGGAGTTGGCCAGGCTCGAAATCAGGCCGACGGATTTGAAGTCGCAAGGGCCGGTGTCTCCTCGGCAGCCCGCATAGATGCGCCGGCGGTCGATGTTGCTCTGTGCCGGATTGAAAATGGGCGGATTACCTTCAACCAGACGAGACAAATGCGTCCCTTTGGTGCCCACGTACCGAACCTCAACCAGATACTTACCGGCCAGCTCGCGTTGCAGGGCCAGGTTCCAGTTCTGCACATAGGGAGGCCGCAGATTCTCATCCAGCGTCAGGTGTGTGAGTCCAAACGGGAAACTGCCTGGCGGAAAGGCATTGGTGGCGCCGGGAAACGGATCGGCAAATGTGGGTCCCGGAATACCGAACGCGGAAAGAAAGATCCCGTCGACCTGACGTGTCTGCAGGTAAGGCGGTGCACTGATGGGTGCCTGTAAAATGCCGCCCTGACCGGCGGCCATCGACTCGAATCCGATCCCGTAGGCCGCGCGCACAGAGCTTTTGCCGCTTCCGGTCGGATCCCAGCTCAGCCCAAACCGGGGAGAAAATCCTTTTTTGTAAGTCGGAACCAGACCATCCGGAACCCCCGGATCTCCCGGATAAACCAGGCCCACCGGCGCATTGGGTTGTACCTGAGACTTCACGCCAGGTCTGAAGCCCGCCAGCTTGTTGTTGGCTTCCGTGTACGGGGTATTGATCTGGTAGCGCAATCCTAGGTTCAGAGTCAGCCTGGACGACACCTTGAACTCATCCTGCGCGTAGCCGGAGAAGTCGTGGTTGCGCAAATCACGTGGAAGCTCGCCGCCAGCTTGCAGAAACACGACTGGAGCACCCAGTAACAGGTTCGCAATGGAGTTACTCATCGGAAAACCGACGAAGACAAAGAACCCGTTGCTGGCAATACCTTGCTGAGCATCAATCTGAGTCCGTCGATACTCCGCTCCCAGCTTCCACTGATGCCGTCCGCGAATCCAGCTCAAACTGTCGTTAAACTCGTAGGAATTCTGACGTGTATTGCGCGGGCCCGTAATCGGATTGCCAACACTGGCTAGACCGCTCACTTGAATGAACGGCGGGCCCACTGCGGCGTCAAACGAAGGGGTGATGCGGAAGCCCAACGACGAGGGCAGCGTGTGGTTGAATCTCTTGTCAAAGTCAAACCGGTTTCGGAAGAAAGCAAACCGTGAGTAGTTGACGAGGGCAGGCCCAAAAGTATGGGTGTTGGCCACCATCAGGTTCTGTGTCCGGATGGCGTCAGCCACCGGAAATCCCGGCACATCCGCCCCGTTGATCGACAGCGGGTTGAGCACTGCAGCCTGCGAAAACAGGTAGCGCCCGAAGAACTCGTCACTCTGCGTCAAGCGGTGGTCCAGTCGAATTCCAAACTGGTTGGTATCGTTTTCCTGAACCTGCGTGCTGGTAAACAGGTTGCGCCCCACATTGGGCCTCGGATAGAAGTTCAGAATATTTTTGGACACCGGATTGATCTGCTGGGACGGAATACGGTTTCCCGGCACGGGCTGGCCGAACAGAAAATTGATCAGCGGTGGAACCTGCCCGCTGGCATCCACAGATTGGGTGAAGTCTCCCTCGCGTTCCAGGTCGCTCGGAACGGTTGTGGTCCGGGTGATGCCTTGTCGATTTCGGAAGCCCTCGTAATAGCCGAAGAAAAACGTTTTGTCCTTGCGCAGCGGGCCGCCCGCAGTGGCGCCAAACTGGTTTTGCTTGAGCGGTTCCACGTCACGCGAAAAGAAGTTTCGAGCATCGAAGACATCGTTGCGAAAGAACTCATACACGCTGCCGTGAAGTTCGTTGCTGCCCGACTTCATCACGAGATTCGTGTTCGAGCCGAGACTTTCTCCAAACTCAGCCGACGCGCCGCTGGTGATGATGCGAAACTCCGCGATTGCATCGATGGGTGGTTTCAGGGCAAAACCGGAATCCACGTTGTTGATGTTGCGCGCGCCGTCAATCAGGAAATTATTCGACTCAGGGCGCAGGCCGTTCACCGAATAGGCATGTCCTTCGCGCAGCGACCCTCCCGCTTGCGCCAGGCCCTGGGTCATGGGAGCGGCACCTGCCTGCAGCAGGCCGAGTTGCGTGAAGTTGCGTCCGTTCAGCGGCAAATCGAGAAGCTCCCGGCCCGAGGTCACCTTTCCCAGCGTGTTTCCCAGCGTCTCCACCAGCGGCGCATCGTCGCTCACCTGGATGGTTTCCTGACTGGTACCGAGCTTCAGGTCAACCGCCAGTCGCAGCGTGTCGTTCACCTTCAACGTAATCGGCTCACGCACATACTTGGAGAAGTTGCTGGCCTCCACCGTCAAGCGGTATTGGCCAATGGGCAGCAACACAAAGCTGAAGGTGCCTCCGCTGCCTGACTTGCCGCTCCTCTCGGCTGCGGTCCCGAGATGCGTGACAGTCACTCTGGCATTCAGGACCACCGCTCCTTGGGGGTCCTTGACAATGCCCTCAATCTTTCCGGTCGCATCCTGGGCACTTCCGCTCGTTCGCAAAAATGTCAAACAAAGAGCCAACACCAGACTCGCCTGCCATCGACTTCGATTCATCGTTATCCTCGTTATGGGGCAGCACCGGCAGAAGCGGCGGCTGCCTGAGATTCGAATCATGCGGCTTCGTTCCCGATTGGTAGCCACGATCACGGCGCTGTTTGCCGTGGTCGTGGGTTTTTCTTTTTCACACCGCCTCGACATCGAAAACGGCCGTTCCAAAAAGCCCTTGCTAGACCGTCAAGAGAAACCCACGACCCGGCCAAACCGCGGACTGTTCATGGCTGCTTCTGGAGTACGAACCCGGTATTGGATGACGTCAGATCAAGAAGGCATCGTCAGCGGCATCGCTTTGGAAACATTACAAGCGTGCGCTACGCAATGTCCGAGAAATTTCAAGACCGGGTGTTGCCCTTCTGGTCACGCTGAAGAGTCCCGATTAAACGGGAGAACGGCGCGACGTGTGTCATGGAAATGTAAAAACTGATCTAAGCGCATATCCGTGTGGCAGCGGCTTCCATTCGCTGATGCCCTCCGGCAAAAACGTGCTCGTCCTCGAAGAAAAGCCGAGCACGAGCACGACGACGAGGACGAGAAACTTCCGCCTCGTCATCTCGGCGGCTACACAGATGAACCACATTCTCCTCCCTGCATCACACCGCACCCCCAACTCCGGTCCAGGACCGCGTCAAAGTCCCATAAGTAGCTTCAGTAGCCCGACCGTGAGGGAGGGCTCTGGACTTTGACGGGGCCCTCAACTCCGGCCTTCATGGTTTGACAGAAACTGCTGTATCATCCCTGCCCAAGACCGATCAGGAGAATTCACTCGATGTCTCGCAGCGACCAGGTGACGCGCCACTGGCTTTTGCTCCAGAGGTTGGAAGGGCCGCGGGGCGCCACGTTACAAGAGCTGGCGGCGTGCCTGCCTGAAGACATGACACGTCATCCGCGCACCGTCCGACGCGACCTGGAAGCGCTCGAAGTGCACTTCCCGCTCATCGTGGAACGATCCGGCGCCGCAACCCGGTGGCGGCTCATGGACGGTTATCGTGACGTGCCCAAGTTGGCGTTCTCAGCCACGGAGCTGATGGCTCTGGTCTTCAGTCGCGACCTGCTGAAACCGCTGCAAGGCACCTCGCTGAAGGCCTCGCTCGATTCCGCTCTCAACAAAGCCGAAGCCACACTGCCACGCGATGCGCTGAACTACATTCGCCAGATGCAGGGGTACTTCGCAGTGGGTTTGGGTCCTCATCGCGTCTATCGGCAGCATCAGCAAACCATCGACCAGCTCATGCGTGCCATCGCGCAGACTCGGACCATTCAGATGCGCTACTACTCCGCCTCGCGCGACCGGGTGGCACACCGCAACGTCGATCCTTACCGCCTCTGGTACAGCGTGGGAGCGCTCTATCTCATCGGTTACTGCCACGTTCGAAAAGATGTGCGCCTCTTTGCCGTCGAGCGCATCCGCTCACTGAATATTTCAAATCGCCCTTGCCAGATGCCACTTGGGTTCGACCTGGAAGCCTATGTGAGGGATGCGCTCGGCGCAATGCGAGGCCCTCTCATCGAGATTGAGCTGCTGTTCAACCGGGCCACCGCGGCCTGGGTGAAGGATCAAACCTGGCATTCCAGCCAAAAGCTCACGCCACTCAATGATGGCCGGCTTCGAATGGTGCTCGAAGTCAGCGACACGCAAGAACTGGTCGGCTGGATTCTGCACTTCGGCGCTGGCGTTCAGGTCGTTCGTCCGGATTCGGTTCGAGAAAAAGTCAGGAAAGAGGCTGAAAAGATTTTTTCGAAGGAATGACACAGGATGTCACCGCCGTATGCGAAGCTTTGGAGTGCGGTGGAATCAGGGCCCTGTCAAGAGTGCCGAAAGTCATTTTGTTGAGGTGCAGCCCTTGCTAACGCGCGGGCTACTGACTTAAGTCTCGTCCTGTTCAGTAGCCCGACCGTAAGGGAGGGCTGGAGGCTTTGACCGGGCCCAAGCTCTGGAGCACGGTGGCTTGACACCGCTTTCTAACCCGAGGGAGATTGATCCTGAAGACGCAGCCCTTGCTAACGCGCGGGCTACTGACTTAAGCCTCGTCCTGTTCAGTAGCCCGACCGTAAGGGAGGGCTGGAGGGTTTGACCGGACCCAAACTCTGGAGTGCGGTGGCTTGACACCGCTTTCTAACCCGAAAGAGATTAATCCTGAAGCCGGAGCCCTTGCTAACGCGCGGGCTACTGACTTGCGCCTCGTCCTGTTCAGTAGCTTGACCATAAGGGAGGGCCGGAGGCTTTGACCGGACCCAAGCTCTGGAGTGTGGTGGCTGGACACCGCTTTCTAACCCGAGAGAGATTAATCCTGAAGACGGAGCCCTTGCTAACGCGCGGGCTACTGACTTAAGCCTCGTCCTGTTCAGTAGCCCGACCGTAAGGGAGGGCTGGAGGCTTTGACCGGACCCACACTTTGGAGTGCGGTGGCTTGACTGGCTTGACACCGCTTTCTAACCCGAGGGAGATTGATCCTGACAAACTGAAGAGTCGGCAATAGGCTAAATCAGCGGAAAGAGACATGAATTTCTACGCACATACGGCTGAGGATGAGCAGGGGAAGCCGCTGCCTGAGGAATCTGGGAAGTGGCAGCGATTGTCGGTGCATCTCCGTTCGGTAGCCAATATGGCGAAGAAATTTGCTGAACCATTTGCGATGGCCACTGAAGCCGAACTGGCTGGGCTGTTGCATGATTTCGGAAAGTACCGTGATGAATTCCAAGCTTACTTGCGGGGTCTGCGGGAAGGTGGAAGCGAAACGCAGCACGCGGCCTATGGTGCGGGCTGGGCAATTGACGAAGGGCGCCAGTTATTGTTGAGCGCCTTCGCCGTTGCCGGGCACCACGCAGGCCTGCACGATCTCGGGGACTTACAAGGGTTACCCGAACGACCGCATCTGAAGCTATCGGAGACTCTACCGATCATCAGGGACAGGTTCCAACAAGAGCTCGGCGAGCTGCCGATTCCCGAGCCCCCACCTTTTATCCAGGATAAGCTTTCCGCGGAGGTGGCCGCTCGAATGCTTTTTTCGTGTCTCGTAGATGCCGACCGCCTCGACACAGCCTGCTGGCCAGCCCAACCAGCTCCTGACAAATCTTTTGATGCCGGAAGGCTGCTTCATCTGCTGGAGGCAGAGCGGGAACGCAAAGCTGCCGCTGCGCTAGAATCTTCGTTGACCCAGCTCCGCAGCCACATCTTCCATACTTGCGTCCAACAAGGTTCACAGGCCCAGGGTTTCTTCTCACTTACGGTCCCAACAGGCGGCGGGAAGACACTTTCAGCCATGGCCTTTGCTCTTGCGCACGCCTAGACTCACGGTCTTCGCCGTGTCATCGTTGTCATCCCTTACCTCAGTATCATCGAACAAAATGCGTCAGAGTATCGCCGCATCCTGGGCGAGGATGTGGTGCTTGAAAACCACTCCGGGGTTGCACCTCCGGAAAACCACAGCGAGGAGGAAAAGGAAGCGCTGGAACTCGCCTCCGAGAATTGGGACGCACCGGTGATTGTTACGACCTCTGTCCAGTTCCTCGAATCTCTGTTTGCTGCCCGCCCATCTCGTTGTCGCAAGCTGCATCGCATAGCCCGCTCGGTCGTGATCTTCGACGAAGTGCAGACACTTCCAGCGCATCTGCTGCAGCCGGTGTTCAGCGTGTTTCGCGAGCTGGCCCGGAACTATGGCGTCAGCTTTGTCTTCAGCTCGGCCACCCAGCCAGCTTTTCGCAAGAGCAGCGCTCTGCCAGACGGTTTTGCAGCCGAGGAACTCCGCGAGATTGCCCCGGCGCCAGCGGAACTCTTCCGGCAATTGCGTCGGGTAAATTATCACTTGCCCAAATCCGGCGAAACATTCGACTGGCCCGACCTTGCAAAGCAGCTGGCCGTCAGTCCACAGGTGCTTTGCGTGGTCAACCTTACCCGTCATGCTGTTGCGCTTTGGGAAGAACTCTCGCATCTCGTGCCCGTCGATCAGCGACCTTTCCACCTCTCAGCGGCCATGTGCCCGCAGCACCGACTCGACCTCATTCAGCAGATTCGTGAGCGGTTGCTGTCTGGGCAGCCTTGTCGCGTCATCTCGACCCAGCTGATTGAAGCCGGAGTGGATGTCGATTTTCCCGTCGTCTGGCGCGCGCTGGGACCGCTCGATTCGATTGTGCAGGTCGCCGGACGTTGCAACCGTGAGGGCCGTTTGCCCTCTGGTGAGATGCATGTCTTCCGACCTGCAGATCACAAGCTACCACCCGGCGTCTATCGGGCTGCGTCCGACCAATGCACTATTTCCCTTGCAGCGTTGGGCACCGAAGAGAGGGCCTCGGAACGTCTTGCCTCTGATCCGTCGCTCTTCAGTGATTACTTCCAAAGTCTCTACTCTATTGTGAATACCGACTATGCGAAGCGTGGAGAAACTCCGATCCAAAAAGACCGTGAGTTTCTCCGTTTCCGGCAAGTCGCCCGCAAAGCACGAGTAATTCCTGACGACGGCCAGCCGGTGATCGCTCGCTTCGGATCAGGCGCTCAAATCGTGGAAGAAATTCGCAATCGCCCCCTGGCACCCGGTCAACCGCGTTTTACGCGCGACGATCTGCGTCAAATTCAACGATTCATGGTCAACGTGCGCGACCATAAATTCCAGCTGCTGTTGGGCCAGCAGCTCATTCAACCACTGCTGCCCAACCTGAACCTCCATGTCCTGAACGAGGGACTCTACCATTCTGATCTGGGACTCGTGATTGAAAACCGGCCCCTTGAGGACTTTCTCCTATGACAAACAACCTCATCACCCTTCGTGTTTGGGGCGACTTCGCCTGCTTCACCCGTCCTGAAATGAAAGTCGAACGCGTCAGCTATCCTGTCATGACTCCCTCATCGGCTCGTGGGATCCTGGAAGCCGTATTTTGGGAGCCACAAATGTTCTACCTTGTGGATTCCATTCGCGTCGTGAAGCGCGGCCGTTGGATTTCCTTCCGCCGCAACGAGGTCATCAAGGTCATCAGCCTCGACAGCGCGAAGACCTGGATGAAAGAGCCTCAGAAGACGACGCCCATCCAGGCTGGCGGCGGCGCAGACGACGGAACACAGCGCAATATGCTTGCTTTGCAGGACGTGGAATATCTCATCACGGCCGAAGTTCGTGTCACGCCCCTGGCCAACCGCCCGGAAGACAAGATTGAGAAATACCTGGGTGAGATCGAGCGGCGTGCCCGCTCAGGCAAATGTTTTCATCGTCCCGCCCTCGGCGTGCGGGAGTTTGCAGCTGACTTCGATTGGGAGGAAGATGCAGACGCCGCCCTGGCCCGTCGCCTGAGCGAGGGACGTGGCGGAGGAACGTCGCTGGAACCTTACAGCGAGGACATCGGATTGATGCTTTACGACGTCTTCGACCATCGCGAACGCGGGTCTGGATTTCGTTGGCTGGCGGAGGAAGAGATCACAAGACTTCAATCTCAGCCTCGCCCTCAGCAAGGTGCGCGGAAGGCTGCTGCGGATATTCACCGCTGGAGCCGCGCACCAATCCTGCCTCAACCCGCCTTCTTCCACGCCCGTATCGAGCGCGGAAGACTCGACTGCCATCCTGAACGTGTTCACATCCTCACTTCCAAGACTGGAGGACAATGACGATGCTGCTCAGGCTTCTTTACGATCTCGCTCACTCGCCAAACCGACACATTCTTTCTGATCTGGCTTTTGCCCCAAAGTCCGTTCGCTGGATTATCGAACTGGACGCCAATGGAATCATGCTCGGCGCTGGACCTCAGTCGACCGGCGATGACAAACGGGGCAAAGAGTTTTCCTGTCCGCAGACCACACGCTCCAAAGTAGCGGGTGGTGTTGCCGAGTTCTTAGCGGATGGACTCACAGCGATTTTTGGCCTCGACACTGATCCAGAAGCCAGAATGACGGAAAAGAAGCGAGCTGACCGCGACGCCAACAACGCCCGCAAGCAAGAAGATTTCTGGCGGCAAGTACAACGCGCTTCCGATCAGACCAGCATTCATACTATGACCACCCTACTGGCCTTTCACGAGGCACAGAAGAATCAGCTTGAGTTCCTACGATGGGGTGTCAGCAGCAATCCGAAACCGGCGGAAAAGTCCGCTTGGTGGGTGCGGACCGCGAGTGGTACCGAAGTCAAACTTGGGCCCGACAACTTCACCTTTCGAGTCAACGGTCAACTATTGTTGGAGGACGACAACCTGCGAGACTGGTGGAGGAGCGTTCACGCAAGCGAGGTCCAGCAGGCAAGGGCTTCATTCCAAACCGGCCTATGCCTGATTTCTGGCAGCGAAAACGTACCGCTCGCGCCGACCCACAGCCCGAAGATTCAAGGTGTCCCAAACACCCAATCGTTCGGCGCAGCCATTGTCTCCTTCGACAAGGACGCTTTTGCCTCCTATGGGTTTGATCAGAGTCTCAATGCCCCGACTTCGGAGGACGCTGCAACCGCATATTGTTCAGCTTTGAACTGGCTGTTGGAACGAAAGGATCACCACCTCCGGCTTGCCCAGACGAGTCTTTGCTTCTGGACCAGAGCATCGGAACGGGCTTCTGGCCTGTTTGCTCATCTGCTGAATCAACCTGATCCTCAGAGTGTCGCTCAACTCTTAAAATCACCCTGGGCGGGTATTGAGCCGAGCTTGCCAAGCGCGACCATTTTTACGCAGTCACGCTCGCGGGCAACGCTGGCCGTATCGTCGTCCGCCATTGGATTCAGGAACCCTTGGACCAAGCAATCGAAAACCTTCGTCGCTGGTTTGCCGACCTGCAGATCGAAATTCCCCCGCGTCCTCCAAAGAGAATCCGCGCAGCAGCACAGGAAAAAGAGTTCTGTCCGCTCTCCGTTTATTGGCTGGCCTGCACCACCGTTCGCGAAGCCAAGGATCTACGCTCTGAAGTGCCGGCCCAACTTTACCGAGCCGCACTCGAAGGCACGGCGCCTTCAGTGTCATTGCTCAAGCCCATTCTCGATCGGTTGCACTCCAGACTCGTTCGAGATGAAAACTACAAACTGCTCTACGACGAAAGCCGCTTCGCGCTGCTCAAACTCATCCTTAACCGCAATCGAAAGGACACCGATATGGAAATTGCATCGCAGCTCACCGCTGACACCGACGACCCTGCCTACAATTGCGGTCGTCTTCTAGCGATCCTTGCTGCCACTCAGGACAAGGCCCACGGCTACAAACTCGAAGGTCCGGGCGTCGCCGACCGCTACTTCGGCACCGCCTCTGTCTCACCCGCCAGCGTTTTCCCCTTGCTCTTGCGGCTGAATCGCCATCATTTGAACAAGATCGCCAAGTCTGAGCGTTTTGCCGGCCACGAGCGGTTCATCCAGCAGCAGATCGAGGCTGTCTTGGTACTCTTCAAGCCCGCCAAGCCCGGTGCACCGCCGATGTTTCCTCGTACGCTAAACCTTCAAGCTCAAGGCCGATTTGCCCTCGGCTTCTACCAGCAAACGGCTCATGACAATGCGGCCCGCCGGGCGGCGTCCAGCCAGAACATCAAATCTGCTGATGTCTCTGATCCCAAATCTCTAACCATCGACTAAAACTCACTCCACTGTGAAAGGAAGCCTCAATCTAATGAACAACAACATTCTCACCAATCGTCACGACTTCCTCCTTCTTTTTGAAGTCACTAATGGAAACCCTAATGGCGACCCGGATGCCGGCAACCTGCCGCGCCTCGATCCCAACACCAACCGCGGCATCGTCTCCGATGTCTGCCTCAAGCGGAAGGTACGGAGCTTTGTGGAAAACTTTAGCCCTACTCCTGCAGAGGGCTATCAGAACCTCATCTTCATCCAGCAGGGAGCCGTGCTAAACAAACGTATTGACGAGGCAGAGCCGCAGGCTTCTGTCAAATCTAACCGTGAAACAAATCGTGATGAGTGGGAGCGTGCTGCTCTCGACTGGCTCTGCAAGCGCTATTTCGACTTGCGGACATTCGGCGCAGTGCTTTCAACTGGAAACAAGGTCTTCAAAGGGTCAGCCTATGGTCAGGTTCGCGGCCCAGTTCAGTTCACATTTGGTCAGTCCTTCCATCCCATCACTCCGTTGGAGGTTACCATTACCCGTTGCGCCGCCACGAACGAGGATGAAGAAAAGGCGGCCAAGACCGGGAGCGGCCAGAACCGAACAATGGGCAACAAGCACATTGTGCCGTACGCCCTTTATGCAGCTAAAGGCTACATCTCCCCCGCTTTTGCCGAGCGAACTGGTTTCACTCAGGCTGACCTCGACCTTCTGTTTGAGGCGCTGTTACAAATGTTTGAGCACGATCGCTCCGCGGCTCGTGGTGAGATGATCGTGCGAGGACTGTATGACTTCGAACATGTTGGCAGTCAGCACGCCAATAATGCTGACCAGAACCGGCGCGAAGCCAGGCTCGGCTGCGCCCATGCCCACAAACTTTTCGAAGGCGTGCAAGTTATGCTTAAAGATGGCAAGGACTTCCCGGAATCCTTTGCAGACTATAGTGTCGAGTGCGCTTGGACTGCAGACACGCTTCCCAAGGGTGTTAGACTTCACCTGCGGCACGAGTGAAACTCCACTGTTGCGTGAATCGGTGCCGATGCTAAATCTTGAACCTGTTCCAATCTCGGCCCTGAATCAGTACACGTTCTGTTCGCGCCGGTGTGCCTTAATGCATGTAGAGGGCATTTTCATCGACAACGAACACACAATTCTCGGCTCGCTACTTCACGATCACGCTGACGAACCGGGCTACGAGGTAGACGCGGGCGTCACGGTGTTGCGCGCACTGCCTCTGTATTCAGACCGCTACGGGTTGACGGGAAAAACAGACATCGTTGAGCTGTGGGAGGGAAGGCCCGTGCCAATTGAATATAAGAAGGGAAAAAAGCGGCACTTCGACAATGACGACGTGCAGCTCTGCGCCCAGGCACTTTGTTTGGAGGAGATGTTCAACACCGTTGTCCCGGAAGGCTGCATCTACCATGCTGCCAGCAAACGACGCCGCATCGTCGCTTTTACTCCAGAACTTCGCTCTGAGACGTTGAGCACGCTTGAAGCTGTTCGCGAACTCCTGGAGGCCGGCCGGGTACCTCGCGCAATGCTCATGCCACGCTGCGATGGCTGCTCGCTGCGGCCGGTTTGCATGCCGGAGTTAACTGGAGCTTCACCATCAGACACCTGGCAGCAATGCCAGCGCGATCTTTGGAAGCCTTAAATTCGCGTGGGCTGCCGGAAACCTGCGTGAGAGCCCTTGCTGACGGTCGGGCTACTGACGAAGGCCGCCGACAGGCGAGAGACTGCGCTATCAGTAGCCTGACCGTCAGGGAGGGCTGCACGCACTCAAGACGGATGAGGCCGAGCCCTTGCTGACGGTCGGGCTACTGACGAAGGCCGCCGACAGGCGAGAGACTGCGCTATCAGTAGCCCGACCGTCAGGGAGGGCTGCACGCACTCAAGACATGATGAGGCCGAGCCTTTGCTGACGGTCGGGCTACTGACGAAGGCCGCCGACAGGCGAGAGACTGCGCTATCAGTAGCCTGACCGTCAGCAAAGGCTCGGCC
>Ga0163150_10006238_pt1 | contig 14721 bp, 15 predicted proteins | sample OliLakLV19P2IB_FD_148628 | JGI IMG/M metagenome (GOLD analysis project Ga0163150, IMG submission 148628) | Freshwater microbial mat bacterial communities from Lake Vanda, McMurdo Dry Valleys, Antarctica - Oligotrophic Lake LV.19.P2.IB | ecosystem: Environmental > Aquatic > Freshwater > Lake >...
CATTTTACTCAATAAATCAAAAGATATAAATAGTCTTGGCGATAATGTATGGTTTGCGCTGAATGAGTTGGCAAAAACCCAAGGCAACCCACTCTTTGCAAGAATTGTTGACCCTGCGAATACTAACAATATTCTTTCTGATCTTTTGACGGTAGCTGAAAAAAATACGATAATAAGTCAGGCACAAAATGCAATTCGTCAAACAAATTGGAATCAAATTGTTCGGTAGTCCCGCCTGCTTCCGTTCCCGTTCCGTTTGAGAAAAGAAAAAGCGGAAGGGGGGTTTGGGGGGAATTCCGCTTTTTCTTTACGAAATCAAATTGTGGACAGCTCCGCCACCTGCCTGAATACTTGCCTGCCCGCCGAAGCCTCGGCGCAGGCGGGGAAGGCAGAACACCGCAGAAAAATAGTCTTTTCATTAGAAGAAAAAGAAATCCGGCGCGCGCAAAATGAAAAGAGTAAAGAGTATTTTTCTGTGGTGTGGCGAGCAAGGCGCGCAGTGGCGGGGCTGGCTTCCTTATTGGGGGTTTTGCTCAAAAAATGTTCGAACATCAATCAAAAAACACCGCAAAAAATAAGGCGCACGCACTTGTAGCTTAATGGATAGAGCATCAGATTCCGGATCTGACGGTTGGTGGTTCGAATCCACTCAGGTGCACCTCGTTTCACTCGGTGCAAGTACTAAGTAGGTCAGAAAGAGAAATACTTGCAAAATTCCACCTTACAATTCATAATTCATATACTTTTGGAGGAGTCGTACTCACCTGCACGACTCTTACAGTAAAGAATCGAGGAGGAGTCGCATAGTTGGTCTAGTGCGCGGGCTTGGAAAGCTCGTATGTTCGAAAGAATATCAGGAGTTCGAATCTCCTCTCCTCCGCCTTCGACTCGCCGTAGCTCGTCTTCGGCGGACAAAGTCCGCATGATTGCGAAGGCAGTTGAGTATGAAAAAGAATAGAAATAGCTTCGGTCCCAATATGCTACAATTTTTACTATGTCAGGATCTAAAAAGACGTTAAAAGTACTTATTTTTTATACAAAAGTAGGTGGTGGTCATGAAAGTATTGCCTATAGCCTTAAGGAGCGCCTTGAGGATTCTTTGGGAAAAAATGTTGAGGTAATACTTAAGGATCCGACCAATAGCTCCACAGGATTTGCGTATCAAGTAGGAGCAACTATATCTCCCGAGCTTTTTAATATGTCCCACAAGCTATTAAATCAGCCACTTGTTACCAAACTTTGGCGAGGCGTACAGTCCTTGGTTCATGAGGAAGAGCTTAATGAGATAATTCACGCTACCAATCCAGATTTAATTATTTCTACATATTTTCTTTTATCAGAAGAAGTACATAAAGTTATTCTCAAGCAGGAACGATCAATTCCTCTTGCTGTATATATTGCAGATCCATTTACGCCACATCCTATATGGCTTGCAAAAGGAGTTGATGTTTATCTTTCATTTGACCGGGAGCATCTGCCACATTCTAAGCAATTTCCAGATATCAAAAAATCTGTTATTCCAATCGGGATGCCAATTAGAAAAGCATTTTACAAGGCATATTCGAAAAAAGCTACCTGCAAAGCGCTTGATCTTAACCCAGATGTATTTACGATATTTTTTGGTGGAAGTGGATATGGAATGGATCAGTTGGAGCGAGTTGCTCAAAAGTATATGGAAAATCTCGCATCTCATACACAGGCGCTTTTTTTTACAGGGCGAAATCCAGTTCTTCGCCGTACGCTCAAAGTACTGTGTCGCAAAAATCCCAATGTGAGGATTTTTGGCTATCTTGATGCGGAAGCAATGGCTTCATATATGCAGGTAGCAGATGTATTTGTCGGAAAAGTAGGCCCAAACGCAATGTTTGAGACGGTTCTTTCAGGTCTTGTTCCGATTGCAACACCACCTATTCTTGAGCAGGAAAAAGGAAATAGGGAATTTATTACGAAAGAAAAAATAGGTTTTTTGACAAAAAATACTTCGGAAACACTTGAGCTTTTAGAAAAAGTCGCAGATGACAGAAAATACCTTGAAAAATATCAAAAAGAGATCAAAAGGGTACGGGATGATCTCGTTCAAAAAGAACAACAAGGATTTCCTCAATTTCTTCACTGGATAGAAAAACATTGCCTGTAAGGCACTTTCTTTTGTTTTCAGACTCTTTTTGGTAGAATGTACTCACTATAAGCCAGGATAGCTCAGTGGTTAGAGCACTGCATTCATAACGCAGCGGTCGTGAGTTCAAATCTCACTCCTGGTACACATGAAATTGAAAGTTGAAAGTGCAAAGTTGAAAATTGTACATATTTTTAACTCTCAATTCTAAGTTCTCAACTATGCATAATTTCCCAATAGGTGTTATTGATTCAGGGGTCGGTGGACTTTCTATCTGGTCAGAGGTTGTGCGTGTTGTGCCTTCTGAATCAACTATTTATATTGCCGATTCAAAAAATTGCCCCTATGGCTCCAAAAGTGAGGAAGAAATTTACGAGCTTGCTTATAAAATGGTTGTTTTTTTACAGGCAAAAAGTGTAAAAATGATAGTTATTGCATGTAATACTATCAGTGTCGTTGCGCTTGCACGCTTACGAGAGGCTTTTCCATCAATGCTGTTTATAGGCACAGTTCCTGCAATAAAAAAGGCCTCAGAGATCACACAAAATCAAAAAATTGGGCTTTTATCAACGGTTAGTACCGCGCAGAGCCGATATTTAAGTCAACTTATTACAGAGTTTGCGAATCATCACAGAGTTATTGTTGTCGGTTCACAAAAATTAGTTCCGTTTGTCGAGCAAGGTATTACACACGGGGAGGGTCTGCAAAAAGTAATTCATGAGGAATTAGCAATTTTTCAAAAAGAAAATATTGATACGCTTATTTTGGGCTGCTCGCATTTTCCTTTTTTACGGAGTGCGATACAGGAATTATATGATTTTCCTAACATTATTGACTCAGGAGATGCAATTGCAGTCAATGTTAAACATACGCTTGAATCGAAAAATATTCAAGCAACAGGCACCTCTTCCCATGTGTTTTATACCACTGGGGATGCCGAAAGTTTTGAAGAGACTTCAACTGCGTTGCTTGAGCCAGTTCTTTGGTCTACAATACAAAAAGTTCATCATATTGCCCTATGAACACATTTTCAGATAAAAAAGTTGCTATTTTAGGATTCGGCGTCGAAGGAAAGTCTTTAATAACCTTTTTAAAAAAGAAAGGTGCAGCTGTTACCGTAATAGATGAGCGCAAAGAGGCAGAATTTGATCAAGAAGAACTCACCTCGTTGCGAAGTAAAGATATCAAATTTGTATTTGAAAAATTCCCAATACTTACTACGTTTGATGTTGTCTTTCGCTCGCCTGGTATAAAAGCTGATAGAAAAGAGTTACAGGACGCGCGAAGCAAAAAAGTAGTAATAACATCCTTAACCCAACTTTTTTTCGATCTGTGTCCTGCAAAAATCATTGGCGTTACCGGTACCAAAGGAAAGGGCACAACATCAACGCTTATCTATGAAATGCTAAAAGCAGGGGGCAAAGACGTGTATTTGGGTGGCAATATTGGTAATCCACCGTTGGATTTCTTAGATCAGTTGACACCTGACTCGTGGATTGTTTTGGAACTATCATCTTTTCAACTTCAGGATTTGACAAAGAGTCCGCATATTGCAGTCATTCTCATGACAACATCAGAGCATTTGGATTATCACAAGGATGTCTATGAGTATGTAGATGCAAAGCGCAATATTCTTCGGTATCAAACGTCCACTGACTTTGCAATTCTCAACAAAGATTATCCAGGAAGTAACGAGTCAGATATTTATACTGAGGGGATAATTTACAAAGTAAGTCGTGAGCAAGAAGTTGATCAAGGATGTTTTGTGAGAGACTCCAAAATGTATCTCAAGATGAGTGAGCATGAAGAAGAGATTTTATTATCAGAGGAGGTGGCACTTCCCGGACGTCATAATCTTGAGAATGTTTGTGCAGCAGTCGTTGCTTCCACATTTGCGAAAGCAGGAATGAAAGCAATAACATCCGTTGCCAAGACCTTTAAAGGCCTTCCACACAGATTGGAGCTTATTCGGACTGTACAGGGTGTTCGGTACTATAACGACTCATTCTCAACGACGCCTGAGACCGCAATTGCCGCAATAGAGGCTTTTTCTGATCCCAAAGTACTAATACTAGGCGGATCTCATAAAGGGAGCGATTTTAGTGAATTAGGAGCAGTTATTTCTGCGTCTGATAGTATTAAGGCAGTGATTGGAATAGGAGAGGAATGGAATGTCATAAAGCAGTTTATCGTAAATTCCAAACTTCAGCTGATTGAAGAATGCACGACGATGCAAGAAGTAGTAGAGGCTGCATCTGAGGTCTCAACGCTTGGAGATATTGTGCTCTTAACACCTGCTTGTGCAAGTTTTGGCATGTTTAAAAACTATAAAGATCGAGGCGAACAATTTAGAACTGAAGTAAGTGCATTAGGAAAGGCTTAGTGGCAAATAGTACTAAAAGCGCTTGGTTGAATAAGATTAAAACCATCCGAAGTATAAACTTTTACCGAGTATGTTTGACAGGTTGGTAAATAATAAAAGTCAGTAATAATTTGAGTTGACCCATTTCCACCTACTATTTGAGCATCTTTCGGATAGTTAAAAGTTGTATTTTCGCTATAAGTACGTGTTCCATCATTTAGCTCAACTCTCATGTCTTGCGTAAAATTTGAACCGTTTACTATAACTGTTGTATACCATTGACAGCTAGATGAGGTGCAAGGCACAACAGAAATCGATGCAATTGAGGCAACAGGTGGTGTAGGTGTTGCGACTGGTGCAGCAGAATTTTTGTTGCTTGAATTGGGGTTGTTGGAGTTGTGATTTGATGAACCTGAGTTGTTTGAACCAGAATTATTAGATGGTGATGTTGGCTTGTTTTTGCTCCAGAAACTATGTATAGCATCACAATCTTTTTGAGTTGCCTTAAAGTTTTTACCGTCAGGGCCAATACAGCCAATAAGGGTAGCAAGGGAGTATGCAAGGGGTTTTGCACTAGGTTTCCCTTTTACTTTTTTTGCTACTTTCTTTGGGGCAATTTTTTTGGCAGGTGCCTTTTTAGAACTTTTTTGGACAGTACTTTGAACGTTTTTAGCGTGTTTTGACGGAGCTGCAGACACTACTGGCGCTTGGAAAGTGGCCAACATGATTGCTGACAAAACGGTTAAAACGATTAAGTTTCTCATTAAGATCGGGATTCTATCACAAATACAAGCATTTGTCAACTATGGGCTGTTCTGAATAAACAGATTTTGGCCTCAAAGAAAGTAAGCAAAAGGTTAGTTTTATACTGTAGGCGATCAAAAGGGTAGAAATTGATATAATTGCCAGTATGAAGCCTTATTTTACTATCGAAGTAAAGGATACCCATTCCAATGCAAGAGTTGGAAAACTGACAACTCCTCAGGGCGCTGTTGAGACTCCAACCTGGATTCCCGTTGGGACAGCTGCCAGTGTGAAAGGCTTAATTCCTCAAGATATACAAGAAATTGGTGCGCAGATGGTTTTGGCAAATACGTATCATCTTCATTTGCGTCCAGGTGAGGATGTAGTAGATTCGTTTGGCGGCTTTGGGCCTTTTATGGGATGGAGTGGGCCTACAATGACTGATAGTGGTGGATATCAAGTATTTTCTCTAGGATCAGCGCAAGAACATGAGGATCTAGAAGGCAAGAAGCTGAGTAAATTTTCTCAGGCGCCTATAGAAGAAGACCGACTCAAGGCCCGGAAAACCCAACCCATGAAGCCGGCAAAGATAGACGAGGAAGGTGTAACCTTTTATTCACATCTGGATGGATCAGAACATCGACTTGACCCTGAGTCTTCAGTTTTGATGCAAGAAAAACTTGGCGCAAACCTAATAGTCACGTTTGATGATCACGAATCACCTTTGTGGAACTATGGGCGAACAAAAGCCTCGCTTGAACGGACCGAGCGGTGGGGGCTAGAGAGTCTGAAAGCGCAAAAAAGATCAGATCAGCTTATGTATGGTGTGGTTCACGGAGGATTGTTTGAAGATCTCAGAAAATCCTCAGCTGAGTTTACCAATAAACATTTTGAGGCGGTCGCCATAGGCGGGTCGTATAGTTCGAAGGAGACGTTGTATAAAGTGCTTGACTGGTGTGTTCCGTATTTTGATGAAGATAAACCTCGACACTTGCTTGGGATTGGTGAAGTCCAGGATATTTTTGAAGGAGTAGCACGTGGTATGGATTTTTTTGACTGTGTGGCGCCAACTCGTCGGGCACGACACGGAAGTATTTATATAGGACCCAAAAATGGTGGAAGGCCCGAGAACAACTTTACCATGCAAATAACGAATGAAGAATACATAACAAACCAAAAAGTCCTTGACCCAGGATGCAAATGCATGGTATGTCAGACCTTTACTCGAGGATACATCAACCATTTATTCCGCGCAAAAGAGCTTTTGGCCTATAGACTCGCAACTTACCACAACGTGTACTTTATGACACGTTTAGGAAAAATAATTCGCGAAGCTATCAGAAATGGTTCATTTTCTTCGCTTAAAACTGCCTGGCTTCAGGATTGACATACGTATGCATGTATGTTAGTATGCGTATACTATGCGAGTACGAACAACAATTACTCTTCCTGAACAGCTTCTTCAGACTGCTCGTCATCGTGCGGTTAACCAAAGAAAACCTTTGAGTGTTGTGATTGAAGAGGCACTTGAGGAAAAATTACTTCAGAAAAAAGAACAAAAAGTAAAAGATCCAATGAGTGTGTTAGGAGTTTTTAGCTTGGGAGCGGGAAAAATCTATGAAAAGCGCTCAGAATTATATGATGAACACATTCGAAGGAAAATGGGTTTTTGATAGTAACCTTTTAGTCTACGCGCTTGATAATAAATCTCCTTATCATGCGGTGACAATTGAACTATTCAAGCAGTTCAGAAAAAGTACGAGAGCACTTCCAATAGTAGCACAACAAAATATTTTGGAGGCTGAGAATGTACTTGTAACCTATTATCATCTTGAGGTAAAAAAAGTTATTTATGCAATAGAGCAGTTACTGAATACTTTTCAATTTGAAGTTATTACACCACTTCCAACTACCTATCTTCGTTATCATATAATTACCGAATCTCTGAGAACAAAAACCAATGTTTATGACTATTTCCTTGCGGCAACCATGCTCGATAATGATATAGCAAGTCTTATTACTGCAAATGACAAAGATTTTGTAGGAATTGAAGGGCTTTCGGTGTATAATCCTTTTAAGAAAGAGTAATAGCTGCAAAGTTTTTGCTCTCGCTTACTCGAATAATACTATATGAAAAAGACTATATTTTCAGGAATTCAGCCATCAGGAAATCTTCATATTGGCAACTATATAGGGGCCATAAAACAATGGGTTGAGCTTCAGAATTTTTTGACTGATTCAGATTTAATTTTTTGTATTGTTGATCTTCATGCCATAACGGTCAAGCAAGATCCTAAAGAATTGCGCAAAAAAAATCGGGAAGTCGCGGCGCTTTTTATTGCTGCTGGAATTGATCCAAAAAAATCTAAAATATTTATCCAGTCAGAAAATCCGGATCATCCGTATTTGGGATGGATTCTTAATTGTTATACGCCTTTTGGACAACTTGAGCGCATGACACAATTTAAAGATAAGTCGACCCGCCTTCGCGAACGCTCCGGCGAGGCAAGCAAGCAGGACTCAGTAACCGCAGGCCTTTTTGATTATCCGGTCTTAATGGCTGCCGATATTCTCCTATATGACACCGATGAAGTACCGGTTGGAGAAGATCAAAAGCAGCATATTGAGTTGACTCGAGATATCGCAGAAAAATTCAATAATCAATATGGTGAGGTATTCAAGCTCCCAGCACCACGAATTATCAAAGAGACGGCACGAATTATGAGTCTTCAAAATCCGATGAGCAAGATGAGTAAATCAGATGAAAATCCAGGGGGTGCTATAAACCTTCTTGATTCAAAAGATGTGGTGGCAGACAAAATAAAGCGAGCAGTGACCGATTCCGGAAGCGAGATAGCGTATCAAGCGGACAAGCCAGCTATTTCAAATCTTTTGGCGATTTACTCACGAGTTACTGATACTTCAATACAAGATCTAGAAAAGAAATATCAAGGAGTTGGGTACGGAGTATTTAAAAAAGAGTTATCAGAAGCAGTCATTGAGTTCTTGGAAAAGTTTCAAAGCCGCTACAATGAGTTGATGACTGAGGATGGAAATCTGGATACAATTCTTGACGAGGGAGCAGAATTCACCCGTTCTCGATCTGCTAAAAAAGTACAACAAGTAAAAGACGCAGTAGGGCTGGGGCGTTAATTTTCAATTTTCATTAAATTTACATTGATGTTAATTGAAAAAGTACTTCATTAAAAATTGATTGAAAACTGTGCGCCCTGAGTATCCGAAGGGTAAATTTTAAATTGAAAATTATTTATGACCCAATCACATATTTTCATCTCAGGTCTTGTGCAAGGCGTTGGCTTTCGTGCGTATGTACGCGGCAAGGCACGTAAAATAGGAGTAAGTGGATGGGTTCGAAATCTTTCTGACGGTCGAGTTGAAGCACTTCTTCAAGGAGACGCAAAAAAGGTAAATCTTCTTATAAAGTTATGCAATCGTGGACCTTTTCTTGCACAGGTTGAACGGGTAGTTATAGAGCAGGATCAAATACTTGAAGAATATACTGAGTTTAAGCAACTTGCAACAATATAGAATTATTTCCTCTTCTTGACACCCTTTTTCTTAGATTTTGTGACTAATTTAGGAGATTTTGCGTGCGAGCCTGGAGTCAGATATGCAAGTTTGTAATTTGCATAGTAAGCAGGCAAGGTGATAGCAAGACCAATAAGGTAGTCCACAACTGTGAGGTCTTTAAAAGCTTTTGAGATAAGAAATTCAGGTAACGTATAGAGATTTTGCAAAGTTGTGAAATTATAGAGAATATCAAGTCCTGAGGTGATCACCGTGAACAAGAAAAAATATTTCCAAAATTGCTGGGTAAGTATGGTTTTTTGATAGACATATGAATAGAGCGCAAGTACTGTGAGGACAGAACTTACTATTATGAGAATATCTGCAAAATTCCAGGGAATAAATTTAATAAGTGCTAAAACACCAATTACACTCAGTACACCAAAAATCCAAAAATAAATTTTCCACCACATATTTATAACATACGAAGCAATTTGGTATAATGTCAAGAGTCAAATGAATCAATTACTTACTAAAATACTTAGTCTATACAAAAAAACAGGATTTGCCCGTCACTATTTTTTTAGACAGCTTTTTTTCTTTGATGCGTATTGTCGCTTTGAGCCTACATGTTCTGAGTATTCAAAAAAAGCGTTTGAAAAGTATGGTTTTAAAAAGGGCGGAATACTGAGTCTAAAGCGACTTAGTTCTTGTCATCCATGGGGCCGATCAGGGTATGATCCTGTTATGTAAGGGTTTGGTAATGCTTTGACAAAAGGCAATTTTCTAGGTCCGCGTTATTCCCAAATCTGTAAATCTGTGGTATAATTTGCAGAATGAAATTAGGAAAATCTCTTCGCGGTAAGAAAAATGGCAAAAAACGCTTCGGACTCTCCTGGAAAGACATAATACTTATTGGTTTTCTCTTCTTATTTTTTATATTTCTCAGTTTTGGGCTCTCTGACAATGCTCGTACGAGTAATGCTGTTCCAATATCCGAAGTTGTACGAGATGTAAAAGCCAACAAAGTCGACTCTATTACGGTGGCTGACAACAAGCTTGAAGTTGCCTATAAAAAAAGTGATACAAAAAAAATAAGCTACAAAGAACCTGAGTCATCAGTTGATGAGATACTCAAAAATTATGGTGTTGATCCTTCAAACGTAAAAATTATTGTAGATGACCAGACAGGCAATCGTGCGTGGCTGGGGCTTCTAAGTACATTGTTACCAGTTCTTATTATTGTCGGAGTATTCTACTTTATTTTCCGCCAAGCACGAGGTGCACAGGAAAGCATCTTTTCTTTTGGCAACAATAAAGGAAAACAATTCAATAAAGATTTTCCAAAAGTAATGTTCTCAGATGTTGCAGGAGTTGAAGAGGCAAAGCAGGAGTTATTTGAGGTAGTCGACTTTTTGAAAAATCCAGATAAATATCTTGCGATGGGTGCTCGAAGTCCAAAGGGTGTCCTTCTCGTGGGTCCAAGTGGAACAGGTAAAACACTTCTTGCACGAGCTGTTGCGGGGGAGGCAAAAGTTGCCTTTATATCTATTGCGGGATCTGAATTTATGGAGATGTTGGTAGGAGTTGGAGCTGCTCGCGCGCGAGATCTCTTTGCAACTGCTAAAAAGTCTCAGCCAGCAATAATTTTTATAGATGAGGTTGATGCAATTGGCCGTCAACGAGGAGTAGGGCTTATGGGCGGACATGATGAACGCGAGCAAACCCTTAACCAGATTTTGGTTGAGATGGATGGTTTTACGCCTAATGAGCAGCTTGTGGTTATCGCCGCAACAAATAGACCTGATATTTTGGACCCCGCTCTTGTGCGGCCAGGCAGGTTTGATCGGAGAATTGTATTGCCATATCCAGACATTGAAGGACGACAAGCAATTTTGAAAATTCATGCCAAGAACAAGCCATTTACGAAAGACATAGACTGGGAGCGCGTTGCTCGAAGAACAGTAGGATTCTCTGGAGCAGATCTAGAAAACATGCTTAATGAGGCAGCAATTCTTGCCGCACGTCTTGATAAAAAAGCAATCGATATGTCAGATTTGGAGGAGGCAGCTACAAAAGTCAAACTAGGCCCAGAGAAAAAGCGTCTTCAGACTGATCAGGATAAAAAAACCACAGCATATCATGAGGGCGGACACGCAATTGTGGCCTATGCAATGCCACATGCAGATCCTGTTCATAGAATTTCAATTGTCAGTCGTGGTATGTCTTTGGGTCATACCCTTATTCCACCCGCTTTGGACCGCGTATATGAGACAAAGACAAAGCTTTTGGAGATGATTGCAACCATGCTTGGTGGACGTGCTGCAGAAGAGTTGGTATTTGCTGAGATAACAACTGGAGCATCGGATGACATTGATAAAGCAACCAATGTTGCACGAACTATGGTATTAAATTACGGTATGAGTAACTTGGGGCCAATCTCTTTTGATATGGACAAGCGTCAAATGATGTATGAGTCTTCTCAGATGTCTGATGCAATGCAGGCAAAAGTTGATAGTGAGATAGGGCGCATTATTGACGAAGGATACCAAAAAGCACTTCAAGTATTAAAGACTAATAGAACACGGCTTGATGAGCTTGCAGTTCGTCTTGTAGAAAAAGAGACCATTGATGGTGATGAATTTGTAAGTGTAATGACCGGAAACTCAATTGAGAAGAAAAAAACGTCAAGCAAAAAAACGACCGTAGCAAAAACCTCAAAAGTAAACTAATCGCGCCATATCCTCAGAAGGAGTTTGATATAATAGTCCAATATATGGAGAAAAAATCAGGCGAAAAACAATTTATTATAATTGATGGAAACGGACTGATTCATCGTGCGTATCATGCGATGCCGCAGTTGACGAATACCGCGGGTGTATTTACGGGTGCCGTCTATGGATTTTTTTCTATGCTTTTCAAGGTTATCCAAGAAGTACAGCCTGAGTATGTGGCAATTACCTTTGATCGGCCCAAGCCCACATTTCGTAAGACTCTATTTGTAGGTTATCAAGCCAATCGGCCTCACATGGAATCAACGCTTTCTGATCAAATCAAGATTATTCATGAAGTTGTTGAGAAAATAGGATTTCCGGTCTACGAAGTTGATGGATTTGAGGCGGATGATGTGATAGGGACACTTGCAAAGCGAGTTATTGTTGAGGCAAATAATGACAATCTAACCGTTATTATCGTCTCCGCCGACCGAGATATGCATCAGCTGGTAACGCCTCAAGTCAAAGTACTTGCTCCGGTTACCGGCATTTCTAAGATGTATCTGTATGATGAGGAGAAAGTGCGGGAAAAATTCGGTATTGCCCCTGGTCAAATTGTTCAGTATAAGTCACTTGTTGGAGATGCATCAGATAACTATGTAGGCGTTCCGGGAATAGGGCCCAAGACAGCCATGGATTTGTTGCAAAAGTACGAGACACTTGATGGAATTTATGAACACTTGGCAGATATTCAAGAAAAAAATCCACGTCTCGCACAAAAACTTCTTGATGGTCACGATAGTGCAGTGATGTCTCGAACTCTTGCAACAATTGTGACAGACGTTCCATTTACTTTTACTGTGCCTGAATGTGACTTTGCCAAAATAGATCTCAAAAAAATAGATGGAATATTTGAAGAATATAGCTTTACTTCACTTAGAAAGCGGCTTATGGATATCTTTCCTGAAAAATCTGAAAATACTGAAGAAAAAACTGATAAGAAAAAACGGCCAAATCAATTGAAATTACTAAATTAGATGAAAATTGTACTTCGCTTTGCTCAGCACGATTTTTGTACAAAATTATTACAATGAAAATCGCACTTGTACATGATTATATAAAGGAATATGGGGGCGCCGAGCGTGTTTTAGAAGCACTTCTTGAGATTTACCCAGAGGCAACGGTTTACACCTCTCTTTTCCTTCCTAAATTTCTAGGTCCGCATAGAGCTCGTTTTGAAAAATACAATATACAGACTTCTTTTTTACACAGTATTCCTTTCAACCACAAATTAATTTCTCCGCTTCGACTTGTGTCTCCATACGTCTTTAAAAGTTTTGATCTTTCAGGCTATGACGTTATTATTGTCTCCCAAACTGGTGCATATTTTCCAAATCTAGTTAAAAAAGGTCCTTCGAATGCCTCAGGATCTTCGACAAAACTTATCTGCTATACCCATACGCCTCCACGATATCTATACGGCTACAAAACTGCGCGTGAGTGGAAAAATAATGTAGTTTTACGTGTACTCGGTGAGATAGCAAACCATTTCCTGCGAATGGTTGATTATAATGCTTCTCAAAACGTAGATTTTTTTATTGCAAATTCTGAGGAAGTAGCAAAACGGATCAGAAAATTTTACCGACGGGAAGCAGTTGTTATAAATCCACCAGTAGATGTAGAAAGTATAAAGTATAAAGTAACAAGTATTAAGCAAAGAGAAAGCTCCCAAAATACTAAATACGAAATACCAGATACTCAATACTACCTTACAGGTGGACGTCTTGCCCGAGCAAAAGGAATCGATATTATTATCAAAGCCTTTAATACAAATAAAAAGCCGCTCAAGATCTTTGGCCGAGGGTTTGCGGGATATGAGGAGGAACTGAAGAGTCTTGCAAAGGAAAATATAGAGTTTGTAGGTGAAGTAACTGATGAGGAAAAGTTTGAACTAATGAGCAATGCCAAAGCATTTGTCTTTGCATCATACGATGAAGATTTTGGGATAACGCCCGTTGAGGCAATGGGGGTCGGAACACCAGTTATTGCATTCAGAAGCGGAGGAGTGCAAGAGACAGTTATAGAGGGAAAGACTGGCATATTTTTTGATGAAAATACTCCAAAAAGTCTGAATGCGGCAATCGAAAAATTTGAAAAAGACCCTCTCAAATCCTCAGATTGTATAAAACAAGCACAAACGTTTTCAAAAGAAGTATTTGTCAAAAAAATGAGTGAATTTGTAAACCTGCAAGGGTAAACTAAAATTCAGATCTTATGCCTGAACTACCTGAAGTCGAAACACTAAAATTAGGATTGCAAAAATATATTGTCGGCAAAACAATTGCTACAATTGTGGTAAAAGACCCAAAGCTTTTTGAGGGAAAACCTGAGGATGCAAAAGGTGCAGTCGTCAAAGGAGTGAGGCGTCTTGCAAAAGGGGTTTTGATTGATCTCGCGAACAACTACACGTTTGCAATACACATCAAACTCACCGGGCAACTGATTTATCGAGATAATACCAATAAAGATGTACTAGTACAAAAACCAGTACCGGCAAAGGTTCCCAATCAATTTACACGCGTTGTTATTCAGTTTTTTGACCCTCACCCTAACCCTCTCCCAGAGGGAGAGGGGAATAGGGAAAAGGCTTCCTCGCCTGCGGTAGCGGGAGAGGATGGAGGTGAGGGGAGTTCATATCTCTATTTTCAGGAAGTGCGTGGCTTTGCGTGGATGAAGCTGTTGCCGACCAGTGAGATCATGACGATTCCATTTTTCAAAACACTCGGACCAGAACTCATTCCCTCTCCTGGATCTCACACTGCGCTCTTAACACCTGAAACTTTTGAGCAAATCGTTTCCAAGTCAAATCTCCCAATAAAAGTACTCCTCATGGAACAGAAAAAAATTGGCGGGATCGGAAACATTTATGCCAATGACGGCCTTTTTGATGCAGGAATTGATCCGCGCCGTCGCGCCAAAACTCTCTCTGCTGAGGAAATTACAACGCTCTACAACTCGCTCATGAAAGTTCTCAAGCGTGCAATGGAATACCGCGGCTCATCAGAGCTCAACTTTGTAGATGTGTTGGGGCAAAAAGGAGAGTATCAAAATCACTTTTTAATCTACGGCAAAAAAGGCAAAGCATGCGAGCGGTGTGGTGGAATTGTGCAAAAAGAATATCTTGGCGGCCGCGGAACGTTTTTTTGTGTTGGATGTCAAAAGTAGTAGGCTTGACATATAGTGTCAAACCATTATAA
>Ga0163150_10006239_pt1 | contig 14720 bp, 12 predicted proteins | sample OliLakLV19P2IB_FD_148628 | JGI IMG/M metagenome (GOLD analysis project Ga0163150, IMG submission 148628) | Freshwater microbial mat bacterial communities from Lake Vanda, McMurdo Dry Valleys, Antarctica - Oligotrophic Lake LV.19.P2.IB | ecosystem: Environmental > Aquatic > Freshwater > Lake >...
CCCCATGATCTGGCACGCCAGCGGGTGGTCCTCTGGGCCGCCGGGCACGTTCTCGTGCAGGTCGCCCAGGTCGGCTTTGGTGAAGCCGCGCCCGCCTGCGAGCAAGGTCTGGTCGAGCAGCGCCTCGGTGACGCAGAACGGGCAGCCGTGCCGCCGCGCGATGATGCGCATGGCCGCGTCGGAGTAACCCGCCAGGCCAGCTTGGAAAAAAGGCGCGTCGAACGCTGGGACGATCTCGCGGATGCGCGCGAGCGACTCGCGGGACGGGCACGCGCGCGCCACCGCGCCGAGGTCGATATGCTCAGCCCCTGGCGCGATGGCGGGGCTGGGCGGCGTGGCGTTGTTGCCGTGCTCGGACATGGGCGGGATGATAGATGCGGCGAGTCGATCTTCGGCACGAGTGGCGAAGCGAAGGCCGTGTACACAGGGAGCAAAGGATGAAGGCGAGGAAACGGAGATCGGAAGCGTCTCACCCGGGAGCGAATGCGGCCAAGTCGCGCGCGCGCTGCTTTCTCCTCTCGGCCCTCTCTTTTCAACCTCTCCTCCCGCTGTGTACCGCCTTGTTCCTGGCGTCCTGCGCCCACCGCCCCAACGCCGCCCTGGCCGGGCCGGAGTATCCCGATCGCAATCAGGCCAAGACCCTCGACATCCAGGTCGTCCGCGACGAGACGACGATCCGTCTGACCAACACCACCGCCCGCGGCTTCGGCCCGAGTCGAATGTGGGTGAATCGCTGGTACAGCAAGGCCATCGAGAAACTGGATGTCGGCCAGACGCTCGAACTCGACCTTTGGGAGTTCCGCGACCAGTACGGCGAACCCTTCCAGGCCGGCGGCTTCTTTGCTACTCGCAAGCCCGAGAGGCTCGTGCTCGCGCAGTTGCAGACGGGCGAGGATGTGTACGGGTTGGTGGTGGTGGGGCGCGCGGAGGAGTAGGTGAGGATTGGATTGCGGGTTCGAGACGTTCACTTCATGCGGAGTGAGGCGAGACGGGAACCCGCAAGACTCGGATACAATCGATCGACAGGGTTCGGACCTTTGCATGGCTCTGGATCGCTTCCAACGCGAGGACGACCGCCTCGTCAAGTCGGCCTGAAACTCCCATGTCTTCCATCCTCATCATCGGCCCACACCCCGACGACCAGGAGCTCGGCATGGGCGGCACCATCGCGCGCCTGGCTTCGCAGGGTCACACCGTTACGCTGCTCGACATGACCGATGGCGAGCCGACGCCGTTTGGCGACCCCGCGACGCGGGCCAAGGAAGCGGCCGAGGCGGCTCGTATTCTGGGCGTGACCCGCATACAGCTCGGCCTCCGCAACCGCTTCGTCGAGCACTCGATCGAGAACCGTCACAAAGTCGCCGGGGCGATCCGCGCGGCCGCGGCCGACATCATGTTCGTGCCCTATTTCGAGGATGCCCATCCCGACCACTTGGCCGTCACGCGCATCGCCGAAGACGCCCGCTTCGATGCCAAGCTCACCAGCCTCGACATGCCGGGCGACGGGCGAAAGCCCCCGCGGTATCCCAAGTGGCTCTTCCATTACTACGCGACCCACCTGCGCATCGTCCCGCGCCCGAGTTTCTACATCGACACCACCGGCTTCGAAGATGCCAAGCGCCGCGCCTGCCTCGCGTACCACTCCCAGTTCGTGGCCAACGAAAAGAATCGGCCCGTCATCGAGTGGCTCGACGCCGCCGGCAGGTATTTCGGCTCGCGCATCGGCACGGCGAGCGCCGAACCGTTCTTCTCGCGAGAGCCCGTGGGCCTCGCCGGCTTCTCTGACCTGGTGATGGAGAGACTGAACGCGGGGTAGACTTCTCGCGCGTGACTCCCACCGCCGAACTCATCCAGCCCGAGATCGTCGAACTCGTGCGCGACGGGGCGTACAGCGATCTGCGTGCGGCCCTCATCGGCATCCCCTCCGCCGATGTCGCCGACATCATCTCCAGCCTCGAGCCCGATCAGGCCGCGGTCTGCTTCCGCTTCCTGCCGCGCGATGAAGCAGGCGAGGTCTTCGCCTATCTCGCGCCCGAGCTGCAGGAGCAGGTCGTTCTCAAGCTCGGCGACAGCGCCCTCCGCGTTATCGAGGGCATGAGCGCCGACGACCGCGTGCGCCTGCTCGACGAGCTTCCGCCGGAAGTGGCCCAGCGCCTCATCACCAGCCTCCCGGCCGAAGAGCGAAAGCAGACTCAGGCCATCCTCGGCTATCCGCCCGGCAGCGTCGGCCGCTTGATGACGCCCGACTACATCCGCCTGCGCCCCGAGTGGACCATCGCCTACGCGCTCGACCACATCCGCCGGTTCGGACGCGATGCCGAGACGATCAACGTCGTCTATGTCGTCGATGACAAGGGCGTTCTCATCGACGACATCCGCCTGCGCGCTCTGCTGCTGGGCCGACCCGAAGAGACCATCGAAAGCCTGATGAAGCGGCAGTATGTCACCCTCAATGCCGACCAGCCGCAAGAGGAAGCCGTCAAGGCCATGTCGCGCTACGACCGCACGGTGCTGCCGGTCGTCGACCGCCGCGGCGTGCTGCTCGGCATCGTCACCGTCGATGATGTGCAGGATGTCGCCGAGGAGGAAGTCACCGAGGACATCCAGAAGATGGGTGGCATGCAGGCGCTCGACGAGCCATACATGACCATCTCGCTGGGGCGGCTGGTGCGCAAGCGCGTCTCCTGGCTCGCGGTCCTCTTCGTCGGCGAGATGTTCACCCAGACCGCCATGGCCGGCTTCGAGGACGAGCTTCAGCGGGCCGCGATCCTCTCCACCTTCGTCCCGCTCATCGTGTCATCTGGCGGCAACAGCGGCTCGCAGGCCACCAGCCTCATCATCCGCGCCCTCGCCGTCGGCGAAATCACCGTGAAGGATTGGTGGCGGGTCTTCCGACGCGAGCTCGCGGCCGGCGCGCTCCTCGGCCTCAGCCTCGGCATCATCGGACTGCTCCGCATCTACATCTGGGGCTGGCTCGGCTGGTTCGAGCGGCAGGAGCACGGCGTCGTCATCGCCGACAGCCTCAAAGTGCAGCAGCATTACCACCTCTTCGCCATCTGCATCGGCGTAGCGGTGCTCGGCGTGGTGCTCTGGGGAACCATCGTCGGCTCGATGCTCCCCTTTATCCTCAAGCGCATCAAGCTCGACCCTGCCACCAGCTCCGCGCCCTTCGTGGCGACGCTCGTCGACGTCGTCGGCGTCCTCATCTATCTCGGTGCGGCCGCCATTGTTCTCAAGGGCACGATCCTGTAATCCGCGCTTTCACGAGCGGTCGCTCACCACCCAGGCCAGCCTTCACGGCTTTCCCGCGATCTTCACCGCCACCCGGTACAGCCCCTTCTGCGCCGTTATGTACATCGTCTTGTAATCGTCGCCGCCGAAGCACAGATTTGCCGGTCCCTGCGGCACGGCGATCACGCCCAGCTTGGCACCCTTCGAGTCGAACACGAAGATTCCGCTCCGCCCCGCGACATACACGTTGCCCTCGACATCCACGCGCACGCCGTCGCCTCCCGCGCCCTTGCCCGCTTCGGTCTTCACCTCTGCGAACAGCCGGTTGTTCTCGACCGATCCATCGGCCTTCACGTCGAACACCCGTATCTCGCTCTTGCCCATGTCCGCGATGTATAGAAGTTTCTCATCCGGCCCGAACGCGATGCCGTTGGGCATCTTCAATTCCTTGCTCAGCAGCGACACCTGGCCATCCGCCCCGATCCGGAACACCCCGTGGTAGTCCAGTTCCTTCTCGCCCGCCTTGCCCAGCCCCGGGTTCAATCCATACGGCGGATCGGTGAAATAGATCGCGCCATCCGACTTGATGTCCAGGTCGTTCGGGCTGTTCAGCCTCTTGCCCTCGAACGCCTCGGCCAGCACCGTCGGCTTCGCGTCGGCCGCGATCGTGTCGAAGCGCACCACCCGCCGCTCGTGCTCGCAGACCAGCAGTCTCCCCTGCGCATCCAGCATCAGCCCGTTGCTGTGCCGGCTCGGCTTGACGAGCGTTTCGATCGATCCTCCCGATTCGTTCGGAATCCACTTGTAGATCGCGTCCGCCGGAATGTCCGAGAACAGCAGGTACCCCGCGTGGTCCCTGCCCTTGCTCACCCACACCGGGCCTTCCAGAAACCTGAACTCCGTCTCTTCCGCCAATCGCTGGGGCTTCACACCCGGATCGATGATCTTGTCGAGCGCCGAGGCCGCTGCCTGCGCGCCCGACGCGGGCTTGGCATTCTCGGCCGGTTGCGCGATGGCGGCGACGGAGGTCAACATGGTCATGGCGATCGTCAGCATGGTGCGGGTTCCTCTTTGCTCAATGTTCGGTTCGGTGCCCACTCGATCCATCATTCCTCGTCGAAGCCACCCTCGACGAGTTTTTTCAGCGCCGCGATAGCGGCCTCGGCATCGGCACCCTCGGCCACGATTTCCAGCTCGGTCCCCTTGGTGGCCGCGAGCATCATCATCTGCATGATCGACTTTCCGTCTACCGACTGTCCCTCGCGATTGACGCTGACCGTCGCGGCGAACGCGTTCGCAACATCGACGAAGCACATCGCAGGCCGGGCGTGCAGTCCCAGGCGGTTGACGATGGCGACTTTGGCGGAAGCGGAAGGCATGGGTGGGAAACGCGGAACGGGCAACGCGGAACCAGGGGAGAAAGGCAAAGGATTCAAACAGCTCGTTCGCCAGCTTCCGGTCCTCGTTCCGCGTTCCGAGGTCCGCGCTCCGCGTTCGGGTCACCTCCTCGAGGACTGCCCATCCGCCTCTTCCAGCAGCGTCACCACATCCTGCTTCGACTGCGCCTGCCGAAGAAACCGGCGGAACGTCTCGTTCGACAGGCTGTTGAAGATCACTTCCATCGCCTTCAGGTGCTGCTCGGGATCCTGTTCCGGCGAGAGCAGCAGGAACACGCTGTAAACCGGTTGGCGGTCGAGTGCGTTGAAATCCACGCCGGTCGCCGACAGCCCCACGGCCGCGGCCATTCCCTTCACCGACTTGTGCTTGACGTGCGGCACCGCGATGCCCTTGCCGAATCCGGTCGAGCCCCGCTTCTCGCGGTCCAGCACGCGCACCACCAGCTCGTCGCGCAGCGACGGATCGGCCGCTCCGGAGGCGATCAACGCACCCACCAGCTCCGCGATCACGTCGTCGCGCTTCGCCGAGGTGAGTCTGGGGACAATCGCGTCGGGCGACACGATCTTGGAGAGTTTGAGCACGCTTGAACTCCGGCGGACGATTGGTCGGTGTTGCGGACGATGCGTTGAGCCAGGCCGATTCGAGACGGGCCACCGGCGGCGGCCGCTCAGTGCCGCAGTTTTTCCTTGAAGTCTTTCAGTTGCCGCGCCGACTTCTCCACGCACTCGTCGATGCAGTGATAAAGGTCCGTGCCGCTCGCGTGCGAGATGAAGTCCTCGTGCTTTACCACGTCCACCGCGATCTCCGCCTTGAACTCCTTGGCCTTGCCCGCCGGGTTCTCCAGATAAATGCGGATCTGCTGCGTCCCGTCGAAAAACTTGGTGAGCTTCGTCGCCTTGTTCTCGGCATACAGCCGGATGGCGTCGGTGATGTCCAAGTGCTTGCCGATGATGTCGATTCGCATCGAAGGTTCCTGTACTGGCGATCGTCCACGAATGGGGACGACCGAACTCGAACATTCTCCCGCGCCGCGCTCCGCAATGAAAGCCCAAAGCCGCCGGGAAAAAACAACTGGGAATGCACCGATCAGACAAATCGGCGAGCCGGATGGCTGGCTCGCCCGCATGGTATCAGTTTGGGAGTTGCCCAGGTGAAACTCAGCCTCGAGGCCCCGCCGCCCTCACCGCCTCCGGCATCTCAAACTTCTTGTCGTTGTCGCGAAAGCCCTGCGCAAGCTTCTTCGCCATCGCGTCGTACCCGGTTTTGTCCTTCCAGGTGTTCCGCGGCTGAAGTACCTCGCTCGGCACGCCCTCGACCGCATCCGGGATCGGCAGCCCGAAGATCGCATCCGGCGCAAACTTCGCCTTCGCCAGCGTTCCGTTCAGAATCGCCGAGACGAACGCCCGCGTATACGCCAGCTTGAAGCGCTCCCCCTGCCCATACTTGCCGCCGGTCCATCCCGTGTTCAGCAGCCAGACATTGGCGTTGTGCCTGGCGATCCGGTCCGCCAGCATCTCCGCATACACCTTTGGCGGACGCGGCAGGAACGGCTGCCCGAAGCACGGGCTGAAGTTCGGCTCCGGATCCTTCACGCCCGCTTCGGTGCCGCCCAGCTTCGACGTGTACCCGTTGATGAAGTAGTACATCGCCTGCTCGCGGCTCAGCTTGCTCACAGGTGGCAGCACTCCATACGCATCCGCTGTCAGGAAGATCACGTTCTTCGGATGCCCGCCCACCGAGGGGATCACCGCGCCCTCGATATGGTCGATCGGATACGTTGCCCGGCTGTTCTCGGCGATCGCCGCCGAGTCGTAGTCCGGCACGCGCGTCTCCGGGTCAATCACCGTGTTCTCGAGCACCGAGCCGAAGCGGATCGCGCTGAAGATCTGCGGCTCGCCTTCCCTGCTCAGCTTGATGCACTTGGCGTAGCACCCGCCCTCGAAGTTGAACACGCCCTTATCGCTCCACCCGTGCTCATCGTCGCCGATCAGGGCCCGGTTCGGGTCGGCGCTCAGCGTCGTCTTCCCAGTTCCCGAAAGCCCGAAAAACAGCGCTACGTTGGCCGCATCCTTCTTGTCCACGTTCGCCGAGCAGTGCATGGGAAATACGCCCACTTCCGGCATGTCGTAGTTCATCGCATAAAACAGGCTCTTTTTCATCTCCCCGGCATACTCGCTGCCCAGGATCACCACCGTTTTCCGCGTCAGCGATTGCACGATCAGCACCGGCCCCTTGGCCCCGCACGCCTTCTGCTCCTCGGTCGTCAACCGCCGCCGCCCAGCGTTGATCACCGTCCAGTCGTGCTTCCACTTGGCATTCGGCCCGGCCGCCTTGCTCCCTTGCGGAATAAACAGTGTCCGCGCAAACAGGCAGTGCCACGCCTGCTCGCAGATCACCTGAACCCCGAGCCGGTGCCCCGGGTCGGCCCCGACGAATCCCTCGAACGTGTACAGCTTCTCCTGCGTGTTCAGGTGTTCCGCGGCGATCGCCATCGCCGCCTCGAACTGCTCCCCCGTCACCGGTTGATTCACCGCGCCCCACCAGATCTTGTCGTGATAGCTTGCCGAATCCTCGAGATGCTTGTCCTTCGGCGACCGCCCGGTTCGATCTCCCGTCTTGCACACCAGCGCCCCGTTCGCCGCCAGCACGCCTTCCTTCCGCGATATCGCCTCTTCGATCAGCCGCGCCGGAGACATATTCCTGTGCAAACGCGTCGGCGACAGATTCAGCGTGGGCATGGCGGCGGTGGCGGGCATGGCTGGGGATGCTCCTGCGGGGGGCCGGAACGGATATTTCACGACAGAGTGGCGGGAGAAACACAACGAAAACAGCCCCCGCGGCCGAATGTCGCACGGGTCGGGCTTCGACGATAGACCCCCGCCGTTGCCGGGAAAAGGTCGCTCGTCCTCTCCGTCTATACAGAACAATCCCCGATCATTCCCGCCGCGGGTTGAACACGCAACCCGCCGCCCGTATCGTCACCCCACGGGTGCCTCACCGCGACCCCGGTCGCGGCCAAAGCCCCATCACGCGGTGGTTGTAGCTCAGTTGGTTAGAGCACGAGATTGTGATTCTCGGGGTCGCGGGTTCGAATCCCGTCAGCCACCCTTCCCGTTCACGCCGCGGCCGCGACCGCCATTGGGTTCGTCCCGTCCAACCCCGCGCCGCCGACCCATCGACTCGCCGTCCTCAACAGGATGTCTCGATCGATAGGCTTGGTGATGTAGTCGTCGCACCCGGCCGCGATGCACTTCTCCCGATCTCCATTCATCGCGTGCGCCGTCAGCGCCACGATCGGCGAGCGATACCCTTCACTCCGCAGCAGGCTCGTGGCCGCATACCCGTCCATCTCCGGCATCTGCATGTCCATGAATACCAGATCGAACGGCGTTCCCATCCCCGCCGCGGCCATCGCGGCATCGTGTCCAATCCGTCCGTTCTCCGCCGTCTCCACCGTCGCGCCCGCGAGCTTCAAGTGAAAGCAGACAAGTCGCCGATTGTCGGGTCCATCTTCGACGAACAGAATCCGTCGCCCGCGCAGGGGCGATGAGCCTATCGGCGCTTCGAGGCGTTCCGCCAACGAGATCGTGTGCCCCGAATCCCCCGCCCGCAGCCGATCGCGCAGCACCACGCCTTCGAGCGGCCCCGTCGGCACCGTGAGCGTGAACGTCGTCCCCTTCCCAGGCTCGCTCCGTCCTTCCAGACTGGCACCGATCAGCCCAGCCAGGCGGCTCGCCAACGCAAGCCCGACGCCTAGGCCGCCGTGCCGCCGCGATGATGACGCGTCGATCTGCGTGAATGGCTCGAAGAGCGCCGCCAGTCTCGCGGGCTCGATCCCCGGCCCGGTATCCGCCACCTCATAGCGAACCGCGGGCGCATCACCTCCTACAAACTCAATGCGAAGACTCACGGATCCCTGTTCGGTGAACTTAATCGCGTTGCCCAGCAGGTTGAGCAGAATCTGCCGAACCCGCGCCGCATCCGTCCGTATTTTCGCGGGCATCGGCAACTCGACCACTGAAGATAGTTCCAGCCCCTTCCCCACCGACTGCGGCCGCGCCAGCGAAAGCACTTCCTCGAAGATCTGCACCGGGCTGATCGGTGCCATCTCTACTTCGAGTTGTCCCGATTCAACCCGCGAAATGTCCAGGATGTCGTTGATGATCGAGAGCAGGTGCCGCCCGCTGCGACGGATGTTCTGCACGAACTCCGCGCGATCCGACGCGGAAATATCCGGCGATGTCAGCAGATCCGCATACCCCAGGATCGCCGTCATGGGCGTCCGCAGTTCGTGGCTCATGTTGGCCATGAACTCGCGCTTGCCCATCTGCGCCGTCTCCGCGGCCAGCAGCGCTGTGCTGAGGTGGGCATTCGACTGCGCCGGCCCCGCTTGGGTTTCCGATGATGCGCTCGAGACCGTGCTTCGCGCGCCGCCCCGCGCCAGCCCCAACGCATACACCGCGCCGAGCGATACCAACGTGCCGATCGCGCCGACCCCGCCATTGGTGCCGCCGAACATTGCCGACGCCGCCAGCGCCGCGCCGGCCAAACCGATCGATCCCGAAATCATGACGTGCATGGTCATGCTCAGCAATGAACCCTCCTGTCACCCGCGATTCAAGGCGGGTCTGCCGATCCGTAACCACCCAAATCGACTGTTTCCGCCTTCGTGTTCGCACGAAAGCACGTACCGAGAGCGCGGAACACCATGGCCGCGGCGTTAGGTGACCGTCGTATCGGAACATCGCCCCTCGCGCCCTAAGCCCGGCCGTCGCCCTCATTCATTGCAAGCGGTTGCAACCGTCGTTATCACACCCACCGCCGCAGCACGCACGCATGCGCCGGCTTGTCCACGCACATCTTCCGCTCGTAGTTCGTCCCCACCATCTGCCCATCGCCCACCCACTCCGGAGGTGAAAACGGCTTCATCGAAAACGGTGCCGCTCCCGCCGGCAGCCCATCACGGATCCATGCCGGAACGGGCCTGCCACGCTCACCTGCCCCGCTCGTCCACGCCTCAAAGTGCTCCATATCCCATGCCCACAGCTCGTCGTGATCCGTCACGACCCGCAGTTCTCCACCTGCACCGAGCACGCGAAAAGCTTCCTCCAGAAAGTCGTGCCGAACCACCCGGTTCTTGTGGTGCTTGTTCTTCGGCCACGGATCAGAAAAGTACAAGTGCAGCACCGACACCAGCCCGCTCGGACACCGCCAGCGCAGAAAATCCACAGCGTCCGCGCACAGCATCCTCGCATTCCCCACGCCCCGCCGCCGCAGCCGGTCGGCCGCATACCGGTAAAACTCGTGTTCCCACTCGATGCCCAGAAAGTTCGTCTGCGGCGAGCGCGGCGACTGCTCGAGCAGGAACGTCCCCTTCCCCGATCCGATCTCGACCTCCAGGGGCAATCCGGGATCGGCGAACCACCGCCGGAAGTCGAACCGCCCCGCCGCCCGATCCGACATGATCGCATCCGGCAGCGGCGGAAGCTCATCCGGCCCGATGCCGATAACTCCGCACCCTTCATCCAGCTCGCGCCCGTGGCCTAGTCCGAACGACATGTCCGACAATAGCTTCCCCGTGCTCCGACACCCGTTTTGGGCATCGCCCGGCCGACAAGGCCCCCATCGCACGCCGCGAAACACTTCCTGCTCGGTCCTTCCCGATCCGACCGAGAACGTCGTGCGTACAGAAAGATGATTTTCAGGGCCATCCTTTCTTGGAGGGGTGTCCGGCCTCGCCGATAAGGCCACTAGCGCCGGAGCGGGCTGGAGCGGATGGTTCCGGGCGGCCGGTTGGGTGTGCGATCGTGTTTGCCGCTGATGGTGGCATGGTTTGTCGCGTTGTTTGACAGGTTCGATTCCGTCCCGCATTGGGAACGGCCGCGCACGGGTGCGGCCGGCGCGTGCGCGTAGGCACCCCGCCTCGCGACCGTCGCCGAATACGGAGCGTGGGCCATGGCAGAAGAAGTGCGCCGATCGTTTGGCTCGTCGGGATTCCTCTCGGGCGAAGGCCCCGGTGCAGGTGCCCCGGCTGGCAAGGAAGACCTCCTCTCGCTCATCGAGTCGCGCGTTGACAAGCGCAGCTTCCAGACCCACCACTGGGAGGGGTCGTTTGGCGATTACCTCGACCTCTGCGCCAAGAACCCCGCGGTGCTGCGCAACGCCTACCAGAGGGTCTATGACGCGATCCTCTCGTATGGCTTCGAAAAGTACCGGCTTTTCAAGAAGGACTGCATCCGGTACCACTTTTTCTCCGACCCGATCGACAACGGTGCCGATGGTATCTACGGGCTGGATTTCGCGTTGATGCAGCTCGTCGATGTCTTCCGCTCCGCCGCCGAGGGCTACGGCACCGACAAACGCATCCTGCTCCTTCACGGCCCGGTCGGTTCCAGCAAGAGCACCATCGCCCGCCTCATCAAGAAGGGCACCGAGGCCTACTCCAAGACCGACGACGGCGCGCTCTACAGCTTCTCCTGGATGCTCGACGAACACGCCGGTCCCACCGCGATGGACCACGAGTTCCCATGCCCCATGCACGAGGAGCCGCTGCTGCTCGCCCCCCGCGAGGCCCGTGCCGAAATCCTCGCCAGGCTCAACGCCCGCCACACCCCCAAGCACCGCGGCGGTGCCCTCAAGGTCGTCGGCGAGCTCGATCCCTTCTGCCGCCGCATCTACGGCGACCTGATGAAGCACTACGGCGGCGACTGGCGGCTGGTGATGAAGCACATCAAGGTTCGCCGCATTATTCTCAGCGAAAAGGACCGCGTCGGCATCGGCACCTTCCAGCCCAAGGACGAAAAGAACCAGGATTCCACCGAGCTGACCGGCGACATCAACTACCGCAAAATCGCCCAGTTCGGGAGCGACTCCGACCCCCGCGCCTTCAACTTCGACGGCGAGCTGAATATCGCCAACCGCGGCGTCTGCGAGTTCATCGAGGTGCTCAAGCTCGATGTCGCGTTCCTCTACGATCTCCTGGGCGCAAGCCAGGAGCACCTCATCAAGCCCAAGAAGTTTGCCCAGACCCACATCGACGAGGTAATCCTCGGCCACACCAACGAGCCCGAGTACAAGCGCCTGCAGTCCAACGAAATGATGGAAGCCTTCCGCGACCGCACCATCAAGATCGACGTCCCCTACAACATCCGTCTCGACGATGAGATCAAGATCTACCAGAAGGACTTCGGTGCCGATCGCATCAAGAACATCCACATCGCGCCGCACACCCTCGAAGTCGCCGCCATGTGGGCCGTCCTCAGTCGCCTCGAGCCGCCCAAGAAGGCCGGCCTCAGCCTGCTCCAGAAGATGAAGCTCTACAACGGCAAGGCCATTGCCGGCTTCACCGAGGACTCGATCAAGGAGCTCAAGGAAGAGGCCACCCGCGAGGGCATGACCGGCATCAGCCCGCGCTATGTGCAGGACAAGGTCTCCAACGCGCTGGTCAGCCGCCAGGCCGTCGAGGAGAAGTGCATCAACCCCTTCATGGTGATGAACGAGCTTGAAAGCGGCCTCTCCCACCACTCGCTCATCAACGACGAGGACACCAAGAAACGCTACCGCGAGATCCTCAGCGTCGTCAAGGAGGAGTACGAGGACATCATCAAGGCCGAGGTGCAGCGCGCCATCAGCGCCGATGAGGACGCCATCAAGCGCCTCTGCATCAACTATATCGAGAATGTCCGGGCCTACACCCAGCGCGAGCGCGTCAAGAACCGCTACACCGGTCGCGACGACGAGCCGGATGAGCGCCTCATGCGCTCCATCGAGGAGAAGATCGACATCCCCGAGAGCCGAAAAGACGATTTCCGCCAGGAGATCATGAACTACATCGGTGCCCTCGCCCTCGACGGGAAGAAGTTCGAGTACAACACCAACGCCCGGCTCTACAAGGCCCTCGAGCTGAAGCTGTTCGAGGACCAGCGCGACACCATCAAGCTCAAGAACCTGGCCAGCAGCGTCGTCGACGACGAGACTCAGCAGAAGATCGACATCGTGAAGCAGCGCCTCATCAAGCAGTTCGGCTACAACGAGACCAGCGCGACCGACGTCCTCAACTACGTCGCGAGCATCTTCGCGCGGGGCGACACCAAGAGCAAGTGAGCCGTCGCGATTGACAACAAGGCTACTACCGCTGGACCGCCTAAGGCCTCAACGGGATCGACTGCGGCGGAAAATTTTAATCGCGGCATACCAGCAACCTTTCCGGATGGTCAGACGGGGCAAGAAACCGACATCGCCGAGCAGCGGCTCATCAAGCAGCGTACCGGCGATGCCAGGAGCAGCAGTGTGGTCCGGGCCTTCGGCCCGGACGATCTGCTTAGCAGATCGCAGACCGGCCGCGGTTGATGGACTGAAGCGCCCGCCGCACCGAGACGCGCGGCATATTGTTCTTCAGGTGCAGCCATGACCTTCCGAGCAATCGTCCGCGACGGCATGATTAACATCAACACCCACGGCGAACTGCCGGATGGCTCCATTGTTGAGCTTGTCCATGTTGAGCGCGCGAAGGATCGATCTCCTCGACGGTCGGCAGCGGTCGCTCAACCGGCAAGAACGCCGAGAGCGGCGAAGCCTTCGAAGAAGATACGCTCCAAAGACCCTTTGGTGTCGCTCTTCGGAATCTGGAAGAATCGTCCGGAGTGGAAGGGCAAGTCTCCGCTCGAAATACAACAAGAGCTGCGCGCCAAAGCGATGGGCAGGCCCATCCGTGGCTGAAATGCTGGTCGATTCAAGCGTTGTGATCGACTGGTGCAACGGATCCCCCGCGGCCGCGGCGTTCGCCGGGGTGAGTCCAAGCTCGACATGGATGCTTCATCCTGTAGTTGAGGTCGAGATTCTCGCCGGCGCTCGCAACCGCGGGGAGCTTCGTCGCTTTGCCGCGACGTTGGATCACCTCGCTCCGGCCCGGGTGGCACCTGCCGATTTCGATCACTGCCGCGCCTTCGTCAAACGCCACACGCTCTCGCATGGCCTCGGCTGGCCCGACTGCCTGATCGCCGCCACGGCTCTGCGCCTCGGTGTGCCCGTGGCGACCATCAACGACAAGCACTTCCGCATCATCCGCGGGCTGAAGGTCATCCGGCCGTATTGAAGCTTGGTGCTTCGTCGAGTCGCCGCGTTCTCCGGGGACTTGCGCCGTCCCGAAATGAGCCGCAATTCATTCCCTCGCCCCCAGTCCAATCCGTATTGACCTATGACCCATGAAGGCCGCGGCTTCCATACTCCTCATTCTTTGTGCCGCCCTTGCCTCGTGCAGCGTGCGCTCCGCGAGTGCGCCCGAAGATGAGTCCGACGCCCAACCCGTCGCCAGCGTGACGACACTGTCGGCCACGCGCCCCGACTTCCGCCCCCGCGTCATCCACGACTCCGGCTGGAAAAAAACCGGCGACGCAACCCCCAGGCAATTCCGCATCCGCATTTATGCCGGCGAGTCCTCCACCCGCCACGCCTTCGTCGTCTACGGCCACCTCGGCGGCACCGATGGTGTCCGCTACCCCGCTCCCGAGATGAAGTTCGCCGAGCAGGAAGTCTGCGACTTCGAGGATTCCGACCGGCTCATCGACCTCCGCGCCGGCTTCGCGTGGGTCAGGTTCGCGCCGCTCCCCCCGCCCGGCACCGGACGCGTCGTCGCGCCCAAACCCGAGCCCGAGTCCGCCTGGCGGCTCTTCTCAACCCACTCGCTCTTCGTCGATCCCGTCGGCACCGAGTTCATCCTCGCCACCTCCAAGCGCTCCCGCTTCGACGTGGTCTACGTCACCAGTCCGGGCGCTGTCGAGGTCTCGCAGCGCTACGTCCCGGGCTCGCAGCGCATCCGCATCGGCGGCGAACAGCTCGTCCGCCGCGGCGGGCTTACCGAACCCACCTTCAACGTCGAGAGCGTCACCGCCACCGAGCTCCGCCGCCAGCTCGCGGCCGACATCCTCACCATCGTCCGCGCTGCGATCGACCAGTACAACCAGTTGCCCGACACCGTGCGGCCAACCCGCCCGCTCAACCCGCCCGCATTCGTGGAGTCGCCGCAGGTCTTGGGCAAAAGCCGCGCCAGCCCCCCCGACTCAACCGCCTCCATCGACGACGAGCTGCTCAAG
>Ga0163150_10006241_pt1 | contig 14713 bp, 9 predicted proteins | sample OliLakLV19P2IB_FD_148628 | JGI IMG/M metagenome (GOLD analysis project Ga0163150, IMG submission 148628) | Freshwater microbial mat bacterial communities from Lake Vanda, McMurdo Dry Valleys, Antarctica - Oligotrophic Lake LV.19.P2.IB | ecosystem: Environmental > Aquatic > Freshwater > Lake >...
GTGCTTGGGCTGGATGCCCCCTACACTCCCAGTTTCGTAGAGGCGCCTGAGTCCTTTGTGCCTGAAGGACTGGATCACAGTCGCAGTATAGCGCGTTGCGCTACGCGCAACAACTGACGCCTAACGCTCGCCATCAGCGACGCACGCGCTGATCAGTTGGGGTGGCACTTTATCGTTCATGCTTTCGCCGCATGGCATAGTTTGGCCACCCTTCATATGAATTGGCACCTATCCGAACTTGAGTTCTTCTCTCAAGACTCTGCGCAGCGTGCGCTCGTCAACTGGCATGGAGCTGGTCGCCTGACGGAGCGTCTGGTTAATGAGAGTCTGGTACCCCGTCCCCTCCGCATCCGCCTTGGCTCTGAAGGCAACGAGCAGATCGTTGTCCAACATGATGGTGATCCGAGTCTTGCCCTTAGACTCAGCTTGCAGTCGGACCAAATGTGGAATGTTCTTCGCTCGTTTGGCCTTCGAGAAATCGTATTGCTTACGCATACTGAGCAGCCTCCTTACGCGTGGCTTTGCGCGCCGAGATGAGGCGGATTCTCTCCCCGCCACGCAAACTGTAAACAACTGTAAGCAATCGCCTCCGGACACTCATTCCGATAAGCACCCAGCGCTGCTCTTGCTCCGAATCCGAGTCTTCCTGTGCCATAGCCATTGGGTCGAGAAGTGCGGATACCGCCTCGTCGAAGCCAACGCCGTGCTTCTCTAGGTTCGAGGAGGCCTTCTTGGAGTACCACTCAGCATCAATATGCATTGAGTATGCATAACGCCAGGATAGATTGCAAGCGCCACAATCAGCGCGGACCCGGCACCGGGTGGCCTAACGCCCAGCATCAGCTGCGGCGCGAAGCGCTGCCCGCGTCCGCCGACACCAGCATGCTCTTCACATAGCTGTCCTTGTCCTCATCCTGAAACAGGATGTTCTTGCCTCGCATTTCTGTCTTGGCCATGCCCCAGAGCGGCTGCATCGTGTGCGACGGCGTGTTCGAGACGATGAACGACGACAAGCTCACGGTGGCGTCGGCGAGCCTGTGCTCGATGTCCTTGATCGTGTCGTGGAACTGAATCTTGGGATCGTCCTTGCCGAGGTTCCGAATGCCCTTGGGGTCCACGAAGATCACTCGCTGCGTGCCGCCTTCGATGAGCCACAGGATGAAGTCGGGGTGGAAGTTGCCGGCCTCGAAGAAGCCGACGCCGCGGCCCTTGCTCAGATTGCGCAGCAGATAAAGCTCGCGCGTCTTGAAGAACTCTTTCGCCGTGTCGTGGAAGGCCTTCAGGTCCACGACGAACTGCCATTCGCCCTTGTTGAGCGGCGCCGGGCTGATCTCGACAATGCCGCTGTCCAGGTAGAGGAGGGGCTGGTACAGGTGCTTGCCAAACCAGATCGTCTTCAGGCCGTTGAAATTGACCTCTTTTAGCTTACCCGCCACGATCGCGGCCCTCAGCTCTTCCAGTTTGGTGACGATCTCCTCCTGCGACCGGTCGATCAGGATGCGGTAGTAGCTCTCGCCCGGCGATTCCTTCACGCCCAGGAAGTTCGGGTCGTCGCCCTCCAGCTCGCGATATTCGAGGTGCGGCATCTCCCATTCGCGCTTGCGAAAGGTGTAATACCGTTCGGTGTACTTCTTGAGCAGCGACAGCGCGATCTCGCCCCACAGCCGCACGCGCGCGTAGGAGTCGAACGCGAGCTCGCTGTCGGGGATCTGCAGTCGGTACCAAGTGGTGTCGGCGAGCAGCTCGACGATGCCCCATCGCGTCAGGTTGAGGTTGTACCAGCCGCGCTCGGCCTTGAAGCGCTCGAGCTCGAAGGTGATCGCATCCACGTCGAGAAAAGCCACGTGGCGCGCGGTCAGATGCGCCTCGTTGGGCGCGGCGTCGGCATCGCCGCCCACCAGCCCACCGGACTTCATCGCCTGAATCTTCGGGTACCAGTTCACCACCACCTGGTTCTTCTGCAGGTACTGGGTCACGGGTTCCTTCGTCGGTTCGGGCTTGGCGACGGTCGGCACCGGCGCGAGCTTGCGGAAGGCGTCGCCGAACTCGGTGCTCACGCCGTTGATCGTCTTCTTGAGCCGGATCGTCTTGAGCTTCTGCGTGCCCAAGTTCTTGATGATCGGCAGCAGGAACTCGATGCGGTCGTCGTTGGTGGGCAACCCCTCCTCTTCGAGGAAGTCACGGAACTGCGCCATGTAGTCGGCGTGGATGCCGAAGATGCCGAGTGTCTCCAGCGCGCCAATGTGCTTGGGCCGATCGATGCCCTCGGGCAGCTGCGCCTTGCCGCTACGCTTGAGGCTCCACGGCTGGCCGTAGCCCTTCAAGCGCACCCCGCGCCCGAAGAGCTGGATGATCTGCGCGCCTTCGCCCTTGCCCACGTTCATCAGGCCCATCGTCGAGACGCGCCAGCTCGACCACCCCTCGGTGAACTTCTTGGAGCCGATCAGCAAGTTGACGGGCGAATGGGCCTTGTTGATCTCGTGAAAGAGCGAGCCCGCAAACTCGCGCTCGCCGGTGGCGAGTCCCTTGTCCTCGCACAGCTTGACCAGCTTGGCATCGTCGCCGACGTTGATCACACCGAAGGCGTCGTTCTCGGCGCCGAGGCGCAGCGCGACCTCTCCGGTGGCGCCTTTCAGGTTCTCCACATAGAGCTGCCCGCCACCCGGCGCGTTGAACAGCGTGGCCAGCGTCTCATCGAAGACCTGCGCCGCCGATAGCCCGCAGGTGTTGAGGTAGCCGAAGCGCTGCGCGAACAGGTTCTTGCCGGTAGCGGTTTCGAGCCCGTGGTTCAGCACCCGGTCAATGCGCTGGATGCTGCCGGCGCGGTCGCTCACATAACGCGCGAGGAACTGCAGGATCGCGACGATGTCCGAAGCGTCTTTCGAGGCGAGTGTCGCCGTGACGCTGCCGCCCACGAAGATCCACAGCGGCTTGTCGATCTGGAACGGCCGGAACGCGCTTTCCCGGTCGCGATAGAGCTGCTGCTGCTGGAAGAACGACAGCAGACAGGCGACCAGATACACCTCCAGATGATCCCTCTGCGTGCCTTCATCCAGATTCAGGATCTGGTAGTCCTTGCCGAAGCCGTCGCCGTAGAAGTAGCGGTACGAATAGTCGAACAGCGTGTTCTTGGCGTACAGGTCGGTGAGCGCAGAGTTGCCCTTTACCGCCTGGCCGAAGGTAGCCGAGTACTCAAAGGAGAAGCCCTTTTCACAGAGCGCGTTGCGAAAGCGCATCCACGCGCCGTCGCCGCCGCCCGAGGCGCCGCGGTGGCCCTCGTCCACCAGCACCAGGTTGTTGCCCTCGAAGGCATCCACCGCTACGGTCTTGTCGCCCATCTCATCGCGCAGGCGCGTGACCTCGAGGATCTCGACCGCCTGCCCGGTGAACAGGCCGCGCCCGTCCTTGTTGAACAGCTCGGCGTCGATGCCCGCGGCCTTGAACTCGCGCAGATGCTGCTGGGAGAGCCCTTCGTTCGGGGTGAGCAGGATGATGCGGTTCAGCTCCTTGCGACGGCCATGAACGCCCAGGTAATGCTGGAACTGCAGAATGTTGGCGTGCATCACCAGCGTCTTGCCGCTGCCGGTGGCCATCCAGAAGGCGAGCTTGTTGAGCTGCGGCCAGGCTTCGGCGCTCGCGTCCAGGGCTTTAAGTTGATCGGCCTCCGGCTTGCCTTCGTTAAAGGTGGCGACCTGCGCGTTGATGGCCGCCAGCAGCGCCCTGGGATCGCGGAAGTAACGGTCGAGGTAGATCTCGGTGAACAGCAGCGCGAGATACTGGAAGTACTTCCAGACCACGGGTTCGTCCCCGCGCGTCAGGCGGGCCTCGTTGAGCCGCTGCGTGTGCCTGACGATGTTCTGGTCGTACTCGAGCAAGAGCTCGGTGGGCAGCTGCGTCAGGTTGAATAGCTGCGCCGTGAGCGCATGGTGAAAGCGGTGGACGTTGTTCTCGTCCAGCCCTTCCAACGCCTCGTTGCGCAAGTGCTCGGCCAGTTTCTCGAAGCTGTCCACCGTGAACAGCGACAGCAGCCATTGGTTGAGCACCAGCTTGTGGGCGAAGGGCACCTGCGGCTGGTTGTTCACGCGCCGACCACGCGCGGCCGCTTGGGGTGCCATTAGCAAACCTCCCCATGCTTGACGCTCACCAGTTGGCGGCAAACGCGCTTGGCGCTCACTTCAGCCACCAAAGTGATCGACAAGCCATGTTGCTGTGAACAAGTGAGCATCAAAGAATTTCCTGTCCTTCGGCGATATTCAGCAGAGCCGGCATGGCCAGGACGGCCGCCCTCCGCCCACTGCCGGGGGCCAGGACTCGCAAAATATCCCCCTTCTGAAGCACCCCAAGAAAACGCCGGGCCGTCGGTGCCGGGATGCCCGCAGACTCCACGAAGTCTGAGCTGCGGAAGATCGGACGTTCGAAGATCCAGTCCAGGGCACGGATCGCGTACTGGGACCGGGTCAGCTCAGGGAGCCTGTGTTTCAGGTCATTGTGGAGTTGGAGGATGGCTTGGGCTCGGCCGAAGTTGTCTTCCGCCTGCACCCGGATCGCTTCGATGAAGAAGCCACACCAGCCGGTCCAGTCGTCGCCGCGCGAGACGGCCAGCAGGCGTTCGTAGTATTCGTCGCGCCGCGCTTCCAGCGACGCGCTGATATAGAACATCGGCCGCCGGATGAGGCCGCGCTGCCATAGGAACAGCGGCACGAGCATCCGGCCCAATCGACCATTCCCATCGAGGAACGGGTGCAACGCCTCGAACTCGGCGTGGAGGATGGCGAGCTGCACCAGCCGATCCGGTGCGTCCTCATGCGCGTAGCGCTCCCAGCGGCTCATGCCGTCGGGCAGCTTGTCGGCGCCGATAGGCACGAAGCGCGCCTGGTCCATCGTGCACCCCGCCGGACCGATCCAGCTCGGGATGCGGCGGTACTCCCCGGGGGACTTGTTTGCGCCGCGCACTCCGGCGAGCAGCACCCTGTGCGCTTCGCAGACCACGCGCTGCGAGATCGGCAGCGTTGCCAGAAGCCGCTCGGCCTCGCGCATGGCCGCCCGGTAATTGAGCACTTCGTGGATATCTTCGCGGCGCTCCGGCGAAGCGGCCTGCTGTCCCGCCTCGAACTCGAGCACTTCGCCCATGGTCGCCTGCGTGCCTTCAATCCGCGACGACAGCACCGCTTCCTGCGTCGTCAGTGGTGCCAGCAGCACCGCGGGATTCGGGATCGCGGCCAACATGCCGTCGTAGCGGGCCACGGCAGCGGCTGCGGGACCGAGCAGCGGAATCAGTCGAGGCCAGTCGAGCACCGCCGGCGGAAAACGCCCCTCGTGATAGGCGACTGCAGCCATCACCCACCCTCCGTGGCGAACATCAGCCGGTGGAAGTCCTCTTCGAGCAGGCGCACCTTCCATCGGTCGTCGGGGGTCTTGATGTTCTCGAGGTTGTTGCCGCCGTTGACGTAGATCAGGTCGAACTCGCTGTCCTTGGCCGAGTAGCCCTGCTTGGTGAACCACTCGTCGAGCACCAGGTTGTCTTGCTCGGGCTCGCCGGTGAGCTTGCGCCAGATGACGAGCGCCTTCCTGCCGTCCGGCGTGGTACCGGTGACGGTGCGAAACCAGTACGGGCCGGCGGCGTCTTGCTTCAGGCGCCCGCCGCCCTTGGCAGACAGGCGCAGGCGCTTTTCGCTGTCGCGCTCGAAGGCGGAGTTGAAGGTCTGCGGCGCGGCGATGTGCTGGACGGTGAGGCCGATCAGCCAGTTGAAGGTCTCCAGCAGATCGACATTCACCTCGCGGCTTTCATCCGAGCCGGGGCGCTTGACCTTGAGCTTGTAGGCGGTGGGGTCGCTGAACGCCTGCACGTTGAGCAGCGACTGGCTGCCGCGCGTCTCGACTTCGAGCAGGTAGCGCAGCAGGTACTGCGCCTTGAGGCCGTCCGCGCCCTGCGCCTGCGCGGTGTCGAGCAGGAGCTGCTGCTGGTCGGTGCGACGGGCTTCGAGGTTGTTGAGCGTGTCCTCGTAGGATTCGAGGCGCACGACCTTGACGATGCGCGGGCTGCGCTCGGCTTCCTCGGGCGTGGCGAAGCGCTTGGGCTTGCCGTCCTTCCACTCGGGGCTGAAGCTGACCTTCTTGATGCGCGGCAGCAGCACCGTGTCGAAGTAGTCGCCCATCTCAACGAGGATGAACTTGCGCTGGCCGGCGTCTTCGCGGTTGAGGTTGATGACGGCGTGGCCGGTGGTGCCGGAGCCAGCGAAGAAGTCGAGAATCAGACACTCCCCAGTCGAAGCGAGTCTGCACACTTCGCTGATCAGGCCAACGGGTTTGGGATTCTCGAAGACAATAGGCCCTGCCACCGTGTCTGCGAGTTCCTGCGACCCGATGGAGTTCATCGGAAGGAAGTCCCAAAGGGTTGTGTACGTTATCCCTTCCTTAACGTCGCGCAGAAACCTCTTTAGCTTTGGCCAGCCTCGTCCGTCAGTACCAAACGCGATCTCGTTCGTGGCGATAAGTCGGTCGATCTTCTCTTCGTTGAAGCGCCAGTTCCCACTATTACGCGGGAAGTGCTTCTCGCCCGTCAGTGGATTCGTGATCGCGAACGCCAATGACTGTACATAGCGCCCACCTTTGACGTTCGCCTGGAGATCTCCTAGCACATAGGGTCCCTTTACGTGATTGTCCGGGTTGGTGTACTTGGCTACGCGCTCCTCGCCTCGCTCGCGGTGGTTCAGTTCAACGCGGTTGCGATCAACTGAATAGCCGAGCACGTATTCGTGTTGGGCGCCAATCACCTTGTCGTTCGGGGGAGTGCTCCGTTTCTTCCAGATGATTTGCGCGATGAACTGCTCAGGCCCATACACAGATGCCACTGTTGACTTCAAGAGGTGCGAACATCCGTCGTCGATGCTCAGGAAGATCGAACCCTCATGCGAGGTAAGTGTTCTGCCGCCCTCCAAGCGATCCGACAGCATCGATAGCCAGCTTGAATACTGGTAACTGTCCTTGTACGCGAACCCATCGCCGCCAGTGTTGTACGGCGGATCGATGTAGATGCACTTCACCTGCTCCCGATACCGCGTCTGCATCAGCGATAACGCCTGAAAGTTCTCGCTGTGGAACAGCACGCCGTCGGCCTGCGTGTCCACGTCGCCAATGGCCTCCAGCAGCCGCGCGGTGAAGCCCGCATCGAAATGCCGCGTGTCCACCACCAGCGTCGGATGCGCCTTGAGGAACGCAGGCGTGAGCGGTTTGCTGTAGCCCGGTTTGATCAGGTCGCCCTGGATCTCCTCGATGGCGAAGAGCTTCACCCACTCCGCGTGCTGCGCGTCGTTGGCGGCGATCTCGGTGTGGAACGCCTCCGGAATGCACCCGACCCGGATGCACCACTGCGTCTCGACCACGAACTTCTTCTTCAGCCACAGCTTCTTCTGAAAGTCCTCGAGCTGGGCGAGGAAGGCGATGATCTTGCCGGCGATCTTGCGGATGATCTTGATCTTCGAGAGGTACTGATCCACGCGCGGCGCGGTCTCGTTCTCCACGTCGTCGAGGTGCATCACCTCGTTCTTGATGTAGAAGTCCAGCTCGCGCCGCAGGAAGGTGCCCAGATCCTTGTGGATGAAGTAGTCGAAGGTGTTGCGCGCGGTGTAGCGGCGCAGGTGGGTCTCGATGCGCGTGTAGTCGGCTTTCTCACCGCTGGCCGTGACATGCGGCTTGCCCAGCTCCGCGATCCACGGGGCCAGTGCAATCTCGGTCACCGCGAGCACACGCCTGGCGGCGAGTGCGCTCAGGTCCTTCTGCGCTGGGGGCTTGGACTTGCCGTCGCGCACGTCCTCGGGCCAGTCGGTGAGCGTCGCCGGCCGGTACTCGAAGCGCAGGATCAGCTCCGTGCCCTGTTCGCCCGCCTCCTCGACAATGAAGTCGCGGCCGCTCTCCCCGCCCGCCGCCATGATGAACACGCGGTCCTTGCCCTCGGCGGCCTTCACGTTGCCGTGCTCGCCCTCGGCGGCGTCGGCCAGGCGGAAGTGCACGCGCATCGGCTGCTTGTCGTCGTCCGGCCGCAGGCGGAAGGCGTCTTGCGGATGCAAGCAGAAGGCATAGTCGCGCAGGTACTCAGCCGTCTTGATGTAGTACTGGTCCTTGTTGGCCCAGTGCAGGGTGACTTCTTCGCCTTCGTAGGGAATGGCGTACACGCCCGGCTTGTAGACGCGCTTGGCGAGGAAGTCGCCCTCGGAGTAGTAGCGGCGGAAGAAGCTGAACAGGTGGTCGTAGATCTCGCTCTCCAGCGCGCCCACATCCACGGCGTCGGTCTTGAGCCTTGCGCGCAGATCGGCAACCTTGGGCGACTGCGCCGGGTCCATGCCCGCCGCCTCGATGCCCGCGATCACTTTCGCCAACTCCTTCTCAAGCTCGGCCTTGTCGGCGGTCTTGTACTGCCCAAGCGCCGTCTGCACCTGCGGCAGCAGGTCACGGTCGAGGAACTGACTCACCTCGGCGCTCTTGGCATGCATGATGCGATAGAGGCCGAAGTCCAGGTCGGGCTGGTCGAGCTGGAACAGCTCCTTCAACAGGGTTTTCAGCTTCTCGTATTTCTGGCTCATTGGTTTCCCCGCCTCACGCCTGCAGCCAGTGTTCCACCGGCCTGGTCAGGAACTCTTCCAGCGCGATGCCATCGCCGCCCACGATCAAGGTGCGCTTAGGTCTAAAGGCCGCCGCGAAGTCGGCCAGACCGGGAAAGGCATCCGGCGCGCGGCCGCTCTTGACTTCGATGGCGACGACGACGCGGCCGGCCCGGAGCACGAAGTCCACCTCGCGGCTGCGTTCGCGCCAATAGAATAGTTCGCAGACGCCGCCGGCGGCGGCGTTGGCGAGGTGCGCGCCCACGGCGGACTCGACCAGCCGCCCGCGGAACTCGCCGTCGGCCCGCGCTTCTTGCGGCGACAGTCCTGATTGCGCGGTCATGAGCGCCGTATTCAACACTTGCAGCTTGGGGCTCGAACCCCGCTGGCGCACGGCCTTGCCGGCGTACTTCTGCAAGCCCGTAAGCATGCCCGCCCCGCCGAGCAGGTCGAGGTAGTGCGCCAGCGTGACGGTGTTGCCCGCATCCTGAAGCTGGCCGAGCATCTTGGTGTAGGAGAGGATCTGCCCGGAGTAGCGGCAACCCAGCTCGAACAGGCGGCGCAGCAGGGCGGGCTTCTCGATCCGGGACATCAGCAACACGTCCCGCGCGATCGTCGTCTCGATCATCGAGTTGACAACGAAGCTGCGCCACCGCGCCGGATCCTTGATGAGGTGTGCCGCTCCGGGGTAACCGCCGAAGTAGAGGTACGTCTCGAGATTCCAGCCGAAGGCGTCCCGCATCTCGGCGAACGACCAGTGCCCAAGATGGATCGTCTCGAACCGCCCGGCGAGACTCTCCGTGAGCCCCCGTTGCATCAGCAGCGGAGCCGACCCAAGGAGGACCACGCGCAGCGGGCGGCCATTCCTGGTGTCCTCGTCCCAGAGCCGCTTCACGGTCTCGGACCACCCGGTCACCTTCTGGACTTCGTCAATCGCCAGGATCGCTCCCGCGCGGCCTGAGTCGGCTGCCATCTCCCGGGCCCTCTCCCACTGGGCCGAGAGCCAGGCCGTGTCGCGCACCGCCGGCTCGTCGGCCGAAGCGTACAGGCAGGGCGTCACCATGCCGTTCATGACCTGCTGGACCAGCGTGGTCTTCCCCGCCTGGCGTGGTCCACCGACGAACTGGATCAGTCGCCGGGGCTCAGCCAGTCGGTCACTCAGCACACGGGCGCGCGGTCGCTGGAACGAGGGGGAGTGTTCGCTGCTCATTGGTAGCAGTAATTTTACTCACACCGGTGAGTAGCGCGCAAGCCTGGCCGTAACCCTTGGCCCTGCGACGCGTTCAAGCCACGCGCCAGCCGATCGTGAACAGCGTCTCCGCCGCCGTTCGCTGAGCGAGCCGCCGCTCCAGCGCGTCCACTAGCTGATCGCGCTTGGCCATGATCTCATCCTCGGCCTTGAAGATGTCCTGCCGCTGGCGGCGCTGCTGGCGCTCCAGCTTGCTCGTCTTCTCTTGGATCTGGTGTTGCTCATCCAGCGTCACCGCCTGCCGCGCCTGACGCCGCAAGGCCTTGATCTGGTCCTTGGTGTCCGTGAGCGCCTTCTCGGCCGAGAGCACCATGTCGTCGGCCCACTTCTCGAGCTTCTCGCGCGCCTCGTTGAAGTGCGCGCTGTTGCGTTCCAGCGAGCGGCTGACCGTGGCCTTGGCGTGGCGCTCGGCTTCGGCGGTGAGTCGCTGCGTCACGGCGTCAGGCATCGCGCTGGTGCCGTCGAATCGTCCCGCGCAGGCGAACATCTTCTCCATCGTTTCCTGGTCGAGCGATCCGCCGCCCTCGTCGAAGCCGGAGAACAGCAGGTACTCCTCCCGCTCATAGGACTCGATCGTGAGACGGCTCAGCGTCAGGTGACCGCATTTCCCGCGCAGCGCCTCGACCATCGCCAGGCGCGTCGGATTGTGAGTCACATCAAAGATGATCTGCGCCGACGGCGTGGAGAGCGCCTTCGCGCCATCCACCACGTGCTCGCCCAGCGGGTGCGAGAGGCGGTACAGAAACAGACTCGGTTCCTCTCCGCTGCTCTCCTCGCTGCGAGGGCGCGACTTGGAGATCAGGTGGTAGCGCCCCTTTGGGATGTCCTCGCGCGGAGGGCGCTCGAGATCGAATGCAAGCGCCGCGTCATCGAAGCGGGCGCGCTCGTCGAGCATGAAATGGGTGAGCGACCAGAATCGCTGGCCGAAGCGGTCGAGCTGGGCTTTCGCATCTGCAAGCTGCAGGCGCAGTCTCTGGTGAACGTCATCGTCGAAGTGCTCGAAGAGCTTCCGGCGCGTGTCGTCCAGCCGCGTGCGGATCTGCTCGTCCATCTCGGCCTGCAGCGCGCGGAACGCCGCGTCGATTTGCTCGGTGGTGCGGCACTGCTGATAGATGGCAAGGATGCGCTTTTCGAAGTCGACCCCCGACTCGATGCTGCCGAGCACCTCGTCCGAGGCACCGAAGACGCCGTTGAACAGTGTGAACTTCTCGGTCAACAGCTCGAGCACGCGGCGGTCCGCTTCATTGCGCTCATTGAGAAAGTTGATGACCACGACATCGTGCTTCTGCCCGTAGCGGTGGCAGCGGCCAATGCGCTGCTCGATGCGCTGTGGGTTCCAGGGCAAGTCGTAGTTCACCACCAGCGAGCAGAACTGAAGGTTGATGCCCTCCGCTGCCGCTTCGGTGGCGAGCAAGATCGTCGCCTCGTCGCGGAAGTGCTCGATCAGCGCGGTGCGAACATCCACTGCTCGCGAGCCCGATGCCCGGCCCGTGACCCTGTTCTTCTCCACCCAGCTTTCGTAGATGGCGGTCGCCTCGGGCCCACCGTTGGTGCCGTTGAAGACCACGATCTGACCGTGGTAGCCGTGCGCCTCCAGGAAGGTCTTCAGGTACTCCTGCGTGCGGCGCGACTCGGTGAAGATCAACGCCTTGCGGGCCGCGCCCGTCGTGGCCATCCGCTCGAAGCCAATCTTCAGGGCCGCCAGCAGCGTCTGTGATTTGGTGTCGACTCCGATGGCGCGGGCCCAAGTGACCAAGCGCTGCAGGATCTCGATCTCCTCGCGCAGTTTCTGCCGGTCGATGGTAACCGGAGGCGCCTCGGCCCCTTCGCTTTCCTCGTCATCGGACAGAATCTCGTCGAGTAGGTCGCCCTCGATGTCCTCGGCCTCGATGAGCTGCTCGGTGAACTGCGCGTCGCTTTGGGGGTCGCTCTGGGCGCGTTCATCGCGCAGTGTCTCGAGCCGGGCGCGAAGCGTGTCGAGCGTGGCAGCGATCGCCTGGGAGGATGAGGCCAGCAGCTTGCGCAGGATCAGCGCCATCAGGTGCCGCTGGCGCTGCGGCAATGCGTAGCTGTCCTCGCGCTGAAGAAAACCCGAGACCGCTTCGTACAGCGCATGCTCGTCGTCGGTCGGCTGGAAGGGCCGCGTGATCGGGCGCCGCTCGGTGTAGCGGATGTACTCCGTGACCTGATTGCGCAGCGTGCGCTTGCAGAAACCGGAGAGCCGTTGCCGAAGCGCGTCCAGGCTGCTGCCAGCGCTCGCGTACTGCGAACGGAAGGAGTTAACGTCGCCGAACAAGTGCTCGTCGATCAGGGTCGAGAGGCCATACAGCTCGAGCAGCGAGTTCTGCAGGGGCGTCGCAGTGAGGAGCAGCTTGCGGCAATCCTCGGTGGCCCAGCGGATGCCCTGGCCCACCTTGTTGCTGGGCCGGTAGGCGTTCCTCAGCTTGTGGGCCTCATCGATGACCACGAGATCCCAGGCACGCGCCTTCAGCTCTTCGCGCAAAGTGTTCGCGAAGTGGAACGACATGATGAGCACCGCACCGAGCGAGAGTGGGTCGGCGCTGCCGCGCTTAGCTTCCCGGTAGGCCTTGGCGTCGAGCACCACCGCCGGCAGGTTGAATTTCTCAGACAGCTCGAGTGCCCACTGCTTACGGATGGAGGCAGGGCAGATCACCAGCAGTCGGCGTTTGCGTTCCGCCCAAAACTGGCACAGCACGATGCCGGCTTCGATTGTCTTTCCCAATCCCACTTCATCCGCGAGGATGACTCCCTTGGAGAGCGGAGACTGAAGCGCGAACAACGCGGCTTCGATCTGGTGCGGGTTCAGATCCACAGCCGCGTCGAAGAGGGACATCGAAAGGCGGTCCATGCCGCTCGCGGCCCGCCGAGTGAGGTCGTAGGCAAAGTACTTGGCGTGGTGCGGCGTCAGGCTCATCGGCGGGGTCGAGTTCCCTTCTGGGGTTGAAGCACGTCGATACGGTTGCTGCAGGCTCAGATCCTCACTTCCCGAAACGTGTTTTGGTGGGCCTAACGTTCGAGCTAAGCGGGCGACGACGGCGAGGCCACCAGGCCCGGGCCTCGTGGCCTGCCGTTGGCGCTCCGCTTGAGCGAGGGGTTAGGCATCGCTGGCGGCAGGTTGCGCATTGTTCCGTTTCCGAGCCTGAAGCCACGGCATTGCGGCGAACAGGATGAGCATGGCGAGATAGACACTACCTGAAATCTTGTCTCTGCTGGCAATGTACTCGGTGACCTCCCAGCCAGCGAGACTTACCGCTAGTAGCAGCTCGGAACTGACCAGCAGCAGCAAGGCGATGACGCCCATAGCGATGAGACCGACCGTGCCTGTCTTCTGACAATACTTGCGTAGAACGTGTCGCGAAGCGAAGAAAATCGCTATGAACATGAGCGGCATTTCGGCAAGCTCGGCATATCGTTCGCCGATGCGCGGCACTATGAACGGCACCCGAACCGAACCCAGCAAAAATCCAGTGCCGAAGACGAGCGCGAAGTACACGACCGCGCCGTGAAGGATCTTCGATGGGCTGGTGGCGTTCACGGGCGTATTTTGCGATGCCTAACGTTTTAGCTAAGCGGCCCGCAGCGGCATGCCGTTGCGGGTCCGCTTGAGCGAAGGGTCAGTCCTCAGTTTCGTCGACTCGCGTAAATACTCCACCCCTACTCCTTACGATCTGCTGGATGGTTGACTCCATCCCTCGTAGGCACAGGCTCAAGGTCAAACGGATTGACGCCCTCCAGACAAGCAACGTTGTAGCCGTACTGATCTGGATTGGAGCGGCGCTGATGATGCGTGTAGATGCCGCATACGGAACAGAAGTAGTGCTTCGCGGTTCCCGTGTTGAAGTGGTACAGCTTGAGAACTTCTCGCCCCTGTAGAACAGTGACGGAACTCAGGGATACCGACGCAACAATTGCGCCCCTGCGACGGCAGAACGAACAGTCACACCTCCTCGGATCAACTATGCCATCGGGCAGTGCCAGTTCAAGCACTACGGCGCCACAGTGACACGAAGCGCGATGCCTCGGCTTGATTTCGACTCCGCCAACTATCTTGATCATGCGCGGCTCCACGGCGGTGACTGGGTTCTGCGGCCTAACGCCAGAAATAACCCGCGTGCGTTAGAACGTCGGCTTGATTGAATTGTTAGGCGGTACCCTCAAACCTGCAAAGGACGCTGATGAACAGCCGTGTCTGTGTACTGATGGAAAGATGCCGCCTTGCCGTTCTCAAACTTCCAGACATGGGCGAACGGGGCTTTGAAGCTTTTCCCCGTAGCCTTGAAGGTGCCGCTGTACTCGCCAAGCGCTACAACGGTGGAACCGTCTTCTACAAACTCGCTAGGGACTGCAGCGAAACCATCCCACTCACCGCCGAGCTTCATAAACACATTTTCCAAGACCGCATCAGGCCCGAGAGAAACGCCGTAAGGCCCGCCCTCAGCCTCGGTCCAATGTATGTTTGGAGAAAACACTGCCAGAACGGCTGGAATGTCGCCAATAGCAAATGCCCTATACACCCCGCGTACGGCATTTAGATTGTTGCTCATGAGAACCTCCAGTTGAGAGCGGGACCCCCCCGTGCCAATGTGACATGCGACACCTGCCTCGGGCAATTTAGAGTACAGGTAGACCATGAACATGACCGCACTGCTGAGCCGTTCCATTGATGAGTCGTCGTCCCCGTCCCTTGATGCCGTCCCCGAGGTGTTCGTCGTCGGTCGGCGACGGCAGCTTCCGCAAGCGCCTCGCCGCCATAGCCAAAATCAGCGTGCTCATCATCGATGATTTTGCCATCGCCCCGATCGGGCCGCGGGAGCGAAATGATTTACTGGAACTACTCGACGATCGT
>Ga0163150_10006242_pt1 | contig 14711 bp, 9 predicted proteins | sample OliLakLV19P2IB_FD_148628 | JGI IMG/M metagenome (GOLD analysis project Ga0163150, IMG submission 148628) | Freshwater microbial mat bacterial communities from Lake Vanda, McMurdo Dry Valleys, Antarctica - Oligotrophic Lake LV.19.P2.IB | ecosystem: Environmental > Aquatic > Freshwater > Lake >...
GCCATTCGTAATGTATCTTCTTTCTTTCTGATAGCATTACCTGTATTGTTTGCTGCATCCATAAGTTCAGCTGCAAGCTTATTATCAAAAGTTTTAAACTCTTTATTCGAACGAGAACGTGCAGCAGCAATCACCCATCTTATAGCCAATGCTTCTCGTCTATCACCACGTACTTCAACAGGAACTTGATAAGATGCTCCACCAATACGTCGTGCTCGAACCTCCATTTTTGGAGATACATTAGTTAAGGCTGTTTCAAAAGTAGTAAGTGGATTCTTACCAGTTTTTTCAATTTGTTCAAATGCTTTATATACAAGCCTTAATGCTAATTGTTTCTTTCCGTCATACATCATTCGGTTAGTAAATCGTGTCACTAAACGTGAATTATATAAAGGATCTGGTGATATTATTCTTTTTACTGCCTTTACGCCTCGCATATTAGTTTTTCAGCAATTAAGCTGCTGCTCCTCCTGTAGATGGTCTCTTTGTTCCATACTTTGAACGTGATGTCTTTCGTTTTGCTACACCACCAAGATCGAATTTACCTCGAACCAAGTGATATTTTACCCCAACTAAATCTTTTACGCGTCCACCACGTACCAATACGATACCGTGCTCAGCTAAATCATGACCTTCTCCCTGAATATAGGCAGTAACTTCAGAACGATTAGAAAGCCTGACACGTGCCACTTTTCGAAGCGCTGAGTTAGGTTTCTTTGGTGTCATTGTTTTAACTAAAGTAACTACTCCACGTTTCTGTGGATTAGGAGTAATTAAATAACTACGGTCTTTTGCATTATAAGTTCGTCGCAAACCTGATGCGCGATTCTTTTTTATTTTAGACCCTCGGCCTTTTCGAATAAGTTGACTAATTGTTGGCATCTTGTTTCCTTGATTTATTAAACACAGCGAGAAGAAGTGGATTACAAAATTTGTCATTCTGGCTTGGCCAGAATCCATATCTTCACCATCTGTCGTAACAAATGATTACTCTAAATAACAAATACTGCTATTCAGTCTGTCGATTATACCTGCTCACGCCTAATTAGGCAAGGGCATTCAGGCTTCCAACCGTGCTCGGTCAGGGCTAGTAGGTATAAGTCGTCCAATAATAACGTTTTCTTTAAGTCCCCGAAGTTCATCAACTTTACCTTGTGCTGCTGCATCGGAGAGAACTGTTGTAGTCTCTTGGAATGAAGCAGCTGACAAGAATGATTCAGTCAAGAGTGATGATCTGGTAATACCCAAGATAATCACTTGTGCAGTTGCTGGTTCTCCACCTTCTGCCATAACACGAGTATTCTCATCCTCAAATCGATTTCGTTCAACAACTTCACCTGGTAACAAGATAGTGTCACCTTGATTTTCAACTCGAACTTTATCAGACATCTTTCGGACGATAATCTCAAAGTGTTTTTCGTTAATTTGCTGACCTTGAGACTCATACACCTTCCGAATCTCATCGATAATATATTGTTGAGCTTCTCGAAGACCTTTAACTCGTAATACTTCGTTAATATCTAAGTGACCAGCTGTAAGTTGAGTTCCTGCTGCAATCAAATCACCATCTTCTACCAATACATCTGCGGTCGCTGGAAGAGTATATTCCCGCTCTTCATGTGGCTTAGATGTTGTTCTGACTCGTACAACTTTTCCAACCGGTAAGTCAGTAATTTGTACTTTTCCTGCAATTTCAGCAATTGGTGAAATAGTCTTAGGTGTTCGTGCTTCTACTAATTCTTCAACACGTGGCAAACCTTGAGTAATATCGACACCAACAACACCTCCAGAGTGGAAGGTACGCATAGTAAGCTGAGTTCCAGGCTCACCAATAGCTTGAGCAGCAACTACACCTACTGGTGTTCCAAGTACAACTGGCTTCCGAGAAGACAGATCAAGTCCATAACAGAATGCACAAATACCAACTCGTGATTCACAAGTCAAAGGTGATCTAACTAAAATCTCTTCTACATCTGTTTCAACTAATTGCGCAATCTGATCCTCTTCAAGATGATCACCTTCTGCGAAAATCAACTTCTTAGTTTTTGGATCAATTACATCATCAACAATTCGTCGTCCGAGGAATCGTACGTTCATTGAAACTGGTGCATCTTTCATCACAGTAACGAGTGTTCCACGCTTTGTACCACAATCTTCAATCCGGATGATTACATCATGAGATACATCAACCAAACGCCTCGTTAAGTAGCCCGCATCAGCTGTACGGATCGCACGGTCAGCAACACCTTTTCTAGCACCTCTACAAGATGTAAAGTACTCGAACACACCAAGTCCTTCACGGTAATTAGACTTTGTTGGCAATTCAACAATCTTACCAGTTGGATCCACTGAGAATCCTCGCATACCAGCTACCTGTTTAATCTGTTCGGATGTAGCACGAGCTCCACCTGATCTCATAATAAACTGAATCGGATTTTCTGTTTCTATATTTGCCATTGTTTTCTTAGCAATATCATCACCAATACGAGTCCATACTTCTTGCGCCAAGGCTCTTCGTTCTTCAACGGTGATTAAACCTTTCTGTACATTTGATTCGATTTCCATGATTTCTTCATCACCAGCTGCAATAATTGAAGCTTTTTCTTTGATCATTCGTGTATCAGTAATTGCGAATGAGAGTCCTGAAAGAGTTGAACCCCAGAATCCGAATTCTTTCACTGAATCAATTAATACTTCAACTTCATCATATGAAGCTTGCTTAAAAGCTTTCATTACAATTCTACGAATAACATTATGTGAAACACTTTCATTTACAAACCGCAACATCTCAGGTAATCGATCATTAAATAACACTCGTCCTACAGTAGTTTCGATTATTTGACCTTCAATTTCGATTTTTGCGATCTGTCTAAGTTCAAGTTTTCCTGTTTGATACATGTAAATTGCTTGTTGTTTAGTGAACACTTGTTCAGTCATCTTAAGTGCCTCATCAATTGAAGTCACAAAGTAACATCCCAAAGCCATTTCACGGTTAGGTACGTTAACAGGTGCTGAATCAGAAGGCTTTAACACATTATGTTTAGCCATCATTAAGTTCACCGCTTCAGCTTTTGCCTTCTCAGACAAAGGTACATGAACAGCCATTTGGTCACCATCAAAGTCAGCATTAAATCCTGCACAAATACATGGATGGATTTGGATTGCATTTCCGTCAATCAAGATAGGGAAGAACGCCTGCATACCAAGTCTGTGCAAAGTTGGAGCACGGTTGATAAGCACTGGATGATCCTTGATAACATCTTCTAAAATATCCCAAACCTCTGGTGGACGGAATTCTAATACATTCTTTGCACCTTTAACGTTTGAAGCCAATCCTCGTGCAATTAATTCTCGAAGTACGAATGGTTTAAACATTTCCAAAGCCATTTCTTTTGGAAGTCCAACTTGATGTAATTTAAGTTGTGGACCAACGATAATAACTGATCGTCCTGAGTAGTCAACACGTTTTCCGAGCAAGTTCTGTCGGAATCGGCCTTGTTTTCCGCGCAACATGTCAGAAAGTGATCGTAATTGGTGTCTTCCAGTTGCAGCCCGTCTGGTTGTTCGTACAGTTGAATCGATAAGTGAATCGACCGCTTCTTGTAACATTCGTTTTTCATTTCGCAAAATAATTTCAGGTGCTCCAAGTTCAATAAGTCTCTTTAACCTATTATTTCGGTTAATAACTCGTCGGTAAAGATCATTCAAATCAGAAGTTGCAAACCTACCTCCAGGAAGTTGCACCATTGGACGCAAATCTGGTGGAAGAACTGGCAATACAATAAGAATCATCCATGCTGGATTAATTTTATTAACACGCATTCCTTCAATAAGTCGAAGTCTCTTTGTAGCTTTAATATGTCTTTGACCTGAAGATTTTGCCACTTCATTTCGAAGCTCAGCTGCAAGTTTATCAAGATCAATATTATTAAGTACCTCAAGTAACGCTTCAGCACCCATTCCAACAGTTAAGAATCCACCTACACCATATTCTTCAAGCTTCCAATACTCATCCTCAGAAAGTACACGCATCTTAGTTACAGCTTTAACCAAATCTCCAATTGCCTTATAAATATCTTCAAGTTGTCCAAGTTCAACAGCCATTGCTTCTCGCATTTTTGCAATACCTTGCCTGTTTTGAAGTTGCATATCTGAAGCTGCAAGTTCACCTTTATCTCCATCACTCTTTAATTTTTTGATTTGATCAGCAACTTCTTTTTCAGAAGCTGCGATTTGTTCATCAAACTTCTTCCGTGCATCTTCTTTCTTTTCTTCTAATTGTTTTTCAAGAGTTTCAAATGCTTTGAGTTTAGCTTCATCATCAACTGAAATTACGAGATAAGAAGCAAAGTAAATAATTGCCTCAAGATTCTTCATAGTTAAATCAAGAACAAGTGAAAGCTTTGATGGTGCACCTTTTACAAACCAGATATGCGCAACCGGAGTAGCAAGTGAGATATGACCCATTCGTTCTCGTCTAACCTTAGACATAGTTACTTCAACACCACATTTGTCACAGATTACGCCTCGATAACGGATTCTTTTATATTTTCCACAGAAACATTCCCAGTCTTTTGTTGGTCCAAAAATGTTTTCAGCAAAAAGTCCATCTTTTTCAGACTTAAGTGTACGGTAATTAATAGTTTCAGGTTTTGTTACTTCACCAAAAGACCACCCTCTAATTACATCAGGTGATGCAATTGATACTTTTAATGATTCAAAATCTACTAAATCTGCGCTATTCATATTTTTTTTAGCTTAGATATAAGGTAGCCCTACGACCGAAGGTCTCAAGCTTTGCTTATAATTTTTTTCTAAACAGGTTCCTCCTCTTCTCCATTTTCTTCCATTGCCATTGCAGCTCGTGCAGCTTCTTCAGCCATGCTATTTTCATCCAAATCGCCTTCACTTTCAACTGTTTCAATTTCGAATGGTGAATTTTCTTGTTCAAGTTCAGTTGTCGCAACTGCAACCATACCTAATTCGGCTTCCATATCTTGAACCATAGCATCCTCAGCTGAAGCAATTTCTTTTGGTGCATCATCAGTCGGATCAACAACAGCTACATTATCACCAGCAGAAAGTGCAGCAATTGGATCAGCAACACCATCAGTAATAACTGGAACAACTACATCATCAATTGCAACTGCCGCAACTTGCACATTTTGAGGCTCAACTGAAATTCCCAATGATTGCAACTCTTTACCCAAAACCTTGAAAGATTCCGGAATGAGTGCTTGAGGAATTTCAGTTCCCTTCACGATCGCCTCAAATGCCTTTGCTCGTCCGACTACATCATCAGATTTAAGCGTTAACATTTCTTGTAATATGTTTGCTGCACCATATGCCTCTAATGCCCAAACTTCCATTTCCCCAAGTCTCTGACCACCCATTTGTGCTTTTCCACCAAGTGGCTGTTGAGTAACCAATGAGTATGGTCCAGTACTTCGAGCATGAGATTTATCTTCAACCATGTGGATCAACTTCAAAATATGAGTATACCCTACAACTACATCTTGCTTAAAGTATTCACCAGTCCTTGAATCGATAAGTTTTGACTTTGCTGATGGATTTAGTCCAGCTTTTTCAAGTTCATTCCAAATAATCTCCTCTGGAATTTTTTCAAATACAGGAGCTGCTACTTTATACCCAAGCTTAAGTGCTGCAAAACCCAAGTGAGCTTCCAAAAGCTGACCTAAGTTCATACGAGAAAGTACAGACACAGAAGAAATAATAATCTCAACTGGTCTTCCATCCTCAAGTCGTGGCATGTCAGCTTCAGGTACGATTTTTGAAATAACACCTTTATTTCCATGTCGTCCAGCTAACTTGTCACCAGCGGTAATCTTTCGAAGTTGCGCAACTTTTACTTTAATTCGTTGTAATACACCTGCCCCAAGATCATCTCCAGCTTCTCGTGACAGAATTTGAATACCGATCACTGTTCCACGTTCACCGTGAGGCATTCGAAGAGATGTATCACGTACTTCTTTTGCTTTTTCACCAAAGATTGCACGCAATAATCGCTCTTCAGCAGTCAATTCTGTTTCACCTTTTGGTTGAACTTTACCAACTAAGATATCTCCTGGTGCTACTTCAGCACCAATCCGAATAATTCCCCGCTCATCAAGATTTGCAAGATTTTCCTCAGCTACATTTGGGATATCGCCAGTTAATTCATCTGGTCCAAGCTTTGTTTCAACTGCGTCAGTTGAATATTCTTCAATATGAATTGAAGTTAAACGATCTTCTTTAACTAATTTATCTGAAATAACGATAGCATCTTCATAACCGAGTCCATCATAAGACATGTAAGCAATCAAAAGATTAGTTCCAAGCGATAATTCACCATTATCTGATGAAGTTCCTTCAATAAGTAAGTCACCTTCAGAAACCTTTTGCCCAGGTTTTACCACTGGCTTTTGGTTATAACAAGTCATTTGTGGTGAATTTACAAATTTTGCAACAGAATATTCAGCTTTACCTTCTTTACCTTCAACTACAACTTTAGAACCATCTACATACGTTACTTCTCCAGCAAAAGGTGCTCTCACAACTCGTGCAGTATTATTAGCAATTAATTCTTCCATTCCAGTTCCCACTATAGGAGCCATTGGACGAAGAAGTGGTACAGCCTGACATTGCATGTGTGTACCCATCAAAGCTCGGTTTGCATCATCATGAGCCAAAAATGGAATAAGAGATGCAGATGTTCCAACGATTTGTTGTGGAGCCACGTCAATCAAGTTAACAGTTTTTGGATCTCCCTCAAAGAAACTTCCCCGATTTCGTACAGGAACTCGAGATTGAGTAATATACCCTTTTTCATCCATTTTGATTGTAGCTTCAGTAATAGTTAAATCTTCTTCATCATCTGCAGTAAGATACACAATATCATCTGTTACTCGTGCTTTTTCACCTTCGATAACAACTTTTCGATACGGAGTTTCAAGAAATCCATATTCATTAATCCGTGCATAAAGCGCAAGATAAGTAACAAGTCCAATGTTTTGTCCTTCCGGAGATCTAATAGGATCAATTCGGCCATATTGTGAGTGATTAATATCACGAATTGAAAAAGATGCACGATCTCTTTGGATACCACCGGTACCTGTTACAGAAAGTCGTCGCAAGTGATCGATCTCTGAAAGTGGATTTGTTTGATCTAAAATCTGTGAAAGTTGTGAACTTCGGAAGAATTCATTAATTGCAGCAATAACTGGTCGCGCATTTACGAGACCTGCAGCTGAAATTTCTTGATCAGCAGAAAGAAGTGACATTCTTTCTTTAATTACACGTTCAAGTCTTTGAAGTCCAACCCAGAAAGCGTTTTGTGCAACAAGTTCACCAACCATACGTACACGTCGGTTTGCTAAGTGATCAATATCATCAACCCGTCCTTGACCGTTTGCCAAATTAATCAAGTATTTAAGTGTTGCAAGAATGTCTTCTTTAGTAAGTGTCCAATTTGAAGGAGTATTTTCTACATCAAGTCCTAGTCGTTTATTAATCTTAAACCTACCAACCCGAGTTAAATTATATCTCCTTGCATTAAAGAACATATTATTAAGAAGTGATTTTGCAGTTTCAAGTACAACCGGATCTCCAGGTCGCATCTTTCTAAAGATTTCAAGTAATGCTTCGTTTTGATCTTTAGTTAAGTCCTTTTGTAATGTTGAAGAGATATATTGGTGATCTTCATTATTATCAACATCTTTGAATTCTTTCATAATATCTTCTTCTGAGAATCCAAGTGCACGAAGTAATGTTGTAGCTGCAAATTTTCGACGCCTGTCAATTTTTACAGTAAGTACATCTGATTTTGAGATTGAGAATTCAAGCCATGAACCGTGTTGCGGGCGAAGTTCAGCACCATAAAGTGTTCGTCCAGTTGTATTGTCATCAGTTTGTGAGAAGAATACACCTGGAGATCTAACAATTTGATTGATAATTACACGTTCTACTCCATTAATAATAAAAGTTCCTTTATCAGTCATTTGTGGAATATCACCAAGAAACGCTTCTTGTTTGTATTGTCTTCCAGTTTGTAAATCAGTAAGAGTTACTTTAATGCGAAGCGGTGCATCGTATGAAACACCTTTTGTATGGCATTGATCAGCGGGAAAGCGGGGTTTTCCAAAGTGGAAGTCTCCAAAATCTAATTGCCAATTCTTTCCAGTAAAGTCTACAACAGGAGTAATTTCTTTAAGTAATTCAGCAATATAAATATCTAAGAAGTCTTTATATGAAGATTTTTGAAGAGATGCAAGATCGATTTTTTTAAGTCCATCAACAGTTTTTTTATCTCCCCAGTACATTCGGCCGTTGATTTTGTTTTGTGTTGATTGAGTTTGCATCTGGTATTTTGGTCCTTGGGCTGCTTATTAATCTGCTTTATACACGAAAAAAGGTAGCATACGTCAAGTAGCCTACCTTAAATAGATGAATACTAGGATTTAACACCTAACTTACCATCTAGGTAAATATTCAGTTAAGAGCGATTATATAAACTATTACACACTATGTCAACAGTGAAGAACAATTGGTACATCTTAAATATTTCATCAAAAAATATACTAAGATTTAATTATTAATCCCCAATTATTTTTATTACAGCAGCAACGTCTTCTCCACCAACTCCTGTATCCATCCCTTTTTTATACATTCGTTCAGCCACATTTAAAGAGGGGAGTGAATACCCTAATTCAGCACCCTTATTCTCGTCCTTAGCCAGCTTCAAATCTTTCCGCAAATTAGCAACAGAAAATGTAACAGGAAATTTATTTGCTACCATCGAAGGCATTTTAGATTTCATAGCAGGGGAGACAGCAAAAACATTTTCCAATGCTTCCTGAATCTGTTTTCTTTTAAGTCCTAGACTTTCCCCGAGTAAAAAGCCTTCCGCCAAGGCAATGGTAGTTTCTCCAACAATTAAATTATTTACTAACTTAGTCGCCTGTCCAAGTCCAGACTTACCCATATAATGAATATTATTCCCCATTGCCTCAAGAATTGGCAAAATCTTTTCATATACAGTCTTTTCTCCACCCACAAAAATAGCCAGTGTTCCCTGTTCTGCTCCACTTGTACCACCCGTCACTGGCGCATCAATAAAATGAACACCCATATGTTTTAAATCAGAAGCTATTTCAGCAGCAGACTTTGCACCAATCGTACTCATATCAATACTAATAAGCCCTTTTTCTGCTCCTACAGCTACCCCATTCTTTCCTAAATAAACCTCACGCACATCTTTTGGTCCTGTCACGCATGACACTACCACATCAACCGCAGCTGCCAATTCACGAGGAGTACTATAGCTTGCCACATCAAGCTTTTCAAACTCTTTTACCTTTTTTGAATTACGATTATAAACTGCAGTCAAAAAACCTGCTTTATGCAAATTTTTTGCCATCGGGATACCCATTAATCCCAACCCTATAAATCCAACTTTCAACTGTTCTGCCATATTAAACAGCAAGATATCTTATTCATTAATCGAAATCAATTACTTGACAAAAAAAATTCTGAAAAGGGGAGTGGTAGCTATCTAACTCACGAGTTCTTTAACCGAAAATTCAGGATACATATCTTTTATTTTTTTGACTGTTTCTTTTCGCGCTTTAACAGTTAAGGGAATCGATAGGGAAGAGGAGGCACTCCCAATCTGGATACTCCGCCCCATCACAAACACCAGTCCTCCATCCACCATATCTTTACTTTGGACTTTAAAAAATTCAATTCGTTCATCAACCTTTTCGAGTTCTGCCAATTCAATATGCAACGTCTTTAAATCATTAGCCTCAGTTATATACACTTCATTCCCCACTCGCAGAAACTTCGCCTCAAAGTTTGTATGTGTTTTCAAATAATGTGAATCAAGCAACATATAGGTATAGTAACAAAAAATGTCACCCTGAGCGAAAGCGAAGGGTATAAATATATCCTTCACGTGCGTTCAGGATGACAACCATGATTTCTTTAGCTCATCAAAAGTATCATTAATAATCGACTCTCTAATATCCTCAACTAAATGCAACATAAAATGCACATTATGTATTGTTGCCAATCGATGAAATAACAATTCACTACTCATAAATAAATGTCGCAAGTAACTTCTTGTAAAATTTTTGCAGGTATAACAACCACAAGTTGAATCAATAGGGGAGGAATCTACTTTGTATTCTGCCCTACCTATATTCAATGTAAACTTATTACCCTTTATTCCCCCATCTTTTGGACTTATATATAAGGATCCATTTCTCGCCCGTCTGGTGGGGGAGACACAATCAAACATATCCGCTCCGCGTTCAATACATTCAAAAAAATCCTCCACTTCACCAATTCCTAATATATGCCGTGGCATATCTTCCGGAAGCAGGGGAGTAACCCAACCAACAGTCTCATAAATTGCTTTTGTTGCAGCCCAATTTGTACTTGAATCATCATCTTCAACATTACTGTCATCCTGGCGCGCCGCTTCGAAGAAGCTAGTACCCTTGGGGTGAAGGCCAGGATCCACTTTCGAATCAACCTTTCTCGGCCAATACTCACTAGTCCCAAATGATCCACCAATCGATACACCATCAAAACCTTGCTCAGCAATCCACCGCGCCTCATCCTCACGGATTTTTTTATCATACACACCTTGAAGAATGCCAAAAAGCATAGCTCCAGGATTTGTAGATGTTTTTAAGTTTTCATCAAAATATTTTTTTGATTCAAGTTCCCAACGATGTGTCCTCTCGATTGATTCAGAAACATAGAGGGGGGTATGAAGGGGGGAGAGAAGTTCATCTAAAACCAAAATGATATCAGAGCCTAAATCTAATTGCACTTCAATGCTCTTTTGGGGAGTGAGCATATGGATACTGCCATCAAGATGTGACTTAAACTCAACACCATCTGTAAGAATCTTACTCAAAAAATTGCTATGGGCTCGCTTCCCTTCCTTTTCACGATTTCCCGCACTCTTTTCACGGTTATCCACACTAACTGTATCAAACTGTATCATTGTCTTATAGTTATGGCTAGAACTTGGCTCATAGTTTTTTCTTTCGGGTTTATTACTTGTTTCTTCCCCCACTTCCCCTTTTCCTTTTTTCTTTTTCGGAATTGATATGTCATGCTGAACTTGTTTCAGCATCTCCTTTTTATCTTTTTTATTCGGAGACAAGCTCTGCTTATCATCAACAAACTGCTTCACTTCCTTCCGTGGCACCTTCCTAACTCCATGCTCAATCATCGCCCCTAAAGAAAATGCCTGAAACCCACCAGAATCAGTAAGAATAGGCCCATCCCACCCCATAAACTTATGCAAACCCCCCATCTCTCGAATTAATTTTGAACCTGGACGCAAATATAAATGATAAGTATTCCCTAAAATAATTTGTGTACCCGCCTCTTTTAAATCATCAGGAGAAATTGCTTTTACCGTAGCCTGAGTCCCAACAGGCATAAAAACCGGCGTCTTAATTTCTCCATGAGCAGTCTTTAGCACTCCTGCACGGGCTAAACCTCTTTTTGCAATTATTGTAAATTTAGACATAACGTGAGTATTTTATGTTTTTGTAGCCAAAAGAGCAAATTACTTTGTCGATTTGGGATCCTCAGAAGGAGTTTTTAATTGAGTAGCATCAACAGGAGTAGAACGACTAAGTAATGCGCTTAATCGTGATAAATTAGCTTTTGGTGTCATACCTGCATTCTCAGGCAAATCATCAGTATCAATTATAGGCGGAGTAATAGCTACCTCATTACTAGTTGGCTGATAATTCTTTAATTCGCCAAACTCATTAAACATTGATTCAGGATTGTCTTTCTTATCTTCTTTTGGAACTTCAGCACCTTCACCTGTTTCACTCATATTTAATGTCCTTCCTCATCATCAAATTCAGCAATCTCATTAATCCGCTCAACTAACTTTACATGTCTTCCAGAATACCCTTCAATTTCTTCTTCTACATTAAGTCGGAGTAGTGGTTCAGTATTAGAAGTACGTAGAGAAAATCTCCAATCAGGATATTGCACAGCAACTCCATCAATTTCTAAAATCTCACCCTCACTATGTTCAAGTTTTAACTTTTCAATAATCTCTTTAGCATTCTTCACTCTAAAATTAATCTCTCCAGACTCACGACTTCTCTCAACCTCAGCTGCAAGTTCAGATAACTTTTTTCCTTGCTCAGTCATTGCCTTCATAATATGAAGAATAACAAGCAAAGGTCCTTCTGCATTCCCTGTTGCTCTAAAGAAAAAGTGCGCAGATGATTCACCCGCAAAAATACCACCAGATTCATTCATTTTTTCAGTAATAAACGCATGGCCAACTTTAGTTAAAACAGCCTCTCCCCCATTCTCTTCCGTAATTCTTTTAGGCGTCATCATGTATCGGATATCAAATAAAATCTTTTCCCCCTTATGTTCCCGCAATAACTCTCTAGCCACAATTGCTGTAATTTTAGAAGGGGATACCACCACTCCCCTCTCGTCAATAAAGAAAATTCGATCGCCATCGCCATCAGGCTCAAGTCCAAAGTCAGCACCCTCCTCAACAACTTTTTTCTGTAAATCAACTAAATTCTTTGGATCAAGTGGATCTGCTGGATGTGATGGAAAAGTTCCATCAAGTTCAAAATTCATTCGAACAAGTTCTCCTGGAATTTGTTTATATAATTCATCCAAATACAATCCACCCACAGAATTTGATGCATCAGCCACAACTTTAAAGGCCTTAAGATCAGGTATCTTAACTATTTCAATCGCACTTTCAACTTCATCTTTTACCGTCTCATCAACCTCAATGACTTTTCCACCATCCATATTACCTGTCATTCCGGTTTGTCCGGAATCCTGTTTTAAATACGCCATCACACTCTCTTTAATCTCTTCCATTCCAGTAGACTTCCCAATCTTAATTAACCCATTTCCAGAATTAGTAACAAACTTTAAACCATTCCAATCTTTAGGATTATGAGAGGCAGTAATTTGAATTCCACAATCATACTTATAGTGAAAGACTGTAAAATAAAATGTTGGTGTAGAAACAAGCCCAGGCACAATTACTTCAGCCCCAAGATCAACCAGTGTTTTTTGCATAACTTCAAAAATAGCAGGTGAAGAAATTCGCATATCTCTACCAAGTACAACCGTTAAATGTTTCTTTTCTGGAAATGCTTTTTTAAAGAATCCATAAATTGCCCGCGTTATAGGAACACAATTTTCCTCATTAAATTCGGACGGGTATAAACCTCGAAGATCATATGATTTAAAAATATGCTCTGGAATCTGCATGTATAAATATCTTACCTCAAATTAAAAAAATGTAAATACTCTTACGTCATTGCGAGCGATTAGCGCGGCAATCTCATACAGTAAATTCCATTAACACTTTTTTTAAAACTTCCTCAGGAGTAAGCGTTGTAGTATCAACTACCAAATCAAAATACTCAAGATCAAATCCATCCTCGACCTCATACAATTTCTTAAATTTTGCATAAAGCGTATCTCCACGTTTTTTTGCATAACGTTCTTCCTCTAAAAAACTCTTACCATCTCTTTTAGAGGCTCGGTCAATCATCGTATCCCACTCAGCAGTACACAAAACCTTAAATGTAGTATCAATATCTTTAGCTAACCATCCACCTAAATGTGATTCAAATACCACGCCCTCTTCAGTCCTCATTTTTTCCTGCAATCCATAATCAAGTTGATGATCGATATCTTTTGGAATTAAATCAGGCTGATCAAGCGGTATATTATTATCAGCATGCCATTGCCTAATATATTCACCAGAAGAAATCATTTTCCATCCCAACTTTTTACTCAAATTCCGCGCCAAAGTAGACTTCCCAGTCCCAATCCCTCCAGAAATAACTACATTTTTATATTTTTTATGCATATCATGTCATCCTGAGCCAAGCGAAGGATCTCTTACGAATGTAAGTTCAACTTTAAAATGGCAAATCAGTACTAAATAATCCTGAATTCTTTTTCTCTTTAACTGTCTTTCTCGCAACATCTTCACTTTCTTCAATAGCCTCATCCCCACTCAAAATCTTATATCCCTTCTGCGTAAGCTCCTCAATAAATGATTCCCTCTTTTCACAATTACACGCATCACAATATTGTCCAGCACAGTATTCGTAATCAGTCGTCTTCACAATCACCTCTATTCGTTTCCGAAAAATATCCTCATGTGACTGCAAATTATTTAAATCAAATTCCTGACTAAAACTAGTGTCTCTTGGATCCTGCCAAAATACAACTTTAAAACGCGCTTTATCAAATCCTAACTGCTGTAATTTCTCAGCCACCAAAAGCATATACATTTTCGGCATAAGCTCCATATCCATATACTTTTTGCCCTTACCTACATCCATTCGTGATTTATAATCAATAACTTCCGGAATCCCATCTTTCCCCATTTCAACAGTATCAGGCCCACCCCATAGCACATACTTTTCTTGATCAACATCCAAAAACCACTTACAAAAATCTACATGAAATAAAGATTGCTGAAAATTACCCTCAATTTGTGCATGATAATTGCGAAATACTTGCTCAGCCATTAAAACAATATCATCATCAAAAAACTGCACTACTGCAGTATTAAAATTAGGATGTTTTGGACTAATCTGTTCTTCTTTTTTAATTAAATCATGTGAATATTTAATTGATTTAACCAACCGTTCAACCGGATGTTTATACCC
>Ga0163150_10006243_pt1 | contig 14710 bp, 9 predicted proteins | sample OliLakLV19P2IB_FD_148628 | JGI IMG/M metagenome (GOLD analysis project Ga0163150, IMG submission 148628) | Freshwater microbial mat bacterial communities from Lake Vanda, McMurdo Dry Valleys, Antarctica - Oligotrophic Lake LV.19.P2.IB | ecosystem: Environmental > Aquatic > Freshwater > Lake >...
GGGGCAATTCCGCCGCCGGTTGAGCCCGCTTGTCACACGGCCGCCGCTTCCGATACGCTTGCTTGGGCATGGTTGGTTCCTCCAATAAAGGGAAAATGGTTCTTCCCAGAAGGTATCTTCTGGGCGGAGGAACCGCCATGCTTTTCAACTACACGGGGGACATTCTCAGGGGAAGCTCGAACCGTCGGGTTCGCCCTGAATGAGTTGCTTGCCCGAGAATTCGGTGACCGCTCCGCCGTTACCGTCGGGCGAGAGGAAGCTGTCGTGCTTTTCGGCGGTGAGACCCGTGAGTGGATAGAACACATGGGCGTAGGCCGTGGCTCCCTTCTCAATGGCCCAATCCTTCATCGCCGAAGCGACGATGTCGGCAATTTCCGGGTCAAGCTTTTCGCCCGCTTCGATGGTTTTCATCACCGACTTGTAGATCGGCTTGGGCAAGCGATCTTTCATGACCGACTTGCTAAAGACGTTGGTGGCGAAAAGCTGCTGGGCGGGGGTCTTGGTAAAGTCCAAGGGGGGCGAGAGGGGCTGGTAATTCGTGACGGCCGAGATCGCGGCCATGCGGGGGGTCAGTCCCGTGGCGGAAACCCCTCCGCCACCGGCTGCCGCGCCGGAAAATTTGCGAGTATCGGTCGAGGACGAATCACTGTAGCTCATTGTGCTCATGGCACACCCTTTCCTAAGGATTTGAATTGTCAAAAAAGACTGGGGCACCCCTGCCACGCGGCAGGGGTGCCCAGCCTGTTTGTGCCAACCGTGGCGCCTCAGGACGAGCGAACTCCATGCTCGTCAATTCAACGATCTTGTCAGATCAAGATTGGTCGGAACGACCAATGAGATGCTGGCGATTTTGCAATAATTGGCCTTTGTTGCAAAGCAGATTCAGTTTTGCCTGTTATTTTCTTCCCTGGGCAATGCACCTTAACATGCACTTTAAATGGGCACGCACTGCGCCAGGAATAAACATTCCACGGGACGCAGAACGAGCCGGGGAAGCTTGTGAAGGGCTTCACGCCAAGAGGGCATCTGTGCTCGGCGAATGACATAACTCGGCAATAAATCACGAAAAACAGGCTTTACCAAGGCGGGTCAAGTTTGGGTCAGGAACGAATTTGAGACACGTATCGAGTGGCAACGGCAAAGAGGTAGTGTGCGTTGCCAGTGAGGAAAAGCAAAACGTGTGCCAGGGCAGTTTTGTCATCCTGAGGCGAGTTCCACGACTCGAAGGATCTAGCACGACCCCCAGTATTGAGAACGAGTAAGGGTAGAGCCTAGATTCTTCACGTCGCGGAGCTCCGTTCAGAATGACTGAGTGCCCAAATTTACCTAAGGCGCCAACAACAGCCGACCTGGGTTCGCCAGATACCGCTTTACGTCATTCAGGAATCGCGCGGCGGCGGCACCGTCGACGATGCGGTGATCATAGGTGATCGACAAGGGCAACATCAACCGCGGCTGCAATTGGTCGTTCACATACTGGGGCAAGATGCGGCTGCGGCCCGCGAGCAGGATGGCAACTTCGGGGGGATTGATAATCGGCGTGGAATAGGTGCCTCCCACTGCGCCAAGATTGCTGATGGTAAAAGTCCCGCCACGCAAATCCTCGACCTTGAAGCTCCCCGACCGCGCGGCCTCGGCCATTTCGGCGAGTTCCCGGGCGATTTGCGGAATGCTCTTGCGATCGGCGTCGCGCAGCACCGGCACGATCAGCCCGCGCTCGGTGTCCACCGCGATGCCGATGCTTACGTACTCCTTGTAAAGCACTTCGTCGCCCGTTTCACTGATCGAGGCATTCACCACGGGATGTTGCCGCAAGGCCGTCGCCACGGCTTTCACCAGGAACGGCATCGCCGTGAGCTTAACGCCCTGCGTGTCGTAATCGGCTTTGCTATCTTTACGAATCCGCTCGAGCTCGGTCACGTCGACGTCGTCGAAATTCGTGAGTTGCGGAATCGTGGAGTACGACGCGAACATGTTGCGAGCGATGGTCTGGCGTAGCCGCGACATTTTCTCGCGACGGACCGCGCCGTAACTGTCGGAATCGAGCGAACCGGGGGGCGAGACTCCCTTGGGTGCTTGCGAGGCGGCCTGCTGATTGCTGGCGCGGACATGGGCCCGCACATCGTCTTCCGTGATCCTTCCACTGCTCGATGCCCGCACGCGGCGGAGATCGACACCCAACTCGCGCGCCAACCGCCGCACGGCCGGCCCCGCCGCGGCAGAGGATTGCCCATCGCCAGCGTCCTCAACGGCAGGCGAGACTGCTTTAGCAGTCGGCGCCGCAGGGGGAGCAATCTTCTTAGGAGCGGGCTTCGCGGGTTCGGTTTCCACCTCCTCATCCACAATCGCGGGGACTTCATCCTCGGGCGCGGGAGGAATGTCTTCTTCGTCCTTCGGCTTTTTCTTCGGCGCGCTCTTGGCTGCGGATTTTTCTTCCTTGGGCGCGGCCTTCGCGGGTGCTTCTTTCGGGGCGGCGCCATTGCCACCGGCTTCAATTTCGAGAATCGCCGCGCCGATTTTGATCGTGTCTCCTTCGGCCACCAACACCTTGGTGACCTTGCCTCCTTGAGGGCTGGGGATCGGCATGGTCGCCTTGTCGGTCTCGACCTCGATGATGTCCTGATCGACTTTGATCGTATCGCCCGCCGAGACAAGAATCGAAAGTACATCTCCCGATTCGATATTTTCGCCCAAATTGGGCAGTGTGATTTGTGTTGCCATAATCGATCTACAAGGTTAATGACTAATCGTTGAAAGTCTCTCGCAAAGGCGCAAAGGCGCAAATCCTAGTTGTTATTTTTTTGCGCCTTCGCGCCTTTGCGAGAGTCAATTTAGTGTTATGCATACAACGCCGAGGGTTTGTCGGGGTTGATGTTCAATTCCTTCACGACGCTGGCGAGTTTGGCGTGCTCGAACTTGCCGCGTTTGGCGAGTTGGGTGAGCGTGGCGAGCGTGATGCACTCGGCGTCGACCTCAAAGTGTCGCCGCAAGGCTTCACGCGATTCGCTGCGGCCCATGCCGTCGGTTCCCAGCGCGAACAAGCCGCTCGGAATCCAGGGGCTCAATTGCTCGGCCAGGATTCGCATGTAATCGCTCGACGCGATCACGGGGCCTTCCACGCCGGCGAGTTGCTCTTCGACGTAGGACTTCCGCGGCGTTTTGTCGGGGTTGAGCATGTTCCACCGCTCGCATTCCTGGGCATCGCGGCGGAGTTGCGTGTAGCTGGTGATACTCCACACGTCGCTCGCCACGTCGTACTTTTCGGCCAGAATGTCGGCGGCCCGCAGTGTATCGCGCAGGATCGCGCCGCTGCCGAACAACTGCACTCGTGGTCCTTTGGCCCCTGATTTTGAAGACTCAACGCTTTTGTATTTATACATGCCGCGGATGATGCCTTCTTCGACCCCCGCGGGCATCTCGGGCATCAAATAGTTTTCATTCTCGAGCGTAATGTAATAAATTGCCTGCTCGTTATCCTCGTAGAGCCGTTTGAGTCCGTCGAAGATAATCACCGCCGTCTCGTAAGCGAATGCGGGATCATAAGCACGGACAGTCGGAAACGCCATCGCGTTCACCAGGCTGTGGCCATCTTGGTGCTGCAAGCCTTCGCCGTTGAGCGTGGTGCGACCCGCAGTGCCGCCGAGCAGAAAACCCTTGGCCCGCATATCGGCGGCGGCCCAGATGAGGTCGCCGATCCGTTGGAATCCGAACATCGAGTAATAAATGAACATCGGAATCATGTTCACGCCGTGCGAAGCGTAGGCCGTGCCCGCCGCGTTGAACGACGACATGCTCCCCGCTTCGGTGATGCCTTCTTCCAAAAGCTGGCCGTCCTTGGCTTCTTTGTAGAACGCAAGCTGATCGGAGTCGACCGGATCGTAAAGCTGGCCGTGATGCGAGTAGATGCCGATCTGCCGGAATAAGCCTTCCATGCCGAAGGTCCGCGATTCGTCAGGGACAATCGGCACGATGTACTTGCCGATCTTCTTGTCGCGTAGCAAATCGCCCAAGAGCCGCACGAAGCCCATCGTGGTCGACATTTCCTTGCCGGGGCCGGGGCTCACCAGCTTGGCCATCGTTTTTTCGTACTCGGCGATGCGCGGTACTTCGAGCTTCACGGGTTGCGAATTGCGAATCGGCACGGGCCCACCGAGCGCTTCGCGGCGCTCGCGCAAGTACTTCATCTCCGGACTGTCGGCGGGGGGTTTGTAGAACGGGGCCTCGGCCACGCGTTCGTCGGAAATTGGAATTCCAAATCGTGAACGGAACTCGCGGAGCTCTTCCTCGTTGAGTTTCTTTTGGTTGTGCGTGACGTTGCGGCCTTCGCCCCCTTCGCCAAGACCGTAACCCTTGATCGTTTTCGCGATCACCACCGTGGGCTTGCCATTGCGTTGGCACGCCTTCTGATAGGCGGCGAACACCTTCTCGGGATCGTGACCCCCGCGGCGCATCTTGCGGAGCTTGTCGTCGGAGTAGTTTTTCACAAGTTCAAGTAACTCGGGATACTTGCCGAAGAAATCCTCGCGAATAAAATCCCCGCCGGAAACCACATACTTTTGGTATTGGCCATCGACGACCTCCATCATCCGCTGGGCGAGCAGGCCGGTTTCGTCGTCTTCGAGCAGCGGATCCCAATCCCCGCCCCAGACGACTTTGATGACGTTCCAACCCGCCCCGCGGAAAGCACCTTCGAGCTCTTGAATAATCTTACCGTTGCCGCGCACGGGGCCGTCGAGCCGCTGCAAGTTGCAGTTAATGACGAACACCAGATTGTCGAGATGTTCCCGCGAGGCGAGCGTGATCGCGCCCAAGCTTTCCGGCTCGTCGCATTCGCCGTCCCCCATGAAGCACCACACGCGCTTCTTGGAGCAATCGAGGATGCCGCGATCGGTGAGGTATTTATTGAATCGCGCTTGATAGATCGCCATGATCGGCCCAAGACCCATCGACACGGTGGGGAATTCCCAGAAGTCGGGCATCAACCAGGGATGCGGATACGACGATAGCCCGCCCCCTTGGCTCAACTCGCGGCGGAAGTTCACAAGGTTTTGCTCGGTCAGTCGGCCTTCCAAAAACGCGCGGGCGTACATGCCGGGGGCCGCGTGGCCTTGGTAATAAACTTGATCGCCGTCGTAGCCGTTGGGGCCGCGACCGCGAATGAAATGATTGAGCGCGACTTCGTACAACGTCGCCGATGAAGCGAACGTCGAAATGTGACCACCGGGAGCGGCGGGATCACGGTTGGCGCGCGTGACCATCGCCATCGCGTTCCAGCGAACAAAACTCTTGATGCGGCGTTCGAGTTCACGATTGCCGGGGTAGGGGGGTTGCTTATCCCGCGGAATCGTGTTGATGTAGGGGGTCGTCGCCGTGAACGGCAGTTCCACGCCCCAGCGATTGGCCGTCTCTTCGAGCGCGGAGATCAATTGCTGGACCCGCTCGGGGCCTTTGCTCTCCAGCACATAGTCGAGCGATTCGAGCCATTCGGCGGTTTCAGCCGGATCGACATCTCCAGGAATCGGCGTCTTAATCGGCTCGGCTTTGGTATTGGCCATAAACGACATCCTAATTAAAGATATTCACCACTAAGGCACAAAGATCACAAAGAAGATATTCGGTTTGAAAACAACAACCTCGGAGATCGCTCGCAATTAAGAGATTATATCTTCGTGTCCTTCGTGTCTTTGTGGTTCTCTGTTTTCTTCTTTGGTTTATAAACTTCGGTCGCGGTGCCGAGGTGAACTTCTCCAGCGAAGGCGACCGTTTCGCTCAGCGTTGGATGGGGGTGGATCGATTCCGCGAGATCGCGGATCGTGCAACCCATCTCGATCGCCACCACGGCCTCGGCAATTAATTCTCCCGCGCCAGTGCCGACAATGCCACAACCCAGCACGCGGTCGGTGCCGGGTTCGATGATCCATTTGGTCAGGCCCTCGGTTTTGCCCATGGCGATGGCCCGGCCGCTGGCTTGCCAGGGGTATTGAGCGACTTGAACATCGCGGTTGGTGCGCTTCGCCTCATCAACAGTCAGACCGGCCCAGGCGATTTCCGGTTCAGTGAACACCACGGCGGGAATCGCCGCTTTGTCGAACGCCGCCGGTTCGCCGGCCAGCACTTCCGCGGCGACTTTGCCTTCGTGCGAAGCCTTGTGAGCGAGCATCGGATCGCCCGCCACATCGCCGATGGCCAGGATATGCGGGTCGGAGGTTTCCTGCCGGTTGTTGACTTTGATGAAGCCCCGCTCGGTGACGGTGACTTTGGTGTTTTCAAGGCCCATGCCGTTGGTGACGGGTCGGCGACCGATGGAAATTAGTACGCGGTCGTATTCGAGGGTTTTCTTGCCGTCGGGCCCTTCGACCTGCACGTTCACATGATTGCCGGCATCTTCCAGCCCGACTACTTTCGTGCCGAGCATGATCTTGTCGAAGATTTTTTCGAGCCGTTTGTGCAATGGTTTCACAAGGTCGCGATCCGCACCGGGGAGCAGGCCGTCGGTGAGTTCCACGACGGAGACCTTCGAGCCTAACTCAGCGTAGACGGTCCCCATTTCCAGGCCGATGTATCCGCCGCCGATCACGAGCAGCGTCTTGGGGATTTCTTCCAGCTTGAGCGCGCCGGTGGAATCCATCACGCGGGGGGAGCCAATGTTGAACATCTTCGGCACGGCGGGGACACTGCCGGTGGCGACAATACAGTGGTCGAACGTGATCCGCTCGCTCTCGTAGGTGGCGGGAGTGCCTCCTTCGAGTTGGAGCGTTTGCGAATCGACGAAAATTCCCCGGGCGTGGATGATCTTCACGTTCCGCCGTTTGGCCAGTTGCTTGAGTCCCCCGGCGAGCGTGTCGAGCACCTTATCCTTACGGGCACGAAGGGTGTCGAGATTCAGCTTCGGCGCACCAAACGTGATGCCCCATTCTTCCATTTCACGGGCTTCGGAAATGACTTTGGCGACGTGCAGCAGGGCCTTCGAAGGGATGCAGCCCCGCAACATGCAGGTGCCCCCCAGCCGAGGATCGGCCTCGATGATGGCGACCTCCAGCCCCAGGTCCGCGGCCATAAATGCCGCGGCATACCCGCCAGGACCACCACCCAATACGACAACTTGAGAATGCATCACACCGTTATTCCAATAGCGCACAAATGCCTGGCAAGGGTGCGAGGCAGAGAAACCCCTAGTTTACCGCTTCGGAGCGTTCTCACAATGCCCACGGAAAGCAATGAATGGCGGTAAATCCGCCGGAAACCGCAAGATTTGGGCGTTGGAATGAGGGGGGTGTGAGTTCGCGCTCACGAAACCGCAAGCGGAGCGTGGCACGTGTCGAGCGGTTCTAGCCGGAGGGCCACGCACTCCAGTTCGTGCCAGGCTAATCAAACACAACACCTTCGACTTTGCCATCAGCCACATAGAAAAAGCATACGCCGGCAAGACCATGGCTAAGCGAGTAAAGAGTATGGCCACCCTGATCACTTATGCCGTACTCAACATTATTTTCTAGCAAGAGCTCGACCAGACGCTTTTCGGTATCGCCCACGTGTACGTTACTGATGACGTAATCTTCAGAAGTGATCCCGAGCATTGTTTGAACGAAATGGTGTTGCATCAACAACCATGCCGCTGCGAGAAACAGAACGACGATGAGTATCCCTATAAGGCTATTTTTCCCAACGATCTTGGACATCATAGCGAACCTCTAGTGACCTTTAACCGAGGTTCATTCTACCTAATAAGCCCCTCTCCGCGATCCCCGCGCCTCCGCGTGAAAAACTACGCAAAAACTCCAGGCGCTAACGCTTCTGGCTCGCCAGTCGTATTCGTGCGATTCGTTTGATTCGTGGTTTCTTCCCCTACGCATGTTGGGCGATCCACTCTTGCAGATCGTGTGGTGTGTCGTCAGAGCGTAAGACCACGGGCGGGAAGATTTCGTCGAGCTCGCGGGTGCGGTCGGCCAGTTGTGCCACGGAGTCGATCACCAAGCCGGGGCAGTAGGCGAAATTCGCCAGATCGCTCCGCCGGGTGCCTCCGGAGAGCACCAGCACGGTGCGGTAGCCCATTTGCACGCCGCCGAGGATGTCGGTTTCCATCGTGTCGCCGATCATCACGGTTTGCGAGGTGGTGAGCATCAGTTCTTTCCGTGCCATGCGGAGCATCACGGGGCTGGGCTTGCCGAGACTAAACGCCTTTTTGCCGGTGGCGGTTTCCAGGTAGGCGAGCGTCGCCCCGCAACCGGGCCGCGTGCCGTGCTGCGTGGGGCAGTTGGGGTCGAGGTTCGTGCCGATCAGCTTCGCGCCGCCGAGGATCAAATCGACGGCTCGTTCGAGCATTTCCAGCGTAATCGTGCGGGCTTCGCCCACCACCACATAGTCGGGCGACTTATCGACCACGGCATAGCCATTTTCATGGAGTGCTTGGAGCAAGCCCCCTTCGCCGATCACGTAAGCCGTGCCGTGCGGTTTTTGCTTGGCGAGAAAGCGAGCCGTCGCCATTGCGCAGGTGAACACATGCCGCTCGGAGGCGTCGATCCCCATGCGGTTGAGCTTGATCGCTACGTCGCGGCGGGTCCGCTGGCTATTGTTGGTGAGAAACAAAAAGGGGACATCCTCCTCGAGCAACCGCTCAATAAAATCCTTGGCGCCGGAGATCAATTCCGAGCCACGATAAATTACGCCATCCATGTCAACCAAAAAACCTAATGCGCTACGCATTGTCACAACCATCCATTGGGGTTTTGTTATCAGATACTGGCTCGCGGACCAAAGCCCGGGTTATGTTCAACCTAGCGAGCCGATGTTAAAAATGTTGTTCGGGGTACCGGCGATAATATTGTTCGGAGTACCGAAATGTGGGGTTCCAGGAAGGATCACATTAGAGAAGCAAATGCTATACCGCGTGTGGCAACTTCACCGAATTGCGGGAATTTGGCTTTCTATGCAGCGAGAAACGCCGTACCATGCAATTGCGAGAAGTTTTTGTGAATGTCTCAAAACATGCTAGCCACTACCGCATCTTAGGCAGTGGGTGTCGACATGCGCGGCAATCATGGCGAGCTAGCGGCTCGCTCTACACAACAGCTCCTGGCTTCGCGCCGCGCTTCTTTCCGGTCCATTCGCTGAAACTGCGGAATATCACAAAGAAGGCAGGCACAAACAAGAGTGAGAACACGGTTGCGGTCGTCATGCCGCCAACGACCGCATTGCCCACCGCCTGACGACTCGCGGCACCGGCACCTGTCGAGGTCAGTAAGGGAATGAAGCCGAGGATAGCTGCGATCGAGGTCATCACGATAGCCCGGAAGCGGAGCTTTGAAGCTTGTGTCGCCGCCTCGACGATGCTCTTGCCATGATGGCGTAGCTCAATCGCAAACTCGACAATGAGAATTGCGTTCTTACTTGCAAGCGCGATCAACAGCACCACACCGACCTGCGTGTAGACGTTGTTGTCGGCACCTCGCATAAAGAGCGCAATGACCACCCCGAGTGCCGCCAGCGGTACCACGGCGATCACCGCCGCTGGGCTGGTCCAGCTTTCATACTGCGCGGCCAGGACCAAATAAACCAACACAATCGCCAGGGCAAAGATCAAATACTGCTCGTTGCCAACCAACTTCTCTTGAAACGATATACCGGTCCACTCGTAACCCATTGAGGGGGGCAAGGTTTCGTCAGCCATCTGCTCCACCAGAGACATCGCCTGTCCGGAACTGAATCCCGGTGCCGGTTCGCCATTGATCTGCGCGGTCGTATACATGTTGTAGCGCTGCACCATTTGGGGGCCGAGCGTATCCTCGATTTTTACGAACGTTCCCATGGGAAGCATGTCGCCATTGGCGTTTCGTACGTCGAGGCTTTTAATTGCGTCCGCATTCATGCGGAATTGTTGATCTGCTTGCACCCGAACCTGATAGGTGCGACCAAACTGGTTGAAGTCGTTCACATAGGTCGAACCAAGATAGGCCTGTAGCGTGTTGAATACTGTGGACAACGGTACGCCGAGGGTCTTCACCTTTGTGCGATCGATATCGACAAACAACTGGGGTACCGATGCGCGAAACGTGGTGTTCAATGCTTGCAGTCCCGTTTGTGCGTTGCCTGCGGTGACGAGATCCTGTGCCACGGCTTGCAATTGGTCGAGACCGAGATTGCCACGATCCTGCAACTGAAGTTGGAAGCCACTGGCATTGCCCAAGCCGTCAATCGACGGAGGTGGGAAGACAATCGCCACGGCATCGCGAACCTTGGCAAACTCTTGTCGCAAATGTCCGATGATGGCCTCTTGGCTTTCCTCAGCAGTCAATCGCTCGTCCCACGGTTTGTACACAATCGCCATGAAGCCGTTGTTCGAGCCGCTCACACCCGTGAGAATCGAAAAGCCACTGATCAAAATTCGGTCGGCCACGCCGGGAGTATCGCCCACGATGGTATCGATACGATCCAGCACTTTTTGCGTTCGCGAAAGAGTTGCACCATCAGGCAGTTGCAGATTCAAGAACGCATAGCCTTGATCTTCCACCGGCAGGAAGCCTGTAGGAAGTCGCATAAAACCCCAGCCGGTGGCCGTTACTAGAGCCGCAAAAATTAGGATGACAAAGGTTAGGCGACGCACGGTCAGTCGCGCTACGGAATCAAAGCCGCCGCCGATCTTGTCAAAGAACGTATTGAACATGCGAAAGAAAACATTGCGTTTTTCGGGAGCAGGTCGCAGTAGCATCGCGCACAGAGCGGGGCTCAGCGTGAGCGCACACAGAGCACTAATCGCAACTGCGGCCGAGATCGTGAGCGCGAATTGCCGGTAAAGCTGCCCTGTGATGCCCCCCATGAACGCGGTGGGGACGAAAACCGCGAGCAGCACGAGAGTGATGGCGATGACTGGCGCCGTTATTTCTTCCATCGCGGCTATCGCGGCCTCTTTGGCCGCCATACCGTGCTCCATCTTGGTGGCCGTGTTTTCCACGACCACGATTGCATCATCAACCACGATGCCGATGGCCAGCACGATGCCAAATAGCGTGAGCATGTTGATCGAAAAACCCATCGCAGACATAAAAGCGAACGTGCCGATCAGCGAGACCGGGATGGCGGCACAGGGAATCAACGTGGCTCGCCAATCCTGCAAGAAGAGGAAAATCACAATGATCACTAGCACGACGGCTTCGCCCAAGGTCTTGTAAACCTCGTGGATCGAAGCATCGACGAACATGGTCGTATCGAACGGGATCGAGTACTCCATCCCTTGAGGAAACGCTCGGCTCAGCCGTTTCATCGTGGCTCGCAGTTGATCAGCAATTTCGAGAGCGTTGGCCCCCGGCAACTGATAAACCGCGAGCGATGCACACTGCTGACCGTTAAGTTTCGAAGATCGGTTGTAGTTCTTCGCGCCACGCTCGACGCGAGCGACGTCCCGCACGCGGGTCACGCGGCCTTCACCACCGGCTTTGACGATCAAGTCTTCAAACTGACTGACTTCCAGCAGCCGACCCTGCGTGTTGACGACCAACTGGAAAGCGATGTCGTCGGGAGCCGGAGGCTCGCCGATGCGACCGGCGGCCACTTGCACGTTTTGTTCACGGATGGCATTGACCACGTCTTCGGTCGTGAGCTGCCGAGCCTTGAGCTTCGCCGGGTCGAGCCATACGCGCATGCTGTATTCTTCGGCACCGAACAAATTCACCGCGCCTACGCCCTTGATGCGACTGAGCTCGTCCTTGATGTTGATCAGAGCGTAGTTGCTCAGGAACAGATCATCGAGCCGTGGATCGGTCGCTGATAGTACGATGAACTGCAAGATCGCCGTCGATTGTTTCTTGGTGGTCACGCCTTGGCGGCGGACCTCTTCGGGGAGTTTTGACTCGGCAATCGAGACACGGTTCTGCACGAGCACGGTCGCCATATCCATGTCCGTGCCGATTTCGAAGGTGACGTTCAGTACATACGAGCCGTCGTCGGCCGCAGTGCTCGCCATGTAGAGCATGTCTTCTACGCCGTTCACTTCTTGCTCGATGGGCGCAGCAACAGTCTCAGCCACCACTTTGGCGTTCGCACCGGGGTAGAAGCAAGTCACCTGTACCGTGGGCGGTGTAATGTCGGGGAACTTAGCAATCGGCAAGCTTAATTGCGAGACCGCACCTGCAATCACGATCACGATCGAGATCACGGTCGAGAAAATCGGTCGTTCGATAAAGAACCGTGAGAACATGATTAGCCCGCTTTCTCTTCGTCCACGGGCATTGTCGTGGCTTCAGTGGGTGTCACGGTCACGCCAGGTCGCACGAACTGCACCCCGCTGATGATCACGCGGTCTGTGGGTTGAAGCTCGCCGCTGACGACGATTTGACGACCGTCATAAACACCGCCCAGGTCGACCCGGCGCATCTCGACCACATTCTCATCGTTCACAACCAGCAGGTACGAGCCGCCCTGATCGAGTCCGACCGCCGATTGCTTAACCAGTAGTGAAGATTTTTTTTCCAGTGGCACTTGGATTCGCACAAATGCCCCCGGCGAAATCAATCGCTGGGGATTGTCGAAGCGCCCGCGAACCAAGTATGTGCCTGTGGATTCGTCGATCGAAGTGTCGGTGTAATCGCAGTATCCTGCGTGGGTAAAGTCTCGCTCATCACTGAGTGCCAAGAAGAGTTTGCGGTATTCCTTTTCCTCTTCAGTGCGGGGGATATTGCGATTCTTTACGATCCGCTCGCGATTGAAGCGGAGAAAGTCATCCTCGCTGAGAGTGAAAGTGGCATAAATCGGATCGCTACGCACAACCGTGGCTAGCAGCGTGGCAGTGCCTTTGCCGACCAGACTACCGACGTCGAATTTCTTTTCGCTGATGCGGCCATCAATGGGTGAGCGAACTTCGGTGTAATCGAGATTGAGTTTGGCCTTGGTGACTTCGGCTTCGCCGGCGGCGATCTCCGCTTGTGCGGAGGCAATCATGGCTTGCGCGGCTTCCACGGCAGCAGTCTCGGTGGCGACTTGAGTCCGCCGCAAGTCGATTTCGGTATCGCTAATCGATCCCGGCGAGCGCTGCACAGCGGCTAGGACTCGCTGCAATTCGGCTTGCACGTTCGCTTGGCGCGCTTGAGCCTGGCTGAGTCCTGCCTGCGCGCTTTGTAAACGCGCTTTGGCCAGAGCTAGACTAGCCTGGGCTTGTTCGAGTGTGGCTTGAAATGGTCGAGGGTCGATACGAGCCAATAGTTGCCCCGCCTTCACGTCGTCGCCATCTTGAAACTCAATCGCATCCAAAAAGCCTTCCACTCGCGCGTGAATCTCGACATCCTCGAATGCACGGGTCGTGCCAGTGTACTCTTTGGTTTCAACGACCTCTTCCTCGACAGGTATTTCCACAGTCACCGCTGGTGGCGGCGGCGGTACATATTGGTTTTTGGCGGAACTCCCGCAACCGACGTAAAGCGGCAGCGTAAAAATGGCCAGCCAAGCTGCCGTCGCTAACGGCTTGAAGTGGTGAGAGTCCATGGAAGTACCCCTGCGTGGTGAATCGGCACAATCGGCCTACGCCGTTGCTCAAATGCCTCTTCCATAATATAGTGCGCAGCGGCTACCGGGGTAGCATTCTTAGATAGGGCGAGAAATACGGCAAATCGAGCCAAAAGGGAACTACCGTAGCACTTGCCGCAGGGCCGCTTCGAGTTGCGGATAGGCGAACTTGAATCCCGCGCGCTCCAACTCACGGGGCTGCACACGGGTACTGGCGAGCAGTAACTCGTCCGCCATTTCGCCAAATGCCAGTCGCGCGGCGAAGCCAGGCATCGGAAAGATCGTGGGCCGACCGAGCACTTTGCCGAGCGTTTTGGTGTACTCGCGATTAGTGACCGGGTTGGGCGAAACAAGATTCACGGGGCCGGAGAGCGAATCGTTGGCCAGCACAAATTGCATTGCCCCCACGATATCGTCGAGCGAGAGCCAACTGAAGTATTGCTCGCCACTGCCTATCACTCCACCAAGACCCAGCTTGAAAGGGAGCAACATGCTTTTGAGCGCGCCCCCCTCGGTGCTGAGGACCACGCCGATCCGCATGTTGACCGTGCGAATGCCAGCATCACGCGCGGCTCGGCAAGAGTTTTCCCAAGCGAGGCAGACATCGGGGAGAAAACCTTGGCCCGGGGAGGACGATTCATCCAGTTCGGCCGGGCCGCGATCGCCATAAAACCCAATCGCCGATGCACAAGCAAACACGCGCGGCTTATGCTCAAGCCCTGCAATCGTCTCGCTGATCAGTTTGGTCCCCTCAACACGGCTATCGCGAATCTCTTTTTTGTACGATTCGCTCCAGCGTTTGCCGGCAATGTTGGCCCCGGCAAGATGCACAACGCCGTCGAGATTGGCAAGCTTTGTTTTATCGATTTCCCCTCGCGCGGGATCCCAGCGGACTTCGCGATCATTTTTGGGTGCGCGGCGTACCGCACTCAGTACGTGATGCCCCGATGCCTCCAGTGCGCGACTGAGGCGTGTGCCAATCATGCCACTGGCACCGGTGACGAGAATTGTTTGCAAATCTGGCATATTTCCACCCCAGGCGAGGCCCCCACTACCAATAAAAGCAGTAGTGGGCGGTGAACTTGGATACTAAGAGTCTTTCCGGAAACGATACGTTGATTTTTCAGGCATTTCATGCCGCGAGTCGGTAATTAAATTTCGGCGTGGGGGACGGCGACAGGCGGCGAAGGAGCAGATGCGTGTGGCTGAGTTGGATCAT
>Ga0163150_10006245_pt1 | contig 14704 bp, 15 predicted proteins | sample OliLakLV19P2IB_FD_148628 | JGI IMG/M metagenome (GOLD analysis project Ga0163150, IMG submission 148628) | Freshwater microbial mat bacterial communities from Lake Vanda, McMurdo Dry Valleys, Antarctica - Oligotrophic Lake LV.19.P2.IB | ecosystem: Environmental > Aquatic > Freshwater > Lake >...
GATTCAAGCGGAGCCATTCCGGCTCTGGCGGGTGATACCACTCGAGCAGTTGCGCTCGAGCATTGCTCGCTTCGCAATCCAGCACCTCGACGGGGTCGGGTTGCACCCGCCGAAGGTTCATCCGGCAATTCTTTCGCGGACCTGTCGCTTGATTCTTGCAAGCATCGCGGTCATGCCGCGGATCCGCAGCGGACTCACCAGGGCCGTCAAGCCGAGTGTCTGTGGGAAGTCTCCCGGAGTCGCGAGCACCTCGGCGGTGCTCAGGCCTTCGAGTCCCTGGACCAGAATCGATGCGAACCCGCGGGTGGTCGGGGCTTCGGCCGGTGCCGTCGCGAACACATGCACGCGCGAGTCATCATCGACATCGACGAACAAAAAGACCGGCGACTGGCACTCCTCGACCCGCTCAAACAGGGTTGGATCCTCACGGTAGTGCTCGGGAAGCGCTGGCAGCTCATTGGCATACTCCAGCAGCAACTGCAGGCGATCACGTTGCTCCATCGCGTGAAAGTCCTCGCTGATCGTTGCGAGTTGCGCTGGCACGGTTTCACTTGACACGCCAGCCAGTATCCCACTCGCGTGGACCGCCTCAGCTGCGGGGCGCTTCGCCCGGTTCGGCGCCAGTGACGATGGGAACTCGGACTGCGGAACCCCACTCGGTCCACGAGCCGTCATAGTTGCGCACGTCGTTGAACCCGAGCAAGTGGGTAAGCACGAACCACGTGTGGCTCGACCGTTCGCCGATTCTGCAGTATGCAATGATGCTGTCGCCATCACGGAGCCCTGCCCCAGCGCGATAGATCGCTGCAAGTTCGTCGGCGGACTTGAACGTGCCGTCGTCGGCCGCCGCCTTTGCCCACGGCACATTGTGCGCGGTCGGGATGTGTCCCGCGCGAAGTGCACCCTCCTCGGGGTACGCCGGTGCCGTAGTGCGCTCGCCACTGAACTCTTCGGGCGATCGAACATCGATGAGTGGGTGTCCGATGTGCGCGAGCACTTCGTCTTTGAACGCGCGAATCTTCGAATCGTCCCGCTCAACGACCGGGTACTCGCTCGGAACGATTTGCGGATGCTCAGTGCTGTATGGCCGACCGTCGGCCTCCCACTTGGCGCGACCACCGTCAAGCAGACGCACGTCGTTGTGACCGAACAGCGAGAACACCCACAGCGCATAAGCCGCCCACCAGTTGCTCTTGTCGCCATAGATCACGACGGTGTCGTCTCGCTTGATCCCTTTCTCGCGCAAGAGTTCGGCGAATTCGCGCCCGTCAATGTAGTCGCGCTCGACCGGATCATTCAGTTCGGTGTGCCAGTCAATTTTTACCGCACCAGGAATGTGGCCAGTTTCGTACAGCAGCACATCCTCGTCGGTTTCGACCACGACGAGCCCTGCGGCACCGAGGTGGTGTTCGAGCCAGTCTCCCGAGACCAATCGGTCGGGGTGTGCGAAGTCCGCGAATTGCGCAGCAGGGTCAGCTTCAATCGTCACGCGGAACCTCCGTGTTTGTCTGGCCAGTCTTCGATGCGGACGGTCACCCGCTTGCGCTCGCTAAGCTAGACCAATCTTCTCAGCCAAATCTACGCAGTTCTCCGGCACGAATCTGCACGAGCGTAAGACCTCGACTCACGCGACGGGGCATACACGATGAGCGCCGCTGGGCCAACAGTTCCTGGGCGGCTGGCTGAGCGCAATCCGAGCCTCACCGGCGCAGAAATGATCCAGAGTTTGGTGCCGCCCCGCCAGTTTCTGGATGCATCGCTTGAGTCGTATCGGCCTGATCGCGACTATCCGTCGCAAGGAGCTGCGGTCGCGGCGATCCGCAACTTTCTGGCCAATGCCAAACCTCGCGGCGGGCGATTCCCCTTCCGTAAGCCGGATGGCCCCCCGCCCGGCCTCTATCTCGACGGCGGTTTCGGGGTTGGCAAGACCCATTTGCTTGCCGCGCTCTGGCATCTCGCTCCCGGCCGCAAGTACTACGGGACGTTCATCGAGTACACGGCACTGGTCGGAGCGCTCGGGTACGCACCGACCGTGCAGCTGCTTACCGGTGCGAGTCTGTTGTGTATTGACGAATTTGAGTTGGACGATCCGGGCGACACTCGGCTGATGGCACGGTTGCTCTCGCAGCTCGTTGCGACGGGTTCGCGGGTTGCCGCGACCTCGAACACCCCACCCAACGCGCTGGGGGAGGGGCGCTTCGCAGCCCAAGACTTTCTGCGAGAGATCGACTCGCTCGCACAGAAGTTCACGACAGTGCGAATTGACGGCCTGGACTACCGACGGCGCGACGTCGAAGCCCACGCGATTGTTGTCAGCGATGTCGCCGCAGCACTCTCGCGTCACACCGGTCAGACGACCATTGACACGTTCGACGACGTGTTGGCCCACCTCGCTCGACTTCACCCGTCGCGCTATGTTCGCTTGGTCGACGGGCTGACCGCAATCGGAATGGCGAACGTACGTGTTATGACGAGCCAGACGGATGCGTTGCGTTTCGTTGCGTTCGTTGATCGACTGTACGACGCGCAGGTGCACATCGTTGCCGACGGCGTTCCCCTTGATCAGGTCTTCGCCGACGACATGCTCGCCGGGGGATACCGCAAGAAGTACCTGCGAGCCGTTTCCCGCCTCATTGCGCTGACCAATGGAGTCAGCTAGTCAGCGATTGGCACCGGCATTGTTCGGTAGTGCCGGGCCCGGAGCGTTGTGAGTATCGCTCCGATGATTGCAGCGATAACTGACGCAAGGATCACGGCGAGCGTCACCTCGTTCGCAACTTCCGTCTGCGACTCGAACGCGAGTTCGTTCATTAACAATGAAACGGTGAAGCCGATACCGCCTAGAGCGGCAACCGCAATGATGTCTTGAACGGGCATCATCGCATCTCGATTGCCGCGCGTTGACAAGCGCATTGCGATCACGCCACCCGCGGTGATTCCGATCAGCTTTCCCAACGGCAGCGCGACGAGCACGCCCCAAAATGCCGGGCTTAGTTGAGCTATCCCAACGGTCGGTACCGGCACGAGCGCGGCAATCAGTGCGAATAGCGGCAGGATGATCACGTTCGACCACGGTTCGATTGCGTGCCGAGTACGGCTAGCCGTGGCATCCGCCATGATCAGCCCGAGCGCGACACCCGCGACCGTCGCGTGAACTCCGGACAGGAACACCAAGACCCACGTGGTCGCTCCCAACAGGATCAGCGCCGCGATGATCAAGCCGCGATTGTGGTTGCGTTTTCGGTAGCGGTAACTCACCCACCCAAACAGCAGCACAGACGGGATGGCAAGCAACAGCGGGAGTGGCAGCAGATCCGTTGTGAAGAAGGCAGCGATGATGAGGATCGCGATGAGGTCATCGATGACGGCGATCGCGAGGAGCAGGGCCCTGAATTGCGGGGGAAGACCGCGGCCGACGAGGGCAAGCACCCCGAGCGCGAACGCGATATCCGTTGCCGTCGGAATCGGCCAGCCCTGGGAGAGATCTTGGTCGCGCGCGATGAGCAGAAAAATAACGGCAGGAGCTATCACTCCGCCGACCGCAGCAACGCTCGGCACCAATGCTTTGCGCGCAGAGTTGAGTTCGCCGTGCCGCAGCTCGTGCCGTAGCTCGATTGCGGCAATGAAGAAGAAAATCGCTAAAAGGCCGTCTTTGACCCAGTAGCTGACGCTCAAGTTCAGACCAATCCATGCGGGACCGAACGTGAACTCCTCGGCAGTTCTGGCCGCATCGGCGAACGCACTGTTTGCGAGAATCAGGCCAATTGCGGCGGCGAGCACAAGCAGCAGCGCGCCGAAACGCTCAGATCTGGCGAGAGTCATACTCCCAGCCTATGAGATCGACTTTGGCGAATTTTGCACGGCCCGTCGAAACCAGATGTTTACACGGACGCCTCCGACGTAACCTCCGCGAAACAGCAAGGTGCCATTGGGTGAAACCTCGATCCCCCACACTGGCGGCGTACCGGAGGCACAATCCCGCCTAGTGGGGCTCCCACGGTGCACCTTCCACGAAATAGAGAGAGGTACACAATGGATCAGGGAAACACCACCTTCCTCCTGGTCTCGGCGGCGTTGGTGCTGCTGATGACACCGGGGTTGGCATTCTTCTATGGCGGCCTCGTCAAGGCCAAGAGCGTCATCAGCATGATGATGATGAGCTTCGGCGCGATCGGGCTGATCGCCGTCCTGTGGGTCGTCTACGGCTACGCAGTCGCATTCGCGAACCCCGGGACAGCGACCTACCTCGGAATCGACGGCTTCTTCGGTATCGACACCGCCTACATCGGTTTGCAGGGTCTGCTCGAAGCTCCAGAGGGCGCTGCATACCCGCCGCTGGCGTTCGTCGCCTTCCAAGCGATGTTCGCGATCCTCACGGTCGCGCTCATCTCCGGCGCTATCGCCGACCGCGCCAAGTTCGGGGCTTGGCTGATCTTTGCCGGAATCTGGGCCACGGTCGTGTACTTCCCGGTTGCCAGCTGGGTCTTCAACTTCTCCCTTGCAGAAGACGGTTCCTTCGCGAGCGGTGGGTGGTTGACCTACGGCCTGCAGAACATCTTCGGAACCGGCGTGATCGACTTCGCTGGTGGTACCGCCGTGCACATCAACGCTGGTGCGGCGGCTCTTGCCCTCGCCCTCGTGCTTGGTAAGCGTGTTGGCTTCGCCAAGGGCGCACACGTGCCCCACAACCCGCCGTTTGTGTTGCTCGGCGCTGGCCTGCTGTGGTTCGGTTGGTTCGGCTTCAATGCTGGCTCGGAGCTTGCAGCAGACGGAGTCGCGGCCCTCGCCTTCGTCAACACGCTCGCAGCCCCCGCCGCGGCACTCCTTGCCTGGCTCGTCGTAGAGAAGATTCGCGACGGTAAGCCGACCTCAATTGGCGCCGCTTCTGGCGCAGTTGCTGGTCTGGTTGCTATCACCCCGGCTTGTGCCTCGGTGACACCGCTTCTGGCGATTCTGCTCGGCATCATTGCGGGTGCGGTGTGTGCGATCGCGATTGACCTCAAGTTCAAGTTCGGCTTCGACGACTCGCTCGATGTCGTGGGAATCCACCTCGTTGGTGGCCTTGTCGGCACCCTGTACTTGGGCTTCTTCGCAACGAACAGCGGCCTCGTGTTCAGCGGTTCATTGAGCCAGCTGACGGTCCAAGCAATCGCAGCGTTCTCGGTCGCGATCTTCTCGTTCGTGCTGGCCTACATCATCGGCCTCGCGATCGAGAAGACGATCGGCTTCCGGATCAAGAACGAGGACGAGATCGCTGGCATCGACACCATCGTGCACGGTGAAGAGGGCTACGTGCTCGCTGACGCCAAATAGCGTGAACGTTTAACAACCCGGTGAGGGGTGCCGCTCGGAGGAGTGGCACCTCTTACTGTTTTCGTTGAGGTGAGCACGTGAAGACTTGGAACATCGCGACGGCATCGGCGGTCGCGTGATGCGGCCCGTGAGACCCGAGCCGAGATCCGAGTCGAGCTCTGAGCCGCCGCTCCTGCCGGGTCGAGAAGTCGCGAGCCAACGGTGGACACAGCTCGCGTTCCTGCACTGGCGGGCCGACTCGGCGATTGTTGCGCCGCTTCTGCCACGCGGCATCCACCCAGACGAACATGACGGCAGCAGTTGGGTCGGGCTGATCGCCTTCCACTTGGGCGGAGCGACCCTCCTGGGCAGTCCGCCGATTCCGTTCTTCGGCTCGTTCCCCGAAATCAATGTGCGTCTCTACGGGCTGGATGACGCGGGTCGCCGCGGTGTCGTCTTCCTCTCCCTCGAGGCGTCCCGGCTCGCCGCGGTTCTCGCCGCGCGCGCCGCGTTCTCGATCCCGTACTTCTGGTCGCGCACCGCTATGGCGATCGATGGCGAGTTGACGACCTATACCGCTCGGCGCCACGCCGGTGCTGGGCAGACCCTCATGGCCGTCCGCGGGGGCGGGCGCTCGGTGGTCGACGAGCCGAGAGCCGACTTTCTCACGGCCCGGTGGGGGCTTTACACCAGCCGCTTTGGTCGCACGGTCTTCCTCCCGAACACGCACGAACGCTGGGAACTCGAGACCGCCGAGCTGGTGGCGCTTGAGGACTCCCTGCTTGAGGTCGCGGGTTTCGCGGGGGTCGCGTCGCGGCCGCCCGATTCGGTGCTCGTAGGCGCGGGGGTCACGGCTCGATTCTCGTCGGCGCTGCCGGTGCCTTGAGCGTCGGCGGCACGTGCGGCTCCTCGAGCGCTCGACGACCGAGAAGGGTCGCGCCGGCGACGGCGGCCGGCATCATGATCACCGCTCCAAGAGGGATGAGGAACGCAAGATACGTCGCCGCGCCAAAACCGACCGTGGCCGGCCGCCGCGTGCCCAAGGCGCGGCGCCGGTCGCGCGGCGAGACCCCGCGTGAGTCGAAGACACGGCCGGTCAGCTCGAGGGCGACGTACCAGCCGCCGAAAAGGGCTGCGAGCACGGGAACAAGAACCGGACCCACCACCGGGATGAAGCCGACTGGGAACAGCAGGAGACCGATGAACGCGGTCGGCACCAGGATCCGCAGCCCCGCGACGATGCCGATTCCCAGCGTGCGCCAGAAGCCCCTAGCGTTCTCGTCAGGAACCTCGCCGAATCGACCCTCAACGTGGCGCCAAATGCGTTCGTAGATCGGGTCGCCCACGATCAGCGTGAGCGTTGTGAAGGTGAAGACGATGAGGAGTATGGCGACGGCGAGAAACGACAGTCCCGCCACGACTCGAATACTCGTGCGCCACGGTTCGTCCCATCGGGCGGCGAAGGGCGTCGTGAGTTCGGCGAGGGTTTCGAGGTTGAGGGCAAGCACGACAAAGCCGGCGAAGAACACGGTGCCCACGATCAGGGCCGGAATCATCCCGAGCAGCATCAGGCGTGGGGCTGTCGCCCAGACCTTGAGTCCTCGGCCCAAGAGGCTCGCTCCGGTGAAAAACTCGCGGAGCACGCGACGTCTGGGGTTCACCATGACACCACCCTAATTCGGCGTTACAGCGTGCGCAGTGGGCGATACCGGACTCGAACCGATGACCTCTTCCGTGTGAAGGAAGCGCGCTACCAACTGCGCCAATCGCCCGCGACAGCAATCCTGCCACAGCGACGACCCGCCCGTAACAGGATTGGCTGCACCGGGTCGCATCGGCTACAGTCATGGAGCACGCAGAAATGCGAGCAGTGCGGATGTGGCGCAGTGGTAGCGCATCACCTTGCCAAGGTGAGGGTCGCGAGTTCGAATCTCGTCATCCGCTCGAGTGGGAAGTGTCAGTAACCATCGTTTTCGGTCTCTGTCATCTCCCGCACGCGGTGGCGTGGCCGAGAGGCGAGGCAACGGCCTGCAAAGCCGTGTACACGGGTTCAAATCCCGTCGCCACCTCGGATGTTTCATCCGAAGATTGCAAGGCCCCGGGCGGTTGGCGCAGCGGTAGCGCGCTTCCCTGACACGGAAGAGGTCGCTGGTTCGATCCCAGTACCGCCCACAGGGAAATTGGCCCAGACAAAGGTCTGGGCCAATTTCGTATCTTCCGATGTCGCCCTCGTTCACCTTCTCCACCCGTCTCTGCGCGAAGGGACCGGGGAACGGGTCACCGGGATGGGCAATAAGCAAGAGCGCATCCCGGCGTAAACCCGCAACGGACGCCCGTTTGTCGCGGACGAGAACGATGCGCAATGTTTCGACAGGACCACGTTCGTCACGCATTGATCAAGCCAAGAACGATCATTCGTCTTGCCGTTACTCTCGGGAGTGGATGCTGCCGTGTTGGCAAGCGGCTTTGGACGAGCCGATTGGGTCGAGCGCCTGGCGTGCTTTCTGCTCGAGTTCGATGTCGCCGCGGGTTCCGATTTTGGGCCGGCGCGGTTGCGTGCCGGGCACCAGGATTGCTGCCGACCGGTTCTCTTTTCTGGCACGGGTCGGCGCTCAGTTGCTCTTCGCTGCCGTCTGGCGCGAAACCTGATGCCCAGCGGACATCCGCCCAGGTTGTCGCACGAAACTCAAACTGGGACTCGAGGATGTGTGCTTTTGTAGGCGAGCACGCGTAGTCACCTCGCTTGCGCGAGGTGCAGCCAAGGTCCTACCATCCGAGCATGGTGCGGTGTCTCGGCAGCCGTCGCCCCACCGCACCACGCGGTGAACTTAGACCTTGGCAGGCAGCTCGGTCGGCGTGGACGGCGCTTTACTGTTCCGCGGCATCGTCACAAGCAGCAACACGATGAACACCACGGGCATGAAAACCGAGAGGGGGACTTGGGCGACCGTCAGCGCGCCGGTTCCGATGTAGAAGAGGGTGGCGAACCAGTCAATAGCCTGCACGCCGATCATGGTGATGATCCAGGCACGGTACTTGAGTGGATCACGGATAGCAAGGATCATGCCCACCGCGTAGCCCAACGATCGGGCAGCGAATGTGGCGAATACCCAATAGGACCACTGCGGTGTCTCCGGGAGGCCGAGTGACACTGCGAGTGTGGCGGGGAAGAACAGGTAGAGCAGCCCGGCCACAATCTGGGGGATCGCGATGAAGACGAGGGTAATGCGAAGGATGAGGGTTTTCACGGGTTTCCTTTGTGTCTTGACGGCTTCAATCTGAGGCCTCGGCCAGCATGGCATACGTGACGCAAATCAGTTTTGAAATAGTCCCGTCCCTGCGATTGGATGCTCCCGGGTTGTCAAGCGGCTTTGGGTGAGCCGACTTGGCCGGGCGCCTCGTGTGCTTTCTGCTCGAGTTCGATGTCGCCGCGGGTACCGATTTCGAGTCGGCCCACTCGTTGGTAAGAGGCCCCGAGGGTTGCGGCGAGAGTCGTGATGGGATCTCGAGTTCTTGACGTCGCCGACGCAGCAGCGTTCGCGCTGGCGTCTCGGGAAGCGGGAGGGTCAGCGCACGGAAGATCTCGTTTGCGATGCGTCGTTTCAGGCATCGGACGCTGTCTCGGTCGGAGAGGCCCTTGGCACGACGGTGCGCGAGGTAGGCTGCGGTGCGGGGATCGGGGCGGCTGCACAGAGTGCAGCAACCGCTGCCGAGGAGGGCGTGGATCTGGTTCATCGCCTGCGATCGGATCCGGCTTGGCTTTGAGTGTCGGCGCTCTTTCCACTGACGGAATATCTCCTTGGGTCGTCTTCGGCCCGATCACAGTGATATTGCTCCGTACGATCTCCGCTCTCAACGGGCAAGATCGCCCACGAAAACTACGACAAGGTGATGACCCGCGGCCGCCAAATTTTACGGATATATCGCCACTCTCAGTTGTTCACAATTGTGCCAACAGATCTTTCCCACACTGACGTTGTCGAGAAGGTTCGCGCCGGAATCGGCTCGATCTCGAGCGGTTGATCGTGCGGTGCCTAGGCACCACGGTGTGTCCGGATTGGCGCTGCTGGGCCGATGCGGGCGAGCTGGCGCTTCGGCTTGCCGCACTACAGTAAACGGGTGAGCAAGACCGGATTCGACCTCTTTACCGACCGTGCCGTCGTCGCGATGCGCGTGAACGGCGAACTCAGAGACCTCGCGGTATCGGTAGAAGAGACCGACACCGTCGAACCCGTGACCATCGAGTCTCCCGATGGCCTCAGCATCCTCCGGCATTCGGCTGCCCACGTCATGGCGCAGGCCGTTCAATCGATCAATCCGGATGCCAAGCTCGGCATCGGCCCGCCCGTCACCGACGGCTTCTACTACGACTTCGATGTCGCCGAGCCGTTCCAGCCCGAAGACCTGAAGGCCATCGAGAAGGCCATGGATCGCATCATCCGGCAAGGCCAGCGCTTTGCCCGTCGAGTCGTAACCGAGCCTGAGGCGCGCGCCGAGCTCTCGAATGAGCCGTACAAGCTCGAACTCATCGGGCTCAAAGGTCATGCAGCAGAAGGACGGGACGGCGAGAGCGTCGAAGTCGGCGGCGCCGAACTGACGATCTACGACAACGTCGACGGCGCGACGGGGGAGGTGTTCTGGAAGGACCTGTGCCGTGGTCCACACCTCCCAAACACCCGCATGATCGGAAACGGTTGGAAGCTTCAACGTAACGCCGCGGCATACTGGCGCGGGTCAGAGAAGAACAAGCAACTCCAGCGCATCTACGGCACCGCCTGGGCGAACAAAGACGACATGCGCGCGTTCCTTGAGCGGCTCGAAGAGGCCGCAAAGCGTGACCATCGCAAACTTGGTGCCGAGCTTGATCTCTTCTCGTTCCCCGAGGAGATCGGCTCAGGGCTCGCGGTTTTCCACCCCAAGGGCGGCATCATTCGGCGCGAGATGGAGAACTACTCCCGCAAACGGCATGAAGAGGAAGGCTACGACTTCGTCTACACGCCGCACATTACGAAGTCGAATCTGTTTGAGACATCCGGCCACCTCGGTTGGTACGCCGAGGGAATGTTTCCGCCAATGCACTTGGACGAGGCGAGAAACGAAGAGGGGCAGATCACGCGCCAGGGCGCTGACTACTACCTCAAGCCGATGAACTGTCCGTTTCACATTTTGGTCTACCGGTCGAGCGCGCGTTCGTACCGGGATCTGCCGCTGCGAATGTTCGAGTTCGGCACCGTCTATCGCAATGAGAAGTCCGGCGTCATCCATGGTCTGACCCGGGTTCGCGGCTTGACGATGGATGATGCGCATATCTTCACGACGAAGGAACGGATGAAGGATGAGCTGACGAGCACGCTTAACTTCGTGCTCTCGCTCTTGCGCGACTACGGACTGACTGACTTCTACCTCGAACTCTCAACGAAAGACCCAGAGAAGTATGTCGGCGATGACGCCATGTGGGAGGAAGCGACGTTGACACTTCGAGAAGTCGCCACCGAGTCTGGCCTTGAGCTCGTGCCAGATCCCGGGGGTGCTGCGTTTTACGGACCGAAGATCTCGGTTCAGGCACGAGACGCGATCGGGAGGACGTGGCAGATGTCCACTGTGCAGCTTGATTTTAACCTCCCGGAGCGCTTCGAGCTCGAGTACACGGCCGCGGATGGCTCGCGTCAACGGCCCGTGATGATCCACCGAGCGCTATTCGGTTCGATCGAACGGTTTTTCGGAGTGCTCACCGAGCATTACGCCGGCGCCTTCCCGGTGTGGTTGGCGCCAGTGCAGGTCGTTGCGATCCCGGTGGCCGAGGCTTACAACGAATATCTGGCCGATGTGGTTGCGCAATTGCGGCGTGCGGGAGTTCGAGCAGAGATCGACGAATCGGACGAGCGTATGCAAAAGAAGATCCGCACTCACACGCTCCAGAAGGTTCCGTACCAACTGATCGCAGGTGAGCAGGATGCCGCGAACGAGTCGGTGAGCTTTCGGTTCCGCGACGGCACTCAAGAGAACAACGTTGCCGTGGCCGAGGCAATTGCCAGAATCGTGACGGCGATCGACGACCGATTGCAGGTGTGACCGTGCGCGACTACGACGGCACGGAGCTTGCACACGGCGAGTCCGCTGCCGACTTCGCGGCAGTACCAGACGCGTTCCAGCGATTGTGGACGCCGTACCGCCTTGCCTACGTCACTCAGGCAACGCGCGAAGCCACCGCCGGGGATGCTCGGACCGAGGAGACCGAGAGTGCCGAGTGTCCGTTCTGTGTCGCGCCGGGACTGCGTGACGAGCAAGCGCTCATCGTCGCTAGGGGCACCCATGCCTACGTGCTGCTGAATCTCTATCCATACAACAGCGGGCATCTGCTCGTGTGCCCGTACCGGCATGTTGCAGAGTATGACGAGGCCACGAGCGACGAGACGGCTGAGATCGCGAGCCTGACCCAGCGAGCGATGGTGGTACTTCGGGCGACCGCATCGGTTCACGGCTTCAACATCGGCATGAATCAGGGCAAAGTCGCGGGCGCGGGAATCGCGGGCCACTTGCATCAGCACCTTGTTCCTCGGTGGCAGTTTGACTCGAACTTCTTCCCCATCATCGCGCAGACGAAAGCCCTGCCGCGGCTGCTTGGCGAGGTGCGCGCGGAGATCGCGGATGGATGGCCGGGGTAGAATTGAGCCCATGAGTACCTCCGCCAGCACCGCCAACGACAGCACCGCCAACGACAGCACAGAGCGCACCCACAACGCCGACATCCCCGAACTCGGCTCGAGCCGTGTCAAGCGCGGACTCGCAGAGATGCTCAAGGGTGGCGTCATCATGGACGTCGTGAACGCCGAGCAGGCCAGGATCGCTGAGGATGCCGGGGCTGTCGCGGTCATGGCCCTTGAGCGCGTGCCGGCAGACATCCGCTCGCAGGGTGGGGTTGCCCGCATGAGCGATCCCGATCTGATTGACGGCATCATCAACGCGGTCTCGATCCCGGTGATGGCGAAGGCCAGAATCGGGCATTTCGTTGAGGCGCAGGTACTCGAAGCCCTCAAGGTTGACTATATCGACGAGTCTGAGGTGTTGAGTCCTGCCGACTACGTCAACCACATCGACAAGTGGAACTTCTCCGTCCCGTTCGTGTGTGGTGCAACCAACCTGGGCGAGGCACTTCGACGTATCAATGAAGGTGCAGCGATGATTCGCTCGAAGGGCGAAGCTGGCACCGGCGACGTCTCGGAGGCGACCAAGCACATCCGCACAATTCTTGGCGAAATCCGCGCGCTCTCCGCGAAAACACCAGACGAATGGTACGTCGCGGCCAAAGAGCTGCAAGCGCCGTACGCGCTCGTGCGTGAAGTTGCGCTCAGCGGCAAGCTGCCTGTCGTGTTGTTCACCGCCGGCGGGGTCGCAACTCCAGCGGATGCCGCGCTCATGATGCAGCTCGGAGCAGACGGCGTCTTCGTCGGTTCCGGCGTGTTCAAGTCGGGCAACCCTGTCCAGCGCGCAGCGGCGATCGTTAAGGCGACCACGTTCTACACGGACCCACAGGTGATTGCTGACGCCTCCCGCGGACTCGGAGAGGCGATGGTAGGGATCAACGTCTCCGACCTCCCGGCGCCCCACCGGCTCGCTGAGCGTGGCTGGTAGCACCGCAGCGCGACGGCTCATCGTCGGAAGCAGCGCCGCGAGGCCCACGATCGGAGTACTCGCCCTGCAGGGTGACTTTCGCGAGCACATTGCTGTGCTTGGTCAGCTGGATATCGACAGCATGCCTGTGAAGCGAGCTGACCAGCTCGGTGACATTGACGGACTGATCATTCCGGGAGGCGAGTCGAGCGTCATCGACAAGCTCTGTCGACTCTTCGGGTTGGCTGAGCCGCTCAAGAGTGCGATCCGCTCCGGGTTGCCGGTGTACGGCACCTGTGCCGGGCTCATCATGCTCGCAGACACGATTGCGGATGCCATCGAAGGCCAACAGAGCCTCGGCGGCTTCGACCTCGTGGTGCGGCGGAACGCCTTCGGATCCCAAGTCGACTCGTTCGAGACCGAACTCGAGGTTCCTGTACTCGGCGAGCCGCCGGTGCGTGCGGTGTTCATTCGGGCGCCTGTCGTCGAGTCAGTCGGGCCCAAGGCGCAGATTCTCGCCTCGCTCGGCGATGGTCGCGTTGTGGCGGTCGAACAGGACAACTTGCTCGGCACCTCGTTTCACCCGGAACTCACCGGTGAAACTCGGCTCCACGACTACTTTCTGGCGAAAGTACGCGCTGCTTAGCAGTCACAGGTCGCGAATTGCCGTCGCTCGCCGGGGTTTCGGGTAGCGGGCATGGTGCTGCATAGTGGGGCCATGAAGCTCTATTCGGATTTCACGGGACGGCGTACCGGTCAGATCACTATCGATGTCATTGCAACGCTGTCGATCGCGGCTTGGGTGTGGTTCGGCATCACGATCTACCAACTGGTGTCGAATCTCTCGGCGTTCGGCATTCAGATGCAACAGGCCGGTGCCGGGTTTCGACAGACGATGACCGACGTTGGCGAGAACTTGGGCTCGATTCCGGTCATTGGTGGCGGCATCCGCGCGCCGTTCGATGGTGCTAGCGGAGCAGGGGCCGCACTTGAGCAAGCTGGCCTTGATCAGCAGATCGCGGTAAATCAGCTTGCGACCGTACTCGGTGTCGGGATTGCGGCCCTGCCTATCGCCATGATTCTGCTCATCTGGCTCATTCCGCGCCTTCGGTTCGTGCGGCGCGCAGGCAACGCGCAGGCGATCATGGCATCGAAGGCGGGGGTTGACTTGCTGGCGCTGAGAGCGTTGGCCAATCAAAGGATGGCTGTCATCGCCGAAGTCGATCCCGATGCTATGGCGGCATGGCGGCGCGGCGACGAGACCGTCATGCATCGGCTCGCGCAACTCGAACTGAGGTCAGCGGGCGTCCGGCTCGACTAACCGTTTCTCGGCCGCGTCCCGACCTTCGAGCTAGCGAGGACTGCACCGCTGGCTAGAATGTGTTCCATGTCGGGCCATTCCAAGTGGGCAACCACCAAGCACCAGAAGGCGATCAAGGACCAGCGCCGAGCAAAATCGTTTGCCAAACTCATCAAGAATATCGAAGTCGCAGCAAAGATCGGCGGGGCAGACCTGTCGGGAAACCCGACCCTCGTCGACGCCATCCAAAAGGCGAAGAAGACATCGGTTCCCAACGAGAACATCGACCGCGCCGTCAAGCGCGGTGCTGGCTTGACCGGCGAATCGATTGATTACCAGACGATCATGTACGAGGGCTACGGACCCCACGGCGTCGCCCTCTTGGTCGAGTGCCTCACAGACAATCGCAACCGCGCTGCTGCCGACGTGCGAACGCTCATGAGCCGCAACGGGGGAACCATGGCTGACCCTGGGAGCGTCGCATACAACTTCACCCGTAAG
>Ga0163150_10006248_pt1 | contig 14700 bp, 12 predicted proteins | sample OliLakLV19P2IB_FD_148628 | JGI IMG/M metagenome (GOLD analysis project Ga0163150, IMG submission 148628) | Freshwater microbial mat bacterial communities from Lake Vanda, McMurdo Dry Valleys, Antarctica - Oligotrophic Lake LV.19.P2.IB | ecosystem: Environmental > Aquatic > Freshwater > Lake >...
CAAAGAGAAACGGTTGGAACAACAGGAGAAGGCGCTGAGGGAGAAGGGGCGGAGCCTGCCGTTGATCTACAAAACGCTCCAACGCTTCACGCAAGCGACGTTCAAACTGATCCGCTGGCGGCGCGTCCACTGGCACCTCCCGACCTCACTGCCCCAAGCCCTGCTTCAACTCCAACACCTCTACGCCAAACTTTGACGCCCCAAACCAAACACCAATGCTTACGCAATACTTTCAGCTAAGCCCGACCTTCTTTCCAGGACTGACGCACCAGTCCGAGTTGAAAGCATGGCCAATTGGGCCTGCATAGGTTACACAATTGTTCTTATGTTAGCACTGACCGCAACACGAAGGGGGAATTTTTATTTCCGTTTAGTAGAGTAGGCGGAGCGGACGGGTTGAAGAGGCCAAAGGCCAATGACCGTCTCGCTCCGTCCCTCATCAAACCGGACGGGCGGTTTTCCCGCATCCGGCTTTCCGAGGGTCATTCACTCGCTTGGCTTCTACGCTCCGGCCCGTTTCCATGCCGCCGTCCTCGGCAGCCGATACAGGCCGTAGCGTTCCCGGAGTTCTTCCCGTGGATTCGTCGTCCACAGGGCGTGAGTGCATCCATGCTTGCGCCACAGCCAGCGTTGCAACCGGTTTCCCACATACTGGTTTATCCGGTCGAACACCCGCGTGCTGTTGGCATAGTGGAAATACCCGCCCCAGCCTTTGAGCAAGCGGCTCACTTCCGGGATGACTGCTTCCGCCGGGCGCCACAGCGTCCAGTGGTTGAGTTTCTCCCGCAGTTTGTCCCGCAGCTTGGTCTGGCTTTTGGGGTGGGGTTCCACGTGCGGATAGCACCGTCCGCTCTGTCCGCGCCGCCAACTCACGCCGAATCCAAGAAACTTGAACCCTTCGGCTCGCACATCGAGCAGTCGGGTTTTCGTCTCGTTGAGCGTGAGTCCGTGGGCTTCCAGCCATCGTTTGAGCCGCACCATTAACTCCGCCCCCTGCCCCGGTCGGGACAGGATCACGAAGTCGTCGGCGTAACGCACCAGCACCGGGCGCATTTCGCAGCGTTCATTGACCTGCCAGTCCAACCGGTTCAAATACAGGTTGGCCAGCAGCGGTGAAATCACGCCGCCTTGCGGGGTGCCACGTCGGTTGCCCGTCATGGTGGGTCGGCCCGTGTCCGGGTTCCGTTCCACGATCGGGGCGCGCAACCATGCCTTGATGAGGGCCAGGATGCGCCCGTCGCTCACGCGGCGCGCGACCAGCCGCAACAACTCCCGGTGCGGAATACTGTCGAAGCAGCCGCTCAAGTCGGCGTCGATCACTTCAACTCTCCCGCTCAGGAGCGCACCTTTGATCGCGTCCATCGCCTGGTGCGCGTTGCGCTTGGGTCGATAGGCGTAGCTGTGGGGATGACTGTCGGCTGTCCCAGACCGGCAGGAGCAACAGCGCCACCGCCGTCTGGACGACGCGGTCTTTGACCGTGGGGATGCCCGGCGGCCGGGTTTGGCCGTCGCCTTTGGGAATGCGCACCCGCCGCACCGGACTGGGCCGATACGTTTTGGTGCGCAGTTCTTCCAGCAACGTGTCCCGCCACTGTGACCACGTTTCGTCGCTGCGGGTGTAGGCCGAGCAGGGTTGCCCGTCCACTCCCGCCGCGCCGTCGTGACGCGCCACAGCGCTCATCGCGGTCTCCACGATGTCGCGCCGCAGCAGTTCCAGGCTGTAGAACCGGCAGCCCGGTGCAGCCTTGGCTTTGCGGTAGAGCGTGCGTTGCAGGTGGCCGGCAAGAAATTGAATTCAGATGGGCCGGCAGTCTCCGCTCTCGCTCCGACACTGAACCTTTGGCGGAGTTGTTATCCGGTCGAAAAGCGTTGCCGCCTCCGTCCGGCCATCATCGGAGTCCCTCGCTGTGTCCGCCCGCGTTGACCCAAGTGCCCCGCCTTCGCTCGCCGCCGGTTCTACTCTCCGGCGGGTCATCACTACTACGCGGGACTCCGACTACTCCGGCGGCCCGCGCCGGCTCGGGTGGGGTTGCCACCTTGCGCGGCGGGTGGCGTCGTGGACGCACCGCTGGAGTTCTCCCGGCTTACCCTGTTGGCCCTTCCTGTCCTGTCGCCCTCGCTGACCCCGCCGAGAGTTAGCGGCACCGTTTGACTGTTGGTGTTCTCCGCATGGCAGCCTTCGCCGTTCAGGTAGCGGCTCGGCTCTCGGTTATCTGTTTCGAGGCTCATCAGATGAGGTTCACTGTCGTTGCGACCGGACAGTTCAGTCTGTGTCGTGCTTTCGGGTTCGGCCTCACGGCTTCTTCCCTGACACAGCTTTCGGTCGTGAACAGTCCAATTCGACCGGCGGGACTTACACCCGCGTGGAACCCAGCTTCACCGGCGCACACCCGAACTCCGGCGGTTCGATGTCAGTATGAACGACGGTCCTACGAACCAGTTTCAGGAAGCGAGCGGCCCTTGCAACTTCAGAGACTGACCCGAACGTCGTTCGCTAGGATCATTTTTCAATCGACAGGCGAAAGCGTCTGTCCTAAAACCTGTCGTCCTCAAACACCAATAACCAACCGTGGGCATGTTATGTTGAATCGAAAAACATTCTTCGTCAAAGAACGGGTCGGGATGCTGAAACTCACGGACGCCTTCGACATCTTTGATCCCGAAACGCAGCAGCAGCTTGGTTTCGCGAAAGAGGAGCCCGCCACTTGGGCAAAATATCTGCGGCTTCTGGTCAGCAAACAGATCCTGCCGACGACGGTGAACGTTTACGAACTCGGGAGCGAGCAACCACTCTTTTCGATTCACCGGCCATTCACATTCCTGCGGTCAAAGGTAAGTATCACCGGGCCCGAAGCGCAGGCGTTTGGCTATTTCAAGAGCAAATTGTTTTCCCTAGGCGGCGGCTTTCACGTATTCGACGCGGGTGACCAGCAGGTCGCCGAGGTCAAAGGTGATTGGAAAGGGTGGAATTTCAAATTTCTGACCAAGGACGGGCGAGAAATCGGCACCGTCACAAAGAAATGGGCCGGCATCGGCAAGGAGCTTTTCACTTCGGCGGACAATTACATTATTTCGCTCACCGACGTGCCCGACGGCAATACCGCCGCGAGCACTTTGCTTCTGGCGGCGGGTCTGGCAATCGACATGGTTTTCAAGGAAAAGAGCTAGCGTGCTGGCCTTCAGAATTTTCTGATCGCGACGACGCGAACTTCTTTGACCGCGTGATCGGCCCAGTAAATTATCATAAACGGACGACGGGATTTCACTTGGTAAATGCGACCGGAAACTCCGCGCTCCTCGAAATCGCCGCGCTGAGAAGGATCACGCGCAAGTGAATCTAAAAGCGAACGAGTTCCTGACGATGTCGGTGCGAACAGGTGAAAAGCAATTCAAGGCACGGAACATCACGGAAACTTTGTAATCTCCGTTCACACACCTTTTTCATCCATCACGGAAACCATTTTGCGAAGTTCTTCGAGCGAAACCTTTTTCCCGGCGGAAATGCGAGCATCGGATTGGTCGAGCGCACGTTGATGTTCGGGGTCATCTTTTTGGGCAAGATGTTGCAAAAATACGGCGAGATCAAAACGTTCGTCAGGCGTCAGTTCGGCGGCGGAATGTTTTAGTTCTTGCACGCTCATGGAATTAATTTAGCGAATTTGATGCTGGAAACAAGAGCCTTTGTTTTTGGAATGGGGGGTTAACAAAAAAAAGCGAGGCTGGTTTGCACCAGCCTCGCATTGATTCTCGGTTCCTCTTTTAAGCGGAGAACGGCTTAGTAATCCATTCCGCCCATGCCGCCACCGTGACCATGACCGCCGCCAGCCGGAGCCGGTTTTTCCTTCTCAGGAATTTCGGTGATCAAGCATTCGGTCGTCAGCAACAGACCAGCGATGGACGCCGCGTTTTGCAGCGCGCTGCGGGTGACTTTCTTCGGGTCAACCACACCGGCTTTGACGAGGTCCTCGTATTCGCCCGTGGCGACGTTGTAACCTTCGTTGCCTTTGCGGCGTTTGACTTCCTGCACGATGATCGAGCCTTCCACACCGGCGTTGTAGGCCAGGGCGCGGAGAGGTGATTCGATGGCGCGCTTCACGATCTCGACGCCGATGGCTTCGTCTTCGTCGGCGAGCTTCAATGCGTCAATCGCACCGAGGCAACGGAGCAATGCCACGCCGCCGCCAGGAACAATACCTTCTTCCACGGCCGCACGGGTTGCGTGCAACGCGTCTTCGACACGAGCTTTCTTTTCTTTCATCTCGGTTTCGGTTGCCGCACCGACGTTGATCACGGCAACACCACCGGCCAATTTGGCGAGGCGTTCCTGCAATTTTTCCTTGTCGTAATCGGAGGTGGTCTCTTCGATCTGGCGGCGGATTTGATTCACGCGGCCCTGGATTTCTGAGGACTTTCCGTAGCCTTCCACAATCGTTGTGTTTTCTTTGTCGATGACGATGGATTTGGCGCGACCGAGGTCTTCGAGACTGATTGATTCAAGTTTGATGCCGAGGTCTTCGGTGATGCATTTTCCACCGGTCAACACAGCGATGTCTTCCATCATGGATTTGCGGCGGTCGCCGAATCCAGGAGCTTTGACCGCGCAGATGTTCAAAGTGCCACGGAGCTTGTTGACCACGAGGGTTGCGAGGGCTTCGCCTTCGACGTCTTCAGCGATGATCAACAGCGGCTTGCCGACCTTAGCGACTTTTTCAAGAATCGGGAGAAGATCTTTGAGGCTGGTGATTTTCTTTTCGTAATTGAGGACGTAGGCGTCTTCCAGTTTCACTTCCATGGATTCGGCATTCGTCACGAAGTAGGGAGAAAGGTAGCCTTTGTCGAACTGCATGCCTTCGACAACATCGAGGCTGGTTTCGATCGACTTGGCTTCTTCAACCGTGATCGTTCCGTCTTTGCCGACTTTGTCCATCGCGTCGGCAATAATTTCGCCGATCGTGGTATCCCAGTTGGCCGAAACAGTTGCGACCTGCTTGATCTCTTCCTTGTCCTTGACCTTCTTCGCAATTTTCGCGAGGTGTTCAACAGCGGCCTCGACGGCTTTGTTGATGCCGCGTTGCAAGCTGATAGGACTCGCGCCAGCGGTGACGTTTTTCAGGCCTTCGCGATAAATCGCTTCGGCGAGAACGGTCGCGGTGGTGGTGCCGTCGCCCGCGATGTCACTGGTTTTGCTCGCGACTTCGCGAACCATCTGCGCGCCCATGTTTTCGTAGGGATCTTCCAGTTCGATTTCCTTCGCAACCGTCACACCGTCCTTGGTGACTGTGGGAGAGCCGAATTTCTTGTCGAGAACCACGTTGCGACCTTTTGGTCCGAGGGTGGCTTTGACCGCGCGGGTCAATTTTTCCACGCCCTTGAGAAGAGACTGCCGAGCTGCTTCGTCAAAAACTAATTGTTTTGCTGCCATAATATTTTCAGTTTTAAATTTTAATTCTTACTTTTCGTTTTGGAATTACTCAATGACTGCGAGGACATCATCCGAGTTCAGGATTTTGTATTCCTTGCCATTGAGTTTGATTTCCGTTCCGCCATACTTGCTGACCAGAACGCGATCGCCTTTTTTGACTTCGAACGGAACTTTCTTTCCGTTGTCGTCGGTTTTACCCGTGCCCAGAGCGATCACGATGCTCTCAGTCGGCTTTTCTTTCGCGGTATCAGGAATAATGATGCCGCCCTTTTTCGTTTCTTTCTCTTCAGCTGCTTCCACAAGGATGCGATCGCCGAGAGGTTTTACATTTAGTGCCATACGTTTTCTTCTTTTGTTGTTTTTGATTTGTTTTTGAATCAAATCCCACAGCACTCGCCACAGGAAAATTTAAATTGTCACAGTCCAAAAGCCTCCCCCCCGCCCTTCTATTGCGGCGGTTAGGAGAACCATTTATGTTGTTATTTCTTCTCGTCAACGACTTCCGCGTCGATAATCGGACCCTCATCGGATTTCGCATCCGCGCCAGCTTGGGAACCCGACTCCGCATTTGGTTGCGATTGAGAATCGGCCTTTCCTGCCTTGGCTTTTTCTGCAGCTGCTTTGTAAAGCTCAGCGGAAACCTCTTGCCAGGCTTCGTTCATTTTGTCGCTCGCTGCTTTTATCGCTGCCGTGTCGGTGCCTTTGAGAGCCTCTTTGACTTCGTTGGCCGCTGTTTCGATTTTCGTTTTATCGTCCGCAGAAATTTTATCGGCGTTGTCTTTCAACATTTTTTCCGAACGGTAAACCGTGTTGTCCGCTTCGTTGCGCGTTTCGATTTCTTCTTTCTTCTGCTTGTCTTCCTCGGCGTGCAACTCAGCGTCTTTCTTCATTTTTTCGATCTCGTCTTTGGAAAGACCGCTGCTCGCCGTGATCGTTATTTTCTGCTCCTTGCCTGTGCCGAGATCTTTCGCGCTGACGTGCAAGATGCCGTTGGCATCAATGTCGAATGTGACTTCGATCTGCGGAACGCCACGCGAAGCCGGTGGAATATCGCTGAGATTAAATTTTCCGATGGTCTTGTTGTCGCGGGAGAATTGGCGCTCACCCTGCAAAACATGAATTTCGACTCCCGGTTGATTATCCGAAGCCGTCGAGAAGATTTCCGATTTTCGGCTGGGGATGGTGGTATTACGTTCAATGAGACGGGTAAAAACTCCTCCCATCGTTTCGATTCCGAGCGACAACGGGGTCACGTCGAGCAGCAAAACGTCTTTGACATCGCCCTTGAGAACGCCACCCTGAATTCCCGCTCCGATCGCCACAACTTCATCGGGATTCACGCCTTGATGCGGCGGTTTATTGACAAGCTTGTGCGCAGTCTCAACCACTCGAGGCATCCGTGTCATCCCTCCGACCAGAACGAGTTCGTCAATCTTGTCTGCGGTTATCTCGGCATCCTTCAAGCAGGCTTTAACCGGAGCGACGGTTCGCTCGAAGAGACTGTCCGTAAGTTGCTCCATTTTGGCGCGGGTCAGTTTCGAGCTGATATGTTTAGGGCCGCTCGCGTCAGCCGTGATGAAGGGAAGATTGATGTCGTACTGCTGCGAACTGGAAAGCGCGATCTTGGCTTTCTCGGCCTCTTCTTTGATCCTCTGCAACGCATCGGGCTGTTTGCGCAGATCCATGCCCTGCTCCTTCTTGAATTCATCGAGAATCCAATCCATCAAAGCGTTGTCCCAATCGTCGCCGCCCAAGTGTGTGTCGCCGTTCGTTGCTTTGACCTCAAAAACACCGTCGCCTATTTCAAGAACCGATATATCGAATGTGCCACCGCCCAAATCATAAACCGCAATCTTTTCATCCTTCTTCTTGTCTAAGCCGTAAGCGAGCGAGGCCGCAGTTGGCTCGTTGATTATCCGCAGAACTTCGAGGCCAGCAATTTTACCAGCATCCTTCGTTGCTTGACGCTGCGAATCATTGAAATAAGCTGGAACCGTAATGACGGCTTGTGTGATTTTCTCCCCGAGGCGCGTTTCTGCATCGGCCTTGAGCTTCCCTAAAATCATTGCGGAGATTTCGGGAGGAGTGAATTGCTTCGGCTTTCCATCGACTTCCACTTCGACGGCAGCATCTCCATTGCTGGCACGCACCACCTTGTAAGGAACGCGCTTCAACTCTTCTTGAACCTCATCGAACTTACGGCCCATGAAGCGCTTAACGGAATACACTGTATTTCTAGGATTCGTAACCGCCTGGCGCTTAGCCGCATCGCCGACGATTCGTTCACCTGTTTTCGTAAAGGCCACCACTGAAGGCGTGGTTCGCTTTCCCTCCGAATTCTCCAAAACCATAGGCTCACCGCCCTCCATCACAGCCATGCAGGAGTTTGTAGTTCCCAAGTCAATTCCAATTACTTTCGGCATAAATTCCTAAAATCTTAATTAATTCAATCGCTAAACATAAGTACTAGAGCAATGGCACTGCCAAAGACTACAAACAATTCTCAACACGTTTGTATGCTGAGTGTTATAAAATACTAACGGTGGCAAGCCTCGGCTTCCTATGGCGCCCATATGGCTCTATCGAGACGCGGCTGGTGCCACATTGTCACATTTCTGATTCAATATGGGTAGAGGAAGGAATCGTGGCTTCACCCTTCTTCAGCCATACGAGAATGAGGCTGATATCTGATGGGGAGACGCCAGATATTCTGGATGCTTGGCCCACTGTGGCGGGGCGAATTTTTATTAGCTTTTGACGTGCTTCTGTTCGCAGGCTTGGCACACGGACATAATCGAACCCTGATGGGATTTGTTTTTTCTCCAAATTCTTGAACTTCTCTACCTCAATTTCCTGGCGGCTAATATAGCCAGCATATTTTACCGTGATCTCGACCTGGTCTGTTATATCCGATGGCAATCCATCATTGCGCGACGGTAGATCGGAATACGACACCTCTGGACGGCGCAGCAACTGAATCAAAAGGTCGCCGTCATGCCGCGTGTTGCCCAAGCGGGTCAATTCAAGTTCCAGAGCAACTTTTTTCTCCGAGTATTTGGCAAAGTTTCGCTTCGGAAGTAATCCTGTCTCGAAACCAATTTCGCTTAATCTGAGGTCGGCGTTATCCTGCCGGAGGAGCAGCCGATACTCCGCTCGGGATGTAAACATTCGATACGGCTCGACGGTTCCCTTCGTAACCAGATCGTCTATCACAACACCGATGTACCCCTGGTCACGACGAAGAATAACCGGTGGAAGTTTTTTCACTCGACGGGCGGCGTTGATTCCTGCGATTAAACCTTGCGCTCCAGCCTCCTCATAACCTGAAGTTCCATTTATCTGGCCTGCTAAATAAAGATTCGCGCACGCTTTGGTTTCGAGCGAAGATTCCAGTTGTGTTGGAAAGGAAAAATCGTACTCGACGGCGTAAGCGGGCCGCATTATGTCGGCATTCTCGCAACCAATGATGGTCCGCACCATTTGGATCTGAACGTCAAATGGAAGCGAGGTAGAAAACCCGTTGACATAGATTTCATCTGTAGCGATACCCTCGGGTTCCAGAAAAATCTGGTGTCTCTCTTTCTCTGCGAACTTTACGATTTTATCCTCGATCGATGGACAATATCGCGGTCCAACTCCCTCGATTACGCCTGAATACATCGGGGACTTGTGAAGATTTTCTCGAATTATGGAAGCCGTTTTCTCCGTCGTATAAGTAAGATGACATGGAAGCTGGCCGTTAAGCTGATGGAGAATTGAGCCCCGAGGGTAAGGGGATTCGGACCCATTTCCGTGTTCCACGTGGAACAAATCGTCTTTCCAAAAGGTGAAGTAGGGAACCGGCTCCTCACCAGGTTGCTCGACGAGCTTGGAGAAATCGATCGAACGTTTTAGCAGACGTGGTGGAGTTCCAGTTTTCAAGCGCCCGAGTTCAAGCCCGATCTCCTTCAGCGAGCCGGAAAGGCCCATCGCCGCAGATTCTCCCGCGCGACCACCCGACTGCTGATTTGCTCCGATGTGCATTAGGCCCCGCAGAAACGTTCCCGTCGTCACCACCACGGTTTCGCTGTGGAACTGAACCTCCAGAGTCGTCTCAACCCCAAACACCTTGCCAGCTTTATGAAGCAGCTTGCTGGATTGCCCCTGTTTAATGTCAAGGTTTTCTTGTCGCTCGCAAATCCATTTAAGCCGAAATTGGTAGGCCTTTTTATCGCACTGAGCACGCGGAGCCCAAACCGACGGGCCCTTCTTCGTGTTAAGCATTCGAAATTGGAGCCCCGCCATGTCTGTGGCCTTTCCCATCTCGCCGCCCAGAGCGTCAATCTCCCGGGCCAAATGTCCTTTAGCCAACCCTCCAATCGCCGGATTACAAGACATCTGTCCGATCGTGTCAGCATTAATTGTGAGCAACAGAGTTTCACAACCAATTCTAGCCGAAGCCAATGCAGCCTCAACCCCCGCGTGACCAGCTCCAATTACAATGACGTCGTATCTCTTCGGAAAAACAAACATGCGGCATGCTACGCGAATGTATACGCAGATTCAAACGGTGAATCACCCCGCGATTTCCGAATGCCACGCTCTGTATTGGCGGACAAATGTTCGCAAATCTTAAAGACGGATTCCGTCGAGTCCGGTGAGCCAATTCCGGTAGCAATTTCCCGAAGACTCTTTGATGCGCCCTTATTTTTTTTCAGAAAGGAAATAATCTTTAATTGGAGGTCGATTACTGTGGCGGCAGCTTTCTTGCCGGACTCAACCCCCGGTTGATGATATGCATTGATGCCAACCAGCGACGCGTAGAGCCCAACGGCCCGTTCAAAAAGTGCAATCAAAACGCCAATCGCAAATGGAGAAACCTTTTTGATGGTAAGAGAAATTGACTCGCGATCATTCTCGTAAAGCGCCTGTCGCGTTCCCAAATAAAAGCCCTGTAGATAATCTCCAGACGTCACGTTGGGGTCCACCTGCATCGACCCGCCTTTGCGGTCCTCCAACACTTCGATGAACGTTGCAAAGAAGTTGTTCACGCCATCCCTGAGTTGCTGAATATAGGAATGCTGATCAGTGGATCCTTTGTTCCCATAAACCGCGATTCCCTGATTAACCACCTCTCCTTTTAGGTTCTTTTCCTTCCCAAGAGATTCCATTACCAATTGTTGAAGGTACTTGGAAAACAGCGCCAGACGATCTTTATATGGTAAAATGACCATATCTTTCGATCCTTTACCGTTACCGGCGTGAAACCACATCAATGCTAACTGCGCTGCGGGATTAGCTTTCGCGGCCTTTGTTTTGGTTACTTCATCACAAGCTTTAGCTCCTTTCAACATTTCCAGAATCTCCAATCCTTGCAAAGCGGCCGGGAGCAATCCAACGGCCGACAACTCGCTGGTCCGTCCTCCCACCCAATCCCACATGGCGAACCGCTCGATCCAACCGTCCTTTTGTGCCAGCTTGTCCAAATCGCTGCCGACTCCCGTCACAGCCACAGCGTGCCGCCCGAAATTCAGCCCCTCTTTCTCGAAGGCGACCTTTGCTTCCAGCATTCCGTTTCGCGTCTCTTTGGTCCCTCCAGATTTCGAAATGACAACGCAAAGTGTTTCCGCTAAATTGTTTATGCCGTCCATGACAGCGTCCATTCCATCCGGATCGGTGTTGTCGAAGAAAACAATCTTCATCTTGTCTGCCGCCGCACTCCCGAGCGCGGCCGAAACAAATTGAGGGCCGAGCGCGGAACCGCCTATCCCGATCAGCAAAATATTCTTAAATGCATGCCGTTCCCCCTTGATTGATCCGTTGTGAACCTTTTCCGAAAACGCCTGGATCGTGGCCACCGATTGCTCGATCTCAGCGCGAATTTCCGCTGACGGCGCAAGCGCCGAATTTCTCAACCAATAATGTCCGACCATTCGCTTCTCATCCGGGTTCGCGATGCCTCCCTTCTCCAACTCATCCATCGCCGCAAAAGCTTTTTGAATCCCCGGCTCCATGCGCGCAAAAAAATCATCCGGAAAATTCATTCGCGAAATATCCAGCGCCAGATCGATCGTCGGATATTCAGAATAATGTTTTTGAAACCGTTCCCAGAGTTGTTGTGATGTTCGCTTCATAGTTTTTTTGGTTCAGATTGCCCGCGAGAAAACGTTGCCAAAACATTTCAAAGTTTTACAGTGCGGACATGGGTCCCGCACTTATAATTCTTATCGTTCTCGTCGGATTCGTTCTGCTCGTCGGCCTTTGGTTGATGGGAGCTTACAACACGTTGGTTCGCCTTCGTCAAGCGGTCAAAAATGCCTGGGCGCAAATTGACGTGCAACTCAAGCGCCGCCACGACCTCATTCCGAACCTCGTCAACACGGTCAAAGGCTACGCCACCCACGAGAAAGGAACCCTGGAGGCCGTCATCAACGCCCGCGCCAAAGCCACCAGCGTCACCATCCCGGCCGACAAAATAAAAGCCGAAGGCGAACTGAGCAGCGCCCTCGCGCGATTGATGGCCGTCGCCGAAGCCTATCCCGATCTGAAGGCGAACCAGAGTTTCCTCTCGCTCCAGGGCGAACTCAGCTCCACCGAGGATCGCATCGCGTTTTCGCGCCAGGCTTACAACGATTCTGTCGCGCAACTCAACACAGCCATACAAACCTTTCCCACCGTCCTCGTCGCGGGAATGTTTGGGTTCAAAGAAGAACCGTTTTTCGAAGCGCCCGCCGAGGAAAAAACTGTTCCAAAGGTGGAATTTTAATCCCACATAATTTCTCCATGCTCCGAAACCATGCCCGCCCCACACGACCAGATCGATCCCCTTGACGACTGCGAGTGGATTCCCGCCCGGGTAATATTTCAGCGCCTCGGCTTCGAACCCGTCCCGTCCTCCGAGCTTGATGACTTTCAACTGCGCGGGCGCTTGTGGGAATTCATCTACGCTATGGCCGGCCACCGCTTTTACCTCTGCCACACCGACCATCACGGCGACCGCACACTCTACACCTGGTTGAGCGAGGAATGGCTCGATCAAGATGTCGCCGACATTCCACCCGAAGCGGAAATCAACACTGAAATCGACGCCTCGGATTTCGGCAACGGCCTCGACCCCATCATCTGGCTCCGCTACTTCGCGACCGAGAACGAGCGCCAGGAGTTCGCACGCGAGCATTCGTTGAAATCCATTCCAACGCATGAAAAGCCCAAATGTGATCGCGACCGCTGGCTGCCTGAACCCCCGGGCATTCTACCCGAAATCGGCGACGAAGAAACTTTCCCCTTCGACGACGACCTGGAGGACGACCCGGATCCGCTCGGTCTGGCCGCCATCGACGCCCACATCCGCGGCGAAGAAGATTTCGATGAAAAAACTAGCGAGCAACTCGCCGCCATCACCGGTGGCGAATCCGAAGGCTGGCAACGTCCCATCGACCAGCTCCGGAAAACCGGCTCCTCTCCCATCCCGCCCGACGAACTGACGGACGAAACCTTGACCGCCAAACTCTGGGAGTTGCTGCACAACCTCGCCCAATCCGGTTTCTACGTCCTGCACTCAAACCACCTGAGCGACCGCGAACTTTACTGCGCGCTGTGGCAGCGCGGTCTGCGCGACGAAGCGTGTCTGTCCGGCAAAAACCGCGTCGGCGGCTGGTTTCATGACTTCAGCGGCAGCGGCAGCGACGACGACAATCAACTCTGGCTCCGCTACTACGCCTCCGATGAAGAGCGCGCCGAAGAGTCCCGCGATTGGCCCGAGACCCCAATGCCCCCCAAGGAGAATCCGCCCTTCAACCGCGACTGGCGCTTGCCGAAGGGGCCGTTTTGATGGTAATGGAATGCGCTCGGAGCGGGAGAGATAAAGCCAGCATTCAAACCGCGCCCGACAGACCCGCGTCTTCGGAATCGTCAACGATTCATTGCCGCCTCCATCTGTCCAAAGTGGTTTGAATCTTCTCCCGCACGGCCAATCGCGCGGCGGTGCGATCTCCGTGGCGCATCAATAACTCATCGTAGTTCGTGTGTTCATGACGCACGTGCGCGGTGACCGCCAGAGCGATGGCTTGCGGATCCAATTCTTTCGCCGCCGCGCTGCGCCCAACCCGGCCGGAGTATTTTCGGCAGGCGTGGGTGGCGATACGTGCCGCATCGGCCTTGGCGCAGCCGGGAAAAATCTTCAGAACAGCGTCAGCGAAATCCGTAATGAAATGTTTGTCTTCGGCGTCTCTCCGCTCGGCGGCGCGTTCGCGTTGTCGTGCGCGACGATCTTCGTCGGCCAGACACTCAGATTCGGCTTTCTCGATTGCGTCTGGCGTAACGAGTATGCCCTGGCGTTCGTAGCGCTTTCGGGCGCGCGCCCACCGTACGACCACCGCGCGCAGTGCCGAGTATTTGGTCGCGCGCCGGGTCAGGGCCGTGTTGCCCCTGGGCAGGAATTCGAGATGTCCAAGATCGGCGCAATCCAGGCAGAGCGGGCGGTCCTGGTCCAAACGCAGAAACTCTCCGTCAAGCAACGGCCGGCGGCATTCCCCGCATTCCGTGTTGCGTCGCACAATGAACACAACGATCTCATTGGGTTTTCCTTGGTGGGAAGAGGGCTCCTCGGAATTCATGAGCGTAATTTTGCCGGTGTCGTTCGGCTCTGACAAGGGTCTCCGCCGTTCTCAAAACATTTCCGCGCCCAGCAGTCATCGACTTGCGGAGGGCGAATCGTTCCGTGCCTTCTCGCAACCCTGCGCGTTTCGCAGGCGCGGGTGAAGGATCGCCTCATTCCCGCAACGACAAGTCCAATTCATCGATCATCGCTCCCAACAGGACGGCAAGAATGGGCTGGATTTCCAGTCGCGGTTGAATTTTTCTCGGCATGTCCAGAACGGCGTTCAAGAACTGCCCGACGATAAGCTCGGAGAGCGCGGGTTGACGGGCTGACAAAAACAGGCTGGGAGGCGGCTTGTTGGCGGGTGCCTTTAAAGCTTCCACAAGCTTTCTAATCCCCTGGTCGAAGGAGTCGCACAACCGGTCGAAATTCAATCTGGGCTCCTTAAAACCAACCGGCACCAGTGCAAACCGAATTTCGATCAGGAATGGGACGACCACGTCGAACTCTCGCGATTCAAGCATGTTCGCCACGACGCTCCATGCGTCGTCGATAAACAGGGAACGGCCAGCGTCCAATTCGTCGAGTGCCTCTTGGGCGGTGTCAAATTCAATCATCGCATCCTCCAACCGATCCGCCGCTTCCTTCACGGAGAAAGGTTTGGCAGGCAAGCGGGGCGCTGCGGGCAGGACTACAGCAC
>Ga0163150_10006249_pt1 | contig 14698 bp, 11 predicted proteins | sample OliLakLV19P2IB_FD_148628 | JGI IMG/M metagenome (GOLD analysis project Ga0163150, IMG submission 148628) | Freshwater microbial mat bacterial communities from Lake Vanda, McMurdo Dry Valleys, Antarctica - Oligotrophic Lake LV.19.P2.IB | ecosystem: Environmental > Aquatic > Freshwater > Lake >...
GTGAAAAAATTCAACGGTAGGGACGCGCTGCCGCGCGTCCACAACCGGAAACCCAATCCGGACGCGGGGCACCGCGTCCCTACCGGATCAGGTTCATGCGGCAAACGCAATTTTTCACAGCTTCCCGAGGAGGGGCGCAAAAACGTCCAATTCCCAGTGGCAGAGCCGTCCCGGCTCTGCTTCCCTTCCTGATGCAGCGGCGGGACGCCGCTGCCACTCTCAGTTTCGCCGATGCCGGTGCTGGTCAAGGGGTTGGAGCCAGACGGGAGATCTGAGGGATTCCTTGAGGGTCAGCGGAGTGCTTACTAAACATCGCGAATTATAGTGACAAGTCCCGCGTCCGCTGGGCCGGGATATTCTGCTCGACCCCGAAGTGGTCTTACGCGAATCAGCCGGTCCCGTGCCCCCCGCATTCTCCCGTAAATAGTCGATTCGTCGCTTCGAACGACGCCATGTGCCAATCCGCAACCTGGTTGGCCTGTCAAGCTAAGGCAGGGGCTTGGCGACGATTCGAAAGCCCAGGTAAGGGGCACTGACTTCCGGTTGAAAAGTTTCGCGGTAGGGGAGATACAGGATGGCAATGCTGGCACTGTACCAGGAACCACCGCGCACGACGCGCCTCCCGGGTGCATCCTCGCGGTTGCGGTCATCGTCGTCGCTGTAGGCAAAGTCTCGATTGAATGGCCGGTCCAAAGTGGCAGTCCACTCGGCCACGTTCCCCGACATGTGATAAAGCCCGTAGCGATTTGGAGAGAAACGCAAGCGTGTTTCCTCAGGGCCAATCACCGTGACCTCCGCCGACGGATTCTTTTTCCAGTTGTATAGTTTGACCTCCGCGTCGCTCACCGTGGTGCCCAGCCCGTAGTCAAAGCTGTCGGGGCCACGCGCTGCTTTCTCCCACTCGGCTTCGGTAGGCAACGAAAAAAGCCAATGTGCTCCTCCCAGCGTTCGCGTCAGCCAGCGGCTGTAGGCATTTGCCTCAAACCAGTTGACGCCAGTGACCGGCTGATCGTCTTGCCCAAAACGGTGGTACTCGGCGACACCCGGCTTCAACAGCGCCGCAGCCTGAGAGGCCTTCGACACCCTCCATCGTCTTCCCGCATCTGTCCAGTTGGCATCGTTGGCGTAGCCGTTCGGGTCGTGCAGGAATGCCCGGTACGCGGCGTTGCTCACTTCAAACCGGCTCATGAAGAAAGCTTGGAGCCAAGCATGATGCGGTTGGCGAGGGTTCCGGCGGTCGCCAATGAGAAATGAACCACTGGGAATGAATACGAAATCGAAAGCCTGAAAGGAAACGGGTGGTGATTCAGGGGCCTTAGGTCGAATGGTGAGGGTAAGCTCGCCATCCGAATCTGGCCCGCTCCGGTACCCGAGCACCGTGGCCGGATAGAAGAGCTTCTCGCCGCGTTCCTGGGTCTCGACAAAATAGTCGCCGGGTGGGAGCCAGATCTGTTTCCCATCGAAGCGTGAGATCGGCTCCTCTTTGCCGACCGATTTCCCGGCCTTGAACAATCGCAGAGGTGCCTGAGCCAGGTTGGACACGACCAGCAAAGTTTCCTGGCGCTCGTAATGCACTCGCTCCAGACGCTCGCGCTCCGTGAACCGGTAAGCGAACACGCCGCCGGCAACTACCAACGTGACGGCGGCAACCAGAGCCAAGGCGAGCCACTTTCTCATGTGCGGTACCCGGCATGGATAGGATTATCCAGTGCTGCCAATCAGCAATTCAGATGTCCTGCCGTTTCAGCAAGTGACAGGAGGTCAGAAACGGCAGGACAATCCAGAGCAGCAAGCCGCTCAGCAGCAACAGCAGGCTGGCAGCGTCCCCTCCAAGAAACCGCACCAGAGCCCCGCCGGCGGCGCCAAAGATTTCCTTCCCGTCCAGAACGATGAGGCTGGCCACACGAACCATGTCCACGGGATTGCCGAAGAGAGAGGCAAAGATGAGAGTATTCGCCGTCCGTTCCTTGAACAGCAAGCTGCCCCCAATCACCAGCAGGTCATAGAACACGACGAAAAAGAACCAGAGGATTAAAGTGACTCCAAAAGCGCGCGCTTTACGCTGAAAGAGAAAGGCTACCAGAGCGGACAGACTAAGGAACACCAGGGCCAGCAGAAGCGACAACCCCACAAATGCCGGATAGCGTCCCGCGCCTTCACTGCCTGCCCTGGCGGCAATCACCAGGCCTCCGGCTCCAAAGCCGATCAGCGTCGACGTGACCATCGAAGCAAACAAGCCCGCCAGTTTACCGAGCAGGATCTCGGTCCGGGTGACAGGCTGAGCGAACAACAGCTCGCTGACGCTTCGTTCGCTTGTGAAACTGAGTGTGCCCATCGTTAGAGCAATCAATGGAACGACGTAAAGCACCAGGCTGAGCAGACTGGCCGAAGTGCGGGTGAAGCCCTGAAAGCCCACCGTTCCTGCCGTAACGAGCCCAAAATAGGAAATCGCCAGAACTAAGACAGCGAAAGCAACCGCAAAAGTAAGAATCCACTTGTTGCGGATGTTGACCACCAATTCCTGGCGGGCGATGGTGACAATGGCGCGAAAGTCCATGAGAGCTCCGTTGGAAATGGGCTTGGAGTTCAGGCTTTAGCCTGCTCTCCGAAGCGGAACGTAGGAGCCGTTGTCCTCAGCGGCGACTTCTGAGGCTCCCATCCTCAATCGCCGCTCGGGTGTCAGCGGACACACGAGCGGCTCCCACATTTTCATCGGTCGTGGCACCGCGCCCTACTGGAAGAGCGCCTCCTGCCTTAGCTGAACTCCCTGGTAGCGAGCAGAGGCGGCTGCGGCGCTGGCTTCAGCTCTGAACGCAACCAGGTTCCCATCCATGGGCGTCTTGAATTGCTTCGACTTCACAAAATAGGCCTCTTCGGACCTAAGCCACTCGTGGGTTTCAAAGTCGACCACAAAAAAAGTGGCTGCCAACCATTCAGGATGGCTTCCCTCCTTTCTGAAACGGATCAGGCAGCCGATGTCGTCAAACTTGAGCGCCTCGCCGTCCTGCGTGATCAACTCGGAAGCAAAGCGCTTTTCGGAAATAGCCATTTTGCAGAAAGCGCACAGATCGTCGGGCAGCAACTCAACAGGGTGGAGTTCAGCACTTCCACAGCCGATGAGGAGCAAGACACAAACCACGAGCAGGACACGAGCGAGGGGCTTTTCATACGGCACTTTGGTGAAGACTCGACAAGTCTTCACTCTCCAAGCCCGAAGGGAGAAACCCAGATTGTCCGTTCCAGCAGCCATGGTCCTATCGTTGTGATCAATGCACATCGCTCGTTCTTTGCCTGCTGATGTAGCGCAGATAGACGTCCTCCAGCGACGGTTCCTGACTGGAGAAACGCACTACCTTGCCACCTGCCGTCTCGACACCACGAAGAATCTCCAACCGGTCCTCAGGCAGTGAGGTAATGAAGAGGGCGTTCCCCTCACATTCAACTTTTCGGGCGCCTGCCCGGCGCGCGGCCTCGGCGTATCGCGGTTCTGACGAGTCCAGGTCGAGCCGCATTCGGCTTCCCTGCATCAGTCCTTCACGCAAGGCTGACACCGACTCTAACGCCACTAACCGGCCGCCCACCATGATGCCGACGCGGTCTGCCAGTTGCTCTACGTCGGCCAGCACATGCGAGGAGAACAGCAGGGTCTTGCCCGCGCGTTTCAGGCTGGCGAGGAACTCACGGAAGAGGAGGGCGCCTTCCGGATCGAGGCTGACTGTCGGTTCGTCCAGAATCAGAACCGGCGCATCGGGCAAGCACGCCACGGCCAGACCCAGGCGCTGCACCATGCCGCCCGAGTACTGGTTCACGGGCTTGTTGGAGAAGCCGTTGAAGTGGAATTGCGGTGTGGCCAGCAGTTCTTCCACTCGGCCCGACTCGACTCGCCGCAGCCGCGAGTAAAACGACAGGACCTCACGCGCCGTGAGGTTTTCTGGAAAGGCTACGCGCTGTGGCAGGTAGCTGACCGCCTGGCGGGCTTCGCGGCCAGCCTTCCGGATGTTGAACTGGTTGACGCAGATCTCACCCTGCGTCGGCGCCACCAGCCCCACCAGACACTTCAACAGGGTTGTTTTGCCGCTGCCATTGGGGCCCAGCAAGGCGAAGGTTTCGCCTGCATTCACCGTGAACGACACATCGTTCACGGCCACATGGTCCCCATACTGTTTGGTCAAATTGCGCACTTCAATCATGTTTACCCCAAATGTCTTACAGCCGACGCCACGCAACGGAGCCTCTTCTGCCCTGACCACAGCATCAGAGTGCCCGCAGCCAGCATCACCAACGATGCCAGCGCCAGTCCCGCATGTGACGAGGGTTTTGGCGCAAGAGGGGCCACGCCTGCCGGTACAGCGCCTGCTCTCATCACCGGCCGGGGATCGGCCTCAGAGGAGGGCTGCATGATGGGAAAGGCCCTCTCGGCCGCTGCCAGAGCCTGGGCCGCCGGACTGCTCAGGTATATCCGCAGCCGCGGGTAATTGCCCTCGAGATACTCAAATACGTTCTGGATGCGGTGCGGCAGATCTCCCACGTTGTCGCCGTCGAGGTCGTAGCCGTCGTAGTCACTCCAGAAATTTCCCAGGCCGTTGATCTCCCAGCGGGCGTTGCTCCGTTTGCCAATCACCTGCAGCGGGCTAAGGTTCTCGATAAAGCGGTTGCCCGAAAAACTGAGGTTGCTGGAGCTGCCGTAGATCTGCAGGGCAACGTCGTTTTCGGCGATCACGTTGTTGCGAAACACACTGTTCCGCAACGCCTCGGCGAATAGTCCGGTCGCATTGTCGGCCACCAGGTTGTCTTCCGACAGGCATTGGTCGCAGTCTTGAAAGAGGATGCCAAAAGAGCTAAAGCCCCGGTTGTGGACAAAAGCGTTGCGACGGAACTGAATGCCTTTCGAGTACATGATGGCTGCGCCGGCCACATTGTGAGAGAAGAGGTTCTCCTCGAAGTGGTTGTCATCGGATGACATGAAGTGCAAGCCATAACGCAAATGGGAAACCCGATTGCGGCGAATGGTGTTGCGCGGGCTGCTTTGGATGTACATGCCGTCCCGCGCCTGCTCGATAACGTTGTCTTCGATAAGGTTGTCGGCGGAGTTCCATAGGTGCAAGCCAGCGCCGCGTTCGCCCGCTTGCAACTCCTTGCGCCCGTGAATGACATTGCCACTCAAGGTGTTTCCGGCCGATTGGTAAAGGTAAATTCCGTAGAGGACATCGCGGAGCTGGTTGTTCGCAACGACATTTCCATTCGACTTGAGCAGGATGCCGGAATCCTCAGCTTGCAGATCTTTGCCACTGTGCTCGACAACAAACCCGCGAATCGTGCATTTGTCGGCCAGTACCGTCAGTACGCTGCCTCGGCCCGGTCCGCGCAACACGGGATTGCCAAACCCCTCAAGATGGATAGGCCGGTCGAGAATGATGGGGCCTTCGTAGGTTCCAGCGGAAACGCGAATGGTATCCCCTGGCAGCGCAGCAGCGACGGCAGACTGGAGCGTGAGGTGATGCGCACCTGGACCTACCGCCAACACTTTCGCGTTAAGGGCGGCAGCACCTGACATCCCTCCCCAAAGAGCCAGTAGTATCGCCAAAGAAAGGTTGCGAAGTCCGAGCCTGGTTTCCGGTGCAAAATGTCGAATTCCCGCCGGTAGGGACGCGCTGCGGCGCGTCCGTGCTGGGGCGGAGGACGCGGAGCACCGCGTCCCTACCATTGTTGCACCGAGAATTAGACTCGGTGGCTTGCGCGACTTGAATGTTGCGAGTGTTTCCATATGAGCGTTGTAGGGTGCGTTCCGCCTTTTGGAACGCACCCTCGATCCTTACCTTGCTGATGCGTCGAAAAGCACGACGCATCCTACTTACTTTGACTACGCATTTGCAGTTCGCCTCACCGACAGCAGGATGGCTGCGGCCAACAGCAGGGCAAAGGCGAACAGCGAAAACGAGGCGATGTCGGGATAGCTGGTCACGGAGAAGTTGGCAATCTGCTTGGCGCCAAAGAGCGGCGGCGTAAACGGTGGCACCTTGATAGCTGCTGTGGGGTCGAGGTTGTGCCCGTAGGTATAAAGCCGGTGATAGAAACTCCACAGCGAGAACAATCCGAAGTAGGAAAAGAGCACAAAGACATCGATCACATTCGCCATCTTGCCAATGACCAGGGCCCTCAGAGACAGCAACATCAGAGCGCCAATGACAAATGGCAGCCAGACAAACTCACTGAAATCGCTCTCCAGCAGCGGACGCATGCCGATGTAGTGGTTGAGTGAATTGATCTCCCGCAGATCGTCGCGGTTGGGCGTTTTGCCACCCTGCAATTCGAAGGCATAGATGTGGAGCACCAGACCGTCGGTGTACTGGTTGGAGCGAAACGTCATGTTCCACAGTGGAAAGAAGTAGACGGGCAGAAGGATCACCGCCGCCAAAAGCAGCGCCAGCCGGCTCTTCAGGGTCAGCGTCCGATCAAAAAAGGATTCAGTGTCTGGCATAACAGCCTCCTGAGGGCGGCAAGGTGCCGTGGCCACAACGAGGGGCAGGAGAACGAGTCTGCCCCTCGTTGTGGTGTCGGTAGAAGAACTCTACTACTTGGGTTTCACCAGCAAATAACCCTGCATCTCTTGGTGCAAAGCTGAGCAGAAGTTCGTGCAGTAGAACGCGAAGACGCCGGGCTTGCTGGCCACAAACTCGATGGTTTTGGTTTCACCCGGATCGATCACCACATTGATGTTGTACTCGTTGATACCAACGCCATGCAGTTCGTCGGTGGTCTGCTCGATGTTGGTCACGTGGATGGTGACCTTGTCCCCCTGGTTAACCTCGAGCTTGTTTGGTTCAAAGCTGCTGCGTACGGCCACCATCTTGACAGTGACGTTGCTGGCATTTCGCTCGACCTTGGAGTCTTTGACATCCCAAATAGCGTTAGGATTCTTGTTCTCTTCCTTGGGATAAACCTCGATGGGCTTGAGCTTGTCGGCTTTGATAATCTGCGAGTAGTGGGGCTCGGGTTCAGTGAAGGCATCGTAGAGCAACTTCATTTTGTCACCGGCAATGTTGATCAACTGCGTCGACTCCGGCTGCGATGGCCCGACACTCAGGTGACGTCCGTGAGACAGCTTGTTGAGGGCTACCAGATACTTCCCAGTGGGATGGGCCGTGTCGCCCTCGGCGGCGGCCAGGTGGCCGATGTTGTAAGTGATCGGGATCTTGTCTACGACTTCCCAACTGCCCAGCTTCCACTTGGCCACAGCGCTTTCCACAAACAAGCTGGTGTAGGCAAAGCCCTGGTCATCAAACTGGGTGTGCAGCGGGCCCAGGCCTACGTTGACTTCGGCGTCCTTGATGTTGTCGTAGTTCAGCACTGGAATGCCATCCTCGTCACCCGTGAAGTCCTTGTTCTGGATGGCGGTTTGAATCTTCTCCATGTTAAAGGCGGTGGTGACGGATTGGAGTTTGCCACTGCCGATGATGTACTTGCCGTCGGGACTGACATCCACGCCGTGCGGGCTCTTGCTGCAGGGCAGCAAGTAGACCACTCCCGGCCTATCCTTGGGATCAATCACTTTGACCCCGCCAATCATCTTGAACTTGCCTTCCTTGATGGCTTTCTCAGCTTCGCGCCAGTTGACGGCAGCGATGTAATCGCGGTCCTTCTGGGTCGAGGTGACCTCCAGCTTGCCAGTGGCGCGCTCGGAGTTGTAACAAGTCCAGAAGGCCCAGCCCTCACTGGCGCCCTTGCCCGCATCGCCCAGGTCGTAGTTGAAGGGCGGCATCAGGATTTCCCAGCCCAGGCTCATTTCGCCGCTCTTCTGATCAATGGCAATGCCGGCCACGACGCCCTTGTAGGTTGTCGCATACTGTTCCAGAGGCGCGTAAGTGCCACGGGGCAGCGGGATTGAGAAGCGCGATCCGGCGAGAACATACTCGGTGTTGGGCGTAACGAAGGACGAGCAGTGATTGCCGGAAACATTCGGAATAGGACCGAAGATCTGCTTGGTCTTAAAGTCTCGCAGATCGATCCGAGCCATGCGGTTGTTAGCGTTATCGCTGATAAAAAGCCAGCGGCCGTCGTAATCCCCCTTGGTTTCGCTGATGGAGGGATGATGAGCATCTCCCCAGGTGAATTCCCCCAGCATTTGCTTGCTCTCTTTGTCGAAGCCGTAGCCGGTGGCTGGATAGGGAGTGAACACCGGGATCGTTGAAATATGGCGCATCGAGGGAATGCCGCCCACATAGACGTTGCCGGAATGCCCGCCCGAGTAAAAGAGGTAGTACTCGTCCAGGTCGCCCGGCGCCACGTAGGTGGCGATAGCAGCTTCTGCCACGCCTCCGCGCTGAACTTGCGGTTTCTTTCCGCAGCTGACCACCAACGACAAGATCAGCAGGCTGAATATGCCCATGCCGATCCAGGCCCGTTTCCCTTTATTAATGCTCATATGATCCTCCTCTGGGTTTAGAGTTCAGCCTTCAGGCTGCCTGCAGAGAGCAGCCTGAAGGCTGGACTCTGAACTTGTTTGGTTCTGCTATGGTGTGGATCCTCGCGTTTTCCGTCCTTACTTCCCCTTGCTTTCCTGCTTCTTCTGATAGGCAATCTTCAGCTTCTCAACAGCCTCTTTCTTTTCTGCGTCCGTCAGGTGAATCTGTGTCGACAAAACCACGCTCATCGTGCCGGTGGGGTTCGCCAGGAAGTCCTCCAGCGTTTTCCCGAACCGGCTCTGCACGTCGATAACCGCATCGGACAGGTCCGGCCCGATCTTGGCGGGCGACTCGATGCCGAGGGTGCTCACCGAATGGCAGACAAAGCAGCGATGGTTCACGAAGAATGCGCCTTCGCCTTCCAGCATTTGCTTCTCCTTTGCGACTTCTTCGGGTGTCGGCTTGTCTTCCGGCTTGGCGCCCGGAATGTAGGAGACCGGCATCTCTTCCTGCTTCCAGCTCAAGACCAGCAGTGAGAGCGCTTGAGCTTCTGAGCTGGAGAAGCCAAAGTTTGGCATGATGGTTTCTGGCGCCAGCGCTTTGGGGTTCTGGAAGTGGGCCGCGTGCCAGGCAAAAGCCGACTTGACGCCCGATATGCGCGTATAGTCATACTGCTCGGGCGACTTGCTGCCGACGTAGGTGAGATCCGGGCCAATGACGCCACCGCGACCGTTGATGGCGTGGCAGGCGCGGCAGTTCTTTTCCTGTACCAGTTGCTTGGCCCGGTTGATTGCCTCAGCGCCCTTGGTCTCACGCTCATATCGATGGCACTGGTTGCAGTTCATCTGCATCAACGCCTTCTTGTCCCGCACGGTGTAGACCTCACTGAGTTCCTGGCCTAGCACGGGCTCTCCCCAATGCTCCACCATCCCGTGGGCTGACCGCTGGTCGGTGGCATAGCCTTGCCCACCGTGACAGGGTGTGCAGCCGAACTTCTCAACGGGATGCTTCTGGAGAATTTCTTTGGGGTGGGACTTGAAAGGATGGGCTGCCGATTCCAATCCCTTCCACTCGATGCCTTGGTGGCAGGTCGTGCAGCGGTCCACGCGGTCCAGGTTCTTCAGCCACACCTGCTGCAGCCCGCGGGGCGCTTGTGTGGCTTTCTGTTGACCAAACTTCTCCGCAACCAGGTCGCGGAACTCCTCCTGGTAATCGCTCCACTCCGGCCGCACGTAGTCCCAGGCCAGATAACCCGTTAACAGGAGCATTAGCACGCCAAACGAATAAAGCCAGATGAGGTCTTTGCGGTACACAGTCCGTCTCCTCAGTAAGAATGAGGGACAAGGGTCAAGGCGAAAGGGTCAAGAGACCCTTGGCACTGGATCTTTCCTCATCGCGTATGACCTTGCTCCTTGACCCTCTCGTTCCCCATTGCCCTCTCGTTCCCCTTTGCCCTTTCACCTTTCACCCTTCGTCTAGAACTTTCGTGGCGTCTCCGGCCAGCTCTGCCACGGCCAGAAGAAATCCCAGTACGGGCCTCGCAGGAAGGTTCCAACCACGGTTAAAGCCAGAATGGCCAGCACAATCAGCAGAAACACCAGGTTCTGTTTCCTCCGCTCGGCTGCAAACCACACGCCTGTCGCATGAATCGAAGAGCGATCCAGGTAAGGCCAGGCCAGTAGCGCGCCCACAAGCAGTCCCGGCAGCAATATGCCGCCAATCAGCGCACCGTTCACCGTGAAGCTGCCAACCCTGAAAGTTGTGTCAGTCACCAGTTCCTGCAGCCAAAGGAAATACCAGGGCGCCTTGGCCGGGTTGGGTGTTACGTTTGGGTTGGCAGGCTCCTCCAGCGGCGCACGGAAGACCACCGTCAAAACTGACGCCAGCGCGAGCGTGGCCAGGGTGACGGTCGTTAGACGCCTCGTAAGATTAGGCGAGGCGTTCACCGTGTGCTGGTCGTCGTCAATCAGCGTGGTTTCCACATGCACCGAGGTGCCACTGGTGATTCCCAGCAACGAGTAGGTTTTGCTTTTGCTGGGCGCCACCTTGGCTTTTTTCTGCTCGAGCGAGAGGCGATCCACGCAGGCCAACCCTCCGTCCTTGCGCACGCGCCACATGTGATAAGAGAACAGCAGCAGAACCCCCAGCGGAAGGAAGAAGCAGTGCAGCACGTAGAACCGCAGCAGGGCATTTTGATCAATGGTCGAACCGCCCAGCAGCAGAAAGCGAATGGGTTCGCCAACGACCGGAGCGGCACTGGCAATGTTGGTGCCCACGGTAATGGCCCAATAGGCCAACTGATCCCAAGGCAACAGGTAACCGGTGAAAGACAGAAACAGCGTCACTAGCAAGAGCACCACACCAACCACCCAGTTGAGCGGCCGGTTCTGTTGCACGGCAGTGCCGTTCTTGTAAGCGCCTGTCAGGAAGACGCGTACAAGGTGAAGGAAAACCACAGCCACCATCAGGTGAGCCGAGACGCGGTGCAGCCCGCGCAGAAACCAACCGAATGACACCACAAACTCAATGTCCTTCACCGAAAGATAGGCGCGCTCCACCGAAGGGACATAGAGGAACATGAGCGGGATCCCAGTAAGCACCAGGATCAGAAAGAGCACCGCAGAGATCGTTCCCAGCCAGAACGAATATCCCCAGGAGAGGCTCTCTTTGGCGACCTTGGCCGGAAACCAATGCAGGAGAAAGTTACGGACAACGGAGTCGCCAGCTTCGCGATCGCTCTCGGGTTGCCAGGTCCATCTGATTTTCTGCCAGGTCGTTTGCTTGCTCGGCATGTGTCATTCCTCAATAAGTTCCCCTGAAGCTGTGAAAAAAATCAACGGTAGGGACGCGCTGCCGCGCGTCCGCAACCGGAAACCCAATCCGGACGCGGTGCACCGCGTCCCTACCGGATCAGGTTCATGCGGCAAATGGAGTTTTTTCACAGCGCTCCTCCCAGGATGGCATTAGACCGTGAGTCGAAACTCCTGTTCCACGGGTGTTGTCGCATCCACAATCAGCTGTCCATCCTCTGGCGCAAGCTCCAGCTTCAAGTAGGCCAGCGGCTTCGGTGCCGGCCCGGAATAGTTCGTGCCATCCCCGTAGTACTTCGACCCGTGGCAGGGGCATTGAAACTCATGGTGTTCTTCGAACTCGCGTGTTCCGACTTTCACCTTCCTGGGTTGATTCAGCCGTTGCATCTTCACCGTGCAGCCCAGGTGGGTGCAGGAAGCAGAAATGGCGTAGAAGGTATTGCGCTCGCGGAAGATGAACACCCGCTTGTCGTCCAGGTATTTCGAGCCTTCGCCAAACTGGCTCGGCAGGCCGACCTTGTAGCGCTGAGCCGCCTCGTAGCGCACGTTGGGAATCAACGAGCGCACAAAGGCAAAAGCCTGGCCCGCCAACGCAGCCAGCGTCGCACCAAGTCCCAGTCTCCCCAGAAACGAGCGGCGCGCTTGAGCCGCCTCGGCGTTTTGCAAACGGCTCGCCTCCGTCTTCATCTCTGGGTTCTCAGGCGACATCTTCTCTTTCCTCATAGTGAAACACCTCCATCGTCATGGCTTCAGTCGGACAACGGATGGCACACAGGCCACAGCGGATGCACTTTTCTTCGTCCTTGATCATGGCGGAAAACATCTGGCCGGGAGAGGCCGCCTCCAGCAGCTTCGCTTTGTGGGCCGGGTCGAGATCAAGCTGGTCGAGCGGCACCAGCTTCAGGCAATACTCCGGACACACGTCCACGCAGCGGTTGCACAGCACGCACTGGTCCGGATCGTAGATCGTCTGAATGTGACAGTAGAGACAACGCTCGGCTTGCCTTCGCGCTTCTTCCTCGCTGTACCCGGTTTCAACTTCTGAAATGCCGGTGCGCCGGTTTAGTTCGACCGTGGGTGGCGACTGGCGCCCGCACTTCTCGTAACCCTCGAACCGCTGATAGCTGCGCGCCGGGATCTTGTCGATCCAAAGATGAAAGATCAGCTGGCCGGAAAGACGGCGGAGGTAATCGTCGATCGAAAGTGCGGCGCGTTTGCCGTTGGCGACTGCCTCGATCAGGTTCCGCGGCCCAAAAGCCACGTCGCCTCCGGCGTAGATTCCGGCAGCGCTGGTACTGAGAGTCTTTGGATCAACCTTGATGGTGCCGGCCGGTGTCAGTTCCACACCGTCTTCCGGATTCAAGAACGACAAGTCCGCGCGTTGCCCGATCGCCAGAATGACGGTGTCCGCGTCCATCGTCTCGGTGACACTCGCGTCGTACTCGGGATTGAACCGGCCATTTTCATCGTAAGTCCGCTTGACGGCGATGAACTCGACCGCTTTCACTTTGCCGTTCTCACCCACGATGCGCCGGGGGCCTCGCTGGGGATGGAACTGGACTCCCTCTCTGCGAGTCTCTTCATACTCCTCGAAGCCCTGGGCAGACTTCATGACGGGCATCTCGGCAAACGACTCCAGACTCACCATGCGGACTTCAGAGGCGCCGCCCCGGACCGCTTGGCGTGCCGCGTCCAGAGCTGCTTTCATGGCGCCGGTCTCCAGCGACTCTTCCGGCGCTTCCAGTCCCGCGCGCAGAGCCATCCTTGCCGCGTCGAAAGCCACTAACCCGCCGCCCACCACAAGCACCTTGCGGCCCAGCTGCACTCGGTAGCCGTTGTTGATGTTGAGCAGGTAATCGATGGCGTTGATGACCCCATCGAACTGTGAACCTTCAATGTTCAGCTCGCGGCCTTTCTGCGTGCCCAGCGCGATGAAGACCGCTTCGAAGCCCTGCTCTTTCAGGTCTCGGAGTCCAAAATCTGGAGTCAGCGGGGCGTGGGCCTTGATCTCCACGCCCCGCTGCCTGATCTTGTCGATCTCTTTCTCAATGATGGCGCGCGACAGTCGAAACTCCGGGATGCCGTGAAACATCATGCCGCCCAGCCGCTCGGTGGCTTCAAGGAGTGTGACGCGATGGCCCATCACGGCCAGGTCGTGTGCACAGGCGAGACCTGCCGGACCGGCCCCAATGACCGCAACTTTGGCGAGGACCGCTTCGCTCTTGCGAGTAGCCTGCAACATCGGGAGGTGGCCACGCTGCTGGTTGCCGAGGTCCACAGGTCGGATCTCTGCGATCAGGGCGCTTGGCAAACGAAGGGAGGTCGGAGAGATCTGCACCAGCTGGTCTTGTGTGCCTGGCTGCATCGACTCCGGACCGAAGCGTTCGCAGACAAAGCGTTTCAGCGCCCGGATGCTGATGGGAGCGTCAATCTTGCCGCGCCGGCATGCGTCTTCGCAGGGTGCCGCGCAGACACGACCGCAGATCGATGCCAGCGGATTCGGCGAGCGTGCCACCAGGTAAGCCTCTTCGTATTGGCCTTCCGCGATGAGTTGCACATATCGGCCCGCGTCTGTCCGGACCGGACAGGCCGTCTGGCATGGAACCATTGATTTCCAGAAATCAACGTCTGGGAGGATCGCTTTCAATCTCGATTCACTCATTCCATTCCCCAGTGGATTTGCCTGGCCCAGTGCACAAGTGTTGAAAAACACAACACGCTTTTGCACGGAACACGCCAAAGCACGTCAAGCTGGCCAGGAATTGGCGAATCGCAAGCTGGGCTTGGGTTTGAATCCCGTTATGGGCCGACTCCGGGCATTCGGGAAAGCAACAGATTCGGGTGAGTTCACCCGCAAAATCTATGCGAAAACACCCAATCGGTGGGATGAAGCAAAGCTCGCACGCAGTTGAGGCAGTGTCCGCTACTCGCTGCCAGTGGAGACCGTCCGCACATTTGCGGCAGGCAGATTTGCGTGTTGAGTTGGCCGAATCCAGTGTGCGGCTGCAGCGAGCAAGCACGCGCGGGACTTGTCGCTGTAATTTGCGATGTTCAGTAGATCTCGGGTAGGGTGCGTTCGCTTCCTGAACGCACCGTAATTAATGTGGGGGTACGCGAAGATGGCCTCTTCGCTGCATTAATGCCGATCGAAGTTCCGGCCACGGATCCCATGCATCACAGCGACACGAGACCAAGGGAATCATCGACTTTGTGGTGCAGGCTTCCAGCCTGCAGCCGGGAATTGGACATTTTTTAGAAGTGCAGCGGCATGAATGCCGCTGCTTCATCTTGAAAGCCCTGTAGATTAGGCAATATTGCGTGTCAAGATTTTTTTTAGAGATTAGGTAATGCGTTAGTTACGGGGGGTGAAGGCTGGGCGCACGAGTGGCTTGACCGGGAGTGCGAGGCGAGAATGGCGGCGTGGAGGCGGAGAGTTAACTGGTGTCAGGAGGAAACAGTAAGCTGAGCGGGTCGAGCGTGGGATGG
>Ga0163150_10006250_pt1 | contig 14698 bp, 14 predicted proteins | sample OliLakLV19P2IB_FD_148628 | JGI IMG/M metagenome (GOLD analysis project Ga0163150, IMG submission 148628) | Freshwater microbial mat bacterial communities from Lake Vanda, McMurdo Dry Valleys, Antarctica - Oligotrophic Lake LV.19.P2.IB | ecosystem: Environmental > Aquatic > Freshwater > Lake >...
ACCTAGCCCGACGGCAAGACCTCGATGACCTGCGCGAGGAATTTGAGGGGCACAACCACGACGAGAGATATGCCGCTGGGCATGCAGTGAAGGTTTACAGAACCTACGCCGCAGCCCTCACCTCTGCGAGCTTGGTCAGCTTCGATGGATTCCTATTCGGCGCAAATCAGTCAATGTGGAGTTTGTCAGACCCCACCAAGATCATTGTTCGCTCCGGTGGAATCTTTCAGGTCAGCGGCATGTTCCAGTCAAGCCCAGTTGCTGGAACATATCGTTACCTCGCTGCTAATCACAACGGCGCTCTGATTCCTGGATGCACGGCTATCGTTACGAGTGCAAGCAACTCGGTGGATGAGCGCCACAACTTCTCTATGCCCGTGCTTTGTGTTGCCGGAGATGAGATCACCATCTACTACGAATACAGCCCAGGTGGCCACAGCATGCAATGCATCACATCCGTTGTTCGAGTATCACCACAAACGAGCTGACCAACATGGCTATCGCAAAAACATGGGACGCAGCTACAGCCTCTTGGGTGCCGGTCACGGTCGGTGGCGACTTGTCAACGTACAAGCTCAAAGATGTTCAGCTTGAGCAGTCCATCGATGACTTGCGCGATGAGTTTGATGGGCACACACATGGCCCCATCCAGTCAGAAATAGTCAATACGCTTCCCATCAGCCCCATAAACGGTCAAGAGTGTTTTTATCAAACAGCCGCGCGCGATTGAGTGGTCAGACCTAATCGACACCGAGCAAGCAAGAACGTCTGCGACATACGGTGATATGGCAACAGTAGGACCAACAGTGACAACGCCACTAGCGGGCGACTACTATATAGAACACGGTTGCTACGCATACGCCGTAGACTATGCTGCGGAAGCGTTCATGAGCTACGCTGTGGGCGCAACAGCCGCCGCCGCCCAGGACGCGGTGCTTGTGATCGAACCGAACGCAGCGCGGACTGGGTACGCGAGCATATCGCGTAAGAAGCGTAAGAACGCAATTCCTTCAGCAGCGGAGATAACTGCCAAATACCGAGGTGACGGCGTCACGGGTGCTGGCTTCGGCTATCGCTGGCTGTCAATCAAACCAATTCGACTAGGATAGTAAGAAGGATCACAATGCCATTTATGCCAACAACTACATCAGACTTCGTATCCAACGCAACGACCGCGTCGAAGGAAAATGTCCCAGGTCTGGCGTTTCCAGTAGCGGCCAACAGAATCTATTGGTTCCGCGCTCAGATGCGCGCCGACGTAGCCGCGACAACAACTGGTCTCGGTCTCGGCGTTGACTTTCCTGCGGGCACTGGTCACTACACCGCAACTATCCCAAGCGTGGCGGCCGTAGGTACAGATTCTGTTTCTGAAGGCACGACGGCGACAGACGACACAACTATCCAGGCGGCAGACACCGCAGTCGCAGCAGGAACGCCGTGCTGGGTCGAAGGGTTCGTATACCCAACCGCAGCCGGTGAAGTCCAGATCCGCGTTGATACTGACGCTGCCGCTGCTGCCACAATCAAGAAGGGCGCGTTCATTCAGTACCGAGATTGCGGCGCTGCGTAACGTCATAGATCTTAGACGTACATTATTCACAATGAAGACGCTTGTCTCAATCCGCAACGACCGCATGTACCTCACTGGTCATGTCAAAGTCGTCAAGCCCACATCCGACGAAGTATCCTCATTCAATGGGGTTGATCTCGTCAAGGCGATGGCGCCCAACGAGAACATTCTTTGGTTGAGCGGCGAGTATGTCGCGGGCGGAACTCCCAATCGCAACGGGCAGCAGTGGGATAGCGAAGAGATCTCGATCAAGAGTCTCCAGCCCGTCTTGATGCCAGTCACGATCATGCACGACTTTGGAACTGCTGTTGGTGTCATCGCAGATACCAGGCTTTGCCAGGCAGAGATCAGCGCTGGCGTCGAAGTCCAACCGGCAAAACTTCACACCGTTCTTGCCATCTGGGCACATAGGTTCCCCGAGATTGCCAGGGAGATCCTAATCAACAATGAGCAGGGATCGCTCATGCAGTCACAAGAATGTGACGCTCCCGCATACGAATGTTCAGAGTGCGGTTTGTTCTTCATCAAGCCCGTTGACGAGACGTCACATTGTGATCATCTCAAAAATGGATCAGGATCACGTACATTACACGACGTTACCTTCACCGGAACGGGTCTGATCTTCGGAACCCGAGGCGCAAAGGGCGCAAACCCCAATGCCAACCTCGACATTCTTGCCGAAGTAGCCCAATGGTCGGATCGAAGGATTCGCCCAGAAACATCTCAGAGGTCAAAAGTGGACGAGATCACGATCAAGCGCAGCGAGTACGACGAGCTGAAGGCTCGCCCCAGCGCTGACGACCTGGCAAAGGCACAGTCTGACACTCAGGCCGCTAAGGACGCTACCGCTGAAGCTGAGAAGCAGGCAGAGCAGTCGGCCATTGAGGCAAAGGGCGCGGAGGAGAAGTTGACCGCCACTCAGACCGAGCTGGACGAGATGAAGGAAACTTCACGCAAGGCTGAGCTGGCATCGGAGCGCCTGGAAAAGGTTCCCGCAGAGCTGAGCAAGAAGCTGCCAGAGAGCGTCAACAAGCGTCTCGCCGAGCAGGCCAAGTCGCTCAGTGATGATGACTGGAACGAGCGTCTGACCGAGCTGTCGGAGATGGCAAAGGTCACTCTCGATGACAACCAGTCGCCAGAGTTCAGCAACGAAGAGCTTTCTAGTTTCAACGCCAACGGCGGCGTAGGTGGAACCGAGGACTTCAGCCTCGGCGACATCGGCGCTGGCCTGGCGAAGCTGAAGTAAACCAACTGAGTTCGAGGAATACACACTCATGACAGATTACGTTCGCGGCAACAGTCTGACCGGCCTCACAACGCTGGCCCGCGTCACCATGACCTTCCCGGCTCACGACCTTTGGTCTGACGGTGTTGCATCAGGCACAATCAAGCCTGCACAACTCGTCGAGCCTGCGGGCGCTTCTGCTGGCATCTCGGGCAACTCCGAGGCTGCCGGCAAGTTCAGGAAGGTCGCCGGAGCACCCGCTTCAGGCGCCACTGGCAAGAAGCGGTATGCAGTAGCGATGCGCCCAGTCGAGGTCACGCCTTCAAGCAACGGCGAAGACGGTCCCATCGAAGTCGTCAACCAGGACATCCTGAATGGCGAGTACCTGCGCCGAGTCTACGACGGTGTTGTGATGGTGACGAACGCTTCGGCTTCGGCTTACACCGTAGGCGACATGGTTACGTGGGACGGCGGGGGAACGCCTGGCGACACCGACACTGCATCGCAGGGGTGCTGGAAAGTCACCACAGATCCACTCGTAGCATTTGGCGAGGTGGTCAGTTACCGCCCGCTTGGAGCATCCACAGGGGCAGATGGCTGCTTGCTGGAATTCAGAATCCTGTAACAACAAAGATCATCGACAAAGTCCTTTCGAGGAGAACTAAAAGACATGCGCCCAGAACTCAAGACAATCATGCGGGTACTCGCCGAGAAAGACGAGACCAAGCGAGCCGCCCTCATGGAGCGGTCGGACGCTGAACTTTCGGCATTCTTCTCCAAGCCGCACAACCACGCACTCTTCCAGGAGCTGGCCTTCTCACTCGTTGGCCAGGTCTGGAAGGACGTTATGGTAGACGACGTGACGCCTCGCATCATCGAAGTCAAGACGGTCGGCCTCGACCAGGAAGACTTCATCGAGGAAGACCTTCGGGGACTTCGTGCATACTGGCAGGGCAAGGGCGGCAACATTCGTTCTGGCACTCTCCGGTACAGCCGCGAGCGAATGCCTCGTGAAGAGATGGTCGCCGCTCACGATGCTCACATCGACGAGATCGCAACCTCGTTCTGGGGCACGGTCAACGACCTACGCTCACAGTACAACGAGAAGCTGCGCCAGCTCCCCATTCGACGTCTTGTCGAGCTGATCGGCATCGCACTGCCCGACCCATCAACGGTGGATACGCTCGCAGTTACCGGCTCTTTCGCTGCGGCAACACTGGACGACTCGCAGATCGATCCGATCATCCAGAACGTCCGGCGCTTCAGCAAGGGTCAAGTCAGCATCGTGGGCTCACAGTTCGCGCTGGCAAGCCTTGCGAATATCGGCCTTCAGTATGGGGACAAGGTTGCCGAAGAGGTCTTCCGCACTGGCCAGATCGGTCAGTATAAGGGTTCCCCGGTCGTGCAGATCGAGAACTTCGAGGACTTCGACGGATCGCTTGCACTCTCAGACGACGAGCTGTGGATTGTCGGTCAGAACGCAGGTCGCTTGACCTACTACGGCAACCAGGCCAAGACGCAGGTTCTTCAGCTTCCTGCATTCCGCCAGCGCTGGGAAACGGCGCGCGACGCGGGCATGCTGCTTTACGGAGCTGAGCAGGGTCGCCTCGGCCGCGTCATCCTCACCTAAATCCTTCCTCCCAGAAGGAACCCTCCCAGAGGGGGTCGGCCCCACTGTCGAGGTCGGCCCCCTTTTGTGTAGGAGAACAAAGTGGCCCTGACAAGAAAGGACATGATCGAACAGTCGCTTCAAGACTGGATTCGTTCATACCTGATAACTGTCGGACTGACTGAGGGAACCCAGTACCGCCTGGAAGACACGTACTCGCAGGTGATGCAGTCGCCAATGGACATGAGCATCATGGTTGTCACTCAGGGAGAGAGCGATCCCTCCGTTGACATGGAGATTGGTGGGCCGTTGGCACAAAAGCGACACATCTTTCATGTAGACGTCTTCGGGTCTGGCGAAAAGACCGGCAAGGGATTGGCCAGGACTGTCGAAGAACTATTTGAGTCTGGGTCTCGCTTACCACTGAAGAGTTACAGCACTGGCGTTGGTGTAGTGATCGATTCGCTCAGGATCAGCAACGCCTATCACGCGCGACTCATTTACCTCGACCCAGACGAGTGGCGCAAGTACCACAACGTGGTGCAAGTAACAGTCATTGACGAGTTCAACAGGCCTGCGCTCTAACAGGCGTACATTACGGAGAGCGCACGATGGATTCGCGGGAATTTCTATTTCAACACAAGAATCGCTGTGTGGGCAGGATGCTGGCTGAACTTGAGCGAGAGATCTTCCCCCTCCTCCCTAAGTCGTCGCAAAAAAGAGTACGAGACATTGTGAAAACCAAGATCGCCACGTATCACAACGAGGTGATCACAGAGCTGGAATCTGACCGGGGAATGGAACACAACGCCCTGGCAATGAAGGTAAACAAGACGTGAGAGCGACACGTAATAAACTATACGGCACTAGCCCGCACTCAGGGCTTACGCCTACTTTGAAGGTGGACCGTGGAAAGTTCGAGAGGGACGTGGCAAACACGTTCGCTCGCGTTTCTCAAAGCACGCAGTTGGCCTCCCAGCGAGTAGCCAAGGCCCTCCGCAGAGAAGTCGGAGCGACGGTTGACGCCTCACGCGCAACAACGGTCAGGGGCAGGCCTCGTCCAAGCAACCCTCTCCGGCGATCAAATTCTCGACCAGGCCTTGAGGTTGCAATCACTGAGTCAATTTCAGTTCTTTCCCCGACGATCAGCAAGGGCTCCACTTCAGGAAATTTCGCAGGGCGCAGTGGGTCTCACGGTGTGGGCGTAGGGAACTACGAAGTTCTCGATCGCCTAGCTGTTTACTGGCGAGCCATCGAGTATGGGTCTGATCACATTGTTGGCAAGAACGTAACACTGTTTGGGATCGGTGGGCCTGGTGGTCCGTGGAACTTCGTTTCTGATCCAAGTAAGCCATCGCAGGCGCGCAGCAAGCGAGACCCTGACGCTCTTGTGAACGCAAAAGGCAAGGGCGCCGTCGTCAAGCGCGGCATTGGTCGCCACGCAATTCTTGATTACCTCGGCGAGCGCATGGTCGATCTCTTCAACAAAGAAATCGATACTGCGATCAAGAATAACATCGTCACAGGCGGCCTGAAGGGGCTGCCAGGCTTCGGACCATAAGGAAAAGAACATGGCAATTCGCGCAGGACAAATCCTTCACCTCGGCGGCAATGACACGCTGATCGATCGCCTCCAATCTGCGGGGCTTGGTGACATCAACATCGGCACCGACACGATTCGGGAGACCGGCAACTACGAGAACGTCGAGAAGGTTCTGCAAGACCCAGACCTTTCGTTCTCAATGGAGTCGTTTGACGTTTCCACTGAGATCGAAGCTCTCCTGTGTGGCGACCCTACTGGTGGGGCATCAGCGGCTGCCAACCAGAAGTACCTCTTCAGTGACATGAAGGCTGTTCACATCAAGTCGCCCTGGAAGAACGAGTCTGCGGGTAGCGCGGGCACGATCGACGGCGGTTTGGTTGTTCCCAACTACTTCGTCACCAGAGCTTCTTACCGATTCGGTGTAGACGACAACGCTGGCGAGACCTTTGAGCTTGCCGGCTCAGAGGCGTACTACGCTCGCAAGATCCCAGAGATCGAGCAGTTCACTGCTTCGGGCGGGGCAAGCGCGTTCACCCTGTCAGCGTCGGCGGCCAGGCACAGCGTCGGCGGCTACAACTCAACCGTAACCAAGTACGTTCTCGGCGTCATCAAGACTCCATCGGGGTTGACTGGTGGCCAGGTGATGGTCGAGGGCACCGACTACACGGTGGACACCTCGGCGGCTGATGCCTTCAAGCCCACCATTACCTTCACGACTGCACCCGCTTCAGCGTCGATCGTCTCAGTAGCCTACTTTGACGCACAGAACACCGATGCGTTCGCTCAGACCGTACACCCAGTAGCAACAGTCAAACCAGGTGCTGTACGAGGGCGGGACATTGAGGTCTACATGCACCTCCCCGCAAGCGGAGCGGAAGCATCGGGAGTCATCAAACTGGGCGGCGTCCAGTCAGTGACAGTTGACGCGAGCAAGCAGACCACCCTCGAAAGGGAGATGGGGACAAGCACTCCAATCGCCCGAACCCTGGAATCAACTGACGTCACTGGCGATATGGGAATGCACCCAACTGACCAGGCAGCATTCTTCACAATGATGCGCCGAATCACAGGTGTTGCCTCGGCACAAGTCATCGGCGTACTCAACAACTTCCCAGTCGGGCTGGAAGTTCGCATCCTGAACCCCAGCAACCGAGGCTCGATCCTCAAAACACTGTTCGTAAAAGACGCCAAGTTCCAGATCCCGGCAACCCCTGCCAGGGCCGGTGCGGTAGTTGACTTCACTCTTCGCTGGGAATCAAACGGTGGCGAGCTTGAGATCTACAATGGCATCCGTCCATAACGTCTGAGGTCAAGGCGTAACATTTAGTTACGAAGCATAGGCAAGAGGGGGGTTTCGGCTCCCCTCTTAGGTTAGGTAGGAAATGACACAGACTCAAGAAGATCATCGTGAGTTAGCGAATGAGGTAGAGGAGGAGGTTCGGCCTGAATCCCGAATCACTGATTTCTGCCGCGATATTGACCGCCCCGAGGTACAAGCCTGGGTGAGGCTCCCCAACCCTTTCCAGTATCGGGAGATCGTTCAGAAAGCCCGCGCCGCTCGCGCCAGGCGGGTCATGCAGTATCGAGACGCTAACTCGGACTTGAGCGTAATCGTCGAAGAGCGAGTTGACGATATGTTCGCTGAGCATGGGACGGATGCTGTCGTTGAGTGGTTGACTGGTCGTCATAACTCTGAGGCGATGACTGAAGCCCTAGCGATCGTGAACAACACGAAGGAGGGGAAGAAGTATGTCTGGGAAGATGCTATCGACCATGAGCGGGCGTATCGCCGCCTATTGGATATGGGACTTCAAAGCACTGACGAGTTCGAGAAAGTCCACGACTACCTTGAGCGGTACGGCGACGAGATCAAGAAGGAGATGGAGAAGTATATCGCTCCTTATCGAGAGGCCTACGGGAGCCTCAACGACGATGATCTTCGTAACAAGGTCAAGAGAGCGATAATCAAAGCCGATTGCGACGATGAGTCAATCAACATCTATCACCAGTGGCAGATGTTCTACGGGACCAGAACGGTAGAGGACCACGACGCCCCCCTCTTCCTCTCCTTTGATGCCATGCTCAGAGCAGACGAGCCGATCTTGTTGGCTCTGCTTGAAGAGTTCGCTGAGCTTGACGCGCTGAAGAGCATTGAACTAAAAAAATCGCACATAGCGACACCTTCCTTTCATTCGTTCGCACAGTCCGTGATCTAGGGGACTGGCGGGTCGCGTGGCCCGCAGGTGTTAGCTCCGCGCTCGACCTTCCGTACACGTTTGTTCATGCGTGGCAAGAGGCTATGACGATCCTTTCGTGGTACGAGAACTACGGTGATGATTCGCCGCCTCGTGAAATATGGCATGACCATAAGAAAATCGAAGCGCACATGGCGAACATTAGAAAGAAGTGGGGCGGTTCGTCTCACGAGGAAGCGCCCGAGGGCACGCTTGCCGATCACGAAGCTGGAAAGAACGTAACGCTTCGGAACAGGCTGGTTGATCAGTACCTGGCTGCCATTGGTTCGCAGTCAGACGACTTCGACGAAATCTGATTGACCTATGGCTGATTATTTCATCAGGGCAGTGCTCGACCAGGCATCGCTTCAGCGCGTCAAAACCCAGCTCTCATCTTTAGCCGATGCTGGTGCCGTTGGGCTCAACTCTCAGGGGGTCAACAGCTTCGCTCAGTCGGCCAACCAGGCGACAAGGGCTAATCAGCAGCTCGGCCAGTCGATGCAGTACAACGAGAGGGTTTCTCGTAACTTCGGCCAATCGATGATCGCTGGCCAGGTTGGGATGCGCGAGTTCGGTCAGCAGACTGCTATCGTCGGTGGGCGGCTCGCTGTTTGGACGGCGGCTGGCATTGCCATCGGCGCAACGATCGATGTCATTCGGGATGTTTCAACCGCCACCCTGGATGCAAACGAAGCGCTTACGAACATGCAGCGCGTCATCACCTCTGGCTTTGACAGGGAGCGCCTTGCTCGAACGATGGCTAACGATGTCAGAGAGTTGCATGTCTCAACAAAGGACGCTGGGCATGCTGCGTTCGAGATGGGCAAGATATACCACAACCAAGCCGAAGCCCTCGCCGCCGCAAGGACTGCTCTTATTGGCGTGAAGGTTGCTGAGCTTGACGCCGTTCAGGCAGCTAGGGATCTTCCCAAGGTTGCCCAAGCGTTTGGCCTTTCAGGGTTCGAGCTTGAAGGGGTATTGGATAAGCTCAACAAGCAACAGAACACTCTCGGCGTTGGCATCCCAAAGACCCTTGAATCAGTAGCTAGGGCCGCAGCTATTACTCGCGCAGCCAATGGCTCCCTCGACAATCTTGTCGCTCGCTCTGCGGTAGGCATTCGATTCACAGGCTTCAACCCAGAGACAGTGTCTCGCGCCCAGGGTCGTCTAGCTCAGCAGCTCCTTGACCCCAAGGGCCAGGCCACGATTCGCAAGGCGCTGGACTCTATTGGCGCCGAAGACATTCAGCTACTCAATCCCGACAAGACCCTCCGCAGCATCGACGCTATCCTGGAAGACATTGGGTCGCGCTTTGATCAGTTCTCAGGGACGCAGAAAGACACGATCGCAAAGGCTCTCGCGGGTGGTCGTCAGGGTCAGTTGTCTGTCATTGTCACCACTCTGCTCTCCCAGTGGAAGAAGGTGCAAGAACAGATTGACGCATCATCCGATTCGCAGGGGTCTGCGGGCCAGGAACTTGCAATCGTCATGCGCGCTGCACGAGAGCATATCAAGGGAGTCGGGTCTGAGTTCCAGCGCATGGGAATTGCACTTGAAAGTTCAGGTGTTCTGAGCAGCGTTGCTATCTTGGCGCTGACAATGAAGAACGTCTTAGAGGTGACGAACAACGTCATCGAGACGATCAACGACCTTGATCCAAACGGATTCGTTACTGCCGCCTTGTCAATGGGCTTGATGGTGAAGGCGGGCGCAACCCTCGCTTCCATCTTCCAGCGCAATGATATGTCGAGCATGCTTGGTATGGGAGGGGCAGCGGCGCGTAAAACAAAAGACGTTCCACTGCCGCTGCAAGACAATGTTGCTCACTCGGCGGCGTTCTCTCGGATTGGTTTGCCGGCTGCGGTCGTTGCCCCAATTGCTGCTGTTGCTCAGCCAAAAACACCGTTTCGTACTTTCGCGCCGGGCAGAGATCCAACGGGGCCGCTTGATCCATTCGCAAAAGCCATCATTGGCACGACTCCTGCCATTACAGAAGCCGGGGCGGCCACTGCTAAGTTGACAACTTCTGTGCGCGCAACAGACGCAGCGCTTGCAACAATGCAGCCACAGATACATCGCTTCGGCGCGAGGAGAGGACTGGCCCACCATCCCAGCCTCCCTGCCACATTCGCTGGTGGGTTGGGCGCTCGTCAGGGTGCTGACATTGCCAACCTGAAACCACAACAAATCGCCCCCTCCTCAAACGCCTTCAGTGCGGCTGCGGGTGCGGGAATGATTCGCCCCATCGACAAAGCTCTTGGCAACGGTGGGAAGTTTGGCGCTACCGCTGGAGCAGCCATTAGCCGCAGTCTAAAAGTAGCATTCTCCCCAGGCGGAGTTATCGCTGGGGCCTTGGCCGCAACGTTCATTTCAGGGGCGATCGGAGACAAGCACAACACTGCTCAAGCCGGGGTTCAGGGGGCGGCGACAGGTGCGCTTGCGGGCATGATCTTCGGCCCAATAGGAGTGGGCATAGGGGCGGCCATCGGCGGGCTGACAAATGCGCTGATTGAGAACAAGCGGGCTGCGGAAGAAGCTAACGCTGTTATCCAGAACCTTATTAGAACCCTTCCGAATCCAAAAGCCCCTCCTGCCCCCGGCGAGGTAGCCCAGTCTATCTTTCCTGGGTCAGGACCGTTCGTTCCTGACCCCTCTCTGGCCAAAGAGAACGCACAGGAAATCAAGCAAAATACTTTCGACGTCCTTCTTGAGGGAATTTCTAACGCCCCCCGACCAACACGCAATTCAAAGAATGACGCCGCTGTAGAAAAGTTGAAGCGCGAGCGCCAGGCAATCATAGACGCTGGCGCACAGAGAGCGTCCGCCTCTGACGTCCAGAGAGTGCCCTTCATAGACAAGGAGATTTCCCGGCTGGAACAGGGGAAAAGGCGGGGAGATGAAAAAGGTCTGGCGCTCTTCGATACCTTCAAAGTCTTCACCGAAGGCGCTAGATCAGACATATCGACGCTGGAAAAATGGGACGACGCAAAGTCAGTAGCTGTCAAGAGCGTAAACACTCTCGCTGGCGCCCTTGACGCTTCATCAAAAGAAAACATTGATTCATTCACAGTATTGATCCCCTCTCTGGAAGTGTTCTTCCCCGCTGATCGCATCGAGCAGGCACGAGCCGCACTGGCCGAGGGGAAAAATGGCGGGGCCAGGCAGATGGCCGAAGAATTGCGGTCATTGACACCTCAGATCGAATCGTTTGGAGGCGATCTCCGCCTTGTCGTAGCCCAAATCAATAACGCCGGGCGATCTTTTGAAGAGATCAAGGCGCGAGAAGCCCTGACGATTCTGAAAAGGGCCGAGGAAAACTTCAAAACAGGTGTCGGTTCTCTGAAAGATGTCGTGTCTGCGAGAGAAGGGGTTGCCACTGCGATTGGCGGCGTAGGGGAATTCAACCAGGCACGCGCTGCTGCTGGCAATATCTCGCTGGCTCAAGCTACAACGAAAACCAACAACTCCCTAGACAAGATTGTTGCTTGGGCACGGAGCATGGGCGTTCAATTCGGCGTCATCTCAGGCATGGCCGCTAAGCAACAAAACATCGCTGACATTCTTGACTCGGCGAGCATCGATGCCAGCTTTGCTGATGATCTGGCACGCGCAGAAGGAGATCCAGTTGCCACAGCAAGCGTTGAGCGCAAGCGCCTAGAAGCTCAAATATCTGCTCTCGAAGCGATTCCGAAGAAGAGTCGGACTAAAGATCAAAAAAATGATCTACTGACAAAGCAAGCGGGACGAATCTCCAACGACAAGACGATGATTGACGCTACCGATGGGATACTCGCTGCCAGGGATCAATACTTTGAAACGCTGGTTGCAGACGATCCTATTGCGGCGGCAGGCGCCCAGCTGAACTCTGCTCAGAACGCGCTCGGGAGGGCGAACACGCAGTCGGAACGATACAGCGCAATGGGAGATCTCGTTTCAGCGCAGAACGCCCAACGGGATGCGATCTTTGAAAAGCAGCGATCAGACATTGACTTTGCTCATGACATGGACAAGATCTCAGACCAGCTTTACATCACAAAACTGAAGGGTCTTGTCAAGTTCACCAAGAAGGGCAGCCAGCAGCGCAAGGACTTGCTCGTTGAGATCCACAACCTGGGCAAAGAGGGCGCCGACGAAACCTTCGGCCTCCCCACAGACTTCGGCCTGCCATCATTCTTCGAGGTTGGACGAGCAGTTTCAACCGGCATCAAGGGCAGCAAGAGTGCCATCAACAGGCCCAGGGGACAGGGTCCAACAAGCAATCGCTCGACGATCAACAACAACAGAATCAACATCGTCGTACAAGACAAGCGCCACCTCAAGCAGGTAGAGAAGATCGTCAGAGATGCAACCGGGGCAGAACGCGGTGTTCGTTCAGCCGGCCAGACCCCAGGATTGGTGATGTAGATGACGCGCATTCCCAACCAATTCTTCGACCCAGTTACGGCAACAACGTACAACTGGGCAATCAACGAGTCAGACCAAGACGGGCCGCGTCATGGAGGCAACGTAGACTTTGATGGCAAAGCGTCTTCTATCGGAGTGATTGGCACTCAAGGAGAAGATCAGGCTTTGTTGATCACCCTGACAGGCACGATCCTCACGCAAGATCAATACCGCAAGTTCCTGTTCTTCAGCAAAATCAAGAACAGCTTCAGGTTCATTGACAGCATAGGCAATCAGTACGAAGTCTCAATGACCGAGTTCTCCCCCAAGGTTGAGCGTGTCGCCATGAACTACATGGACCCCACATACATGCCACACCACAAATACACCTACACCATGCAGCTTTGGGTTCTCAGAACGCTCGCGGGAGATCTCTTCAGCCAGGGCATTCGTGCATGAGCGAACTTCCCATCACACAAACGATGCGGAAAAGGTGGATGAGACATCACCACATCGCCCAGGCAACCGAGACAGCTAACGCCGATTACCGCCCAACCGGGAAGGTCTATTGCACTCGCGGTTTCATGCGCTGGCACGACAACCCTCGTGGGTCAGGGCGTAACTGGCGAGGCGAGTGGGATGAGAAGTACATCTGGGGCGGGCAACCAGGGGAATCACACCTACCTTCTAAGGCGCCCGGCGTTACTCGTGATCCCTCCCTGACGGGGCCAGTAGAGATCCCCTACATAACGTCGATAAATGTTTCTAATTCTCAAGACGTCAACGGAATAGCCCAAGCCACGGTAGAGATCATCAACGAAGAGTGGGAGGAGGATACGCTTTCTGGTTTCATGTACCACATCCTCCGTGAGGGGTTCTTCTCCCCGTTCCCCGGCGCTGATACTTACGCTGATGTTGAGTCCGATACGTTCAAGGGCAAGGCGAACGATTCTGGCAGTGTTTGGATCAAGGACGGCAAGGTCATCTCTAATGTTCTCTTGCCTAATCGCAAGATCGAAATCTTTCAGGGATACGGCAACGAGCTTCAGCGCACGTTCGTCGGGTTGATCGACACTGTTGACGTTGACATGAAAACAAAGAAGATCTCTGTGAATGCGTCTTCTTTCGGCAGGGTTCTCTCAGACGTCAGCTTTACCCCTCCTGTTGTTCCACGCTACCCGGTTGCGTTTGGCGACCGTGATTACTGGACGGGCGTTGGCGACAGGGATAAATGGCAGACCGCCCCTAAGACGATGTTCCTTGTAGATGACATCACGAAGATTGCCGGCTACCTCTTGGGATGGGCGGGGTTCCAGAAGTATCGCTCAGTGAAAGCTGGGCGCATTGGCGTGGCAAACACTGCCGGGGTAATCGACCCTGGGTCTAAGCATGATGCGGTCTTCCGCGAGGATCACTTCGACAAGAGTTCGTATCTCATCGACGGGCTCAACATGGTCAAGGAGCTTTTGGGCTACAACCTCTATGTCACTGCGGGAATTCACACAGCCTCCAGTGTTTACGGCCGCTATCGAGATCCCACAGTTTACGATGCGGCGCACAGCAAGGATACGATCGGGATGCCGTACTTCGCTCCTGATGGGATTTGGCGCGATCAAAGCGAAGAGTCTGCTGAACAGTTCAACGTCAACCTCACCGACGCTCGCCTAACATATAGCGGAGACAGTCTTCGCAAGTCAATCTACGTCGTTTCACCCGACTCAAACGCGCCAAAAGGCCAGAAGAAGATGGGGTATTCGGCGCCCTACGAGTTGATGAGCGGAATCCCTCGCATAATGGTGTACAACGTAGAACAGGAAGCGCCTGGTCTTCATCTCAGCGAAACCGAGATCAACGTCTTCATGCGCATGGCGATGATCAAGTCGATGATGTATTACGCTCGGGCCGAATTCACCGTTCCGGGATACCCCGCTGATCTCGTCAACCAGGTTATTGACGCGAAGGAACCAGGCACAAAAACATGGCGCAGGTTCTTCGTTACGGGCTACAGCAGCTCGATGACTTTGGGACCGAACGCGACATACTCTACAACCTTCAGCGTCGTAAACTCAGACAACATCTTCATCAAGAGAGTAAGACAGCAGATCGACAAGATAATCGGCAAACGAGATTGGAA
>Ga0163150_10006251_pt1 | contig 14698 bp, 15 predicted proteins | sample OliLakLV19P2IB_FD_148628 | JGI IMG/M metagenome (GOLD analysis project Ga0163150, IMG submission 148628) | Freshwater microbial mat bacterial communities from Lake Vanda, McMurdo Dry Valleys, Antarctica - Oligotrophic Lake LV.19.P2.IB | ecosystem: Environmental > Aquatic > Freshwater > Lake >...
TCCTGTAACAACTCCGTCCGTCTCATCGGTCACCCCCTTTGGGTGACTATGACAACCGGACAGATGTCGTGCTACAGAACCGGACAGATCACGAACTCGCAACATTCCGCCTGCGCGCAATCATGCGATAATTAAATGATGCTTATCCGGCTTGCAAATAAGTTGAAATTTGGATGGCGAGGCCATCGCTATAAGCCCGCAGATTTCGTCCCTGCCGATGCGCGCGTTTCGATCGGCCGGGAGTTCTGCCAGAACGGATTCGTTATCGTTCCGAAGGTATTTACTCCTGAAGAAATCGCGGCATTCCGCAGCCTTGCGTTGAACATCCTGCCACCGAACCAGCCGCCATATACAAATCAGTTCATCAACCAGGCCCCTTTCGCGGAAAAGCTGTTTCGCGAGACCATTTTCCGCAATGCCCGTTTTGTCGCTGCCTTTCGCGAATTGCTGGGCGACGATTTCACGTTCATTAACGAGGCCGGGCTGCACGATTCCTTCCACGCCGGATGGCACTCGGACACCACCTCGCCAGAAGCAAAAGGCGGGCATGAATTCCATTGGTCGCCGGAGTTCTCTCTCATTAATGCCGCTATCTATCTGCAGGATAACAACGGCAACGGCGGCGGCCTTGACTCCGTCCCCGGCTCGCATATGCGCGACGACCCCTACGCCATTACCCTGCGGCGCGAGAACAACTTTCCGCCATCCCACAGAGTTGCGGAGGATGCCGGGGATCCTTATCGTGAGGCCGTCACGCTTCGCACAACAACAGGCGATGTGGTGTTTTTCCATGTCAGGACATGGCATCGGTCTTCGGTGCCGACAAAGCCCGCGGTTGACGACCGCCGGAGGAAGCTCGCATTTTTCCTGCTTGCAGGTCGAAACAATGCGCTCACCCGGCGCTACTGTGTTTGGCTGGATGAATACGCAAAAATGGAAGGCACTCTTCGCCCCGAGCCGCCTCCTGAGTTCAAGTCACTGCTGGCCGATCTCGGACTGACTGTTATCTAGTGAACGATTAAGCGCGACTTTCCCCTTACTGCACCGCCCGGCTCATCGATGAAAAACTCCGCAACCACAGACGCCACAACACAGTCAGCCCTGCTGATACAGCGCTTTCGCAATCGCGATGCCTGTGTCGCCGTGGTCGGGCTCGGCTACGTCGGCCTGCCGCTGGCGATCCGTTTCGCCGCGGCCGGATTCCGCACCATCGGCCTCGACATCGACGCGGAAAAAATCACCGCACTGGCCGACGGGCGAACCTACCTTTCGACCGTGCCAGCAGCGAATATCAAAAGCGCAACTGCACAGGGATTTCGCGCGAGCGCCGATTATTCGCTGGCGGCAACCGCGGATGCCGTCATTATCTGCGTACCGACGCCGCTGACCCCTGCCCGCGAGCCGGACCTCAGCTATGTCACCGGCACGATGGAAGCGCTGCTGCCGCACCTGCGTCGCGGCCAACTGCTTTCGCTTGAAAGCACGACGTACCCCGGCACGACGGATGAAATCCTGCGCCCGCGCATCGAGTCGAAGGGGCTGCAGGTAGGAACAGACTTTTTCCTTGTGTTTTCGCCGGAGCGCGAAGATCCGGGCAACCCGCATTTCGCGACGCAATCGATCCCCAAGGTCTGCGGCGGCACGACGCCCGCCTGCCTTGCCGTCGGTGTCGCCCTTTATGAGCAGGCCATCGACAAGGTCGTGCCCGTCAGCTCAACCCGCGTCGCCGAGATGACCAAGCTGCTGGAGAACATCCACCGCGCGGTCAACATCGGCCTCGCGAATGAAATGAAGATCATCGCGGACCGCATGGACATCGACATCCACGAAGTGATCAGGGCCGCCGCCACCAAACCGTTCGGCTTTGTACCCTATTACCCCGGGCCGGGGCTGGGCGGACATTGCATCCCCATAGACCCCTTCTACCTCACTTGGAAAGCGCGCGAGTACGGCATCAACACGCAGTTCATCGAACTCGCTGGACAGATCAATCGCAACATGCCGGCGTGGGTCGTCGACAAAATTGCCGCCGCGCTCAATGACAAAGGCCTTTCGGTTAAGGGCAGCAGGATCCTGATACTTGGAATCGCATACAAGAAAAACGTCGACGACGTGCGCGAATCACCCGCTGCTGCAATCATGGAATTGCTCAGGGACCGCGGCGCAATCCTGAGCTACTCCGATCCATTCATACCCCGGTTCCCGAAAATGCGGGAGCACCAGTTCGATCTCGCCAGTACGCCGCTGGCCGCAGAGACCCTGGCACGCCAGGATTGCGTCGTACTAGTAACTGATCACGATGCGTTTGATTTCGATTTCATTGTTACTAACGCACGCCTGATCGTGGATACCCGCGGCCGCTACCAGAGTCCTCGCGATAACGTCGTCAGGGCCTGAGCACCGCTTCCATGCTGTGTCCTGCATACCTTTTAGCCAGAGTAATTTGACAGCGTAACGTATTGTTTTTTATAATGTTTTTACTTATCCATTCTCTGGAAAATTTACTGAATCCATGCTGCTCCCTCAACCTTACCGAGCTGGCCTACAGAATGGCCCGCCAGTAGCCAGGAGTCACAAGGGTTTTTGGTTCAAATAACCATGCCAGCCAGGATCCCCGTCCATGCGGTTATTCACGCGCGCATGTCATCCGCACGGCTGCCGGGCAAAGTGCTGCGGCAGGTCCACGGCATACCCCTGCTGGGTCACCTGATTGATCGCATTGAACATTGTGACGGGCTGGACGGCATGATCATCGCAACGTCCACCGAGGCGGAAGACGATGCTATTGCCGGCTACGCCGCCGTGCGGAAAATCCCCTGCTTCCGGGGCAGCCTGCACGACGTTGCCGGGCGGGTGATCGAAGCCGCCCGCCAGCACGGGATAGAACACCTGGTCCGCATCAGCGGTGACAGCCCGATGCTGGATCCGGCCATTGTCACGCAGGCGCTCGTCATCTACCGGCAGGAACGGCCCGACCTGGTGACCAACGTCCAGCAGCGGACATACCCCAAGGGACAGTCCGTCGAAATTATTGCGCGCGAAGTGCTGGAGAACGCGTGGCGCAACGGCATGAGCGCCGCCGACCGCGAACATGTCACGCCATGGTTCTACCGGAACCCCGGGACGTATAGGATTCACAACATCGGTTATCCCGGACTGCGGGGAGACGTACAGTTGTCGGTCGATACCGCGCAGGACATGGCACGTTTCGAGCAGATGCTCGACCGCCTCGGCGCGCCTTACTGGCAACATGACCTGGTGGCCCTCTTGCAGACTTTTGACGCATTGACCGGAACGGACGATGAAAACACTTAAGGCCGGCATCATCGGGCTGGGCGTCGGCGAGCAGCACATCCATGGTTACCGCAGCGCCGCCCATGTCGACGTGGTGGCGCTGTGCGACCTGGATCCGCAAAAGCGGGCGATGGCGGCGGCGAAATATCCGCAATGCACGCTTCATGAAACGGCGGAAGACCTGATCGCGGCGCCGGACGTCGATGTGGTTTCGATCGCCAGCTTCGACCATCATCACGCCGCACAGATCGTGCGCGCGCTGGATCTCGGGAAACACGTGTTCTGCGAAAAACCGCTGTGCACCACGGAAGCGGAACTGCATGACATCCGCTCGGCGCTGGCGCGCAATCCCGGCATCCGCCTGTCGACCAATACCATCCTGCGCATGAGCCCCCGCTTCCGTGACCTGCGCGGACGGATACAGCGGGGCGAGCTGGGGCGGCTCTACTACGCCGAAGCGGACTACAACTATGGCCGCCTTCACAAGCTGCAGGAAGGCTGGCGCGGCCGCATTGCCGATTATTCGGTCATGCTCGGCGGCGGCATCCACATGGTTGATCTGCTGCTGTGGCTGAGCGGCCGCAGGGTTGTCGAAGTCAGCGCATCCGGCAACAAAATCTGCAGCGCGGGATACGGCTTTACGACACCCGATCTGGTGGTGGCGATCCTGCGCTTTGATGACGGCATGCTGGGAAAAGTAGTGGCCAATTTCGGTTGCGTCTACCCGCATTTTCACAAGCTGTCGGTGTACGGTACGGAAGCCACTTTCGAGAACGGCCAGGACACGGCCAGCCTGTATAATTCGCGCGACCGCGACGCACCGAAAACCGGGAAAATCGATACCGCTTATCCCGGTATCGAAAAAGGAGACCTGATCCCGGGCTTCATCAATGCGATCCGCGGCACAGGCAGCGCCGAAATCGGGGAAGATGAAGTGTTTGCGACGATGGAAGTTTGTCTCGCCATCGATCGTTCATTGCGCGAGGGAGCGCCTGTCCCGATTGGCGGCGGAGCACAGGGAAACACAGTGAGGATGCCTTGAGAAACATAGCTTTTGGCAAGCCCGTCATCGGCGACGAAGAGCGGCGCGCCGTAATGGAAGTGCTGGATGGGACGCAATTAGTGCATGGACCGCGGGCCAAACAGTTCGAAACCGATTTCGCAGCATTTGTCGGCGGCGGCCAGGCCCTGAGCACGGCCTCCTGCACTGCAGGCCTGCACCTCGCCTATGTGTACTTGGGCATCGGCCCGGGCGACGAGGTTCTGGTGCCGGCGCAAACCCACGTCGCAACCGCCCACTCGGTCGAATATACCGGCGCGAAGCCGGTGTTTGTCGACGCCGACGCTGACACCGGCAATATTGACGTGGCGCAGATCGAAGCAGCGATCACCCCTCGGACCAAAGCCATCAGTGTCGTGCATTACCTCGGCCTGCCCGTGGACATGGATCGCGTCATGGCCATCGCCCGCAAGCACAAGCTGTTTGTCGTCGAAGACTGCGCCCTGGCTGTCGGCGGACGCTTCAAGGGCAAACATGTCGGATTGATCGGCGATGTCGGGGTCTTTTCGTTTTATCCGGTGAAGCACATCACGACCGCCGAAGGCGGCATGTTCATCACCCGCCACGACGACATCGCCGCACGGGTGCAGCGGCTCAAAGCCTTCGGTTACGACAAGATGCTGGGGGAGCGCGTCGCGCCGGGCCTGTACGACGTCGACATGCTCGGCTACAACTACCGCATGAACGAAATTGAGGCCGCCATCGGCGTCGAGCAACTGAAACGCATCGACGGCTTTCTCAAGCGCCGCGCAAGCAACGATGCGGCGCTGCGCAAGGCATTGGCCGGCATCAGCGAAGTCAGGCCCCTCGCCGACGGCGGCGGCAACTTCGAACATGCGCACTACTGCCTGGCGATCATTCTTGACGACCGGGTTGCAGACAAACGATTCGACATCATCAGCGGCCTGCGCGAAGCAGGCGTTGGCACCAGCATGTACTATCCGGGCCCGGTGCCGCACCTCAAGTACTACCGGGACAAGTACAAGCTGGGCGGAACGGCGTTCCCCAACGCAACACGGATCAGCCAGCAGTCGATCGCGCTGTCCGTCGGACCCCATCTTGATGAAGACGACATGAATTACACCGCAGCGGCACTCAAAAAAGTTCTGGGAGACAGTAAATAATGATTGATGCAAAGGCCCTCAAAGGCAAAGTCGTTGCCTTGGTTGGAGGCGCAGGATTCATCGGACACAACCTCGCCCTGGAACTCAAGGCGCACGGCGCCGACCCGCATGTGATTGACGGCCTGCAGGTGAACAACCTCGGTGCCTTCACCAGCGGCCTCAACCCGAGCCCTAACAACTCGCTCTATGTCGGATTCATCAACATCCGCCTCGAGCTGCTGCGCCAGGCCAAAATCCCCCTGCACGTCATCGACGTCCGCGACTACCACGTGCTCAGCCCCTGCCTGACCGCCATCAAGCCGGATGTCGTGATCCACCTCGCTGCGGTGGCCCACGCCAACCGCTCGAACAAGGATCCGTTCAGCACCTTCGATCACAGCATGCGCACACTCGAGAACGCGCTGGATTCGGTCAAGGACAGAAAACCGCACTTCATCTATTTTTCATCCTCCATGGTCTATGGCAATTTCGACGGCGACACGGTGGCCGAAGACCGGCACTGCGAACCGATGGGCATCTACGGCGCACTGAAATACGGCGCCGAGAAACTCGTGATCGCCTACAACCAGACTTTTGACCTGCCCTACACCATCATCCGGCCGTCCGCGCTCTACGGCGAACGCTGTGTCAGCCGCCGCGTGGGTCAGGCCTTTATCGAAAACGCCATCCGCGGCCAATCGCTCACCATCAACGGTGACGGCACCGACAGCCTCGACTTCACCTACATCAAGGATCTCTGCCAGGGCATCCTGCGGGTCATCACCCGCCCGGAATCACGCGGTGAAGTTTTCAACCTCACCTACGGCAATGCCCGTTCGCTGAACAACCTCGCCGAACTGGTGCAGGAGCATTTCCCCGGGACCAAAGTGAACTACAACCCGCGCGATGCCCTGATGCCCGAACGCGGGACGCTGAACGTCGAGAAAGCCCGCCGGCTGCTCGGCTACGACCCGCAGTTCCCGGTGGAAAAAGGCTTCGTTCAGTACCTCAAGTGGTACCAGCAATTGGCTGCATCCCAGCCCGACCTGTTCCGAGATGAATGAGGCTGGCGCCAGCGCAAGCGAACCCACCCTGACGCCGGATGTCTGGCTCTCGGGCATCTTCGGCTACCCCGCCCTGCGGGTCGTCGACGACCCGGCCGGCAGTCCGCTGTCGATGCTGAAAACAAGCCCGCGGTTTTTTGCCTACGCCAAGCTGGACATCAGCCAGGTGAACCGCCTGTCGATGCTGGCCGATGCCGGTTTCCGCGTCGTGGATACCGCGCTCACCTTCGACGGCACCATCGCCGGCGCCTCGGGCAAGCACGTGCGTTTTGCCCGGCCGGAAGACCGCGCACAGATTTCCCGGATTGCCGGCAGCGCGTTCCGCTACTCGCGCTTCCACCTTGATCCGCTGATGCCGGCGGGCGTGGCGAATGCCGTCAAATCATCCTGGGCCGCCAATTATTTCGCGGGCAAACGCGGCGACGGCATGGTGGTCGCCGAGCGGGACGGAACAGTCGCCGGTTTTCTGCAACTGCTGCGCGCCCCGCAGGACCGGCTCATCATCGACCTCATCGGCGTTGATCCGGCGCGGCAGGGACAGGGCCTCGGCCGGGAAATGATCCTGCACGCGGCGCGCCACGGCATTGGCGATGACCGGATTCCGGCGACAATCAGCGTCGGCACCCAGGCTGCAAATACACCCTCGGTGCGCCTGTATGAATCACTGGGCCTGCGCCTGCGCTCGGCCCAGTACGTCACGCACCATCACGGCCGGCAAGCCAACTGAACATGAAAATAGGCCCCATCGATCTGTCGCGTGAAGTGCTGGTGATTGCCGAAATCGGCAACAACCACGAGGGCGACTTCGGGCGTGCCGCCGAAATGATTCACGCCGCGGCAGCGGTCGGGGCGCAGGCGGTGAAATTCCAGACCATCATCCCCGAACGCCTGGTCGCCGCCGAGCAGACGGCGCGCATCGAACAACTCGGCCGTTATGCCTTCAGCCGCGACCAGTTCGCCGAACTCGCCGGCATCGCGCGCTCGGCCGGCGTCATCTTCCTGTCGACGCCATTTGCACTCGAAGTCGTGTCCTGGCTCGACGAATTGGTGCCCGCGTTCAAGATTGCATCCGGGGATAACAATTTCCAGCAACTGCTCGCCGCAGTCGCCGCCACCGGCAAGCCGATCCTGCTGTCGACGGGAATGGCCGATCTGGCGGGCATCAAAAGTGCCTGCCGCATCATCGAAGGCGCAGCGCAGCCCGGCAAGACCCGCAGCGAGATTGCGCTGCTGCACTGCGTATCCGCTTATCCGACTCCGCCGGAACAGGCCAACCTGCTCGCCATTGCTACACTGGCCCGAGAAACCGGCCGGGTGGTCGGTTATTCGGATCACACCCTCGGCATCGCGGCCGCGGTGTTGTCCATCGCACTGGGCGCGCGCATCGTCGAAAAACATTTTACGCTGTCCAAGACCCAGTCCGATTTCCGCGACCACGCGCTGTCCGCGGATCCGTCCGAGTTCGCGGGGCTGGTGCAGCAGATCCGGCTCGCGCAAGTCATCCTCGGCACCGGCGAAAAAACCCCGCGACCCGCCGAAGCCGCCACCACAGCCGCAGCACGCAGATCGATTGTCGCCCGCACCGCGCTGCCCGCCGGGTATGTATTGACCGCCAGCGATCTCGACTGGCTGCGCCCGGGCGGTGGCCTGCAACCCGGACAAGAAAATCTCATCGTCGGACGGCGCATGGCCCGCGCCGTGGCGCAAGGCCAGATGATCATGCCGGACATGGTGGCCTGAGATGTGCGGAATCGCCGGCTACTACGGAACGCGCACACTGCCGCCGGAAACCCTCGCCGCGTGTTTCGCGCGCATGGAACGACGCGGTCCGGACGGGCACGGGCAGATACACCGCGTGGTTGGCGGAAGCCGTAACGGTTACCTGCTGCATTCCCGGCTCAGCATCATTGACCTTGATGCCCGCGCCAACCAGCCGTTCGCACGCGGCGGCGGCCACCTGAGTTTTAACGGCGAACTGTACAACTACCTCGAACTGCGCGAAGGGCTGGTGAAAGACGGTCAACCCTTCTCGACGGAAAGCGACACCGAAGTACTGGCCAGTCTGCTGGCCACCCGAGGGGTCAATGGCCTCGATGCCTGTGAAGGCATGTGGGCCTTTGCCTGGCTCGACGAGAACGGCCTGCTACTGTGTCGCGACCGTTTTGGCGAAAAGCCGCTGTATGTGTTTGAAGACGCCAGCGGCGTCTATTTCGGTTCCGAACCCAAGTTCATTTTTGCTTTACTCGGGCGGCGCCTGCCCGTCAACACCAACCATCTCCGGCGTTATCTGGTCAACGGCTATAAATCCCTCTACAAGACCGGCGACACGTTCTTCGCCGGCCTGCGCGAGGTCCGCCCCGGCAGCACCGTGCGTTTTGATCGTAGTGGACAGCGCAGGGACGAGCGGTTCTGGACGCCCCGTTTCGATGTCACCGATGAGTCGATGACTTTTGACGACGCAGTCTCACTCACGCGAGACGCGCTGGTCGAATCCGTACGCATCCGCTTACGCGCCGACGTGCCGATCGCCTTTTGCCTCAGCGGCGGCGTTGACTCGAATGCGCTGATCGCCATCGCCAAGCAGCGACTGGGCTACGAGGTTCATGGTTTCACCATCATGAATACCGACGAGCGCTACGAGGAACGCTCGATGGTCGAAGCGTCCGTCGCCGAACTCGGCCTGCGCCACACCGCCATTCCGGTGACGCACAAGGATTTCCTGCCCAACCTGCGCCAGTTGATCCGTTACCACGATTCGCCGGTATCGACGATCACCTACTACGCGCAGTGGCAACTGATGGCCGCCGTGGCGGCAGAGGGTTACAAGGTTTCGGTCAGCGGCACCGGCGCGGACGAACTGTTCAGCGGTTATTTCGATCACCAGAATCTCTACATCGAAGCGCTTGCGGCAGACCCGGTCGCGCAGGCCCGCGCGCGCGAAGACTGGCGCCGCGTGGTCGGACCCATCGTGCGCAACCCTTTCCTGCAGGACCCGGATTGTTTCGTCAAAAACCCGGCCCTGCGCGACCACATCTACCTCGACGCCGAAGCCTTCTCGAAACTGCTGGTTGAGCCCTGGCACGAACCGTTCGCCGAGGAAGCCTACAGCCGCGTGCCGCTGCGCAACCGGATGAACAACGAACTGTTCCACGAATCCGTGCCGCCCATCCTGCACGAGGATGACCTGAACTCGATGTACTTTTCGATTGAAAACCGCTCGCCGTTCCTCGACCGCCGGCTGTTCGAGGTCTGCCAGTCGATCCCGACACGTCATCTGATCAAGGATGCCAGAGCCAAGGCCGTGCTGCGCGAAGCAGTGCGCGGACTGGCGCCCGATGCTGTCATCGACAACCCGCGCAAGGTTGGATTCAATGTGCCGATTTTCGACTATCTGGATGTCGCCGACCCGCAGGTGCGCGCGCAGATTCTCGACGACGGACCGATTTTCGAGCACCTGCGCCGCGATTCGATTGCCGACCTCATCGACAAACCCGAACTGCGCAACAGCCAGAGCAAGTTTCTGTTCTACTTCCTCAATGCCCGCATGTTCCTTGAGGAATTCGGCGAGGAAACCGGCGCATGAAATGGTGCCGCCTTTGCGTGTTGCCTGACAGCCGACCCAATCTGGTTATTGGCGACGACGGCATCTGCAATGCCTGCAAATCCCACGGCAGCAAGGGCAGCATTGCCTGGCCGGCCCGCGAAGCGGCTTTCCGGCAGGTCGTTGACCATGCCAAATCGCGTGCAGCAGGGTACGACTGCCTGATCCCGGTCAGCGGCGGCAAGGACAGCACCTGGCAGGTCGTCAAATGTCTCGAATACGGCCTGACACCGCTGGCCGTAACCTGGAAGACCCCCGCGCGCACCGCCATCGGCCAACGCAATCTCGACAACCTCGTGACCCTGGGCGTCGATCACATCGACTACCGCATCAACCCCAAAGTGGAAGCCCGTTTCATGGTCAGGGCTTACGAGCGTTTTGGCTCGACGGCCATACCCATGCACATGGCCCTGTTCAACATCCCGCTGACCATTGCCGCGCGCATGCAAATACCGCTGGTCGTATGGGGTGAAAACTCCGCATTTGAATACGGCACGGAAGATGAGTCGCTCACCGGGTTTGCACTGAATGATGCCTGGCTGGGAAAATACGGCGTGACCCACGGAACTACCGCTGAAGACTGGCTCGGACACGGGTTTACCCGAAAGGAGCTCGCCGCCTATTTCGGCCCCGCTGCTGACACCCTTGCCGCACAGGATCTGCGTGCCGTGTTTCTCGGCTACTACTTCCCGTGGGATCCCGAGACCAGCCTGTCGGTAGCCGCCGCTCACGGCTTCGTGTTTGATGCAGGAGCGGCCCGCACCGGTTATTACGACTATGCCGATATCGACGACGACTTCATCTCCCTGCACCACTGGATGAAATGGTACAAGTTCGGTTTCACCCGGCTGTTCGACAATCTTTCCCTGGAAATCCGCAACGGCCGCCTGACGCGCAAAGAGGCCCTGCAGATCATTCGCGACAAGGGCGACCAGACACCCCACGGCGACATCGCCAAGTTTTGCGCTTTTTCTGGCATTTCGATTGAGCGCTTTTTCGCGATTGCCGAAACTTTCCGCGATCACGGCATCTGGAAGCAACGCGCCGATAGCCGGTGGCACATCCCGGGATTCCTGATCGATGATTGGAACTGGTCATGAAATTTGAACCCAAGAATCCCCCGCGTCGCTTTGCCGTCGGCAATTCGGTCAAATTCGAAATGAAGGATTGCGGCAACCTCCATCTCGATGCCGATGAGCAGGTTACGTTCGTAACGCCCTCCGGCGCCGAATACGATGTGGCTGCCAAAGAATGGGGGTTCTACGCCACGCCTTCGCTCAACGGTCGTCTTGAACAGTTCGGCCTGCGCGGCGTACTGATCCGCAACCGCGATACCGGGCGCTACTTCGTCCTGCTGGTTGCGCGCGGACGCGAGCCACAGTTCGACGCCTACTGCACCCATGAGAATCTCGCCGTGATTGCCTGGTTGGACAGCACGGAGGCGCTCGACCGCCTCGCGGACCGACTGGCAGCCAAGCCTTGATCAAACCGACACTCCAGTGCCCCTGTGACGGGCAGCATCTGAAAACCGCCTTCCGCTACGCTGCGCCGCCGACGGGCGAAACCGCATTCGACGTCGCAGCGGGCCGGTACGAGCGGGCCTATTCCCGGTGTGACGCGTGCGGTCACTGGTTTTCGGACAACCCCATGGATATCAGCGGGCTCTATGGCGGAAGCTATATCGACAACACGTACGGCGACCGGATGCGCGCCACGTTTGACCGCATTCTGGCCTTGCCGCCGGAGCGCTCCGACAACAGTGCGCGTGCGGCCTGTGTCATCGACTTCGCGCGGACGCATCTTGCGGCGACAGCGTCGCCGCGCCTGCTCGACGTCGGATCGGGACTCGCCGTGTTCCCGCAGCGCATGAAAGCGGCGGGCTGGCGCTGCACCGCACTTGACCCGGACCAGCGCGCCGCCCGTCATGCGCGTGAAGTGGTCGGTGTTGATGCGGTCACCGGCGACTTCATGACGCTTGATACTTCCACTCTCGGCATGTTCGACGTCATCACCTTCAACAAGGTGCTGGAACATGTTGAAGACCCGGTGGCCATGCTGGCCCGCGCCCGCCCCCTGCTGGCGGCAGGCGGATTTGTCTATTTTGAAGTGCCGGACGGCGAGGCTGCGGCCGCCGAGGGGCCGGGGCGTGAAGAATTTTTCATTGAACACCACCATGTCTTCAGTGCGGCCTCTGCCGCGCTGCTCGCGGTGCGCGCGGGGTTCAATCCGCTGCTGACGCAATGTCTGCGCGAGCCGAGCAGCAAATTCACGATCCGCGTTTTTGCCGGCTTAACGAAGGGTACGTCATGAACATCAAGGCGATTGCAAGTGCTCTCCCGGAATGGGTTGTTGACAATCCAACCATCCAGCAATGGTCGGGGCTGGAGCTTGATTTGCTCGACAACAAAATCGGGGTTAAGGAGCGTCGGTTCCTTAAACACGACCAAACCGGCGTGGATTTGGTGTTAGAGGCAGCAACAAAGCTGAAAATCGAACACCCGGATTTCGACCCGGCGCAAATCAGACTTCTGATCGTGATCACCCAGACGCCGGATTACAAATTGCCGCACAGTTCGGCCGTGCTGCAGGGTCGTTTGGGACTGTCGAACAGCACCGCCTGCTTTGATGTATCCCTTGGCTGCTCCGGATATGTTTACGGCCTCTCCATTGCCAAGGGACTCATGCTGTCCGAAGGACTTGAGGAAGCACTGCTGGTCACCTGCGATCCTTATTCAAAGATCATGAGACGCGAGAACCGGGATGTCATCGGCCTGTTTGGAGACGCGGCGACTGTGACATGGTTACACCCCAACGGCACCGGAAAAATTGGCTCCTGCGATTTCGGCACGGATGGCAATAGCTACCAGCATTTAATCATTAAGGCGGGAGGGGGCGCATACCCGCACCAGCATCTGGATGGTTTCGAAGCCGCGCCACCAACTGCAGAGGAAAATTCACTGCACATGAACGGCCGCGGCATATTCAACTTCATGATCAAGAGAGTGCCAGCCACGATTGATGCGTGCCTCAAGAAAAACAAGCTCACACGAGAAAACATTGATTATTTCGTGTTTCACCAAGCCAGCCGTTTTTTGCTGGAGACCTTGTGCGGTAGACTGGGATTGCCACCAGAGAAAGTTCCAGACGCGCTCGAAAAAACCGGCAATACGGTATCTTCCTCCATCCCGTTGGTTCTTCAGGCCATGATGACTGCAGGAAAGTGCGGTAATGCCCGGGTCCTGACCAGCGGATTTGGCGTAGGGCTGTCCTGGGCAACAAACATTGTGACTTTCGGAGATCCTCATGAATAAAAAAGATGCCATGGCCGCGATTGCGGTGGCGCTGGAAAATGTCCTCAAGCAACCAACAGCGATAACCCCGGAGATGGACCTGATCGAAGCAGGCATCCTCGATTCGCTCGATGGGATGGTTTTTTTGCTGGAAATAGAGACCCTGACCGGGAAAAAGTTTCCCGAAGACATCGATCTGGTTAAAGAGGGCTATTACAAGATACCCAAACTGTTATCTCTAATCGTTGGTTAATCGGTATGCGTCTGCTAACCCACATGGAATTCGTTGAGTCGTTGCGCGCTCTCGGCGTGAGCCCCGGCGATGTAGTTCATGTGCAAAGCGACCTGCGCCGAATCGGCCCGGTGGACGCGCCGCTGAGCCGCGATGGCCAGTGCGGCTTCTACCTGGAAGCGTTGCAAGAGGTAGTCGGCCCCGAGGGCACAATCACCTGTTGCACCTCCTTCGAGGATTACGGCCGCTACGGCACCCCCTTCGTGCGTGAGGACTCGCCGTCGCGCACCGACATGTTCAGCGAGTTCCTGCGCACGCGACCGGGAGCGGTGCGCTCGATGCACCCCATCGTCTCGGTCACCGGGCTGGGCCCGCGCGCCGAGGAGCTGTGCGGGGGAGACCATTTCAGCGGCTTTGGCTACAACTCGCCTTGGGGCCGGCTGCACCGTGCCGGCGCCAAGATCCTGACGCTTGGCATTCCCAGCGACGTCGAAGGCGGCATGACCTTCCTGCACCACATAGAAGCCATGTACGGCATGCCCTACCAGTACATCAAGCTGTACACGGAACCGGTGATCTCGGAAGGCCTCCAGGTGACCGGCAACTTCGTCATGCACGTCCGCTACCTGGATTATTCCATCGTCAACACCGTCTATAACGTCAAGGCCCGCTTCCTGGCCGAAGGCCAAGCCTGCCAGGTGCGCACCGGGCGAACCATGTCCTATTGCATCCCCGCCCAGGCGGCCTTTGCTCAGATGATGCGCTACCTGGACGAGAACATGTGGACCTATCTGCAAAGCCCACCCAATTTCCGCCAGGGCGAGATCCCCATGGACGGCCCGGTAGGGGAAATGAAGGTGTCCTATGACAATCAGCACTGACGTCAACCTGGTGGTGCCGTTCCTGGGTACCCGCCAATACCTGCAGGGCCCGAGCACGCTGGAAGCGATCCAGGCGCATCGCGGTGCCGACGCCCGCTTCACCTTCAAGGTGCGTTCCCATTTCACCACCAACAGCGTCGAACTGACCGCCACCCCGCGCGCCGGCATGGCAC
>Ga0163150_10006252_pt1 | contig 14698 bp, 11 predicted proteins | sample OliLakLV19P2IB_FD_148628 | JGI IMG/M metagenome (GOLD analysis project Ga0163150, IMG submission 148628) | Freshwater microbial mat bacterial communities from Lake Vanda, McMurdo Dry Valleys, Antarctica - Oligotrophic Lake LV.19.P2.IB | ecosystem: Environmental > Aquatic > Freshwater > Lake >...
TGGAAGCACGATCCATTCCCGCCCCCGTAGGGTCACGAGCTTTCCGGGTTGATAAGAATGAGTCATCGCACCTTCCTGAAGATGTCCGGCCTCGCGGCGATTGTCTCGGCAAGGTTGTGCTTGTAGTAGTACACCCACACCTCATCGCCTTGGGCGATAATGGCCTGCCGCTTCAGCTCGTCATCCGCTTTGACAGCCGGTTCATCGTGAGGCGTACCGTCGCAGAAAACCCAAATACGCGGCTCGTAGTAGAAATCCGGCTGTACGAACAATCCATCGACCCGCTTCTGAGCGGCGTCAGGCAATCGGAAGCCGTTCTGATAGAGATGGTCGATGAATTTCCGCTCGGTCGAGGATGTGGGATCGATCCCACGCAACAGCGTCTGATAGTGGTCGTCGTAGTTCTTGAAGCTGAGGTTGGCCTGAATTTCAATGCTGCAAATCAACAGCTTTTGCAAAGCGTCCTGAATCAAGTGTCGGTCGATGATTTTGTGGTCTCGCTGGTTGTAGTAGCTCAGCAAGTCGTCGTAGGAGGCCGGGCCTTTGTATTCAGGGTCATCGAACCGACAGAGTGCGATCGCTTGCTCGACCACTTTGTGGAAGACGTTTACGTCCTCGACAAATTGAGACAGGATACCGAGGCTGCCTTCGGCGGCTTCGTACAGCAGAATGTTGGGACATTCCGGATCGCCTACGGTCACGACGCCGATTTCGTTGGGTTCCACTTGAAACACACCCTCGATCGCACGCTTCAGCGCGTGCTGCAAAGTCACGACGCCTTCTGCCTGAAGGCCGAGTGGCTGAATGGGCTCGATGTAAAGGGCGTCTGCAAGGTTTGAAGTCCAAAGCTTCACCAATCGGAATTCTTCTTTGATGTGGGTGTCCGTTCCTGGAATTGAACTCCGCCAGTCGCCAGACACCATGCCAAGTGGGAAGCCTTCCGATTTCTGTGACCGCCATTGCGAGTTGACGTGAACGAGTCGGGCTGCCGGGATGTAGCGGAGATTCAGCAAAGCATTTTCGCTCGAACGCACCACGGCCTTGCGGACCCGGTCGGTGTGTCCGCCGTCAATTGAGAAGTAGGTGGTAATCTCGTAGCCGCGCGAGACTCGCTCTTCTTCTTCACACGAGATGCGATCAATCTCCTCGGCCCTGGATTCTGCCATCTCCATAAGGTGGTGAAGGTGTTCCTTGTTGGCATTGTCACCCAGACTGAGGCCAGAAAAAGGACATATCTCCAAGTCCTTTTGGTCGGCGGTCAGAAAGTAACCGGCTTTCGTGCTGACCTTGGCCTCGGTCAGCGATGACTCGGCATCCTGCACCACGAGTTGGCAGACGCGATACTTGCGGCCATTGTGGTAAATAATATTCTGCGGGCCGAATTCGCGCAGGGCAATGGACCGCGGCCGCGAGATAAACTCACCCGACGAATCAGTCGTCGGCAGAAAAACCCGTAATGGCAGGCGAGTAAAGTTGTAGCCTGGCAGGAAACCTTCCGATGCGAAGTAGCGGTAGGGATAGAATTCGGACAGCTCTGTCGAGCGTCCCGCCAAATCGTTTCGCAGCAAGTCCAACTGCCGAGTGGCTTGGTCTTGGTTGCGTTTGTGCTTACGGTACTCGTCGCTGCCGAGACTTAGCGTGCCGCTTTCAATCTTCTGTGTTGCCCGTGTGAGAATCGTTCTTGCGGACCGGTACAAACGCCGCCACCGGTCAAGTGCCTTGTCAAGATGATCGGCAACGTGTGAGAGGTTTTGCTCGATCCACTGGTCGGAGTACCACGTTCCCGCCTTCGATTCGAGTTCTCCCTCAAAATCACGAATAGCCCGCTTGAATGTCGCCTTCAATTCGTTGAACGTGGTGTGGGGAATGTCCAACCCGGCACGCGCCTCGGAAGTCAGAGACAACTTGTCGTTGTCATCAACAACGAGGCGCATGATCGACGGTTTGCCAGCACCGACGTCGTCTAAGCCGGGTAAACCTATTTCCGAAATGACGAGCGCATTGAGATGCGACGTCAGTAATTCGCGGTTGCAAAGGTCAAGGCGTGGGGCCATCACAGAACCGGCTACAAGAGCTTCTTGCTCTTTGAAGTAATGACGATCATGCGGCGCGTAACTGGAACAGTATGTGAAGACCAACGCGGCTTGTCCGCTTCGCCCGGCACGCCCTGAGCGTTGCGCGTAGTTCGACGGATTCGGTGGAGCGTTGCGCATGTGAACAACGCTCAAATTGCTGATGTCAATTCCCAACTCCATCGTGGGAGAGCAGAATAGGGCGCTGATCTCTCCTGCTCGGAACTCGTCTTCGCGTTGAATGCGGACTTCCGTTCCAAGCTGTCCCGTGTGGTCCTCGCCTCGCAACCGCTTCATCTTGGCGAAGTCACGCTGATACAGCGTGCGGAAAAATCTGTTGGGCTGGGGAGCCTGATCTTTGTAGGAGCGCTGCTTGATGACATCAGCTTTGACCGTTTCTCCATCGCCGATTCGCCAAATGATCTTCTCCAGCCGTAGGCGGTAGATCGGCACTTCCTCGTTCTTTTCGTTTTTGGCCTTCTGCGATTTGAGATAGTCCGACTCTTCCAGCAGCGACATCAGTTTCAGAATGAATTCGCGGTAGTGATCTCCGCGCAAATCCAGGTCGATGTCCTTGCGTCGAACGTAGTGCTTGATGAATTTGCCAAGACCGCTGGCAGGCCCCATGCTCTTCGTCGAGATCTTCGCGGACTTTTGCAGCGTGTCATAACGAATGAAGAAGGGTTCCCTAAGTTCTTCGTTTCGGTCGAGAGTCCAAGGCGAACGCAGCATTTCGCGGAACTGCTTTTCGTTTTCCTTGATCTTGGACTGCGTGAGGTAGTTCTCGCTGTGAATAGCGTATTCGAATCGAAAGAAATCCAGGATGTTTCCGATAAAGTCCTTGCGGTCTGAATGATTCAATATGCCGAGAAGCGGGCAGCTTGCCCAAAAGTCGTCAGCGGCTGCGATCTCATCCAAGTCCAAATACTCGACGGCCAGTAACGCGCATTGCTCCAGATTGGGCAGGACGATTCGCCAGCTCCGTCGCAAATCGGCAATCGCGCGGTAAGTCAAGAACTCTTGAAGGCACTGCTCGTACTTTCGTCTAATTGGCGCGAGAGACGTGTCCTCGTTGCGATTGGCGAAATCTAGGAACGGCAGTCCAAGCGCGCTGCGTACCGCCTGTCCGATCGTCGCAAAGGTCAAGGTGCCAGTTGGAGCCTGCGTCAGCGCCTTGTGGATTCCCGCGCGCAGTCGCACGACTTGCACGAAGTCATTGAAGTGTCCGGCTTGAAGCGCAGCATCCTGGCGATTGTCAGTGAAACTAAGAAGCTTCTGGTCCTTCTGCTCAAAGCCAGAATCGTCTAGCTGATTGAGAATTGAAAAGGCGGTGATCGTGGTTGAGGTGCTGCGGCCTTCGCTTCCGAGTTTTGTGAGTTTGGTGCCTTCATTCGTTTTGAAGTCGTAAAACACGCCGCCAGTGGGATCGAACAACAAGGGGGCTTTCATGAACCAGCCCCACCATTTCATCGGCATTGTCTCGGAGCAGTTGCCGAACTCGTCGAAATACAGCTTGATGGGGAAAAAGGCTTTCTTCCTTGTATCCGGCACTGGTCCTTGCTTGGTCATTCGCCACCAGGATTCTGGAAGGCTTTCACAGTCGTCCGTGGGATTCCAAACGTCTTCTCCGACGATCAAGTAGCCGTCATTTGTTTCTCCATCCTCATCCTCGTCGGAGCTTTCGCGAAACTCGCGTGGCTCAAGATGGCTTCCGATCAGTGAAACACAGATGAATGCGTGGCCGCCTGACCGACTAAAGACATTCGGAAAGATCGGCTTTTTGTTGTCCTGGTTCGGCTGAAACACGCCTGGTTGCAACGTGATGAATCGTTGCTCGTCTTGATCGAGCGTCGTATAGACCGAGCCTGTCTGCGAAATGAACTGGTGCAATTTGAACGGCAAGATGGTGTAGCGTTGCCCGGTGGCTTGCAGTCGTTGATTCGCAGAACTAATCCATTGCAAGAGTGCGACGAGAAACTCACGGCACAACTCTTCGGGTTGATTGGAGGCACCCGCCAGTTCCGCAACGATAGCGCTGATCCGACGCGGCTTGCCGCGCACAAGTTCTGACTCTCGCGTTTCGAGTGCGATTTGATTCTCTAACCAAATCGCTACGGGATGCGTCTTGAGTTTTTCGACATCGTCATCCGGATTGATGCTAGCGGCGACAGACGCCGCGAGCTGAACTGCTGAAGGGAGCTGGTTGTTGAATGCCAATGACCGGTCCAGTCGTTCGGGAACAACCTGGTCAGGGCCAAATGGCTTTCCGAATATCTTCGTAGCGACCTTGGCAACCTCCACTCGCTGTTCAGCGAGCGTGCCAACTGAGACCATGGTTGCTGAAGTTCCGATGCAAGTAACTGACTTTGAGCAACGGGCACGGATTCGCCGCACAAGCAGGGCAACATCCGCTCCTTGTCGACCACGATAAGTGTGGAGTTCATCGAAGACGAGAAAGCGCATGTTCTGAAAAATGCCATCGCGAATCGAACGCTCGCGGACACGCGTGAGCAGCAACTCCAGCATCATGTAGTTGGTCAAGAGAATCTGAGGTGGCTTTTCACGCATCTTCTCGCGCGCCTCTTCCCTCTCTTGACCGGTGTATTGGCCAAATGAGATTGGGAAGTCCTTGCCCGTGGACGACTCGTAGTTCTCCTTATATCGCGTGAATTCATCGTATTGCGAATTGATAAGCGCATTCATCGGATAGACAACGACCGCAGTCACGCCGTGCTCACCCGGATGCGAAAGCAAGTGGTGAAAAATCGAACCAATGTAGGTTAGCGACTTCCCTGAGCCGGTTCCGGACGTAACGATAAAGTCCTTGCCGGAAGTACCCAGCTCGATGGCTTCAACTTGGTGTCGGTAAAGCGTGAACCCTTTGAAGATGTCGCGAATGTCGGAATGCAATACTCCTTGATCCGTGAGTTCATTCAGGCTGCCGTACTTCTGAAAGGACGGATTGAGCTGAAGTAACGGCTCAGGCCATAGCTTGCCTTGATTCAATTCAGACTCGACGACCTCACGGATCTTCGGATCGGCAATCCGCAAGAAACTGTGAATGTACGTTTCGTAGTCGGAAACGATTTTGGAATGCGTTTGGAAGACATTCATAGCAGTTGGTCACGGTGATGTAGCGAGTTACTGTTGCCAAAACATTCAAAGTACCCAAGGTCGCGAGTTGCGATTTCTCTCGCGGAGTTTCACCTATCCGTGTTTCAGGTAACTTCACGGGGCGTCTTAACCTTGGCAGACAGCATTGCGAGACACGAGTTGCGAAAGTAGGAATTATGCCCGAGACCTTTCAGTTGCTCGGAGGAGACGGTCGAGTTCAGTCTTCTTGTACAGTCGATAGTTATTAACTGGATGGCGGTGTTCAGTGATCTTTTCCGACCGACCCCAGTTGCGGAGCGTGTTCGGAGAGACGCCGAGATACTCAGCGGCCTCCTTGATTCGGAGATAACCATCGAGCTTTTCCATCCCAGCAACTCCCAGTCCGGCATGCGGCGGCATAGCGCAAACACAAACATTGCCTAACCTTACCAATTTTGCCGCAGCGGTACAATCAACGCCGCAGAACTCGTTGGCGAGGGGGCATTCTGCACTTCGCATCCGGTCGGCTGAAAGCGGCAAGACATGAACCGCAAAGATGAATCAGCGAGGCAGTGAGACCCGGGCTCGGCCGTCTGCGTAGCCCGTCACAACGCACCCTGAGTCGAGCCAGGCTCGCCGAATCGCTTCCGGACAGGCCGGTTTGAGCCGAGTATCCTGCGCCTCGAACAAGACGATTCGCGAACGGAGCAACGGGTTCGGCCGAACCGAAACCCAGTCTCCTATTGGTCGCGGCACCAGCGCCAGCTTTCGGTCAATTGCCAAAGGGGCGGCGGCAAGGAGACTGCCTTGTGCGGCCATGTGATGAGATACTGCCCCTGCACACGCGAAGAGTGAGGCTAAGTTCGCCGTCTCGGAGTGGCCATCAAGGCATCCGGCGTCGAGTTGCTCGGTGAAGTTCAAGAGTGGATCGTCGATGTGTCCCGAATGGGCAGGTTGTCGCACGCGATGCTCAAGCATCCCGCGGGATCGCGGTTGACCGATCAAACCAATACCGGTTGGCAAGTAAGCGCCCATCCACTTGTGGCTACCGGCCACGACAAAGTCTGCGACATTCAAACAGTCGTCGAGCGGCACATGACAGAACGCCTGGGCGGCATCGACGAAGCAGAATCGCAGTTCGCTTCGCTCTCGAATCTGCGCTGCAATCTTCTGTACCGGAAGGCGGATTCCCAAGTGGTCCACCGCCGGCAGGAAGAGGCCGTCACATTGATGTTCGTTGAATGCACTGGCCAGATAGTTGGCGACGTCGTCCACGGTCCAACCGCGACTCAAGATAGCATTTCGCAATGAAACGGTAGTGATGCGGTTGCCGGTGCGTTTCGCCTTGGCTTCGACGGCCTGGTGATACGTGGGCCAGTTGAGATCCGTGGCCAGCACATTCCGACAAACTCGAAACATGCATCTCGACGCGAGGCTGACCAGCGACAGCGAGCGACTGGCCAGCAGAACTTGCCAATCGTCCGGCGCGCCAGCGAGTCGCCGGATCGATTGCTTCAGGCCAGAGACACCGGTCCAGGTGCGAAGGCCGGGAAAGCGTGCCTGATAGGAGTCCGGCCAAGCCGAGAAGCCGTCACGCAGGAATTGCTCAAAGTACAGGCTGGAGGGTTCTTCGGCCGAGAGTCGAACGAAGTCGAGTTGGGCATCTTTGGCGGCTGGCGTCATCTGGCCCAGCCGCGCCGTGTCCAGATAAAGGAGCGGTGGCAAGCCTGTACCTCTTGGCGAGCCGATTGCTGCGGCTCAGGTACAAGATCAATTTACCCTGGCATTTCGTACCGATCCAGATATCCGGCAAAAGATTCTGCATAAACGGCCAGCCGCTTCCAACGTTCCTCGGCAGCAGCAACGTCGGCGAAGTCGAAAGTCAGGGTAAAGCGGACCGTTCCACACTCCTCATCAAGTTCCTGAATTCCGAGCGCCCGCGAGCCATAAATCCCGATGTCGGCAATCAAATCCGGTTCTTTGGAAAGCGCCGATTGCCGTACGAATTTGATCCAGATTCCTTTAGCATGCTGTTCGTGCAGCCATTGGCGAACCAGTTCCGCCGGCCATACGTCCCCGGCGGGCCATAGTTCGTCGGCAATGATCGCGATGCGCTCGATGTTGAGTCGCTCGGCATCATTCAACTCGAAGTTGACCGCCATGCTCTTTCGGCCTGGCTCATCCTGCCAGTAGTTTGCATTCTTCACCCAGGCCACGGATCGATAGAGGTGCAGCCCCGGGCTCCGCAACAACCGCTCGTAAACGATCCGCCACGTTTCCGTCCCTTCAAACACAAACGTCGTGTCGGCGATTGTCGCGGCCCGCCGGACCAATTCGTCGAGATGCTCCAACGCAATTTCACGGTAAATGGGATCAGGATTGCGACTGGCAGTCAGCAGCGATTCAGAGACAGCCTGGTATCGTTGAAACATGTCGGCGTCCCGCGCCAAAATAAACGGTGTCTCCAGTCGGGATGTCCCCCCTGCGGCTGTTGCTCGACCGCATTGGGCAACCGTCAGCGCCAAGAGAACGCAGACCAAAAGGCCGACGGTCGCTACGACTCCCGAAGTTGGCAGCACCAGCCAGGCCAACAAGACGGCGATGCAACCGGCCATCGCCACGCCGAACGGAGGCGTCAGCCAAGCAATCCGGTCAAGTGCGGAGTTTGATTTCGCCATTTGCCAACAGTAGGACGGTTCGCCGGGCATCGCAAGTTGCATCGGCCCGATACCGCCCCGCCAGCGTTGGCCTCGCCATTTTTTCGCCAGCAGCCCGTTGGATGGGCTCGCGTTGTCGTTTCACTCGACCCAACGGGCGGCCAGACTGCGACTGACTTGGGCGAAAGAATGCGGTAGAATTGGTGATTGAGGCACACAATACGACATTGGGGATGATTCGACGCGAAGGTTGAAATGGCGACTGCGGAACAAGTCAAAGCGCTGCTTAAGAGCTACGGCGAAGGGAACGGCGAGCATTTTGCATCCGTCGCCCTTCAGATCGCCGCCGACGCTGCGCGCGGCGGCAAAGGGCAGCTTGCCCAGCAGCTTCGCGACATGGTGGATGACATCAAACGGAAGCAGGCGGCCGGTAAGATTGGCGGTGCCGTGCCGATTGCTCGTCCGACCGGCGAACTGGCTTCCCTTCTGTCGGCCAGCTACCCGCAGACGCATTTGTCCGAAATGGTCTTGAGCCGCGAAACCGGCACGGCTTTGCACCGCGTGCTGCACGAATACCGCAGTCAATCTCGCTTGCGCGAACATGGCTACTCGGCCCGCCGAAAACTGCTGTTGGTGGGACCACCGGGCTGCGGCAAGACGATGACGGCATCGGCGTTGGCGGGTGAACTTAAGTATCCGCTATTCTCGGTTCAGCTTCATGGTTTGATAACGAAGTTCATGGGCGAAACGGCCGCCAAGCTGCGGCTGATCTTCGACGCCCTAACGGAGACCCAGGGCGTCTATTTCTTCGATGAGTTTGACGCGATTGGCGCGGATCGCGGAGCGAAGAATGACGTGGGTGAGATTCGCCGCGTGCTGAATTCGTTTCTGCAATTCCTGGAACAGGATGACTCCGACAGCATTGTCATTGCCGCGACCAACTACGAAGCGATGCTCGACGACGCGCTCTTTCGGCGCTTCGACGACGTGATTCGATACGGTCGTCCGGATGCGGAGCAGTCTGCCGCGCTCATTCGCAATCGGCTGCGCATTTTCCTGGGCGCTCGACCTGCCTGGCAGAAGATCAACGAAGCGGCGGCCGGTTTAAGTCACGCCGAAATTGCCCGTGCCTGTGACGACGCGGCCAAGGACTGCATCTTGCATGATCGGGGCAAGGTGACCACGGCGATGTTGGTGGCCGCGCTTCACGAGCGCCGGAGAATCGACCGATCCGGCACAGTCGTGGGTGGCCAGGATGCGAGTACATGATTCATGGACCAACTGCCTCATCTCTTTCCGCGCGCGACGGGAACCGTCGAACGCTACACCTATGCTCGACCGGTCGGATCAGCCGAGTTTCGCGTTCCTCCGCGCGACGACCGCGTTCAGCATAGCCAGTCGCTTGTCACCCAGCTTCAGTCGGCGGAGCAGCAAGCGAAAACACAGGTCGCAGCGCAGCCTACTGTCGAAAAGCCCAAGGGAGTAGTTCTCGACTTTCAGAGCGATCCGAAGTTCAAGCTCCAACTGAAGAGTCTGGAGTCCGATCGTAGCGGTATCGAATTGCGAAACTCCCGCGTCGATGCAAATGGAATCATGCACGCGACCGTCTTTATCCCGGACGGGAAGGTGGGGCTATTCGTACGCAAGTTTGAAGCTTACGCCGATCCGGCGAAAGACTCGCCGAAAGGGACGCCGAAAAACAATGAGCTGGTGGCCAGTATCAGCCAGATTCGGTTGGCGGCGCTGGAGTCGTTTTGGATGGATGCGGGAGAGTTTCCCAGGGAGAAGGAGGAACCGCTCTGGTGGGAAGTCTGGCTGCGCGAGGCTCTCAATCCCTACGATGTTGTTGACGTGTTTCGACAACGTGCCCAAGCCGCCGGTGTGCTGGTGTCGCAGCGCGAGTTGCGATTCCCCGATCGGCGAGTGGTTCTCGCTCGCGCCACCATTACCCAACTGCTCGCCATCGAAAACCTGTTCGACATCTTGGCGGAACTGCGATTCGCCAAAATTCTCGCCGGCGAATTCCTTGACTTGCCTCCACGCGATCAGGCCGACTTCATCCAAGACGCGCTCGCACGCATCGTGGCACCGCCAATCGACGCCCCGTCGGTTTGCCATCTTGACACCGGCGTCAATCGCGGCCATCCGCTACTCGGACTGGCTCTCGCCGAAGAGCACCTGCTGGCGGTTGATCCGACTTGGCGCGCCAGTGATGGTCACCCTCAACAACACGGAACGGGGATGGCTGGTTTAGCGCTCTATGGTTGCCTGACGGAGCTGCTGAATAGTACCGGGCCGATCTCGCTCTTACACCGGCTGGAGTCGGTCAAGATCCTACCCGACCACGGGCAGCACGACCCGGATTTGTACGGTGATGTGACGGCACAGTCCATAGCTCGGATCGAAATCGTCGCTCCGGAACGTGAGCGGCGTGCCTTCGCCTTGACGATCACGGCGGACAGTAGCGATGAAGGGTTTCCTTCGTCCTGGTCGGCAGCGTTGGATCAAATCTGTTCGGGTGCGGATGAGGAAGGACGACCGTCGAGGTTACTGGTGGTCTCCGCTGGCAACACGCCAGCGGACGGTCGCCACGACTATCCCGACCACAATCACACTCAAGGCGTCGAAGATCCGGCTCAATCTTGGAATGCGATTTCTGTGGGCGCTTTCACCGAGAAGGCCACGATACACTCGAACGAATATCGGGATTGGAAACCAGTGGCTAATGCAGGCCTGCTCAGCCCGGCCAGCCGAACGTCAGTGGTGTGGGACGATCGGTCGTGGCCGATCAAGCCCGAGATCGTCATGGAAGGGGGCAACCTAGCGATAGATCCGACGACGGGCAATGCGGACTACGTCGATGATCTGATGCTATTGACGACTCGCACGAGTCCCACGGGCGCACTACTCACGAGCAGCGGAGATACCAGTGCAGCGACGGCACTTGCCGCCCGCTACGCCGCGATCATCTGGTCACAGTATCCCAGCCTGTCGCCGGAATCCGTGCGTGGATTGCTGGTACATTCGGCGCGCTGGACGGCTCCCATGCTCAGTGAATTTCCTCCCGAACAGCGCCATAATCGACTGCGGGTTTATGGTTACGGAGTTCCGCAACTTGATCACGCAATCTGGAGCGAGAAGAACAACGCAACGCTCGTGATTCAGGATTCTTTGCAGCCTTTCGACCAGGAAGTCGACGCCCAAGGCCAGAAACGCATCAAGACGAAGGATATGCGGTTACATCGGCTGCCGTGGCCCAAGCAAGTGTTGGAGCAACTGGGTGGCGAAGCCGTGCGATTGAGGGTGACGCTGTCGTACTTCATCGAGCCGAGCCCAGGTCGCCGGGGATGGACTCGCAAGCACCGTTATCAGTCGCACGGACTTCGATTTGATATCAAACGTCCGACCGACATGAATGACAACGAGTTTCTCAAGCGAATCACCAAGGCGGCTTGGGAAGAAGACGAAGGCTCGGTTGAATCAGTCACCGACGATCGAAGCTGGACGATTGGCCCCAATCTGCGCTGCAAAGGTTCGATTCATTCCGATGTCTGGACGGGAACGGCCGCTCAGTTGGCCGCATCGGGGACCATTGCCGTCTACCCAGTCACAGGCTGGTGGAAGGAGCGTCCGAGCTTGGAACGCTGGAATCGATCGGCTCGCTACGCGCTGATTATCTCGCTCGAAACAGACGCCGCCCAAGTCGACCTCTACACTCCCATCGCCAGCCAAGTCAGCGTTTTGGCGGCAACTCAAATTTCCAGTTCGTAATCAAGACGCAATCAGCGAGGGAAGTCGCAATGATTTCAGGGGCACAAGTTTCACTGGGGATTGGATGTCTGAGTTCGTGATGCAGATTCGCGGACGGGCAATGCCGATCAGCGCAAGAGGAGAGTGGCGGGTGGTGCCGCTCTCCAAATCCTTTCATGTGGAAGGTGTGAATCGGCCAAAAAATCGGCAACGCTAAAAGCGCTCTTCGCCGCCGTGGGATTCGCCGTTGTCACCGTGGCCGTTGCTATTCGAACGATCGGCGGCTTGCTCGAAGATCCACGAGTGGGCCTGGTCGCAAACCTTAGCCACCAAGGGCAGGTCGTCGCGGCCGAAACTCGTCGAATCCTTCCAGTCCTCACCGTCCTTGTAGAGCCGCGTGATCGTGACGTTGTGGCGTGGACCACTCTCGGTCTCATTCAGCCAAATAGCGGCCCGGATACGACCAAACCGAATCTCATGCACCGGGCGATTCTTCGCCTCCTTGGGCTTCGATTTCGTGGAAGTTGCCATGCTAAAAACCCTTTCTGTGAAAGACAAAGGAAAAACCGCTGAATTTGAACGCCAAACTCAGCTTCGTGTTACCTCAGAAACGACTGCGTCCGGCGTTTGTCAGACCGCCAGCGCCAGCGACAAGAGTTGAGCCACCTTGAAGTCGACCTCGGCCCGGTCGGCTGCGAAGGTGACGCGCTGCGTCAGTCGCGTCAGGGCATCGACCAGCGCGAAGATGGTGAACCCGCCTTGAGCGCGGGCGATCTCCATCGCATCTTTGATGTAATGCTGCGGAATCCCGTGCTTACCCAGTTCCTTGGCGACTTCCTCGGAGTCGGAACCCAGTCGCGTGTGCATCGCCTTCTTGAGCACTTCGGCGAACTTGTCGCGGCGGGAATCCCGCTTGGCGATCAAGGCGTCAATGTGCCGCCGAATCTCTAGCAAGCCATCGCGGACGTTGGCCGTGTGCTTGCGCGAGAACTCGACTACCTCGACGGCGTCCCACACGATGTGGTTCTGGCAAATCCGTTGAAACCAGAACGATTGCATGCCGAGTGACCGGCGGCCGACTTCCGAGTTCCACACGAAGAAACCCGGCGCAAAGGCCTCGCCGTCGATCTCAATCCAGCCGGTCGGGTCAATGAGGAAGCAGAACATGTCCTGCTCGCCGCAATACAACCCAGTGCTGCCGTTAAAGGCGGCTTGCGGCGGCTGAAACTCCGACGCAACATCCCTGACGGTTTCAATCAACTCCGCGTTCCAGAGCCGGGTATACGACACCCCATGCACCGAACGCACGGTCTGGCCGGTGGTCAAGAGTTGCACGGGTTTGTCGCCTTGCGGCAACGTATCGCGGAAGGCCAACGTGGCCGTTTCCGGCTGCAGGCGGTTGACGGTGTCCTTGCTGATGCCGGCCAGCCGGCACATCTGGCTGAACGACCAGTCGGTCAGTCCCACGCCGTCCCCTTTCTCCAAGGTCAATGACAAGCCACCGTCATGCACCTGGGGTAGCAGGGTTTGCGGAAGCTGCCAGACATCGGTCGAGTAGCGCCGCTCCTGCCGACAATGGTCGTGCAATTCCTGAAGCGTCTGGAATGACTCATCCGGACCTCGCCGATACAGCTCGCGATTCGCACGGGTCAAATTGGCCATCGTTCGTCTCCTCAAAGGTCGAGTTGCGGGTGCCAAAGCCACAGCGTCCACCGGCACCCGGCTGGTGAACGACAAGGCTCTGGTCCGCGAGAACGAACGTGGCGGCCCGGATGTTTCTATCCGGGAGAAATATAAAACCTGTTTGGGCACCACCGCCCTCTCGGTTGGCGAGCCGGCGCAGTGGCGGCTTCACCAATCGAGTGGCGGATGTGTGATTACTCGAAATGAAACAACAGAAAAGAGCGGGCCAAATCGAAGGTGATTCCTTACCACGCTGCCGGGAGAATGTCACGCAAGGAGCCATGGGCGTGACCGGTCGTGCAGAGTTTGCAAGTGGTAGTGGGCGTTTACCCCTGGCAGCGGATCACGGCAGGGCTTGTAGATTCTTCGTCGTCGGGAAGGATGAAGCCGTAGTCACGGGCCTGCTGCTGAATCAGGTCCAAGGCGTGCTGCGGGAAGCCTTGTAGCAGTGCGGCTTGGATGAGTTCGACGGCATCGCTGGGAAGTACGCTCCAGAAACAGGCGGCCCGGCCTGGCTGACGTTGGACGCGCCGCCACAGAAAGCGAACGGTGGCGGGATCTTCAGGACAGAAGAGTTCGATTCCGCTGGGACTAATGATTCCGACATACGCTTGCAGCATCCCTGATCCGTACCATAGCTCCGCTCGAAACGCAAAAGCTGAATCGAGGCCGCGTGACATTTGTCGTGAGTCGTGGCATTGGGTCGGCCATGCCGACGTTGTATCTGCTCATCGCCGTTTTGTGTCTCTTGTTTCCCGAGCGGGCGTTGGTGGTCTGGGGTGTGTTGATGCTAACGGCCTGGTGGCAGCGGCGGCGCTGAACGATGCTTTTCCTCAGAGTACCGAGAACCGGGGTTGACCTCAGACGAGGCCCAGTGGCGTGCCAACAATGGACCTCGAAGAAAACATCAGAACAACTCACCCTGCTGTCGTGGAGTGGGATCACGAATCTCGACGGGCAAATCGGCTGCGGTGAAACGATTGATCTCCCAGTCGAGTGCGGCCGGATCGAGCGGCATGCTGGTGATCCGGAGCGGCATCGTGGGACAGCGGTCGGTGTCTCCCTGATTCCGATTAGCCCACTTCAATTCATCCCGGATCTCATCCAAAATTTCGCGGACGACGGCCAGTTCCTCCCGCAGTCGATCCAGCGCAGCAGCGAGCGGAACATCAGAGTCCACGCGTGAACGGGCTTTTGTCATGGCGTTTCCTCCTCCGTATCGGCCAGACCGGCCGTGCGTCTCAGGACGCTGGCCAGGTAGGCGCGAACTTCCGTGGGGTTGTAGTTCGGCGGCGAGAACCCGCCTCGATTCAACCAATCGCGCAGCGCTAATGCACGCTCGCGCGCCGTGGCGAAATCGCCATCCCGCAAGGCAGCGAACATTTCCAGATAGCATTGTGTGGGGTCCATAACTCGTGCTCCTCCTTTCTAAGCGCAGTGATG
>Ga0163150_10006254_pt1 | contig 14694 bp, 9 predicted proteins | sample OliLakLV19P2IB_FD_148628 | JGI IMG/M metagenome (GOLD analysis project Ga0163150, IMG submission 148628) | Freshwater microbial mat bacterial communities from Lake Vanda, McMurdo Dry Valleys, Antarctica - Oligotrophic Lake LV.19.P2.IB | ecosystem: Environmental > Aquatic > Freshwater > Lake >...
ATGTCTGTCTCACTCGGTCCCCGATGACAGACAGGAATGTCTATCTCACTCCTCCAAACAGGCTTTTCTCCTCGCGCTTCAGTGCCCCCGCACGCGCCTGCGGTACTCCGATGGCGTCGTTCCAACGCCCTGTTTGAACGCTTTCGAAAAATGAAACACGTCGCAGAACCCGAGCTCATCGGCGATCTGCTTGATCGAGTGCTCCCCGTGATAAATAGCCGCACACGCCCAATCGAGGCGGCGGCGTTTTTGATAAACGCCCGGTGATTCCCCGCTTGTCTGCGCGAAACGCTTCCGGAAGTTCTCATAGCTTAACCCGACGGCGCGCGCGACATCGTGCGACGTCAGCCAGCCGCTCGCGCCGCGATGGCCCAACAACCGCAGGCTTTTTTCATACCAGCTATCCCGACCCGGCTCCCGTCCGCTCTCGCGATGGGTCGCCAGCATCTCGGCCAGTACCTCAAGGAAACGCCCCAATGATCGCAGGGGCGCACCGGCCGCCGCGAGCGGCTCTCCTTTCACCACCGCGAGCAGCCTTTGTTGCCAATAATCCGCCGACCCCAACCGCAGCACCGGGTCCTCGGGCCGGAGGAGCCCAGAGTCCCGCCACAAATCGAACTGCGCTCCCGTGAAAACGTAATAGATCTGCGTCCAATCCGTCCCCGGCTTCGGTCCGTAAGCGTGCGCCAGATCGGGAAAAACCACCACCGCATCGCCCGGTCGCAAGTCACTGATGTTCCCGGTGGCATCGCGATAGTAGCCTTCACCGGCGACCATTAGAATCAACGCGTAACTTCCCAAAACGCGCATAGCGTTGGGATCAATCCCCGCCACATTCGACAACATGCCAGCCAGCTGAATGTCTCCGACTCCAGAGCGCAGCGGGCTTTGCAGCCACGGCTGGGCGCGGGGAAGGGATGATTGCGGCATAGCTCCCAAAATTTACATCACTTCTCCCACTTCAACCCTTTTTTTCGGACCAATAACGGTGTAATCTGGTAAATGAGCACTCTCACCGCTTTACCCCAACTCCGTTCCTTCGGTCATCCCCTCGAGATGGCCGACGACAAGGTCGGCCTCTTTCGGGACTCGAGCGATGCGGCTGACAACCCCGTGGAATTGCGCCGCCGTTTCGCCGATGACGGGTATCTCTATATGCGGGGATACCTGGATCGCGACGAGGTCCTCGGCGCCCGGGCCAGCCTGACCAAGCGGCTCGCGGAAGCGGGGGTGCTGGATCCGGCGTATCCAGAAATTGATGCCGTTTGCAAACCCGGCTCAGGCTACGTCTTCAAACCCGAACTCACCCAGGGCAACCCTGAGGTCCAACGCCTGCTCTACTCCGGCCGATTGGTGGAGTTTTACGAGAAGTTCTTTGGCGAGCCCATCAAGCACTACGATTTCACCTGGCTGCGGGCCATCGGTCCCGGCAAGGGCACCAACCCTCACTGTGATCTTCCCTATATGGGACGCGGTACGCACCAGCACATGACGTGCTGGATGCCGTACGGCGACATCTCGTTCGACCTCGGTGGCCTGATGGTCCTCGAAGGCTCGCACAAACGGATGGATCTGCTGGAAAAATATATCTACCGCGACGTCGACACCTTCTGTGAAAACAAAGAGACGGACGCGGCCAAGGCGAAGTCCGGCAAGTGGTCCTTTAGCGGCACGCTGTCGCATAACCCGCCCCAAATTCGAAACAAGTTCGGTGGCCGCTGGCTGACGACTGAGTTCCAAGCGGGCGACTTCCTCACTTTCGGCATGTTCCTCGTTCACGCCTCCCTCGACAACCAGACGGAGAACCGCCTCCGGATTTCGAGCGATTCGCGGTACCAACGCGCGAGCGAACCGATCGACGAACGCTGGGTTGGTCCGAATCCCCCGGGCCACTCCACCGCGGGTAAACGGGGACGAATCTGCTAAACGGAAGAATTTCCCATGCAACGCGATTTCATCGGTGGTGGCGGGTTACGGTCATCCGCACTGCGTGACGCTGGGGCACATCGCTGGGCCTACGCGCCCGTCCGCGGTTCGATCCCTCAAACCGCCCTGGCGGGCGCCGCAGCAGCCTTTCTCCAACCCAACGGACTGACTTCCGCGCGAACCGTATTATCCGCCGGGCCAGTATTATTTGGAAATAGCCTCGTCCCGAGACGCCAACTTGGCAGGCAGCTTCATTCAAAATAAATCATCAACCGGTCCCATTCGGTGGCCGCTGCCCGGTAAGTTCCCTTAACCCATGGTTGCAACCTCCACCTCTTCTTCGACCCCGAAAGCCTCCCCCGCTGCCGGCGGCCGCATGGCCGCAGTGCAGGAGATGGCGCGATTGCAGCGCACGCTCTTCGAAGTGGAGCGCGAGTTCGTTCGCACCGCGACCACGTTGATCTATCGCGTGGGCGAGCCGGAGCTGAAGTATCTACTTTGTCAGCACGTTTGGGAATCCGCCGGCCACGCCCGATTCCTGCGCGAACGCGGCCGGGAACTGAGCGGTTTCGGCTCGGGCGAAGACGTGCGCGAGTCGCTGCGTCAGGTGTTCGACGAGACAATCATGCCGGAAAATGCGGATGTCGCGCTGACGGGATTTTATACCGTGCTGAAGCCGGCACTGCTCGCCGCCTACCGGCATTATCTCACGGTGACGGACCCCCTCGCCGACTGGCCTTCCAAGAAACTCGTCGAGGAATTCATTGCGGATGAAGAACGCCACGCCCGCGAGATCGCGCCGTATCTGCGCGAGCAGGACGCGACCGCCACCCTCGCACGCAAATGGCAGGCCCATCTCACGACCGTTCTTTCCGCGCCCGGTGGTTTGCTGGGTGAAAGCACGCGGGTGCCGCTGCCCGCTGATTTCCGCTGGGAGTATCAGCAGCGCCACTACACGCATCCGCCCACCTGCAATCGCGGCCGCTTTCCCGTATGCTCCAGCGCCTTCAGCTACGATCCGCAGGAAACTCCGATCGTCCGCCCCTGGTTGGCGGACCCAAAGACCGACGCGCGCGTAATTCGGATCATGGTTTACGTCTGGCTGATGATGGAAATGGATGCGGTCGATTACCTCGCCACCGTGTTCTACGATACGCCGCAGGCCCCGTTTGATTTGCACTACGACCTCGCTCGCCATCTCTGGGACGAATCCAGGCACAGCCAATTCGGCTATCGTCAACTGCCCAAGCTCGGCGTGGATCTCATGACGGTCGAACACTCGCTCGATCTTTATAATATCCTCGTCCAAATGCCCGCGCATGAGCGCTACGCGATGATGACAATGGAATTTGAAGCGGGCAGCTTCCCGACCAAGGCCATGGTCATGGATCGCATCCGGGAACTCAACGATTTCGAGGCCGACACCCTGCTCGCTTTTGACCGCAACGACGAACAGAACCACGTGCGCTATGGCCATCGCTGGCTGCCGGCGATGATGGCGCTGTTCGGCGAGACCCGGCCCGTGGAGGAGTTCATGAAATCAACTCGGGCGAAGTTCGCGGAAGCCGCCGCCATCTACGGAGGCAAGACACCCCATTCGCTCTCACCGGAAAAGCGGCTCACCGGAGAAAAAATTCTCGCCATGGTAAGCGGCACCTAGTGCGGGTTTCATGGCCGTTGGCGGACCAGCCGTTAGATGGTGCCGGACCGACAACACGTCCGGTTCCCCCTCGTTGGCTCGGACCCTGAAACCGCACGCCCTTGGGTCGTAAGCGGGTCGAACCGGCTGACCGAACGGGAACGTTCTCCCGTTCACGGTTCCACGTGTGAGCTGCCTCTAAACGATAACCCCTCGCTCGAACTCATTGCTTCGAAGAAGCTCTCTCCTCCACTTTATCCTTCCCCAACGTCGCATCCCGAGAAAGCTCTACCGCGTTCGCCTTCCCCTACCCCGCATGTCTTTACGCCCGCTGCGCTCTAGCGCTCTATTCTTCCTCTTTCTCTCCGTCTTCGCCGGCCTCCGGGCCGCCGATCTGACCGAACTCACCGTTACAACGCTGCAGTCCGAGGCGGCTCTCGCCTTGACTCCGCCGGCGGCGGTCGCTTCGGCCGATCTTCCGCGGACAACTCCACCGTCTCCACTTTTTGGAGACGTACTCGTCCGCACGGCTCAGGCTCATTTGCTCGGAGCTTCACTCACCGGACCGCGAGAACTCACCATCCTGGGCTACCACTCCATTACCAACACGTGGGCTCCGTTCGGCAAAGTCACCCTGCCGGGTGAGATCATCGCGCTCCGACCCGCGCCGGCGGGATTTCTCGTCGAGACCGGCGACTCCACAGCTCTGACGCGAATCGAACTGGTCACCAGCAAACGACTCCTTCAGCCGCTGGATTGGATGGTCATCCTGCTTTATCTCGGTGGCTCGGCCGGCATCGGACTTTACGTCTATCTCAAGGAAAAGAAGCAGACGAATGACGATTTCTTCCTGGGTGGCCGCCGGATACCGTGGTGGGCGGCCGGATTGAGTCTCTATGCCACCGGCACGAGCGCGATTTCGTTCATCGGCATCCCGGCGAAATCGTTCGCAACGAACTGGCAGATTCTCGCCCAGAATGTCATTGGCATGTTCACCATCGGATTCGTGGCCGTCTTCATTGTGCCACTCATCCGACGGCTGAACGTTACCTCAGTCTATGAATACCTCGAGATGCGTTTTCACCCGTCCATCCGGGTGCTCGCCAGCGCTCTCAACATCCTGATTCAACTCGGTGGACGCATGAGCGTGGTGCTGTACCTGCCGGCGCTCGCGCTCTCCGCGGTGACCGGCCTCAACGTCATCTGGAGCATTCTTCTGATGGGCGCCGTCACGATCGCGTATACCTTATTGGGAGGAATGAAGGCGGTCATCTGGACCGATGTGCTCCAAGTCTTTGTCATGCTCGGCGGCGCCTTTTTCGCGATTGGCTATGTTATTTATAGCGTCGACGGCGGGATGCCGGAGTTCTTCCGCATCGCGATGGCCGATAATAAAATGAAGACGTTTGATTGGACCTTGGATCTGACGCAGGCGACGGTCTGGGGCTTCATGTTCTTCGCGATCATCGAACTGATCACGTATCCAAAAGATCAAGTTATGATGCAGCGCGCGCTCTCCACGAAGTCCGCCAAAGAAGCCGGATGGTCGATGTGGACTCTGGGTGCCATCGTGGTGCCGGGCAGCCTCACCTTCTTCGCGATCGGCACCGCCCTCTATGTATTCTACCAGCAGCACCCGGAGCGATTGAACCCGTTGCTATCGGTCGATGCGACGTTCCCGCTCTTCATCGCCGCCGAATTACCAGTCGGCATCACCGGTCTCATCATTGCCGGTATCTTCGCCGCCTCGATGTCGACGTTGTCGAGTTGTATGAACAGTGTGGCTACCTTGGTGTCGGTGGACTTCTACGAACGCTTCTCCAAGCGTGCGACCGACAAGAAAAGCATGCGGCTCGCCGAGTGGGTCACCGTCATCGCGGGCGTGATCGGCGTCGGTACGGCCGTCCTGCTGGCGCTCTTCGACATCAAATCGGCCTTTGACGCCTGGTTCGCCTTACAGGCCGTTCTCGGCGGCGGCTTCGCCGGTTGTTACGGGCTGGGCATGTTTACCCGCCGGGCCAACTGGCAGGGCGCTGTCATCGGGGTGATTGCGAGCGTGATCATCACGTCGATTCTTTGGCAGGGCGACATGGTAACGCCGGTGCTCTATCCCACCTTCGCAATCTTTGCCTGCCTGGTGTTCGGATATGTCGGCAGCTTCTTCTTCCCTAGTCCCAGCCAATCGCTGCTCGGGCTCACGGTTTTCACTGCCCGCAAGGATCCGGCCTAAGATTGCGCCCGAGCTCGTTAACCCTACGGTGCCCTTTTTATGAGTAAAACTTACCGTGCCGTTCTGGCGGGAACTGGCTCCATTGGCGACGCCCATGTGCGCGCCATCGAGGCGACCCACGGACGCGTCCAACTTGTCGCCGCAATGGACATCGATGCGACGCGCGTGCGCGACTTCGCGGCGCGTTGCCATATTCCGGAAACGTTTACCGACTATGCCAGGATGCTGGAGCAGACGAAGCCCGATCTGGTCCTCGTCGCGACGCCACCGGCGCAGCACGCGCCGATGAGCATGGCCGCGATGGAGGCGGGCGCCTGGGTATTGTGTGAAAAACCGCTCTGCGGTTCCCTCGCGGAATTCGACCGGATCAGCGAGGTCGAGGAACGCACCGGCCGCTTCACCGCCTGCGTGTTCCAGATGCGCTTTGCCTCGTCAACCTTGCATCTGCGGAGCCTCGCAGACAGCGGCCTGCTCGGCCGGCCGCTCGTGGGGGTCTGCAACACCCTTTGGTTCCGCGACGCCGCCTATTATGCCGCACCCTGGCGCGGCCGCTGGGATGCCGAACTCGGCGGCCCCACCATGGGCCTCGGGATCCACGCGATGGATCACTTTCTCTACCTGCTCGGCGATTGGGACGAAGTCCGGGCAATGGCTGGCACCCTGGATCGCGCGATCGAGGTGGAAGACGTGTCCATGGCGCTGGTGCGTTTCGCCAACGGCGCGTTCAGTTCGATTGTGAACAGCGCGCTCAGCCCGCGCCAGGAAACGTATCTGCGGCTTGATTACCAGAAGGCCACAGTCGAGTTGACTCATCTTTACGGATACACGCGCGACAACTGGAAACTCACGCTCGTCCCCCCCGCTCAGGATGATGGCCTGTTGCAGGCCTGGCACAGCTTTCCACCCGATGTGGGATCAACCCACGGTGCGCAACTCAACGAGTTCGTCCGCAATCTCGATACCGGCACGCGTCCGCTCACCTCGGGCGCCGACGCGCGGCGCACGCTCGAATTCCTGACGGCGATCTACAAGAGCGCATTCACCGGCGAGGCCGTTCGAGCGGGCTCAATCAAGCCGGGCGATCCGTTCTATAATGCGGTTCACGGCGGCGGTCCGCGCAAACCGGTTTAGTCCAGAACGGGGCCAACATGGGGCCGACAGTCGAGTCGGCCGCAGCGTTGCGATCGATATTCCCGCTCTGTGCGAGCCCAGGCCTGACGATGGAAACGTTGACCTGAACGCGCGCTCACCCGTCGCTCCTGACTGCCCTACCGTACCGCGCTCGCGCCTCCCGCCAGTTCCGGAATCGCTTCACCGATTTTCAATTCACGCGGCGCTCCACCGCGATGATAGAGCCAACCCCGTCCCGCCACCAACGTCGCGCGGCCCCGATGAAGCCGTACCATCGACGTGTTCGCCAATCCCAGCACGGTTTCATCAGGATTGAACTGGGAATAGATTCTAATCTTTCCCACCCGCCCGTCGAAATCAGCCTTCGTCTCGGGCGTCGGATGATGCGGATTGATCGTCGCGGGCAGCAGCGCCAGCGACTCCCGGCTGGGGATATCAGCCATGGGAAAATCGTTCGTCGTTCCAATGATCAACCCCGCCACATTCGCCCCGGCACTCGCGCCACCGAAGGGCACTCCGGCGAGTACGCGTTCCCGGATCAAAGCGATCTGACCGGTGCGCGCCAACTCACGCAACAGCACAAAAGTCTCTCCGCCGCCGACGAAGATGGCGTCAGCCTTCATCAGCAGTTCGCGAGCCCCCGCATCATCATAGCGGTGCAGCGACTCTGCCGCAGGCACGCCGATATGCAAAAAAGCCTCGCGAAGCCGCAACTCCATCTTATCGCGATCCGCGGGATGCGATGCATGCAGCACCAACGCCACCAAGCGGCGACCTGCATAATGTTCGTGCATCCCCGGCAAGACACTGTCGGCAAAATGATTGCCATTCATCATACTCCCGCCCGTCACCAGCACGGATGCCAGCGGCGAAGTGTGGAGCGAAGGAAGGGCGCGCGCGAGGCCGGAGAGAACAAGGAAGAGTAAACTGAGGAGAGAGATCGATTTCATATGAGTCGCAGGCGCCCCATTATCGGCGCCCGAAATTCCCCAAATCTCAACTCTTGATTCTCCTGTTGCAACCGCCGCAGGCGGACTAATCGGGCTGGATCAATGGTGTATTCGTTTTGTCACCTCCAACAAAGTCGTCAGACTTTCCCCGCCATGCCCCGCCCTTCCCTTTTCTCCCGCTGCGGCCTGCTCGCCTTCCTCGGAACGTTCTCCGTGCTGGGTTGGCCCCTCGCTACGGCGGCGGACTCGATCCCATTGCCCAACACCCGGCCGCTGGAAATGACCGGCGATCTGTCCGCGCAGATGGTGGCCGGCATCGATCGCTTCCTCCAACGGGAGCTGGCGCAATCTATTCCCGCGCGTGTGCAACACTGGCAGCGAGACCTGACGTCGACGGATGCGTATCAGGAATCCGTGCACCCGAACCGCGAACGCTTCCGCGCGCTGATCGGCGCGGTGGACGAACGTCCCGCACCGACCGAGCTGGAATATGTCGCGACCACGGCGATACCCGCCCTGATCGCCGGGACCGCAACGTACCGCGTCTTCACGGTGCGCTGGCGCGCCTTCGGCAGTGTTCACGGCGAGGGCCTGCTGCTCCAACCCAAAGGCACCCCGCGGGCCCGCATCGTGGTGCTGCCCGATGCCGATCAGACGCCCGAAATGCTAGCCGGGCTCACTCCGGGAATTGCTCCCGATTCCCAGGTGGCACGACGGCTCGCGGAAAGCGGCGCTCAAGTGATCATTCCCACCCTCGTCGATCGTCGCGATGAGTGGTCTGGCAACGCGCAACTGAACCGTTTCACCAATCAACCTCATCGCGAATGGATCTATCGGCCCGCGTATCAGATCGGCCGACACATCATCGGCTACGAGGTGCAAAAGGTGTTGGCTGCGGTCGATTGGTTCACGCAGGAAAACGACACCACGATCCGCCTTCCGATCGGCGTCACCGGCCACACCGAAGGCGGACTCATTGCGCTTTATGCCGCGGCGCTCGATCCGCGAATCGACGCCACCCTTGTCAGCAGTTATTTTGACTCACGTCAGGCCGTGGCGGAGGAACCGATTTACCGCAATGTTTTCGCCCTGCTGCACGAGTTCGGCGATGCCGGGATCGCCAGCTTGATCGCGCCGCGCGCCCTCATCGTCGAGGCGAGCCTCGCTCCCGAAATTTCCGGTCCGCCTCCCCCGCGGACCGGACGCGCCGGCGCCGCCCCGGGCGTGATCACGACGCCGCGCACGGCATCAGTGCAGGCGGAGTTCACCCGCGCCCAAGCGCTCTGCGGGCCCTCACTCTCCCGTCGTTTCCACCTCGTCGCGGCGGGGAGCGGAGACACTCCGCCGCTGCCTGGATCACCGCTGGCCCTTGCTGCTTTCTGGTCGGAACTGACTGCCGACCATGCTCCGCTGGCCACCCTACAGGCACTGCCCGTCACCACATCACGGATACCAGACGTCAACGCCCGCCAACGCCGTCAGGTCGCCGAACTGGAGACGCATACCCAGGGGCTCGTGCAGCTCGCGCATCACGACCGCAACGCCTTCTTTTGGAAAAAACTGAAGCCCGACTCCGCTGCGGCCTGGACGGCCGCCGTGCAGCCTTTCAAAACCATTTTTTGGGATGAAGTCATCGGTCGCCTGTCCGGCCCCGATCTCCCGGCCAACGCCCGCTCGCGCCCCCTGCTCGATCGCCCGACTTGGACCGCGCATGAGGTGGTGCTTGATGTCCGCCCGGATATCTTTGCGTGGGGCGTGCTGTTGCTCCCAAAGGACCTGAAGCCCGGCGAACGCCGCCCGGTGGTGGTGTGCCAGCATGGCTTGGACGGAGTGCCGGCGGATACGTTTGCCGAGGATCCGGCGCTGCAGGTTTCCGGTATTTACCAGGCATTCGCCGCCCGCCTGGTAGAACGTGGCTTTATCGTGTTTGCTCCACATAATCCGTATCGGGGCGGCGAGGATTTCCGGCGGCTCACCCGTATTTTAAACCCGCTGAAGCAGACCTTGTTCTCGGTCATTCTCGAGCAACATGAGCAGATCCTGAACTGGCTCTCCGCCCAGCCGTTCGTCGATCCGCAACGGATTGGTTTCTACGGACTATCCTATGGCGGCAAGACGGCGATGCGCGTGCCAGCGCTACTGGACGGATACGCCCTTTCGATCTGCTCCGCAGATTTCAACGATTGGCTCAAGAAGACCACGACCGTCGATGGGCCGCCCAGCTACCTCTTCACCAAGGAATATGAGATCGCCGAGTTCAACCACGGCCGAACCTTCAATTACGCGGAGATGGCAGCACTGATCGCGCCGCGGCCCTTCATGGTCGAGCGTGGACACAATGACGGCGTTGCCCCCGATGAATGGGTCGCTTTTGAATACGCGAAAGTGCGGCGCCTCTACGCACAGCTCGGGATCCCGGAGCGCACCACCATTGAATACTTCAACGGCCCGCACGCGATCAACGGCGTGGGCACCTTCGAGTTCCTGCACACGCACCTGAAGTGGCCGGTGCGTTAGGCAGCAATCACGTCACGATTGAGCACGGCATCGCGCTCTCTGACTCAGTTTTCGCCTCTGTATGCGGCTGTCCCACGCCTCGTCATGGCCAGGCTTCAGGCTGTTCACGCCGGCATTCCTTTCGCGGTCAGTCCGGATCGATCGGCCGGAAGGTCGATATCACGCACTCACGCGGGCTCCCCTCAACGATCAAATGGCCACAGCCCCATCGCCCGCATTCGCCGCTCGAGGTTGAAGCGCGTGAACAGCATCTCGGTTTCCTGAAGCGACCGTCGAAACGCCTCCAAGCTTTGATCCGCCGCCAGCGCTCGCACCACATCGCCAATGATGGCGGACGAGTCGTCGATCAGTGTGGGCGGCACCTTGTCGATCGTATCCGCCAGATCGTGATAGTAACGCACGGACTCGCGAGCGATCGGCGCATTGAAGGTCAACGTGCGGACACCGGCGAGTTGATAAGGCGTGTGATCGCTGCCAACCCAATTGATATTTTGCACTCCCAGGGCAAGTCGCCGGTCGGGCGCGCGACCTTCGTGCCAGCGCTCCAGAGCCGGCACGAGCGAGTCGTCGCCGAGGGCATTGACCGCGACCGGGACGCCCACCATGTCGAGATTGATCATCGCGACGATCGGCGCATCTCCCGAACGTGATGCCTCGTGCCGCGAACCCCACAGCCCCTGCTCCTCGCCATTGAACCAGATGAGCTCGATCGTATGAAAGGGCTTTGCTCCGCGGAGCCCCTGCGCGAGGGCGTATAGTTGCGCGATGCCGATCCCGTTATCCATCGCACCCTGCCCCAGATCCCAGCTGTCAAAGTGCGCCCCAACCACGATCCGACTCGTATTTAATCCAGGGATACGCACGACAAGGTTCGCGGTGGCGGTCTCGCCACCGTGTGAGCGGGTTTCCATTCGCACGCGGACCGGCACCTCGCGGGCCAACAGGCGCTGAAGCCAGCGCCCTTCCTCCTGGTTGATCGAATAGACCGGCAAAGGCAGCGGCGCTCCGGAAAAACTTCCCGTGCGCGCCAACAGCTGGCCGCCGCCTTCGCGGTTGATAAACAGAATTCCTCCCAGCCCCCGCGCGTGAGCCGCGGTAACGAGCTCACTGATCTGCTGCGGCGTGCCCGAATCAAGCAGCCCCACCCGGCCCGTGACATCGTCCGCCGGGTAGTCCTGCGGCCGGCCGTTACCAATGGAAACCACCGGCGCGGTAAACGCCGGATGAGCCTGCGAATAACTCAGCGCCGCCACCCGCAGCGGTCGCGCCAACGGCTCGAGGAGTTCCACCCGATCCTCTCCCCGCGTCCAACCCGGCATCGTGAAACGAGAATACTCGGGCGCATAGCCCAAGGCCCGGAGCTCCTCGGCGAGGCGGTCCAACGCCCCGACATTCCCCGCCGTGCCCGTCATCCGTCCACCAAAGTCGTCACAAAGCCGCTCCAGGAAAGCGCGCGGCGTGTAGGCGGAATCGGCTGCGGCAACCGGGGCCGGTCGCCCCCAGCCAAACGTCACCATGGCGACGCACAGTCCGAGGAACGCCGGGGCGGCCAAACAGCGGCGTCGGCGGCTCATTTCGGCAGGACGCTATTGGTGATCGTCACCGTATTGAAATCAAGAATACGCCGCAACCGGCCGTGGGTCATGGTCAACCTCTGGCGGCCAACGTCCGCGTTGAGATACGGGCCCTCAAAGAGTTTCCACTGCTTCGCCCGGTCGATCGTGCGGCCATCCACCCGCGGCTCCGCGTCGTACGCGAACTCCACCCGTTTCCCACGCAGCGTCGTAAACGCCACCCGCGGCTTGGGCTCCCGCGTGATTTGCAGCGGCAGCGCCCGAATCTTCGTTTTGAATTCGTCCCAACTGCCGAACTCACTCTCGGACGCCACCTGTATAATCGTGCCGTTCTGCCGATGCGGCGAATAGAGCCGTTTCCCGCCGCCCTCCAACGGGCGCCACTCGTAAGGCGCCAGCGGCCGGTACGCGATATACGCGCGGCCGCCCTGAACAAATATCCAGCCCGAGTCATCCTCCTCCAGTCGCGTGAGATCCTTCGAGAAGAAGCCGTTGATCTGCTCGAAGTTCACCCCCGCCGGGATGTCGCTCAGTGAGATCAGCGCATCGTCCTGCTGGAAGATCTGCTCATACGGCGAGCCGCCCAAAAACTTCGCGTCCGACGTATAGGTCGGCTTGCCCTGAAAGGTCACCGACGAGGGCATGTAGTCCGGCATTTCCGTGAAATACATCATCAATTCAAACGTGCTATAGTGAGGCTGCACGGAGAAAATTGTGTTATGCACTCCCCGCGGATCCGGCACCGCCCAGGTCACGTCCCAGGAGTGTTGCTGAATCGGCTGCAACAGTCCTCCCTGGTCCGAACCGATCGCATAATCGGCCGTCACGTGGGTCGTTTTGAAAACCGGAGCGTTGCGCAAATCGCTATTGCGCCAGCGATGGCGCGTACGCTTGCGCTCGAACTGCGTATACGGTCCGTCGCGATCCGTCGCGATCCGGTAAATGACTTCTGGCAGCTCGTAATTCTGCGCCACGACCGCGAAGTAAATTCCCCAGCCACCGTAGGCGGCCGGAGGCGGACAATTCCCAAAGAAGAGCCAGGCGAAGAACGACGATAGACCGTTCCATTTTTCGAGGACCTGGCGGTCATCCGTCCGCGCATGCGCGCCGATATAAATGCCGTTCAGGGTATCCACCGCGAAATCGCCGAGAATATAGTCCAGCATCATTTGCCCGCGCTGCCGCATCTCGGGCTCCTGTGCCCACGTCGCCAGAAAGAGCATCGAGATCACGTATTCTCCAATATAGTGAGTGGCGTCATACTCACCCTGGCCAATGGTCGTCGTGATCCGCATCCAGTCGAGCAACCAGGCCCGCGACTCCCGGGAAATTTCCACCGAGCTCTTGCCGTTGAACCAGCTCTCACCCGGATCATCCGGATAAAGCTGCGTCATCAGATAGAGCGACATATAATACATCACCCAATGATTCTCGGTATCGCCGCGCAGTGGCATGTAGGTTCTCCACGCCTCCCGGACCGCCGCTTTGGCTGCTGGCGTGAGCTGATCACGGCCGAGATACGAGATGCACGTGACGGGAAACATCCAAAACATGTCCCCGCTCGGCGTCTTCATGAGCTCAATCAGGCGCTCCGAACACAGCGCCGCATCCTCCCGTCGCGCCAACTTGGCCGCGATCTCCGCGAGCCCAACCGTCGCCGGCTCACCGGGTTTTGCGAGCAGGGCGCGCCAGTTCACGACCTCATCCCGACGTTCCAGAAACGCCGCCCGCCGCAGCGAGGCATCATTGATCACGGTCGGCACCGGCGCGGGTCCGGTAAAGGAGGGCTGCGCCCATAAGCTCGCGGCACTCAACGCAACAACGGGCCAGAGAAAAATTCGAACGACGTTCATAGTCAGGGTGGCGAGGGTTGCGCTTACTTGCGGGGAACAAAAACCATATCAAACACGATGGCCTGTTCGAAGAACAGTTTGCGCCAGGTGCGGCCAAAATCGTCGGACGCGTGCACCGCATCCAAGTACGGCGCCGCGTAGATCCGGTCGGGCAGATCGGGGTCGACCACCACGCTCCAGATCTCGCGCTTGGGCAATCCTGCGGTGCGATCGATCCAGGTTTTTCCACCGTCTTCCGAGACAAGGACGCCCGTACCCCAACCGCATACCACGAGCCGGTTCGGATTCTTTGGATCGAAATCAACGTTGTGCAGCGTGTGCTCCGTCGGCACTCCCGCCACACGCTCCCACTTGCTCCCGCCATTTTTCGACAGGAACGCGCCATCCTTCGTCGTCGTCATGAAAAAGACCCGCGGATCATGCGGCGACTGCTGCAGATCCGTCACCGTTTCCGCCGTGGGCTGGACCAAGGTCCACGTCCGCGCACCATTCTCCGTCACGTACACCCCTTTTTCGGTGCCCGCCAGAACCCGCCCCGCTTTGGTCCGATCCACCGCGATTGCCTGCGTATAAGCCCGGCGGATACCTTCCTGCATCCGCCGCCACGTCTGCCCGCGGTCATGCGAGACCGCGATTCCATCCGGCAGCCCGGCATACACGTGTTCCGGCGCCGAAGGGTCAAACGCGATGCTCTTCGCCTCGGTCATGTCCCAGCTCGTCATGATCCGCCACGTGCGGCCGCGGTCCTTGGCGCGGACGACTCCATCGAGCGTTGCCAAAAACAGCGTGTCGGGATCGCGCACGTCGTGCGTCATCGAAAAAACCCGAATGTGGCTGAATCCCAGGTGCTCCACATTCTGCCGATCACTCGAGC
>Ga0163150_10006255_pt1 | contig 14694 bp, 12 predicted proteins | sample OliLakLV19P2IB_FD_148628 | JGI IMG/M metagenome (GOLD analysis project Ga0163150, IMG submission 148628) | Freshwater microbial mat bacterial communities from Lake Vanda, McMurdo Dry Valleys, Antarctica - Oligotrophic Lake LV.19.P2.IB | ecosystem: Environmental > Aquatic > Freshwater > Lake >...
CGTACGGGGTGTGCGCGAGCGGCTGGGCCGGGTGGGCAACCAGCCGGCGCTGGCCCGCAATTTTGAGAATCTGCTGGCCGTGATCGGCGGCAACGCGGTGTTTCTGAACAGCCTGGACCAGGCGGTGACGGCTGCCGGCGCGGGGGCCAGTGAATTGCAACAGCGGCAGCTGAACCTGTTTCGGGGCCGGATCGAGATGGCCCGCGAGTCGCTGGCGATTCTGGAGATGTTGCCACCCTCGATCGACCGGGACACGGCCATGCTGGCGATCGTCGAGCGGGCCGAAGGGATTATGGGCACGATCGGCTGGATCGATCGCGAGCTGGCGATGGTTGCGGCCAACGAGACCGCTTCGGCACTCGACAGCGAACTGGCGCTGATCCATTGGGACGCGGGGTACCGGCTGCATCGGGCCCTCCCCAACTTTTTGCGGGGTGGAAACGACGAATTACAGCTGGCACGCAAATATCGAACGAAGATGGTTGCGCGAATTGATGGACCATCGGCCGAGGCAGCCCGGCGAATTGTCGATGGAGCCATCGCGGCTGAGAAAGCGGGTGTGTTGTCGGGTACGTTTTATGTCGATGCCCGGGGTCTGGCGGAAGAAAATGTCGGGCAACCGGTGCCGGGAGTTTTTCTGCAAATCGAACAGTCGCTGTTGGCGGCGGGTGCGTTGACCGGACAGGCGGGAACGATGCCGGTGGTCGCTGACCAGAAGCCGGCTTTGTTTCAGGCCAGCGACAACTGCATCGGCGCGGCGATGTATTGCGGGTGGTATTCGATGGGGAACTACGTCGACGCTTTTACTTTCGTCCCGGGTGCGATTGGATTTCATCTGTCGACGATCGAGGCGGCGGGGTTGCGCGGTCCGGTTGAAGGGGGAGCGGCGGGAGGCTGGTGTCATGGACTATTGCAGGATGGTTGTGCGGTGACGATTGGTGCGGTTCGTGAATCGGGGCTGGTATCGTTACCGCTGCCCCACGAGTTCTTTGGGAATCTGGTTCAGGAACATTTGACGGTCGGTGAAAGTTATTGGCGCTCGGTACCCCAAACCAGCTGGTACGTGATCCTCGTGGGCGATCCGCTCTACCGTCCGTTTCCGTTGAGGGTTGGGGAATAATCAAAACGCAAAATGACGGATTGCATGGGAGGTAATGGTTCTTGGTGCGTGGTTCTTCGTGCGTGGTTGATGGGATTGTAGTTGGGGTCTGGCACAATTTTTCGGTGTGAAGTGTGCGGGGATATTTTTGATGAATGGCCGTGTTCGTTGCCGAAAAATGTGCCTGACCCCCTAAAGATTGACTTCAAATTTGCCAACCCGTTTTCGCCCGCACCCTTCCATGGTCTGACCCCCAATGGATGGCCGGGAATCATTGAGCTCGCAATCGGTTCCCTCTCCCCCGATCAATCAGCAAGTCCATGTTGGTGAATTCGGACGACCTTTGATCGATTGGGGGAGAGGGTAAAGGGTGAGGGGGAACCAATTGTTTTTGCAGCCTCATAGAGTCGCCACGCCGTGAACCACCGGCCCGTACTCGGCGAATATCACCCGTTTGGCGAGTCTTCAATCGTCAACGGATTGAAAGGCAATCCCGCCTTTCAGCCAGGAATCCGACCCCGATCTAAGCCAGTTTTGTCGGCGTTTTTCGCGAAATGAGCAGAGAACCCGGAGTCGAAAATGGCAGCCGAATTCACCAGAATTTGGCCTGTCGATGCTGGTAATCTGGGAGGATTCTGCTTATCGTAGGGGGTTGCGAACCTCGAATGCGGAAGACGTCTCAAGGCAGATTCTTGGAATGTAGTTTGACTCTCCGATTCGTTTCAAAAACGCGAGTTGCAATCATCATGAAGAGTGTTGAAGTCGGAAATCGATGGACATTTGCAGCGAAGGCAGTAATTGTCGTAGCACTGTACGGAGTCAATTGCCAGAATGGGTTGCAAGCCCAAGTTGCAAGTTTTTCAAATGCGGCGTTAGGCGGAGGCAATGCCACTCAGGGTACAACTGTTTCAGCGACCACTCTTACAACGGGTTTCGATTCGGGAGTAGTGGCTCGTGGAGCTGGTGCAAGTTTGCCAGGTAATCCCGGGTCGTCGCGGTACAATTCGAGTGGCTTCAATGTTGCCGACGCCGCTGCAGCGATTTCGGGTAACAAATTTGTCAATATCACCTTTACCCCATCCGCCAATTACACTTACTCATTAACGTCACTCGGACTTACGCTTGGGACATCCGGAACAGGGCCAGGAACGTGGGGATTATATGCTGGTGTACCTGGATTCTCGGCGTCAACGCAATTGGCCACGGGAGCAATGGGGACAATTACGCCAAGTTTAAGTGGTGGATTCAGCAATCTTACTGCGGCTACGGAAATCCGCTTTTACGCTTGGGGAGCGAGTTCATCTGCTGGAACATTTGGTCCAGGCAATGGAGATGCGTTGGATGTATTCGGTAGCGTCATTCTTCGAACAGCGGGCGACCTTATTTGGGATGGTGGACGTGGGAACGGAGACTGGGATTCATATTCTGCGATTGCGGCGAACCAAAGTAACTGGAATTTGAATAATATTCCGACCGCCGCTCTCGTCGATTCACTTCAATTTGCGGGTTCTACCCAGACTACGACAAATAACAATATCAGCGGCTTGACAGTTGGTTCGATTGCGTTCAACTCGGGTGCAAGTGCGTTTACGGTTGGTGGAAATGCAATCACGTTGAATTCCGGAATTGCCAACAATTCCTCAAATCTTCAGACCGTCAACTTGAACATTACTTTGGGCGGTTTGCAGTCGTTTGATGCCGCATCCGGGAATTTGGCAATTGGCTCAGCAATTGCCAATGGATCCAATACTCTGACTGTAACCGGTTCCAACAATACCGCCATTTCCGGTGTAATCGGCAGCGGATCCGGAGGTTTGGTCAAGAATGGAGCGGGGACGTTGACACTGTCTGGAGCCAATACCTACACCGGCGACACGACCGTCAGTGCCGGGAAACTGATTGTGTCGTCCACCGGCGTTATCAACTCGTCGGCCAACGCAACCAGCAATCTTTCAGTAACCGGGGGCGAATTGCAGATTGATGCCAGTGGGGCGGTTACCGTTGGCAATGCCGGCAGTGGAGCTACTTTCAGCGGCTCGTCGGTTGCCACGGTGAACGGGACTCTGACCGCTCCCACCGTGACCATGAATGGTACGTCGACTTTGCAGGGGACCGGGACTGTGGTTGGCAATACTACCGTGGGCAGTTCCGCGATTCTTGGACCGGGGAATTCGATTGGAACGCTGACGGTGACCGGCAATCTGACCGTTAACGGAACGAACAAATGGGAAGTCAACTCGGGGACCAGTGCGGCTGATATTACCGTGGTCACTGGCAATCTCGACCTGTCGACGACTGATTCCAAATTGGAAATTACCCAACTGGGGACCTTTACGGTCGGCCAGAAATTCACCGTCATGGCCTATGCAGGGACGCTGACCGGGACCTTTTCGAGCATCCTGAACGGGTCCGGATGGACGATCAATTACGCGGATTCCACGGGTGGACTGAATACTGGTGGAAGCGGGACCTTTATTACTTTGATGGCCGTGCCCGAAGTGGGTTCGATGACCCTGGTGGGGCTGGTGAGTATCGGGTCGGTGTTGATCGGGACCCGAAGAAGGCGGCGGAGCGGGTGAGCGCGGTGGTGATTGGTGTGTGATACCAAAGCCCTCAAGGCCCCGACCGCTTGGGCTCATGAAAACCGGTAACCCGACGCGTCAGCGAGGGAGCCAGCGGTTGTGCTTGGGTCCCTCGCTTACGCTTCGGGTTACTGCTTGGGTCCCTCGCTTACGCTTCGGGTTACCATTTCGCCAATGGTTTGGGGGAGAGAGGCAAAGGCGCGCATCTACGTGCTGGCGCGGACTTCGCCGCTTGGGAATGGGTGGGCGCCTGTACTGTTACGCGCCCTCAAGTGTCTGTTTGTTGACCCGCTTCCGAAACCTTCTTCGAATCAGCGGCTTCAATTTCTGCCTGGTTTATCATTAACGCAAGCTTCAAAACGTTCCCAGCCTGGATCCACTCGTTGTTGGTTCTCGTGGGGCTTCGTACCCGTGTTGTGAGGTGGAAACGGGCCCTTTTGACCAACGACATCAACTGAGTTTCGTCAAACGGACCTTTTTCCTTTTCGGTCCCGATCAAAGACTCTTCGATGTAATACCAAACATGATCCGTGGCATCAGCTTTCCCAGACATGCGCTCGCCTCCCGACAAATTGGCAAATTCAAAAAAGGGCAGGGGCCGCCGGGAGTCGGCCACAGTCCAAGAGTATCATATTGTCCCAACTTGCCGATAATTCGGCAATATGGCCGGATGAAATGCGAGAGCAGATGCGCAGATCGTTAACAGTGGATCTTTTTGATCCACCGCAGCGCGGGTTCAGCATTTGGCCGAATTTATTCGGTAATTGCGGGACGTGTAGCCACGTAATTCGGCAGTCCATCGTGCGGAACTGATCCCGTCGTGATTGAAGCCGTACAGCAGCTGGATCCCCTGGTCAAAAAATCGCTGGGCGTCGCCGGATTCGGTGGTTACTTTGCGGCCATAACCCTCAAACCCCGGAAAGAAGCCTGGTGTATCCCCGTCCCCGGTCTTGGAGTTCTGTTCCTGGATCATCGCGCCAGATACCGGACCGGTTAACCCGATCAACCCGCCACAAAAAGCACCAACCATCAACAACCGGATCGCAAATTGTCTGAACATTGCTCGCTCCCCTTTCGTGGCTCGCGCGGTCAATTCTGCTTTGCGCGTTACCGAAAATCCTTTCAGTCATGAGCCCGATTGTGCTGTCGTACGATCAACTTGCATCGACGTGACCAGGTACAAACAGTCAGCGCCACGGATATTGATCGAGTGCAGTTCAACCATCCAGCCCATTGAAGGCGTTTGAATTTTGAAAATAATAACTTTGCGGCGTCGAGGAGTCGTTGGGTTGAGAAATGGGGCTTGCTGCCGATGTGTTTGCCCGATTTCGGCACCGTTCATTTTACTGCGGCAAGCCCATGTCGCGCAAGATCTGGGCAAAGCGCTGATCCTGGCGCAGACTGTCCAGCGTGGGATCGACCTTGAGCCAGATAACTGTCGAATCCCGCTCGTCACAAGCCCTTCGCAGCGACTCGAACGCCTGATCCTTCTCGCCAAGGGCAGCGTGGATGCGGGCAATTGGAAGAGCGAAGCTGTACGGGCTGGGGGAAATCCCTGTTAGTTCCTCCAGCACCTTTTGGGCTTCCGCCTTTTCCCCGGCCATCGCGTAAGCGTATCCCAGCGTCCCTCTGATGCTGGGATGCTTCTGTCCACGGTCGAGCGCCTTGTGCATCTCTGCAATGGCTTCCTCATACATCCCCTTCTGAACCAAAGCCGTTCCAAGCCATGCGTAAGCAATGGCGAAATTAGGCTCCAACTCGATCGCCTTTCTTTCCTCGGCGATCGCCTGGTCGTACTGGCGCAACCAAGTGTAGCACATGGCGAGCTCATGTCGCCGTCGTGCCGCGAGTGGATCCGCTTCCTGGGCTCGTCGTATGTAGTCAAGTGCGTCGCTCGGCCGACCCATGGCAGCCAGATAAAAGCCGTACATGTTTTCGGCGGGCGCACTCGAATCATGCGCGAAGGCCTCTCGCAGCTCGCGCTCAGCTTCCGGCCAGTTCCAGTCGTGAAATAGAGCGATCAGACCCAGCGACGAGTGTGCGGTCTCCAAGGTATTATCGATCGACAAGGCCTTGGCCAGGTAGGTTCTTGCTTTCGCGTGGGTTTGCAATGGCCCGACGTAGATGGAGCCCAAGAGAGAGTAGGCTCGGCCTAACCCGGCATAAGCGAGGGCGTAATTCGGGTCCTTCTTGAGCGCCCGCTGATAGTACTCGATCCCGGTCTCGATTCCCTCGCGGCTGAATTTGTTCCAGTGGTACTGCCCCTCGCGAAAGAGGAGGTAAGCCTCCGGGTCCGCCGTGTCGCGCTTGGTCAGCCGCTTGTCGTCCTCGTCGGTCAGTCGCAGCCGCAGGTTGGCGGCGACATCTCGCGCGATCTGGTCCTGCAAGTCCAGAATCCCGCTGAGCTTGCCCTGGTAGCGGTTGCCCCAGAGCTGGTTGTCTTCCCGCACATCCACCACGGCCACGCTGATGGAGAGGTCGTCGCCCTCCTGGTGAAGCTTGCCCGTCACGATCATCTGCACGTTCAACTCCCGGCCGAAGGTCGGGATATCGGGTTCTTTTCCCTTGAACCGGGACACGGACGTGAACGGCCGAACTTTGAGGCCCTCGCGGCCCACCCGCGAAAGGCTGTTGATAATGTGTTCCGCGAGACCGTCGCTCAGGTATTCCGCCTTCGGATCGCCCCCGACGTTTACGAACGGCAGAACCGCAAGTGCTTCAATGGCCCTGGCCTCTTCCGCCGGTTTGCTTCCTTCAGAAGTTTTGCCGCCTCGCGTGAGGAAGTACGCCGACACGGCGATGACTCCGATGAGCAGCAGAGCCGCGCTGATGGTGATTACGAGCCGATGGCGAGGAAGAGTTACAACGGGCCGCAGATGGCCGGGATCGGTTGCCGTCGCCCGCAAGCCGAGTGACAGATCGCGGGCCGACTGGAGCCGCTGGTTCGGGCTCTTCGCGAGACAGTGGCGAATGAGGCGGCCAAGCTCTTCTGGGACCTGGATTCCGGAACCCGTCAGGTCCGGCGGCTCGTCATGCAAAATCGCCGTCATGGTTTCCGCGGCCGTGTCGCGCTGGAACGGCCGCCGGCCAACCACCATCTCGTACAGTACGCAGCCGAAGGAGAAGAGATCGCTGCGGGGGTCGACCGGCTGGCCGCGGACTTGTTCCGGCGACATGTAGCCGACCGTGCCCATCACCGTGCCGACAGCAGTCTGGGCGGGCAGATAGGGACTTGTCATGGATTCTCCGGACGGACTGGCTTCGACTCGCGCCAGTCCGAAGTCGAGGATTTTCACCCGGCCATCGGCGGTCAGGAAGAGGTTCTCCGGCTTGAGGTCGCGGTGGACGATTCCTTTGGCGTGGGCGGCGGCCAGCCCCTCCGCGATCGCCGCGCCGACCTCAACCGCCTCCCGCCAAGGCAGCGGGCCCTTGGCCAGCCGGCTGCCGAGCGTCTCGCCTTCCAGCAGTTCCATGACCGCGTAGGTGACGGCCCCCTCCGTGCCATAGTCATGGATGGCGAGGATGTTCGGATGGGAAAGCGCGGCTACCGCTCGAGCCTCGCGCTCAAAGCGCGCTAGCCGGTCGGGATTGCTCGCGAAGGGCTCGGGCAGGACTTTCACGGCGACCTCGCGGCCGAGGCGCGTATCGCGAGCGCGGTACACCTCCCCCATGCCGCCCGCGCCGAGCGGAGCGACAATTTCGTAAGGACCAAGCCGGCTAGAGACTACGAGCACGCGAGGAGACTCCTACAGCTTCGACACGAGGGGAGCACATCAACTCCGCCGCCGAACGACTGCGTTCACCGACCCCCGCGAACACGGCTTCCATATCAAAAAAGCACCGTCGGGGGCTTTGGTGCAACACTTTGGTACGTCCGGCATGGGTGTGATTCTATGGGGTGCAAGTCCCCTGTGCGAGACTGGGAGTCTCAAGGAGTTCAGGATACCAAATGATAACTTCGATTGACAAAGCACGAGGCGAAGGCAACTGCGTCGGGGCGACCCGAGGTGGGAAGGAAGCCTGCGGATGCTCGATCGGTGTCGCATCCGGCAGCATTCACGCCACCATTGCGAGACTACGTACAGAAACGTTCTACAAGGCCGGCGGGGTGGATTCGGCGTCGGATTCGGATGTGTTACTGGAAACGCTGGCGGCACGTCCGCACCCGGATTCGGGAACTCATTGCGCTCGGCGTGCCGCGCCGCCAAACGATCCGTCATGGCAAGAGTCGCAAAGGATACTGGCGGATGGCTAAAACCATCACCAGTGTAGTCGGGTTAACGAACGCTTGGCTGCAAGCCAAAGGACTCCTGTCCCTCAAAACCCTCTGGGCGCAACTTGCTCCTCTACGTTGAACCGCCTCGTGCAGAACCGATTGCCAGGTGGTGTTGGGTGGGTGGTCAGCAATGACCACCCTTACCCGATTTCGCCGCGGTGTTGACGCGCGTGACAAGCCACCCCACCGCAAGATCCAACAACACGGCAGCAAACTGAACTCGCACCAGCAATTAGTTGACATCCCAAACGAGTCCCATCGTCCGCATGGATCGCGCATAGCCCATCATCGCCAAAGCATTATCAAATATCGTGGTATGAATTAGAGCTGCCACTTAGCAACGCATTTCAATTCCCGGTCAAAGGCTGAAATTCTGAAATCGGAGCGGGGCGCGGTTCGCTGCATCGCCTGGTTAGACCTGTCACATCTTCACCGCGCGAGTGAGCAGATAATCCTGCCTAACGACATTGTCCTCGAAATACGGCCCGATCAGCGCGTCGTATTCGCGGCGGAACTGCGCCAGCCGCGCAGGGTCGAACGTGCCTAACGACTCAACTAGTTTCAACATCGGACCGGCGGTGCGCTCGATGTGATCGCGATAGTTTTGCACGCTCAGCGCCGGGAAAAGCATGCACGCGCGGTCGAACAAAATGGCCTTCACTGCGGAGCCGAGTCGCTCGCGGACGATGGCGACATCGCCCCATTGTGGCGACGGCGACACGCCGGGCGGCGGTGGCGGCATGTAACTTCCGACCAAAGCAAAACTGCTGCCGATCAACAGCTCCGGCGGCCACGTCGTGAAGGCGATCGTGCCGCCCGGCCTCAGCACACGCAGCATTTCGCCAAGGGCAACATTCGGCTGCGGCGCGAACATGTGACCGAAGTGGCTGAGCACGACGTCAAACGCGGCATCATCGAACGGCAACGCCTCCGCGTCGCCTTCGAGAAAATCGATTTCCAGATTGGCGATGCGCGCGTTCTCGCGAGCTCGCTCGAGCAACTCCGGTGTAAGATCGACACCGCGCACGCGGGTGCCCACCCGCGCAGCGGTGATCGCGGCCACGCCCGTGCCGCGGCTACCCGATTTATCCGCCGCTCTGGGTCGAGCATGGAATCGGTCGTCCAGCGTCGGCCAAACGATCCTTGTCGCCGAAACTCTGGAACCATGCAACAAACCGTTCCATTGCGTCGCGTCCGTAGACTGGCTGTACCCATCGGTTGACCTTGGCAAAAGGCTTTCCGGGTTTGAGACCCGCACCACGGATTGCGCGACGTAGTTCGGCCAATTCGCGTTTTGTGTGTGCGACAAAACGAATTTCGTAGCCCATTTTGTATGAACGTGTTTCAGTCTTGCGCCGATCAGGATTTGGACGCCGCAAACAACCGTTGCGTTCGAAATATTGAACCAACGTCTGTTGGGGAGTCAATTCATTGGGTGTTGCAGCGTTCATCGCGTTCGTACCTCAATTATCGTTTTGTTTGGTGTCGCAGTGGATCGGCGCATTTTCAGTCGGATAACGAATTGCGATCGATGCGGTTGTCCCGGTCAATTTGTGGGTGGTGGTGGGTGTTTTCGTTTTGTGGGGACAGCCGCATAGTAGATCGCGCGTTGAACTTTGTCGCACGGTGCGACTTGTTGGAAGGATGGATTTTACCCCGGCCCCCAGGCGGCAGGCCAGTCAGATTGCGACTGGCCTTTTTCGGCGGAGCGGATCGTACCACTTTGGGCGGCTGGGCGATTGCATGATTTCACTCCAGCGCCGCTGGGTCTGCTGGCTATGCGGAATCAATGGACTGCCGCATTTTGCACAGCATTTGCCGCAGGACGGATGGCCCGAAGCCGGGTCAGCTGGTTCGGCACCGCTTTCTGCGGGGTTTCTCAGGACCGGGGGTTCGGTCATAAACGGGAATTCCAGGGATTCCTTCCCGATCGCGACTGGCGATTTCCCCGCGTGTGCAACGATTAGCTCTCGGTAATAGCCTTGACGCATTCTATACGCCCATGAGGGACTCAATCCAGTATGAGTGCGTGAGTGAGGCTGCGAAAGTCTCGGTCACCCACAGGCGGCGTTGCTTGTATTCAGCCTTGCAGTCGTGGCTTACAATACACTGAGCGTGGTTCGCGCGACGATGTGCAAGGTCCATGGCGTGGAGAAAGTCCAGGAAGCAGTATCGTCGTATCACATGGCGACCCGGGTTCCAATGGCGTGGGGCGCGACCGAGACGTTTGCGGAAAGCAGCGACTGGACCGAAAAGTTTTCTCCCATGACGCCCCGCGAGTTGGCCAGGTATCTTTGCCGGGTCTGCGGAATGCTGGACCTGAAGAAGATCAAGAAAAGCAAGCGCGGTCCCAAGAAACCCGCACCCAAACGTGTCGGAACCAAACCACATTTTTCAACCCAGCGACTCCTCGACGCCGCCAGGCAATTTTTTTCGAAATTCCAACACCTTCAAAGGGCTGATACAAGATACCCAGCGAAAGAACCCTCGAATATCGCGAAAGCGGGTCCGCCACGGTTTTGGAATGGGTCCGGTTTGATAGACAAGCACGGTTGGATTAAGGTCCAAAAAACCGCTGAAACGTTTGCTTTGAGAGTTGCAACCAATCCCTGTTGATTTCATTGGCCTACCAATTGTCGTTTGACCGCCAATTTCACACTTGTGGTTTCTGGAAAACCAATCTCATCCTCGAACAGCAACAGCACGTAATCGCTCGTCTGCCAGAAAAGAAAAGTGTCGGGACTCGTTGGCGGAGCAATCGCCGTTTCCGGATGATTCTCCACGATTTCCCGGTACGATTTCAACTTCGCTTCATAAGCGGCATCCCAGGCCGACAACAATTTGGCCATTCGATCGCGCGGATATACAGCCAGCGTGATTTTCGAATGTACTTGCTTTCGAGAGCCATCCTTAAGAGTTACATCGCGGCCGAGAGACTTATTCTCCAGGAAGATTTGCTGAACCGCCCCTTGACCCGGAATCTCCATTTTCGCCGTCCCCAACCCGGTTGTGGCTGGCGACTCCTCCACTCGTATTAACCATCCCGCGTCGAGGAATTCCTGCGACAGCTGGATAGTAAGCGACTGGGCATGGTTTGGCGATTGGCCAAAGACACTTGCCGACAACGCGAACGCGATCAGATTAGCTGAGAGCACAAATGCAACTTTCATTATTAAAACTCCAAAGAAAAGACGGTTATACGCTGTGTTTGCGGCCTGGAATTCTCTTTACAGATTCGGTTACTGCATCGCTCCTCCAGAGCGCCGTCAGTGATTCCGACCAGTTTGGCGACGCGTAAAGATTGGACAGTTACGGTGTTTTCTTCTTCAATTCTTGTTGACAATATTCAAGATTGTTTTTGAACGTGCCATTATCCGGGAACTGTTTCAATGCCTGTTCGTAAACCTTGATCGCTTCACTCCATTCTTTGGCATCCATGTAGGTCTTGGCCCACTGATACCATGTCGCGACGGCGTTTTGCTCAAGACGACCTTCCTCGGGAAATTTTTGCAGCGCTTTGGTATAGACATCGATGGCCCCTTGCCAATCTTTTTTGCGCTGCAGTTCGTCCGCCCAGGAATCGTAGGCGATCGTCGAAATCTGGCCCAGTTCAGCGTCGTCCTTCAGCAGTTCTTTCCCTGCCTCTGCCGCAGTCAGTGCCTCATCGTATTTCGCCTGGCTTGCGAGGTCCTGCACAATTTGCCCCACATGATTACGCCCCACATCCACGACTCCGTTAATCGCTGAAAATCGCTTGATTTGCCCGGCTAACACTTTGAATGACGCCGCCGCTCCATCTTTTGCGTAGCTGTCTTTCGCCCATTCTTGCAGGAAGTACCGAATGTTGTTTTTGGCACGACTTGGGTCGGACAACTGTTTGACAGCTTTCGCGTACACGTCCAGCGCTTTTTCCCAGGCGCCTGTCTTGCTGAAGGACTGGGCCCAAGCATCCCACGTCACTTGCAAATTGTTTTCGAGGTGCTTGTCGGCCGGAAGCCGTACGAGGCCACTGGTGTACACGTCGATCGCGGCCTGCCAATCGGACGCTTCAACCAGCACGCTCACTTGAGTGTCGTACACGACCCGCGACAAGTCCAGGGTCAACTCGGCGTCGGTCAATAACTTGCCGTTTCGCTCCGCCATGGCAAGCGCCTCCTCAAACCGGCTTTCCTTAATGAGATCCCGAACGGAATTCTGACTGTGACCTTTCAGTGCACTTCGCACGTCATCCGATTGCGGGAATCGGGTCGAGATCACGGACATCACCTTTTCTGCGGCGGTCATTCCCTCCGTCAGGTAAACAGACCTGAGCCACTCCTGCACGAGATAGGCAATTTGCCGTGGTAATTGCCCGTCATCGGCAGATTCCTTCAAACCTTTTTCCAAAATATCGATCGCACTCTCGAATCGGCTATTCTTCATTTCGCTTTCGGACCAGCGGTAATAAAGTCCCCTTCCCCACTCGATCAGTTCTTCGCGCGGTCCGGCATCCAGTTTCAATTGGCCCGGCTCGACACTCGCCAGAGCTTGTTCCCATTGTCCGGCCTTGACCAGCTCCTCACCCGGCTGGATAAAGACCCACGACTGCATTTGCACAAAGTTGCCATCGGGGATGGCCACGGCGGCACGACGTAAAACAGCCAATGCCTCGTCGCTCTTGCTTTCCTTGATCAACGAATCGGCCCATTCGGACCAGACCGCCTTGTGATTGTTCACCAGCGCAGCATCATCGGGGGCCAAAGCCAGCCCGGTCGATACCACATTCAGTGCGTCCTCGAACTTCTTCTCGTTGGCCAGTGAGACCCCCCAGTTGGCCACCACGGCAAGTGCATTCTTGACAGCCGAATCGAATTCGCGGTCCATGCTCATTGCACAAAAAAACGCAACCAGAGACTCTTGATGCCGTTTCTCCTCCATTAACCCGACACCGTGGTTGTAATAGATGATCGCAATCAAACCTGTCTCGCCAACTTCTCGCCTCTGGTCGCGGTTGCTGTCCGGGATATAGGCGAAACCTGTGAGCCTGGTGAATGCTTCCTGCGCTGCCGGATCTCGAGCGGGATTGAATCCACCAGGTGAAGTGGTCTCAACGTCAGCATGCAGTGTCCCATCGTACAAGATGGAGAAAGCGTGGTTGGGGACCTCGATCGCCCGCACGTCGAGGCCCAACCGCTTGCCGAGAATATTGAACAACGTGGCGGACGAAACACAGTTAAAAGTTCCATCATCAAGAATTGTCGAAACGTCAGTCTGCTTCGCTACATATCCGTTCGCCATCGGGACGGTGTGCAAGTGTTTCAGCAGTGCATCCCCCCGATCGAATGCCGACTTTCCCTGTCCAATGGCAGTGCGCGCTTCCTCTTCAAGCTTTTGAAGTCGCGCGATGTACTGCTTTCGTTTGGCGGCATCGTGGACTCCTGATGCAAGCAAGGCAGCTTCGTCGAATGACCACCTGTCGAGTTTACCGTCTTTCGTGTCTTCAAATAAATCTGCCTCTTCTTGAGAAATAGCGACTTGTACCGATGTACTATTCTCGAGTTGCTTCAACACATCAAATGCCTTCGCTGGAGATTCTTTGAAACTGTACCGCGAAGCGGGAGCGCCTTTGTAGCCAAGGATGCTTACGTCACCAACCAACATTCGTTTTGCACCGTCGGCCGGGGTAAAGCGAAGCATAATCCATTTCGCGCCCACAGCCGTGAACCCAAACTCTTGCGGCTTCGCCCCTGGTGTAAGGATGTCAGTTCGAACCGAGCTAAATCCTGCGTGAGGCGAGACCGACGAAACGAGCAGATCGACGTGTTCCGCAGGTGTTGCATCGTCTGTTGCGTTGGGTACCGCAATCACAAGACGCTCTAGCGAGACCATCTCTCCACCGAATCCAAAAACCAGAAGCAGCGGCTCCCCGGAAACGACATCCAGAGAAAGCTGTGTGGCTGGGTCACCATCGAAAAGCGTTTGCGTTTCGCGTGTTGCATCGCCAGCCAGACTGGCCCTTTCGATCACGGCGACCGAAGGTTGCAAAAGATTAATTGGCTTCTGGTCGTCCGCGGGAAGCCGATCCACAACAAGGCCGATCGCAATTGCAATCGCCAAAAAAAACACGCGTATTTTCATGGCAAAGTTCCGCTATAGAATTGGGTCAACGACCTTTCATACGGCATGATTGGCGAATCCAAATATTCGACGACAACCCGTCCTTTTTTACAAGTCGCCGTATTCCAAACCCGGAATGATGTGGGGACGTTATTCAAATCATCAGCCGCGCGACGTTCGGCGTAATCCATATGCTGGCGGTACTTCTTGAGGTAGTTCAGCGATTGGATGTAGTCCTTCTTCTTGCCTTTGAGTCCGCGACGGCGCTTCTGCTGGGCCGTGCTGGCGATCATCTGACCCAGATAGACTGTCCCCAGCCGCCGTCGAGAACGATTGAAAACGGCCAGTGTTCCGCTGCTGGCCTCTTCCCAAAACGGCCGCGTCTGAATCATCACCCCATCGCGTCCAACCTGCGAAACAGGCTCGAAATCGCCCTTGCTGTTGCGAACCTGATCCAGCAGTTCGTCCAGATGCGTGACTGGCCCAAAGCGGGTCTCGATCATTTTGTTGGTCTTGCGGTTCCGCCGGTAGGTCGCCTGTTGCCACTGAAAGCCTGGCGGCATCAGCTCAGCCCGGCTGGTTTCCAGATTTTGCATCGTAAACTGCATGATCTGCCGTCCGATCAGGCGCAGGGTCGTTTC
>Ga0163150_10006256_pt1 | contig 14692 bp, 14 predicted proteins | sample OliLakLV19P2IB_FD_148628 | JGI IMG/M metagenome (GOLD analysis project Ga0163150, IMG submission 148628) | Freshwater microbial mat bacterial communities from Lake Vanda, McMurdo Dry Valleys, Antarctica - Oligotrophic Lake LV.19.P2.IB | ecosystem: Environmental > Aquatic > Freshwater > Lake >...
CCCTGGGGAAAAGTCAAGAGAAATCTGCAAACCAACGAAAAATAGTTTTCCGCCGTTGCTAGTGACAAGAGATCATTATTTATTTCCTCACCCGTAATAACCACATTCCAAACCACTTACCCAATAACCCAAAATCCGTCCCTCCCGCGGTTACTGTACGCACCCCTTTACAGTAAGTGCAGAATGATAGCCTTCACCAACAATGCCCCACCCGCCGAATCCGCCCGGATTAACGGCGCTAAATCCAAGCGCGCCGAAACGCCCAAGGGAACGTCCCGCTTGGAAACGGCCAGCCCGCAGATACGGGTTTTACGCTGCAACGAAAAAGTCAACGACCGCGTCACCCGCACCAGCGGATCGTCCCAAATGTCGTTGAAAACAAACAGTCGGCGACTCCCGGAAACGCAGGCCTCCCATCCGAATCGCCATTTATCGCATCAGCGGTCCCCGGCGGGAACCCAGGGGTAATGGCTTGGCATCACACGTCGGGCAGTTCTGATGGAGTTCAACTCGCTACTGAATCGCGACCGTCAGCCCGGCCTGGCTGGGCGCCGGACCGACGCGGAGTTCCAGACGAACGGCCGCGCCGCGGGGAACCTCCGAATTCAGCCGCACGTTCACCTGCATCACGCCCGAGACGAGGTTCGGCGCGGAGCCTGCATAGAGAACTTCCACCGGCACTCCTCCGATATTTACGGCAACCGGGAGCACCGGCACGCGGAGGTCCGTGGCGATGATGCGGCCGTCCTGGCCGACGGGCCTGATCTGGCCTTCGCCGGTAGCGTAGAAGACCAGCACGCCGGTTTGCGATGCCGGGTTCGACGGGCCGTTGACGGTCCCGTTCTCATTCAACGCGGCGGCTTGGCCGCGGCCGGAGCCGTCCAGCGAGAAGATGCCCGGGGCCGCGTCGGGCGAGAGGGTGAGTTCCAGAGATTCGGACCGCGCGCCGGAGTTCTCCACCTGCACCCTGGTGCTCGGGCGGCCGGCGATCGCATACGGCGCTACCACGTCCATCCGTGTCTCACTGCTGTAAAGAATGGGCGCCGGGATACCGTCGAACAGGACGCGGAAGCCGTTCAGCGTCGTTTCGACCGCGCCCGCGGCGGTGACGGTTCCGCTGACGCCGGCCATGGGACCGAGGGCGCTTCCCTGCAGGCTTAAAATCATGCCGGGAGTGATGGCGCTTAACTCGCGAAGGGCCCCATGAAGAGCGGTGCGGAGGGTAGGCCCGGCGGGGGCGGTGACGATGAGCGTGACTTCCGCGGTGCGGATTTCGGCGCCGGCGGAGGTCGATACGGTGATGGTCCCACGATAGGTCCCGGCGGCCAGGCCCGTGGGCAGGACATTGACGGTGAGCGTGGCGGGCGTGATGGTGCTATCCGACGTTACGTTGAGCCAATTGCCGCCAAGGTTGGTGCGGCCGGTGACAGAGAAAGACGTGGGGCCGGCGGTGCTGTTTACCGCGATGGTCCGCGCGGCCGGAAGGGCCGCTCCGGGGGTGTGTTGAAAAGTTATGTTGGACGGCGTGAGTACGGGCGCCGCCGAGGCGGTGACGTTGAGCGTGACCGTTATGGTGGTGCTGACGCCGGCGCTGGCAACCGTAATGTTGCCGGCGTAGTTGCCGGCGGAGAGGCCCGCGGCGCTGGCGGTAACGGTGATATTTCCGGGGACCGTACCGGAGTTGGGAGAAACGGAAAGCCAGGAACTGCCGACCGCGGCAGTGTAGATACTGTTGGCGGTCCCGTTAATCTGGACGGCCTGCGTGGCGGCGGTAGTGGAGCCGGCGGAGAGGCTGAAGCTCAAATTCTGCGGGCTGGCGGAGAGCGAGGCGCCGGAGAGCGTCATGGAAACGGGAACGGTGAGTTGCGTGCCGTCGCTTAGATTGGAGATCTGGATGACGCCGCTATAAGTCCCGGCTTGGCCGACGGCGAGGGGCGTGATGCTGACAAACAGGGACGCCGGAGTGGCGCCGCTACTGGGCGTGACTTGCAGCCAATTGCCACCGGAGGCGGAGGCCGTCGCCAGGAAGTTCTTAGTGGTCGCGGCCGTTAGAAACAGCGTCTGGCTCGAGGAGGGGCTACCGGCGATGGACTGAAAATTGAGGGAGGTAGGGCTGGAGGAGATGCTGTTAAAGCTCGTCGTTCCGACGCTCAATGTGACGGGGATGTTGAGGACGTTGACGCCGCTGACGACATTAATGGAGCCTGTATAGGTTCCGGCGGCGAGGCCGACGGGATTGACGGAGACGGTCAGAACGTTGAACCCGCTGGTGTTGCCGGTTTGTGGGCCTGCCAGGAGCCAGCCAGTGGAGTTGGCGCTCGCAGTGAAAGCGATGGAAGTGCCGCTGGCGGTGATGGTGGTTTGTTGAGAAGGCGGGATGCCAGCGTCGGGGCTGTAGTTGAATACGAAAGAACTCGGGCTGGCGGCGAGGAGAGAACTGCCACTGACGGTTAGCGAGATGGCAAGGGTTTGGCTGAGGGCGTTGGCGGCGTTGACGGTTACGGTGGCGTTATAGAAACCGGGCGTGAGTCCGGCGGGATCGACGTGGACAGTCAGACTGCTGTTGCTGGTGCCGGATACGGATTGGGCCGGAATGCTGTTGTTATTGGAGGTGAGGCGGGCCCAGGAGGTCGAGGAAGTAGCAACATAACCGACAATGCCGTTGAAGTTATTGACGAAGACGGACTGCGGAGCGGGGTTGCCCGTGCCGGTTTGAAAAATGAAGTTGAGCGAACTGGGCGAGACGCTGAAACCGCCGCCGCCGCCGCCGGTACCGACCGTGAACGAAACGGGAATTGCCACTCCGGGGCTACCGGTGGAGGGGGCGGCGCTGACAGTGCCGTTGTAAACGCCGGCCGCAAGACCGGCGGGGTTGGCGCTGATCGTGATGGACGTGGGCGCGGTGTTGGAGACGGCGATGACGGAAAGCCAATTGCCGCCGCTGCCAGTGCTGGTGAATAGCTGGAACGGGACCGATCCGGTGCTATTCAGCGCGACGGAAGTCTGCGCGATCTGGCCGTTGGCGGAGGCCAGGGAAACGGAAGTGGGGCTGGCGGCGATCACGCTGCCGCCGGTGCCGGTGCCGGTGACGGTAAGCGTGACGGTGATGAGGCCGGACTGGGAGCCGCTGGCGACGACGAGCACTTGGCCGTTGTAAACGCCGGGAGCGAGGCTGGCGGAATTAACGGTAACGGTTACGTTGGAAGGCGTCGTGAGCATATCGGCCGTCGCGGAGAGCCAGCCCTCGGTAGTGGTGAAGTAACGGACGGAAAGGTTGACCGGGAGGGACGCGCCGGTCGAGGTGACGCCGACAATCTGCGATTGCGGGATAATGTTGCCGGAGACGGCGGAGAAGCTCAAGTTGGCGGTGCTGAGCTGCAGGTTGCCGACTTGGGCGAGGGCAGGAAGCGACACTGCGAGGGCGAGAAGGGAGAGGTAGCGCATGTTGGTGAAGTTCCGTTTATATACTATGACTTTTCGGGAAGGTCGCACGTTTCGCCGGCGAGAAGTTCATGCCGGTGGCGGGCGATCCAGCCGTAAATGAGGTTGCCGATAGGGTTGGAGATGGGGAGAAGGAATAGGACCGTTAACGCCACGACGGCGCGGCGCGTTTGCGCCCCCGGGGCAAGTGCGACGGCTGCCGTCAATGTCATGGCAAAAAGGGGAAGATGTACAATCATGCCGCGGATGGCGGAATAGCCGCTGAGGAGCCAGCCAGGGCCGGCGGCATAGAGGGCATGTTTAAGCTGCGCCTTGGTCAGACCATATTGATCGCCGACGCCGGATTGAAGGGTGCGCCAGTTAAAGATCGGGTCGAAGTCGACCTTCTGGAGGAGTTCTTTCGTGACCCGGCAGAATCCGCAACTGCCGTCCCAGATTACCGTGATTTGCGGTTGCGGCCAGCGTGCGAAGGCGAAGAGCGACGCCTGCATGCTGTAGAAGAAGAGGTTGAAGGGGTCACCCGTGAAGAGGAGGAGGCCCGATTGAAAAAGGCCGCTGCCCCAGATGACAGCGGGGTGGAAGCGAGGGATTAGCGTCAACACGGCGAGTATCAGTTCGGCGGCGATCGTCGTCCAACAAAACATTTTGCCGGCGGCGAGCGGGTGTAAATGGGCGCTGAGCCAGATGTAGGCTGGGTTCTCCAAACGGTCCGTGGCCCAGTGCTGAAAGAACTGGCCGGACTGCCAGTCGGGGTCGAGGATTTTATTGAGGCCGGCGCCGAAATAGACGAGCGCAAGTTGCCAATGGATTAGGCGGGGCGGGCCGGTTTGACTGGAGAGAGCGGAGAGGATGAGGAGCAGGCCGACGAAGGTCTTATTGTTGCCGTAGTAGGCGCGGGAACTGAGGACAGCTAGGAGAATTGTTAGTCCGGTTATGGTGGCGAAGGTGCGGGTTTTGCGAGTGAAGAGCAGGCCGAGGGCGCCGATGACGAGGGCGGCTTGGAGGGTGCGTTGAAAGAGTTCGGGTGGGAGACTGTCGAAGATATCGAGGAACGGTAGAAATGGGGTTTGGATTTGCGATTGGTGATTGGTGAGGAGGAGCGTCAGCGCGAGTATGCGGCAGAGCAGAACGACTTGCGGCGGGAGGCTGAGGCCGGTGAGTTTGAGCAGGTTGGCGATCACTGGGGATAGCGCCATTCTCGCTCTTCGTGGCCATTGACGCTGTAGCGCACGACGACGCGGCTGCGGCCCCATGCTTCAAACTTCCGCTCGGCGCGCGTGATGATATCGAACAGATGATGGACAGAACGGTTATCGAATCCTTCCGCCGGGCGGCGGTAGCGTTTCTGAACCTGCGAAGGCGCGAGGCCCTCATCGCCAATGGACACGCCGATTTCATACTTCGTTTGCTGGTCGAAAGGCGCCCAGCAGAAGTAGCGATCGTCGACGAAGCGGGCGCGGACGATGGCGCCGGCTTGGGAAGCCAGGATCAGCAGGCCGATGGCGAGGCGCCAGTTCATGCTCCTAATTATTCCCGATTGGAAGTAGAAATGTTTGGCCGGGCAGTTTGTCTTGACTTAGAAAGAAGTGGGACTTGAATGCGGTGGGTCCGCAACTGGAGTCGGAGGGGGTTTTGGGAAGATAGACGCAGAGTGCGTTGATGGACTTCAGATCTTCCTGTTTCGTATTCGGGGGAAGTTCGATTGTCGATCGGACCCAGCCTGATCTTTCGATGGCGTCTTTGGCGCGGCCTTTGTGGGAAAAGTAGTACTGGCCGTTTTTGTGAAGGACGGCGAAGGCGACGGCTGCTTTGCCTGGAGCGACTTTGGCTTCGATGTAGAGATAGTTGCGGGGATCGGAAATGTCTTCCCCGCGTTCAACTCCGTAAGGGCGGAGTTTGTTCTCGCGGACTAACTCAGAAGTCATAACGAGCCAGGTTATCGGGTTCAAATCCATTACCGCTTCGCGCGACGCGTCTGATAGATCGGCGAGCACAGGCGCAGGCTGATAACGGACGGCGCTGGGGCCTTCTCCGGCGACCATGTTGTTATCCGTAACGGGCATCAGCCTGGGATGCGTGCCGAAGAAAGGGCCTTTGAATTCGATATCTTTATGGCCGCGAGTTTGGATTATGGCTCTATCGAGCGTTCCGTTGGCGTTCAAATACACGCGGTAGACGTATTCGATGTCGGTGGTGCGGCCCCAGCGAGCCATCAGGGAACGGGTGGAAGTGCCGCCGTCTTCGTTCGAGAATATGACGGTATATTGGAGTATTTTTTGATTGCCTTCAGTTAGTTCCTCGACGTAAGTTAGCAGGGGGATATCGGTGAACTTTCCGATGGCGTTTTGACGTTCGAATAAGACGGGGGCGAAGGCGGCCCAGGAGGGGGCCTGCTCGGTAGTGATGCCGTGGTCGACAATTCCCTTCGCCTTGACCGTGACTTTGTGCGGTCCTGGCGGGAGGTCGCCCAGGAAGACGCTGTAGCGATGACGGCTGGCGCCGGCATAGAGCATCAACTGCAGTTGCACCTCGCCATCGATTTCGATATCGGCAAGGATGGATTCTCTGCCTTTGGTTTCCCAGTCCGTACCGGGAGCGGAGAGATCGAGATGGGCGATGGTCTCGTTGGCGTGGACACAGAAGATCATGAGCGCCAGCCGGGCGATGTGCTGGAGCAGTGCTTTCGTTTTGACGGGTTTTTCGAGGACTTTATCGACCTTGATTTTGAGGTCCCGGGTCCAGCCGCTGAGGACGATGAGTTTCATGGCGGGGGCGCGCTCCTGGAGTTGTTGAATGAGGTTGACGCCGTCTTCCAGCAGAGGGATTCGCAGGTCGAGAACGGCGACTTGGGCAGTGGCCTTGTGGGCCAGGGCTTCCCGCGGGGACTGGGCCGGGAGGACGATGTGGCCGGCGGCTTCGAGGATGAGGCGGCGGAGGTCGAGTTGATCGGGGTCGTCTTCGACGAGGAGCACGGTAGCCATTATTCGAACTGGATCTGGGCGATGATCATCTGGGGCATGCCCTGATTCCAACTGCCGGCCAGGTTGTCGAAAGGCATGCGGAAACCCTTCGTCTCCGCGGGGGCGAGGCCGCCGGTTTTGGCGCGGACAATGGGCACACGTTCGCGGAGAACGACTTGACCATAGGGGTCGTAGAAGACGCAGTTCAGTTCGACGAGTTTGAGTTTGCGATCACCATTATTCGTGATATTACCAACGATTTCGATGAGAGATTTGGCCATGGCGCTGTCGGTGGCCTTCAATTCAACGCCGTTGAGCTTTAGGTTTCTGACATACGCCTTGGCCTCGGGAGTGAGGACCGGGGCCTGGTTCGCGTTAGGCCGGGGCTGGGCGAGATACCAGGCGCCGCCGCCGGCGAGCAGCACAATAGCGAGGGCGACGGCAATGCCGGTGGGAAATGCGCCGTTTTTTCGGGGAGAGCCGATGATCATTTGCCGCTAATGGTGATGTTACTAATGGCGATTGTAGGAGCGCACGTGGAGCCCCGAAATTCGAGATCGTCGCCGATGTGGATGATGTTTTTTAGCATATCCGCAAGGTGGCCGGCAACGGTAATTTCCGCGACTGGATAGCTGAGCTTGCCGTCTTCAATCCACAGGCCGGCCGCGCCGCGGGAGTAGTCGCCAGTGACGGTATTCACACCGAAGCCGATGAGTTCGGTGATGTAAAGCCCGGTGCCGATGGCGGCGAAGATCTCATCGGGAGTTTGCCGGCCGGCTTCCAGATAGAGAGTTCCGTGGCCGATGCCGGCAGCGCCGGTGAGGCCGCGGGCCCCATTGCCGGTGGTCTTGACGTCGAGCTTGCGGGCGGCGTAGGTGTTGAAAAGATAGCTTTTCAGCACGCCTTTTTCGATCACAACCGTTCGGCGCGAGGGGACGCCTTCGTCATCGAACGGCGACGTGCCGAAGTAACCGGGAATAGTGGCATCGTCAATCACAGTGACGGTTTCGGCGGCGATTTGCTCGTTGAGTTTATCGAGCAGGAAGGACGATTTGCGGTAAATCGACTCGCCGCTGACGGCTTCAAAGATGTGGCCGAGGAGAGACTTGGCGACTCGAGGTTCGAAGACGACCGTGGCCTTGCAGGTTTCGATTTTGCGGGCGCCGAGGCGGCGGAGAGCCCGGTGAGCGGCCTTGCGGCCAACCTCTTCAGGCGATTCGAGACCGGCCCAGGAGCGAGAGATGGAGTGCCAGTAGTCGCGCTCCATCTCTTCGCCTTGGCGGGCGACGGGGGTGGCGCTGAGCGAGGCCGTGGTGCTGGAATAGCTGCCGAGAAAGCCTCGGCTGTTGGCGAAAACGCGGCAGCCGGAGTAAGTTTCGCAGCCGGCGCCTTCGGAGTTGGTAATACGGGGATCGGCGGCGAGGGCGGTGGCCTCGGCGCGCTTGGCGGCATCAATGCGGGCGGCGGCCTCGACTGTGACGACGTCCGCTTCGGCGAGCTTGAGGTCGGTGGTTAGCTGGCCGAGTTCTTCGCGATCCGGCAGGCCCGCAAAAGGGTCCTCTTCCGTGACGTGGGCGATGGCGATGGCGGCGTCAACCATTTGGGAGATGCCTTCATCGGTAAGGTCCGAAGTGTAGGAGGAACCCTGGCGCTGGCCGAGGAGGACGCGAAGCCCGGCCGCTCTGGACCCGGCTTCCTTCAACGTCTCCACTTCGCCGAGGCGGACCGTGGCGGAGAATTCATCGCCTTCGGCAATAGTGCATTCGGCGTCGGTGGCGCCGCGTTCGGCGGCGAGGCGTATCGCGAGCGAGGCTACATCGCGGAGAAGGGCTTCGCTCATCGGGTGCCTCCGACGGTCATCTGGTCAATCTTGATCGTCGGCATGCCGACGCCGACCGGCACGCTTTGGCCTTCCTTGCCGCAGACGCCGATACCGAGATCGAGTTTGAGATCGTTGCCCACCATCGAGATGTACTTGAGCGCTTCGGGGCCATTGCCGATCAGCGTGGCGCCTCTTACAGGGGAAGTGATTTTGCCGTCCTCAATCAGGAAAGATTCGGACGCGCTGAAGACGAAATTACCGCTGGTGATGTCAACTTGGCCGCCGCCGAAATTGGAGCAATACAGGCCGTGTTTCACCGATTTGACGATCTCCTCCGGGTCGCTTTCGCCGGCGAGCATGAAGGTGTTCGTCATGCGGGGCATGGGGTAGTGCTGATAGTTTTCGCGGCGGCCGCTGCCCGTGGATGTGCCGCCGGTGAGACGGGCGGAGAGTTTATCGGTGAGATATCCGCGGAGAACGCCGTTCTCAATGAGGACGTTTTGTTGCGTGGTCTCGCCCTCATCGTCAACGTTTAGCGAGCCGCGGCGATGGGCGATGGTGCCGTCGTCGACAACGGTGCAGAGCGGGCTGGCAACCTGCTGACCGATGCGGCCGGAAAACGCGCTGACGCCTTTGCGGTTGAAGTCGGCTTCAAGGCCGTGGCCGACGGCTTCATGGAGCAGAATGCCAGGCCAGCCAGGGCCGAGAACAACGGTCATCTCGCCGGCCGGAGCGTCAATGGCGCGGAGCTGGAGAATAGCCTGCCGCGCGGCGTCTTCGGCGAAAATTTCCGGGGAGTGATCGCCGGTGAAAAAGTCGAGGCCGATGCGGCCGCCGCCGCCGGCGTAACCGCGTTGCGGCACGCCGTCTTCCTCGCGGGCGAGGGCGGCGACATTGAGCCGGGCCATGGGTTGAATGTCGGTGGACAGGCGGCCATCGCTGGTGGCGATCAGGACGTGGCGGACGGAATCGGCATAGACCGCTTGGACTTGAAAGATACGGGAGTCATGCGCGCGAGCGGCGGCATCGGCCCGTTTGACGAGCTTGACGCGATCCGCGAGGGGCGTGTCGCCCGCCAGTAGGGGGACCGGATAGAGATTGCGCTTCTCAGCCGATTTCAGGCCGGCGGTGAGTGCAGTGGCGGGGCCGGAGGCAATGCAGGCGGCGGTTCGAGCCGCTTTCAGAATTCGATCCGGGGAGAGGTCGTCGGAATAGGCATAGCCGGTTCGTTCGCCGGAAAGAACGCGGATGCCAACGCCGAGCGAGACGCCCTGAGTGGCGGATTTGACCAGGGATTCATCGAGACTGATGGAACTGGTGGCGAGGTATTCGAAGTAAAGGTCGGCGTAATCGCCGCCTTTGGAGAGGGCGTCGGCCAGGTAGCGTTCCAGGTCGCGTTCCGTCAGGCCGAACTTCTGCCCAAAAAGGTTGGAGAGTAGACTCACTCTTCCATTCTAGTTTCACTTCCTATACTTCGAGGGCATTAACGCGGGAGGCGATGAGGATATGCAGTTCCGGGACCTTAATGTTAAGGCGATCACGCTGGGCGGGAGGGAGGAGGCCGAGGAACTCCTGGATCGGTGTGTCGGTTAGTTCATGCGACTCGAGTACGGGAAAGCCCAGGGAGTCTGCAATGCTGCATCCGTGGCAAATCAGTCCATTCAATGGGAGTTGGTGGTGATCGCGAATCGCGTCGCGGATGAATACGGGGAGGCCCCAGGAGGTGGCGAGCCACTCACCGGCGGCGGTGTGATCGAGGCCGTAGGTTTCACGTTCGTGATCGCAAAGGTCACCACCGTGGACGGCTGCTTTTTCAAGTAGTTGGAGATATCGAGCGGGATCAGCCGCAATTAGGCCAAGGCGGCCAATATCGTGGAGGATACCGGCGGTGTAGGCCTCGCCGCTATCCTCGCGGGCCCAATCGGCGATTTCCGCGGACACTACAGCGGTCGCAAGATTGTGACGCCAGCAACGCTTGAGGGCGGGGATTTGCAAGGCATTCCCCAAATAGCTGCGAAGGGCAACCGTGCAAGCGAGACCCTTGACCTTTTCCGAACCCAGAATGGCGAGGGCTTGCAGTATATTGCGGACTTCGCTGCGGGCGCTGAACATGGCCGAATTCGACATTCGCATGATTTCAACGCTGAGGGCGGCGTCGGAAACGATCAGGTTACTAATTTCCTTAAGATTCACGTCCGGTCGGCCGATCATGCCAAGCAGTCGAACGGCGACGGTGGGAAGGGAGGGAAGGCGGTGGAGCAGATTCTCGGCGTTCCTCATTTGTTCTTCGGTCGATAGGGGAGGAGTTCCGAGGCCGGGGAATGGGATTGTGGACGCCATGACAAGTAGCTCTTCGGCGTTGGTTGAGGGAATTTGGAGGATCTTGGGAATAATCCGAGATATGTGATCCCGGCAAAGCCGGATGGAACGTCGTCTTCTATCTTCAACGGAGGAGCCCAAGAAGTTCAAAGACACGTTGTTAGACTATCTAGGTTATGTGCCTTAGTATGAACTTCAAGCGACAATCGTTTACAGCAAGGGTTGCGGGTCTCTGGGTGATCTCGATTACAGTTCTCATTATCCTAAGGTGGATTCACGGCGGTTTTGCAGACTTTACATCTATAGTTCCGATCGCATTCGGGGCGACGGTAGTGTGCGGGATTGTCCTTTCTGTTCCTGGTTTTCTGCGGGTGATGTTTCCTGATTCAACGAAAGACCATTGGTAATCAAGACTTCGCGTTGTGCATCTCTTGCGCCGTAGTGTGAAAACGCCGGGGCATGGTCCGCTGTGACACCAGCGGTTCGGATGACATCCACTGAAGCATGACAAAATACCCAAATGATTCCCTTCCGGGAGAACCGGCCGCTGCATTGGCTGGCCGGCGGAACAGCGCTCGCGATGGGCGTATCAGCCTTTCGGCCGACGATGGTTTTCGACTGGTGGCTGGAGAATTTGCTGGTTTTTCTCCTGCTATTGTTTCTTGCGGCGACGTACCGGCGCATTCCCTTGTCCACCTTCGCCTATGCGATGATCTTCGGATTCCTGTTAGTTCACGAGTGGGGCGCGCATCATAAATACGCCGATGTGCCGTTGGGGGAGTGGATGAAAGACTGGCTGCACACGACGCGGAACCACTATGACCGCGTGAGCCATTTTGCGTTTGGATTCTTTCTGAGTGTTCCCCTGCGGGAGGCGTTCGTGGCGACGGCAGGGCACCGCGGGTTCTGGAGTTACTTCATTCCGGTGGAGTTTGCGTTGGCGGCGGGTGCGGTCTACGAAGTGATTGAATCGATTGTGGCGGAGATTGTGACGCCTGAGCAGGGGGAGGCGTTTGTAGGAATGCAGGGGGATATGTGGGACGCGCAGAAGGATATCGCGCTGGGAGGAGCGGGTGCGTTTCTGATGATGGCGGCGCTGTGGATGAACGCGTCACGATCAGAGGATCGAACGCGTGTGAACATCCGCGACGCGGGGTTTGGAATCGTGGAGAAAGACGTTAACCTCTTCAAGCGATCCGAAGAGGCCGGCGAATAACGGTGAATAGCGGTCCGGCGAGCGGCGGTAGCGGCTGAAATCGGGCGCGCGGAACTGGCCATTGCGGGCGATTACGGCGCACCCCATCGGGCGATACTCGTGGGTTCCCTGGGCCCAGGCTTCATCGGCGGAAATCCAGACAGCAAATCCCATACGGATACTGATATTATCTAGCGCATGCAACGCAGAGTATTCTTAGGGACTTCGGCGGCGGCGGGCTTGGCGGCCGCGCCTTCGCATGGACGGTTGAAGCAGGGGGTCTGCGGCGGCGTATTCCGCGGCTCCAATCTGGACTTTGAAGCGCAGTGCCGGGCGCTGGCGGAGATGGGCTTGCTCGCCTACGATTTGCAGGGGCCGGAGCGTTTCCCGATCATGAAGAAGTACGGGATCGTGCCGTCGATGGTGCCGGGATCGTCAAAGCTAACCGACGGCGTCAATGACAAGAGTCTGCACAAAGAGATCGTTGCGCGGACGCATGAGTTGATCGATGTTTCGGCCGCGGCCGGCGCGCCGAACCTCATTATTCTCTCCGGGAACCGGCGGGGAAAAAGCGATGCCGAGGGGATGGACAATACGGTTGCCTGTCTGAACGAGCTGAAGAAGCACGCCGAGGATAAGGGCGTGACGATGTGCATGGAACTGTTGAACAGCAGGGTGAACCACCCGGATTATCAGTGCGACCGGACGCCCTGGGGCGTGGAAGTCTGCAAACGCGTGGCGTCGCCGCGCGTGAAATTGCTTTACGACATTTACCATATGCAGATTATGGAAGGCGACATCATCCGCACGATCCGCGATAACTTCCAATGGTTCGCGCACTTTCATACGGCGGGCAATCCGGGCCGGAATGAGATCAGCATTGAGCAGGAGCTGAACTACAAGGGCATTGCCAAGGCGATTGCGGATTTGGGATATAAGGGATACATTAGCCACGAGTATTCGCCGAAGGTGAAGCCTTGGAAGGAGGCGCTGCTGGAAGCCGTGGAGTCTTGCAACGTCTGACCTGCCGAGCGCGTTACCAGATGGCGGCCTTGTAATGCGCTCTGATCTCTTCGTCCGCGGTGATAAGCGGAGCGTTGGCGGCGTGCCTGGCGTGGGCGACAATTAGACGATCAAAGGCGTCGCGGGTCCAGGATTCGTCGCAGGCCGCACGGGCGACGTCGGCGAACGGAATGGGACAGTTGGACAGGCCGATGGTCGAGTCGAGATGAGCGAAGATTTTTGACGCGGGCATTGTAATCCGTCCGATTTCGAAGATGTACTGGACCTCCAGCCAGACCATCGGCGATACGAAAAGATTGTATCGCTCGATGGCTTTCTGGGCTGTTTTGCTGATCTTCTTCAGATCTCCTTGCGCCAGGCGCAGGACGACGTTAGTATCCAGATAGGCCTGCATCAAAGGCCCTAGTTGTTCTTGCGCTCCCACGCCGCGAGGGATTCGGTTTGAATGTCCTTCAGGGCTTGATCGACGTCCTCCATCGTAGTCCCCGGCGGCAGAATGCTGAGCGGCTTCAGCCTGGACAGTTTGGAAGGCTGCGATTCGGCGACGATGAAGAACTTCGTGCCCTTGTGGGTGAATTCCACCTTTTCGCCCCGCTCGGCGGCGTCCACAAGGGTGAAAAGCGTCTGGCGTGCTTTGGAGATTGTAAGCGACATGAATCTGGCCTCATCTGAAGTGTACAATACTGCCAGAGGATGTACAAGTAAATTGTCACCGGCTCGAACAAATGCTCATGCGGGCAAGATAGCTAAAAACTAAACCGCGCCGCAATCTGCAAAATGCGAGGGTCAAACGTGTTGGTGGGAGCCAGGAAATTGGCCACGCGCGTGAATTCGCGGGTGGTGGCGTTGTAGTTGTAAGGCGTCTGTTGAATGGCGCTGAAGTTGGCGCGATTCAAAGAGTTGAACGCCTCCCCCATCAGTCGCAGTTTCACGCGCTCGCTGCCCAGGAAAATATCCTTCGAAATGCGCATATCCAGACCCGCGAAACCCGGCCCTTCAATGCTATTTCGACCGAATCCGGGCGAGCGGTCGCTAAAGCGATTGCCATCGTTATTAAGATCGACATTCGAACGGGCCGTCAGCCATCGGCCGGATTGCGCGCTCAAAATCGCCGAGATCTGCCAACCGCCGAGAATCGTCTTCGCGGCCGGATTCTTCATGCCATTGGCGTAGTTGATGTCCCATACGCCGCTGGCGACGAAGCGATGCGGGATATGGGTGTCGCCGACGGCGCGGTCGGCATTGGGGTTCAGCGTATCGAAGGCGACCTTGGCGTCATCGCCGCCATTGCCCGGGACGACGGAAGTCTGATCGGGCAGCGTGTCGATCACCTTGGAAAACGTGTAGCTCGAAAGCAGTTGAAAGCTCTGCGCGAAGCGCTTCTGCACTTGCACGAAGCCGCCGTGATAAATGGAATCGCCGCCGGAATCGAAGAGGCTGACGCGGCCGAAGTTGCGGTAAGGGCGAGTGCCGGGGCGGCGCAACACCGTAATGTTGGATCCATCCACGAAGCGCGCCGTTTCTCCAACGAATGGAAAGTGATTGATGTCGCGAGTGCGGCTCAAATGCGTACCGCGCACGCCGAGATAGCCGAATGTCAGCGCATAATCGCGGCCCAGTTGCAGCTCGTAGTTGAACGACGCCTGATGCGTCAGCGGCTGCACGTAATCCGGCGCCACGACGTAAATATCGGGTGTGCGCGCCAGCGACGGCGGCGCGTTGAGAATGCCCGGATAAGTGGGAATCAGCGCGGCCTGCACGGCGTTCGCCCGGCTGAGCGAATAGGTCTGCACCTGCACGCCATTCTGCGAATGCGCGGTGCCGATCAGGATGCTGGCCGTACGGCCATAATACATGCCGTAGCCGCCGCGGATCACCTGCCGCCCGCCGCTCCCCAGACGATAGGCGAAGCCCGCCCGCCCGGCCCAATTA
>Ga0163150_10006259_pt1 | contig 14690 bp, 16 predicted proteins | sample OliLakLV19P2IB_FD_148628 | JGI IMG/M metagenome (GOLD analysis project Ga0163150, IMG submission 148628) | Freshwater microbial mat bacterial communities from Lake Vanda, McMurdo Dry Valleys, Antarctica - Oligotrophic Lake LV.19.P2.IB | ecosystem: Environmental > Aquatic > Freshwater > Lake >...
ATTCTTTATTTACTCTATATCCATTTTTATTTACAGTTTGCCTTTACGTTTTTTGGGTAGTATATAAAATGCGTAAAAGCATTAACTCATTAAGTGCTCTATTGTTGATTGTATTCATCCAAATCACTTCTGATATAGCTGTAATGCTGGGCTTTTTATCTGGTTTAATTTTGCAACCTAAAAAATACAGCAAATGAGTATAATGTATTAATGAGCTATTATAGTGATACTAAAAAAGGTGTTATCTGGATCGGCGCATATCGTGGACTAACAAGAGTGTTATCTGTTGCGAGAATGGCTCTTGTTGCAAGAGTACTAGTTCCAGAGCAATTTGGTATATATGGTATAGCAGTTTTAGTATTGTCTTTTTTAGAAATATTTACAGAGACAGGCATTAATACTGTATTGATTCAAACTAAAGGTAAAGTTTACCAATATATTAGTACTGCATGGATAGTTTCAATTGTACGTGGTACCTTTATCAGTCTACTTTTATTTCTTGCTGCTCCTTTGATTTCTGATTTTTTTAACGCTAAAGATGCCTTAAATCTTTTAAGGTTTACTTCCTTAGTACCTCTAATACGTGGTTTCATTAATCCTTCAGTAGTTTTTTTTCAAAGAAATTTGTTGTTTAGAACTGAATTTTTGTACCGTACGACAATTTTTTTTGTAGACGCATCAATTACAGTTATATCTGTATATATATTGCGTTCTCCGTTTGCGTTAATATGTGGACTTTTATCAGGTGCAATCGTCGAACTGCTAATGTCACATTTGGTTGTTTTTCCATCACCAAATGTTGAGTTTGATGTTAAGCGATTACGTTTTATTTTAAATAAGGGTAGATGGCTAACTTTATCAGGGATATTCGACTATCTGTTTCAAAATGGTGACAACTTAGTCATAGGTCGCATATTAGGGAGCGGTTCACTTGGAATATATCAATCTTCGTATCAAGTTGCAACTCAACCAGTTACTGAAGCTGGAACTATTTTGTCAAAAGTGACATTTCCAGTTTTTGTAAAGATATCTAATGACAAAGAGAGGCTTTATTTTGCATATCTTAAAACTCTATATGCGACTTTTTTATTAGTTTTACCAGTTGCTTCACTTTTCGTAATATTTCCAAATCAGATAGTTAGGCTTATTTTTGGTGACAACTGGTTAGCTGCTGCACCAATACTTCAAATCCTGGGAGTACTAGGGTTATCAAAATCTTTAATTCTAACAAGCTACTCATATTTACTCGCTTGCCACAGACAAAAAAATATTACTATTATTACGGCTATCGGAACCTTCACTTTACTTTTTTCGATAATACCTTTAATTAGCTTCTTTGGTTTAATTGGGGCAGCCTATGCGGCTGTTTTAGGGAGCGTTATAAGCCTTATACCTACATATCACTTTGTAAAAAAGGCAAAAAGTACAAATAACAGTGCACAAATTTAATAATAGTATCTATATTTTATTATTAGCAATCATAAGTACTTGTTTACATTTATATAAATTCGATGAAATAATATCATTTCATGGCGAATTGGGTCACAATTATTTTGCTGTTAGGAACTTTTATGAAAGTGGAGTAATATCTCTAGTCGGACCTCCAACATCACATCAATGGTTATCATTTGGTCCTCTTTTTTATTGGTTTATATCTCCAATATTATACTTTGGACGTTTCGATATATATTTGCCAGCGTTAGTTATGACGTTAGTACATATTTCAATTGTCCCGATAGCTTTTGTTTTTATAAATAAGTTGTTTGCCTTCAAAAACGCAATCATCACTGCTACTTTATTAGCGTTATCTCCAGTCTTCATTCAGTTTTCGAGGGATGCACGTTTCTTCTCCTTAGTATTAGTGATCTATTGGCCATTTTTGTATGCGCTTATAAATAAGCATTATTTTCTAACATTCTTTCTCTTTTCGATTATGATTAATTTTCACTTCACACCATTGGTACTTGTGCCGGGAATAGTATCATATTTATTTTTAACAAAGCACAACGGTAACTTGAAAAATAATTTAATACGTGCAGCGTTGGGCTTGTTTATTCCCCAAATTCCATACATAGTGCATATTATTCTTAATAGCCCAATAACCTTAATAAAGCTATTGGCGTGGGTACCGTACCGGATTGCAGGTTTTGTTGGTATTCTTCCTAAGAATAATCTTAATTCCGAAGTGATAACTGCTAACAACCAATCAATAGTTGGTTTCTTTAGCAGTATTGTTTCCCCTGAGAATAACTTAGCAATAGCATTTTTTATTCTGATTATCTTAATATATTATTTTTTAAAGTTAAAAGGCGAAGTACATCGGCTTATAAAATTGTTATTCCTTACAAGTTTAGCGGCGGTGTATATACACGGTGACCCTCCTTCACACTATTATTTACCAATATTACCTCTACTGATTATCATAGTTAGCAGCTCATTAGTGAAACTCAATTTTAAGTTGCTGGCTGCGTTATTTGCCATGCTTGTTATATTTAATGTGAACTACTATTTTGGAGATGATGTTCGCTTCAAACAAGGTCTTATCCCATACCAACGCCAAGTAAAGGTTGTTAGAGAGATACTTCAAGACGCTCGAGGTGCTTCAATTCATTTGCAGCGAGTTGGCCCATATGATCACTTTGAAGACGATTATGCTCAAAATTATCAGTATCTTGCATGGCTCTACGGAAGTAAGCCTGTTAAAGCAGATCAAGCTCAGGTAATCTACACAATATATGAAAAAGACGGAGATGTTACCTATCAAAGAAATGAATAATACGCTAACTACTATTATACTTTCTAAAAATGAAGAAAATACGATCGAGCGGGCAATACGAAGCGTACTTTTGTTTTCAAAAGTATTAGTTATCGATGACTACTCAACTGACACAACTGCATTGAAAGCTCAAAAAATGGGTGCAACTGTCTTGAAAAGAAACCTTTCTGACAACTTTGCAGCACAGCGAAACTATGGATTACATAAGGCTAAAACTAATTGGGCATTTTTCCTTGATGCAGATGAGATAGTGACACCTTCACTCCGTAAAGCGATCGGTAAGGCAATAGCTAAGGATGGGTACGACGGGTACTATGTTCGACGGCAAGATATTTGGAAGGGGAAGAAACTTGCCTACGGCGAGTGGGGAAAAATCTACCTGTTGAGACTTGGAAAGGTTAGTAAAGGTCGCTGGCATAATAAAGTACATGAGGTGTGGAATATAGAGGGTAAGATATCTAAACTGAATACATCCATCCTGCATTACCCTCATGAGACAGTACATTTGTTTATTTCACATATAAGCTTCCACTCGAAACTCCACGCCATGCAAAAGAGTCGTAAAAACAACAATAATTTAATTTTAAAGGTTATTTTTTACCCAATTTTTAAATTTGGGTACAATTATATCGTTAAGATGGGATACAAAGACGGAATTCATGGATTTATTTACTCTATTTTAATGTCATTTCATTCATTTTTAGCTTGGTCCACTTTTTACCTTACCTTACATGAAAAAAAGAATTGAAAACCTACTACTACTTTTATACTTCTCATTATTTTCATTTGGTCAGCTGCCAGCCTTCATATTTGAGTTTTACACTACGCTACCGTTCAATATTCACTTAACAGATATAGCACTTCTCGTTTTACTGGCTCTGAACCTAAAAAATATTTTCAAAATTAAGCATCTTTATATATTTTTATTCTCATCAGTTTTTGCACTGACAATATTTGCCCTAGCCGAGCTCCAGCTTGGCATTATCTACTTAATACGAATCATTGCAATCATAAACATTGGGTTTGTATTTCGTGACAAATTAACAAAAAAGGAGATTAATCCACAGTTTCTTTTAAACATTCTGTTTATAAATGGAATTGCGATCGCGTTGTGGGGTTGGCTGCAGTACATTTTATTTCCAGATACAAGGCAAATGGCCATATATGCCTGGGATGATCATCTATATCGGTTGATCGGTACATTTTTTGACCCAGCTTTTACGGGAATTTTACTAACGTTAGGGCTCATTGTTACATGCCATTCGTTGATAAAGAAAATAAACGTAAAGTACGTACTAATATTCGCAATATTAGTTTCAGCGCTTTTATTTACTTACTCCCGTGCAAGCTATTTAGCCTTCTTTATTGGGTTCGCGGTACTGGTATATAAAAAGTTACCAATTACGAAAGGAATACTTTTTGGAGTACTTATGGTTATTGGAGTTTTTCTGCTTCCTCGCCCTGGTGGCGAAGGAGTAAAGCTTGAGCGTGTGTATACGCTTGTCCTTAAAGTAGAGAATACAGCACGGGGGATTGATATTGTTTCAAAGTCACCTGTGTTTGGATATGGCTTCAATAATATTTGTGCTGCACAGCGAAAATACTTAAATACAAATATTCCAGAAGACTCCCATTCTTGTAGCGGATTTGATAACAGTGTCGTATTTTTGCTTGGATGCTTCGGGATTGTGGGGGTAATGGCGCTTGGAAATATATTAAAAGATCTCAATCAAAAGCTTCATCCGCAAAAGAGACAGCTCATGTATGCGAGTGTTGCTGCTGTCTTTACACATGGAATGTTCACAAATACCTTTGTGTATCCCTGGGTATTGGCATGGATGGTGACGTTATACGTGTGGGCGAGTACTAAAGGCTGAAGGTTACCTTTATCGTCGTTACTGTTTCGTTATTTGCGTTATCAAGTGCTTTAATAGTCAATTCATGTGTTCCTTCTTGGAGCATAAAGGGTATAGAGAACTTACCATTGTTATCTACGATTCCAATTCGATCGTTTACGAGTAAACGTGTGGCATCAGTTTGCCCCTCAATTCGGATTGATTGGGACTTAACACCTGAAAATGTCTGATCATTCGTAGGTTTTGTTACCTCGAGCTTAGGTGCTGTTTTATCAAACGTAATTGTGTGACGATCTGAGTCAGCACTTGTGTTTCCTGCCATGTCTGAAGCTTTGGCAATTAACACGTTCTCACCTTCTTCAACTTGTATCTCTATTGAGAAGTCACCTACTTGATTAGTGATTGCTTCAAATCCACGGCCATTAACATCAAGGTATATTTTTGAGCCAGCCTCAGCAGTTCCATTCACGGTAATATCTTCTTCCTTTACATATGAAGGAGTATCTTTGTAGCGTGGAGGAGACGGTGGAGTCTTGTCATTTGAGGTTACTGCGGTTTCTTTTTCAATTGAGAGAAGACTGAACACTTGGGTAATAATTTGTGTACCGAATAGCACGATAAACAAAACAGCTAATACACTAAGTGTGATGTAGGTTAACGCTGTTCTGCGTGCTTTCTTTTCTTCTGTTTTAGCTAATCGTGAATATTTTTGTGTCATATGAGCCTGCGATCGGGTTCGAACCGATGACCTACGGTTTACGATACCGTCGCTCTGCCAACTGAGCTACGCAGGCATAAATCATTATACCAAAAACTCCTATTGACAGATGTTTCCTGAAACAGTCATATTAATATATGGCTCGTAAGAAAACTGTTAAAACAACTAAAGTAACAAAGAAAGTAAGTGCCTCTCCAAAAATTGAACAAAACAAGAACAACTTTATTCTTCTCCTCTCAGTCGTCGCTTTACTTACACTAGGACTTTATTATGCAGTGGCACGTATGACGCCTAATACAAGCTATGCACCTTCTCAGACTGCTACTGAGCCAGCTCGAATGTATATGGATATTATTGATCCAGTAGTTGTCTTAAACGAGCAAAATAACTCAGGAGAATATGGAAATGTAACCCTGACTGAGAAAGATGGGAATGTTGTGGTATCAGTAATGGTTAATAACGCACCTCGAGGTGTTGCACAACCGGCTCATATCCATGCAGGAAGCTGCATTGCCTTAGGTGATGTAGTTTACCCAATGACTAACGTAGTAAATGGAAAGTCTGAAACTACTTTGAAAGTAACCATGGATGAGTTGAAGAACAAAATGCCACTTTCTATTAATGTCCACAAGTCCGCTGCACAAGCTAACGTGTATGTCTCTTGCGGAAACCTTGAAATGAAGTGATAGCCGTTAACTTTTAAAGCGCTGCGTACAAATCAACTTTGTATCCATCAGGATCTTCTACAACTGAATACCGCTGACCCCAGAAAGCATCCCATGGTGCTTTAACCACTTTGAATCCTGCGATTGAAAGCTTCTCTGCAACGCTATTGAGCTCCTCTACTGATCCGAATTCTATTGCAAAGGACGAATGATTTCCTGGTTTTGGATCTTCATTAATTATGCTCTTCACTAAGTCATGTGTATCAATCATAAGCCGTGCAGAACCTTCCGTTGGTATCGCTTCCAGGTGCTGCTCGTCGCTTTTGAATTCGGGAAATGAAAAACCAAGTAGAGTATAGAACTTGACTGTTTCAGTAAGGTTTGTTGTAGTTACCCCGATTGCATTTAATTTCATGTTATTAATTTTTAGTAAAGTGTTCTAACACCTTATATGTGTCGTTTTCAGCTTCTCTATTATATGCGCCAGCTCTAAACTCATCAACTGTTGGCAAAATACGGTTTGCCCAATCAGTGGTGTCTTCACTTTCTATAAAAGTAGCCAGCTGCGCGTAGGTATTCGGTGCAGCAATTACAACAGCAAGGTCGTGAGCTGCCTCGCTAGCCGCAGCGGCTGATAATGAGTCATCGAGTGACCCTTCAATGTGATTCGCTGCCCATAGCTCCAAAGCCGTGTTTTGTGAGTTTGGATCCCCTGGATTCTCTGATGTTTCCCACGGTAGTCCAAGTGGAAAGTCTTCAGTCTGTATTTGGCTCATGTCGGTACTCGTAAGTATTTGAGCTACTGAAAGCAGTCCTTCAAAATCTAGTCCTGTTTTTGTGTGAAATTCATCAATTTTTTCACCTAAGTCATTTGTTTTATCAACCGACAATAAGGTAATCAAGCTCATATGAAGTCTGTTCCTAACTATTGCTGAGTCTATTCCCTTTGGGTCTTCGAACAGCATTGGTTTCCACAATTGCTCACCTGCAGTTTGCATTTGTTCAGGTATCAATTCGAGAATTGAAGATTCTGTTTCAATGACGGATTGTGAAGTCTTTCGTTCGTTATTAATAAGCTGAGTAGCAGGCGCGACAGCAATTCCTAACCCTGCATTTTTTAGATGTCCGAGGAAATCACGACGGGTTATTGGTGCACCTATTTCAGTCATATTAAAAAGTATATCACCGAGATTACGCTTTTATGCAGACCTTCCGGTTATATAGTCGGCTGTCGTATCCATTTTAGGATTATTAAAAATTGTATGTGTCGTATTGAATTCTTCAAGAACCCCCCACCTTTTTTCAGGTTTACCAACCTCATGGTTTTCGTCTTGCCTGACCGTGAAGAAGGCTGTGTAGTCGGAAATTCGTTGTGCTTGGGGAAGATTGTGGGTAACGATAACGGTCGTATACGTTTCTGACAGCTGCTTTATGGTCTCTTCAATTCTTTGAGTTGAAATGGGATCAAGCGCAGAACAGGGTTCATCTAAAAGAATAACTTGCGGTTCAATTGCGAGTGCTCTTGCAATACATAATCGCTGTTGCTGTCCTCCTGATAACGCGAGAGCAGATTTTTTTAGATTATCTTTTGTCTCGTCCCAGAAAAAAGCTTGTCTCAGGCTAATTTCGACAATGTCTTCAAGGTCTTTTCGGTTTGTTATTCCTAATAGCCGTGGCCCGTATGCAACATTATCAAAAATACTTTTAGGGAATACATTTGCTTTTTGAAAGACCATTCCGACACGTCTTCGTACTTCTACGGGATCTACATCGTTCTCATATAAATTTCGCCCATATAGGAGTACTTCACCTTCAAGCCGGGCACCGGGAATAAGATCATTCATTCGATTAATTGATCGAAGTATTGTACTTTTCCCACATCCAGAAGAGCCAATAAAAGACGTAATTTTCTTGTCTGCTATTTCTAAGTTCACTTTTTCAACGGCAAGTCGATCGGAATAGTATATTGAAACGTTTTTCAGCTCTACAACTGGCGGCAGTATTTCTGACTCGGTATCATGTGGGGTTTCTATATTTTGGTCAATCAATAGACCTCTCAGGTCAGAGAGTGAGTAAGTATCATGGGTGTATGGTAGAGGATATTCTTTACCGTGATTCATAGTTACAGAAGGATGATATCATATCACCACATCGATCATACAAATGTCTACTTATAAAGATCAATTATCTAAACGACTTTTGTATCTTCCGGTATCGATACTTGGTAGAGTAGAGTTTTGGATTACCTATCGCGATGTAAAGCAGGCTTCTTCAGCTACACTTCGCGCTCCATTTGATACTTCAAAAAGAAACACTACACGAATAGTTAATTGGTTAACTGACGCTGAAATGTACTTTAGTATTGATCAAAAAAATGCTGATCTGATTCATATCTCAAAGAGCGAAAATCTGGCAAATAAAATGGCTACCATACAATGGTCTGAATTGAAGAAAAATATAACTTTTCGTGGGTACTCATATGGTTATCCCACTAAAGCAGTAGATTTTTTCGCGAAGGACCCTCATAAACTCGTTCAAATCCGAAACGATGAAAAACTAAAAAAGTATTATTGGAAACCTTATGTCCGGTATATAGTTCGCCCAGGTTACGAATATGAGGACAGTCTAGTTGCAAAGGAATGGGGAGACCTTATACGGAAAGATGTGCCACTACTTGCCAAATGGTTTGAAAAAAGGATGAATGAGCTTCAAAATTAATCTGTACATCCGGTTGCTAGTATATAAATCCTCCATGCAACACTAAAAATCCTGGCTCGCACCAGGCGAATTCTTGATTTTAAGGCTAAATTTAATGAAGTTTCAAAACCTTTACCGTATGGAGCGGGTAGCGAGAATCGAACTCGCAACTGCTCCTTGGGAAGGAGCCATTATGCCACTTAACTATACCCGCAATAGTACAAGAAACGTGATGACTAACCTTGCTTAGGCATTATAACAAATGAAGAATTAGCGAGGGAGGGTAAGAACGTTGCCTGGGTGGATAGTACCAGGTTGTACAAGTTTGTTTGCTCTTGCGATCTCAGTCCACTTGTATCCATCACCATACGCTCTGACAGCTACTGTCCAGAGGCTGTCACCTTTAACGACAGTATAGTTTGTGCCATCAATCTTTGATCCTGCAGTTGGTGCGACTACTACTCCACCTTTAGGTGTTTCAGTAGGTACTGGGATAACAGTTGCATTTGGTGTACTTGATACTCTTGGGGTTGCAGTAGCGGTAGCAGCGATTGTTGCTGTTGGTGTCGCAGTAGCTTGTGCAATAGGGGATGCATCGGTAACTGTTGCAGTTTTTGCTTCGACGTCAGGAATATTAAGCACTAAACCTGTCGTAATTTCACTTGCGTTTGTGAGGTTGTTTTCTTTTTGAATGTCTACCCAGTTGTACCCAGATTTATAGTACTTCTCAGCAATAGACCAAAGTGTTTCACCAGTTGCAACAGTATGCTTTGTAGGAAGCTCAATACTTTCAGCTTGTTCCGTAGTTACGCCGGTTGGAAGGGAAGCTACTGGGGTCTGATTTCGGAAGTAGTTAACAACAATGGCTCCGATAACAATGAGGATAAGAACACCTAAAGCCATGCTTATATTATTCTCGTTCAATTTTATTTTTTTCAATGTCGCTTGCAAATCCATGATTTATTAATATGGGAAGAACCCGTGTTGCCTAAGAATTTAAAGCACCGGACATGCCTTGTCAATAGAGCAATTTCAGTCAATGAAGTGATCGCTTTCGTTTAATGAAGTGAAATTATCAAAGAAATGATCATGTTAAAACACAAAAAAAGCCTTGGCATAGCCAAGGCCGATGTTCAATTTTTTACAACTGGATAAAAATGAGTCATGACAGTTCTTCCTTCATTAAACAACTTTGTCATGTGTTCCTGAGCTATCACATCAGCTTTTTCTTGAGAATCTGCTTCTACTTCAAAGTAAAACAGACGCTCAAAAGGATTTGGACGGAATCCATATCGATATGTCTTTGCCGCTCGCTCAGCCTGTCGTTTACTTTCTTCATTATCGTTCTTGATCGTATGCCAGAGTCCCCAGAATACGATAACAACTAGTACTAGTGATATTCCAAGGGTGACGAATCCGCCGAAGTTGGACATTTTACACTCCAATAATGCATTACTTTATACAACGATACATATCTTATAATAAATTCATAAATTAGTCAAGAAAAATGGGCCAAGTTATGACCCATTCAGTTGTCTTAATTTAATTGATGCTGATGCCTAAGCCGAGCAGTTTCTGGCTGAAAAGCCTCTACCGCAGTGTCGAGTCTAATGGACAAACTATCTTTAGTAGCGCCAACGAATTTGAGTATCGGTATCTCAAAATTAGAATCATGCATATAGAGTACTAGGTCTCCATCTTCTTGAGCTTCCTCAATGAGTTCTGGTACTCGTACAGCTGAGGGTCCATCGAATATGGTCGTAAGATTGATCATTTGATCAAACGGATTGATATATAACGCTGCATACAAATCTCCATTTTTCTTGACCATAACGAGATTGAGATATGTTGACTGCTTGTCCCCTCCCAAGGGCTTTATATAGATTTGCTGCCCAACTGTGAGTACGATTTGTTCACCAATGATACCTACAAATTCCGAGCGCATGGTAAGTGGCATAATAATGCGTTCATTTCCACATGCGCATCGCGCCGTCGACCCTTCCTTAATTTTTGTCCATTTAGCATCCAGGTTTGTGGTGAGCCTTCCATTGGGATCAGGAATATCAATAAACACCCGATGTTTCAGAAGGTCACGGTGATCAACCAGATATTCGGCTGCAAGACGAAACACTTCTTCATCATTGTGTGGACCAGCAGATATTGCTTGTAATGCTGTCTCTAAATCCATTTGGCTAAACCCTCAGGCTATTAAACTGAAGGTGTAGTATATGTAATCTAGGTTCTAAATTCAACCTATGGGTTGAAAAACGTATGAAGTAACTGTCTATAACTTGCTTGGCGGGGCCGACCGGATTCGAACCGGCGATCTCTTCCGTGACAGGGAAGCGCGATAAACCACTACGCTACGGCCCCAAGATACTTGCGTATTATACATTAGACATGATTGAGGCACAATAAAGCCTCAGATAGTCTGAGGCTCATCAGTTATGAACTGGGTTTTAACCTAGTTGTTTGCTTCTTGATTGCTTCGATGTTCAGTTGAGATCCAGGAAAAGAGAATAACAATCAGGTATGCAACAATGGTACCTAGTATCGTTATCCCTACGACAGCTCCAAACCCTTCAAATACATCGTGCATACGCTTGGCCATGCTGACTGCCAGTATGATCAGGGCAATGATGCTCATTGGGTAATGAACTGCTTTTATTCTCCGATTCTGCTCGAGGATTGCACGTTCACTCTTGGGTAAATATGCAATATCTCCTGATGTTGAAAAAATCTTACCGAGAATAACGATAAGGATTGTTGCAAATGCCCAAAACATAGACACTCCTTTATCTCTCAATATCTGATCTGATAAAATACCGTTACAGATATCAAAGTGTATCATACTATGAGTCATAATTCAACTACAAAACGGTTAAAAAACACTGAATTAGCTGAACTATTGCGCGATGTCGCTGCCGCATATCAGCTCAAAGATGGTATGAAATATCGTTTTCAAATGATTGCGTACCAGAAAGCGGCTGATGCTATTGAGCACGCTACGAGCGACCTTGTAGACATTTGGGAAGAAGGGAACATTACTGATGTTCCTGGAATCGGCAAAAGTATTGCTGAGCACTTGAATGAATTATTTGAAAAAGGAAAGTCACAACACTTCGAAGACCTGCTCGCTCCACTGCCTGAGGCAATGTTTGAGCTTATGAAGGTACCAGGAATTGGACCTAAAAAGGCATTTAAACTTGCAACTGAGTTTAAGCTAACACGGAAAAACGCCTTCACGGCACTGCTAAAAGTTGCAAGTGAGGGTAAAATCGCCGAGCTTCCTGGATATGGAGAAGAGTCCCAAGCAGATATTATTCAAGGAATTAAAGAATATCAGGTGAAAGCGCCTGAGCGAATGCTTATTTCTACTGCATATGAGCTGGCAACTGAAATTATTGAATGGCTCAAAGAGGATACAGCAGTAATTGAGGCTAATTCCTTGGGAAGTCTCCGTCGCCGTGCCGCAACGGTGGGTGACCTTGATATTGCAGTAGCCACAAATGACCCGGAGCGGGTATTTGACCGCTTTGTAGCCTTCCCAAAGACGGCACGAGTCATTGAGCGTGGTGGGCACAGTACCTCCATACTTTTGCCCGGAAACATACAGGTAGACGTAATGGTGCAGCCTCCAGAGGCATATGGATCACTGCTACAACACTTTACCGGGAGCAAACACCACAATATTGCCTTGCGCGAGTTCGCATTAAAGAAGAATTTGAGCTTATCTGAGTATGGAATCAAGGAAGATCGGGGACAAGGGAAGCTTCACACATTTGAAAATGAAGAAAAGTTTTACAATTTCCTTGGATTTAAGTTTATCCCGCCTGAGCTCCGCGAAGATACAGGCGAGCTTGATCCCGACGCTCACCTCCCAAACCTGGTGACTGAAAAGGACATTATGGGAGACCTACAAATGCATTCAAGCTATGATATTGAAACGAGTCACGATATCGGTGGCTCTTCAATGCAGGAGCTCTCAAAACGAGCTCAAGAGCTTGGATACGAATATATTGCCGTAACTGAACACAATCCCAGTCAAAAGGGACATAATCAAAAGCAAATAAGTGACATATTAAAGGGTAAAAAAGAGTATATTGATAAACTAAATTACTCGTTCGTGAATACTGTGAAAAGTCGAGTATTTAAAGTATTCAATAGCCTCGAAATTGACATTTTACCCTCAGGTGCACTTCCAGTAAATGATGAGGGACTTGAACTACTCGACTTTGCGCTTGTTTCAATTCATTCAAGCTTTAAGCAACCAAAGCTAGATATGACTAAGCGTGTATTGTCAGCACTTGCGCATCCTAAGGTGAAAATCTTTGCTCACCCGAGTGCACGACTTATTAATCATCGGGACAGTATTGACCTTGAATGGGAGAAAATCTTTGAATATTGTGCTGAAAACAAGAAGTTTATTGAGATAAATGCTGACCCTCACAGGCTCGACTTGCCTGATTCGCTTGTTAGACAAGCTAAAAAGTATGGTGTGATGTTTAGCCTCGGAACTGACGCTCACCACGCCCTTGGCCTCGATAACATGAAATATGGAGTATTTGTCGCCCGCCGTGGATGGCTGACCGCGAGTGATATACTAAACACAAGAAATCTATCAGAATTCGAAAAACTGATAGGTTAATTTTTCAAAAAAGGAGGTGAAATTATGCCTATATTATTAATTATTGGAATCGTGGTAGTTGGAGTTTTATTGTGGGGAATCACAACTTACAACTTCTTCGTATCTTCAAAAGCACGCATTAAAGCCGCTATTCAAGAGATTGGAAACCAGCTTAAGCGTCAGGCTGACTTAATTCCTAACCTCGAATCAGCAGCAAAAGGCTTCTTGAAACACGAAAAGGAGATTTTCACTCAACTTACTGAAGCTCGAAAGCAGGTAACTTCGGCTGTAAAGTCTGGAGACTTGAATAAAATGGCTGATGCGGGAAGCCGTGTAGCTCAGCTTTTGCCTCAAATTCAAGTAGCCGTTGAGGATAATCCTGAAATAAAAGGTACTGAAGTTGTAACTCCACTTATGGATGAGCTTCGTGATACTGCAGATAAGGTTATGTATGCACGACGTCTACTTATTGATCTCACTGCTGACTATAACGTTAAGCGTGTTACCGTCCCAAGTAGCATCATTGCAAACATGTTTGGATTTACGGAGCTCAAAGGGCTGGATACTCCTGAAGAAGGGGATCACGTCTCAGTTTCAGCTCACGAAACTAAATCACCAAAAATCTCCCTATAAAAGGAGTAAAAGTATGAGTAAGGATTTACTTCCTTGCTCATGCTGATATTCTTTCACTACCCATTAATTTATTAATATGAAAAACATTTATGAAGTTCAATCTGCAAATAAGCTCAAAAGCATGCTTGTAGTTCTTGGGTTTCTTGCCTTTGTCGGGCTTTCTGTGTATGTGTTAGCAAATGCAGCTGGTGCCTACCTGGGGTATCGTCCGAGTGGACTCGGATTTGTGGGGATTTCGCTTATAATCTCAGGGATTACCACCTTTGTAAGCTATTACTTTAGCGATCGCATCGTTTTGGGTATTTCAGGCGCAAAGCCTGCTGACCGTAAAAACTTCTTTGATTTTTATACGGTTACCGAGAACTTGGCTCTCGCATCCGGAATACCGGTACCCAAGCTCTACGTCATAGCTGACACCGCACCAAATGCGTTTGCAACGGGCCGTGACCCCAAACACGCGGTAATATGCGCTACAACGGGTTTACTCGACAAACTCAATCGTACGGAGCTAGAAGGGGTTATTGCTCATGAGCTCACTCATGTTAAAAACTACGATATTCGCTTGATGTCCCTCGTGAGCGTAATGGTAGGAACGTTAGCGCTCCTTGCTGACTGGCTTATTCGCCTAAACTTTTATGGTGGTCGAAGGAATGATAATGAAGACCGCGGAGCGGGTACGCTGTTCATTGTTATAGGAATTGTATTTGCAATATTATCT
>Ga0163150_10006261_pt1 | contig 14686 bp, 14 predicted proteins | sample OliLakLV19P2IB_FD_148628 | JGI IMG/M metagenome (GOLD analysis project Ga0163150, IMG submission 148628) | Freshwater microbial mat bacterial communities from Lake Vanda, McMurdo Dry Valleys, Antarctica - Oligotrophic Lake LV.19.P2.IB | ecosystem: Environmental > Aquatic > Freshwater > Lake >...
CGATTCACGATTCACTAAATGAGTTATGAGTAATGAGTTATGAGTAATGAGTAATGAGCTTACTTATCGATAGCCGAAAGTTTTTATTGCTTGTAAGTAGCGATAATTGAAGTCGTGGAACTTTGTTTAACAGTACACTTATTCCGGATTCACGGTTCACGCATTTCTTCAATAAGGCAAACTGATTTCTGTTGTAAATACACCTATCGTTAAGGTTGCATTATTATCGCAAGTTCCATCACCGAAATCAAGTTCGCGGGTGGTAAGTCCTTCGGGTGTCACTTCTAAAATTCCACTTACCATCCAGATACAATCCATTTCTTTTACAAGCGGTTCTGCAATATGGGTTGTAAATGCAACGCCATTTCTATTGATACCCGAAGCCGCAAAATCAGCAACGATACCGTCGGAAATGGCATATACATCATCTTCTAATGCTAAGGTGCCATCGCCTTCTTTCCATTCACGGATGCGTGTGGCATCCCAGGAAATGGTTTCACCGGTCTCCAGGGTAATTAATCCATCAACAACAGATATAGAAAAATAAATATTTCCGTCCGCGTTCAGGCCTTCATTTATAACCGTTTTGGTGCCTTCTACCTTATTTCCGTTCACAAAATAATTATCCGTTGTAACGGTGATTATGGTTCCTTGCATCGCATAAGGCCCTGTAAATGTTGCCATTACAATTCCGGAACGCTCCAAACCCAGGTAACTGACACAACTTTCCCCAAAATCGATGGTCATGGTGTTCGGGAACTCGCCAAGCGGGGCACTAAAGGTAGTTGTAGGACAATCATCGGCAACCTTGCCATATGTTTCGCTCAAAAGTCCTGCAAAACCGTTTTCTGCGGCCTGCTGGTTTACAACTGCCTGCAGATCGTTGAAGGATCCATCGGCTATTGAGTTATCAAGGGAAGCATAAATGTCGGTGTCAGCACTTTCTTTTTTACATCCAAACAGCAATGTTATTGCGAAGGCTGTGATGCAGGTGGTTTTTACTACGAATGGTCTCATATTAAATACAAATTTAAACTAAGACTTTAGGATATGAAAAGGGTTTAAACAGACCTTTAAATGATATTTGGAATTTTACAGGCAAAACACCTATCTTTGCAGTCCATTTATAAAAAATCAAACAAAAAAAATGAACCAGTACGAAACAGTCATCATTTTCACTCCTGTCCTCTCAGATGACGACATGAAGAGGACCGAGGAAGCCTATAAGGATTTCCTTCGTTCGAACGGAGGTGAAATAGTTGCCGAAGAGCACTGGGGCCTTAAGCAGTTAGCTTACAACATCAAGAAAAAAAGCACAGGAATTTATTATGTGCTTGAGTACAAAGGCCCAAGTGACATCACCGGAAAATTGGATATCCAGTTTAACCGTGATGAGAATGTGTTGCGTTTTGCAACAATTCGCCTCGATAAGTATTCCATCGACTACAACGAACGCAAACGTCGCGGCGAAATTGGCAGAAATGCTAAAACAGGCGCACATGCAGCTAATAAGTTAAACAAAGAAAAAGAAAAAGCAGAAGCGTAATCATGGCAGTAGGAAAAAACATCAGATACCTCGCAGCACCCAAATTAGGGATGATGCGCAAGAAATACTGCCGTTTTAAGAAAAGCGGAATCAAGTATATCGACTACAAGAACCCTGAATTCTTATTGAAGTTTGTGAACGAACAAGGTAAAATATTACCTCGTCGTTTATCGGGTAACAGTTTGAAATATCAGCGCAAAGTAGCCCAGGCTGTAAAACGCAGCCGTCAATTGGCGTTATTGCCGTATGTTACTGACCTTTTAAAATAACCAACGATGGAAGTAATTTTAATCAAAGACGTAGATAATCTTGGCGATTCTAATACACTTGTAAAAGTTCGTGATGGTTATGGTCGCAATTACCTGATCCCAAGGGGATTTGCCGTAATTGCCAACGATGGCAATCGTAAAATAATGGCGGAAAGAATGAAAGCTTCCGACAAACGCGAAAAATTATTGCTGGATAAAATTCAGGAAGTGATCGCGAAATTGCAGGCAACAACAATTAAGGTTGGAGCTAAAGTAGGACAAAATGACAAGATCTTTGGATCTATCACCAACGTTCAGTTAGCAGAAGGCATTAAAAAACAGTTAGGTTTAGTAATCGACAGAAAGAAAATTGTTCTTCCTGAAGAAGTAAAAACTTTAGGCACTTATGCTGCAACAATTTCATTGGATAAAGATCATAATATACCGGTGAATTTTGAAGTAGTGGAAGGCTAAATTTAATGGAGAGTTGAGAAGTGAGAAGTGAGAATTAAAAAGCCTTGGCGTAGGAAAATAAATTCACTTGCGCTGAAGCTTTTACAAATAAAATGGTTGGATAATATAAATGAGCCTCAGGACGAAAGTTCTGAGGTTTTTTGTTTTAGGGGTTGGGTTTGATTTGCAAATAATTCTTTAGGTTAAATCATTCTGATTAATGGAGTGGAATTTAAAGTGATGCGATTTTAAGGCATGATGTCGAGTTCATTTTTTTTATTCTTTCTAAGAACTAAGTTTTCATTGTACAATAAATTTTTGTTGATAAACCCCTGTTTCCAATTTTAATCTCAATAAATAAATGCCCGGGGGTTGCACAAATGGCACTGTATTATTATTTCCAAAAATATTTTTTTCCGAAATAATTGCTCCATTAAAATTAAATATTGTAACTATCCCGCTCATAATCTGATCATTTGATATGGAAACTGATCCATTAGAATAATAAATATTTACATTATGAGCATTAAATATTATTGTTGTCGGATCAGCCAAAAACATAGCAAAGTTGGATACGTCACTTAAGTTGTTTTTACAAGTATTGCCCTCCATTAACATAGAAAGAATTACAGCTCGATATAAAACAGAAGGCTCCATTAATTCACCGTCCCAGGTTTTCATAAGTTCAGGTATTTGGATATTAAATTCCTGGGTAGGTGGTATTTCGATATAGTTTCCCGGGCTTGCAGATTCTGCCATTTCTATTTCAAAATGATTCCAATCCATGCCTCTTAAAAACATTATCCTAAATGCACTTGATTGCAAAGTGTCCAGTATTTCGTCAACTGATACAAATAAATCAGAAGAATTATAGGCGAGCATAGTAGTATCTAAATTTATCTCGTCGGGCGTTACGGCAAAACTATATTCACCTATTTGCGCCGGAAGAGATCTTACTAAAGAACACTCGTTACTGTAGGGAAATTTTGATATGGAGAAAACAGTAATTTTAATATCTGATAAAACCGGCAGTGGCTCGCCAACATAATTAGGGAAATCCGCAGGTAAACGAATATCTACATCGCTGCCTGAAGGTATAATACTTAAATAGTTTTCCGGAGAAATTAATAATGCTTCGTTAGCAGAAAATCCATAACCCGGAGCAACCATAATACGATATTCACTAACCGTTTCTTCATCAAGGGCTTTTTTGAATTGCACCCTTAATTCATCTGCACCTCCGGTGCAAGAATCTGTATATAAAACAAGATTACGCACCTCATCAGCAATTCTATCTTTTACAACAAGCATATCGGATGGCGACGATGTACAGGCAAAATCATTGATATACAATGAATCGTCATTCCATCCCAATCGCAACCAACAATAATTTGTATCAGTATCAATAATTTGAAATCCTATAAATTGTTTAGGAGCATTAAAATCAAATTCACCCTGAATACAACTCTCCCCATAATATCCGCAAATATGGGTTTCAAAAATATCAGTTATTTCATCCCATTCCACAAATTCGGAAAGTGTATCGCCTTCAAAAATTACCCTTGCTATATTTTGCGCCGGTACTATACATTCCGTTGATGAATATCCGGAGCCAAAAGTGGATGATAAATAACAAGGGTTTGCCAATTCAACAGCAATCTTATTTGCACCATATAATTCAAGATTAAAAAATGTCCAAACCGGGCAATATCCACAATCATATGCAGTGTTAAAACTTAAACCTATATCATTAATACCATCAAAATTAAAATCAATATATTGCATGCCTTCATCTTCAAGCCATCCACCATCCAACGAAAATAACAGGATATCCGGGTCAATATCAGTATAAATTACTTGTGCATCAGTGTCGCCAATAACTAATATTCCAGAAGCCAAGGCAGCGTAGTTAATTAATTTATCGCGAGAATATCTCATTTGATTTTTAGGTTTTGTTTTACAAAATCAGCTATATAAAGTTGGTCAATTTATTCAATTATGCAGCTGACTGTGGAAATAAAGCTACACTTTATCCTGAATCTTAATCTTGTTATTTTGTGAAATACACCTTTTAAGCTGTGAAACCGCTCACTAAGTTAGTAAAACAATTTTTATCATCTTCAATAAAAACCTTTGACAGTGCAGTATTATTGCTCTGTAGTCCCTTCCTACTTTAAAGTTTGTATTATATATCTGCAAGTGGATCAAAAATTGCGACATTTTCAAAAATTACCTATATGATCTATATCAGCATAATATTGTTCTGTTTGGCGAGTGTACTCGGAACAATTTTAATTACAAAAGTGGTAGGTGGAAAACCTATTTCTATTCCAATGAGAAATATACATGCAGTAATTGCATTTGCAGGTTTGATATTTCTGATTGTATATATTTTTCAAATTGAATACATATCTTATTATCTAAGGTTTAGCTTAGGTCTGTTTATTCTTGCCGGCTTTTTAGGTATTTTGGCTTTAAAACGATATAAACCGGATGACAGAAAACCTCAGGTTCTCGCATTGTTACATGCATTGATGGCCGTAGGCGGATTAATGATGTTATTTGTGTACTGGGCTTTGTATTTATAACAATGGAGAATGGTAAATTGAAAATGAAAAGGTACTGCTATTCCTTTTCACAAATTTATTATGAAGAAAATTCAGATTGGAAAATTAATTTAATTTTATTCCCTTTCTCTATCCACAACGTTGATCTTATTATCATTTAAGAACCAACGATCGTTTACAAAATCGTAACTGAATCGGATGCTTACAGAACCTTTTGTTCCTAATGAAGATTTAGGATCAGGATTATTTACGTCCGATGTTATAATATCATTAAAGGTTTGTGCAGATAAAATAAATTCTGTGTTCTTATTATTGTCTTTTAAAGATGGTAACCCATCAATAAATTTCAACATCAATTCATTGGAAATAGAGTAACTTTTCTTCGGCGCTGTTCTGTTTTCTGTATTAGACATCTTCAAATATACGAAAAAGAATGGAGAATGGAGAATGGAGAATGGAGAACGGGTGATTTTTTTACCCAAAAGGAGAATCTTCCATAATAAAACAGGTTTAATTCTCCGTTTTTACTCGTAGCGCAAAGCTTCAATGGGATCCATCATAGATGCGCGTCGGGCCGGAATGTAGCCCGCTGCAATTCCGGTAATTACGCAGACAACTAATCCAATAAATACCCAGAGCCAGGGAAGTATAAAGTTGGCATTGAGCGCGAGGGCAACCATATTTCCGATGAAAATTCCTAAAATAATTCCGCAAATTCCACCAATTATACAAATAACGATGCTTTCGATCAAAAATTGAAGGCGAATGGTCTTTCGGTTTGCACCAATTGCCATGCTCACACCAATTTCGCGTGTGCGTTCATTTACCTGAACTAACATGATATTCATCAAACCTATGGCAGCACCAATCAATGTTATAAATCCGATGAACATAGCGCCAATTGCCACGTAAGATAAACTATCTAACATTACACTTACAACGGAATCGCTTTTTGAAACATTAAAATCATCCTCCTCCCCTATTTTTAATTTGCGCACTTGTCGTAGTAAACCGGTTGCATCACCAATTGCAGGTTCCATATCCTGCGCATTGCTCACTCCAACAGTAATAATGTAGTTATCAGGCCCCGATTTAGGAAAAACACTTCTTGCAGAGGTTAAAGGAATTAATACCCGGGTATCCGATTGCATAAAACTGCTTCCTTTGGGTTCTAAAATTCCAATTACTCTATAATACTGATTGTTTATGGAAATCGGTTTATCTATTGGATTATCCTTTTCCGTAAATACTTTTTCCGCAACATCACTTCCCAAAACAACAACGCGGGATGCACTTTCCAGCTCCTGAGCAGAAAAGCCCCTGCCCTTCTCAATCGTATATCCTACCACCGAAATAAAATTTTCATCCACCCCAAAAACATCTACATTGGGATTGGTTTTTTTATCCGCTTGTTTCACCGTTCCCGAACCCTGAATAAATAAACTCGAAATAGAAACATAGGACCCCGAATACGCATATTTACTTTTAAAATTATTTGCTTCTTTATAACTGATTGGAGGTTTAGGTTTTTCATCTCCATCCGACATCTCATTAAAATTGCGGATAGAAAAGGAATTTGCACCAAGTGTGGTAAAATTCGAATTGATGGAAGATTCCAGGGCATCAATGGCTGTAAGTATTCCGATCAAAGCAGTTAAACCAATCGCGATAATCGTGATCGTGATAATACTCCTCAGGCGATTTGCCTGAATGGCACGCAATGCAAGGCTGATATTTTCTTTTAAGGTCAATTATTTAAGTTTGTCTAAATTTTAATTTTTACTGCTTTAAATAAACTACTTCTGTATTTCCTGTGTTACCTTTGCAGAAGATTTACAAAAATACACGATAAGCAGTGTCAATCCGCAACATCTTAACACATTTTGAGAAATTAAATACAATTGAATTATGGCCTTCGATATTGAAATAATCAAACAGGTTTATGCAAATTATCCTGAAAAAATTGCTGCAGCCCGCAAAATCTTAAATCGTCCACTTACCCTAACTGAAAAAATTCTTTACACCCACCTGTCTGAGGGTTTAGCAACAAAAAATTATGTGAGAGGTGCCGATTATGTTGACTTCGGTCCTGACCGTGTAGCAATGCAGGATGCAACAGCACAAATGGCGCTTTTGCAATTTATGAGTGCGGGAAAAAAGAAGGTTGCTGTTCCTTCCACTGTGCATTGTGATCATTTAATTCAGGCTAAAATTGGCGCAGATGCAGATTTAATCACTGCAATGGATACCAACAAGGAAGTTTATGATTTTTTAGCTTCTGTTAGTAATAAATATGGCATTGGGTTTTGGAAACCGGGTGCAGGGATTATTCATCAGGTTGTTTTGGAAAATTATGCATTTCCGGGAGCGATGATGGTAGGAACGGATAGTCATACTGTTAATGCCGGCGGACTTGGTATGGTTGCAATTGGTGTTGGAGGAGCGGATGCAGTGGATGTAATGGCGGGATTTGCATGGGAATTAAAAATGCCGAAATTAATAGGTGTGAAATTGACCGGTAAAATGAGTGGTTGGACCAGCGCAAAGGATGTGATATTAAAAGTTGCAGGAATTTTAACGGTGAAAGGTGGAACAGGTGCAATATTGGAATATTTCGGAGAAGGCGCGGAGAATATTTCCTGTACCGGAAAAGGGACTATTTGTAATATGGGAGCAGAAATTGGAGCTACCACTTCCCTGTTCGGTTATGATGATAGTATGCGCAGATATTTGAATGCAACAGAAAGAAATGAAGTGGTATTATTAGCAGATAAAGTTGCAGAACATTTAACAGGTGATGCGGAAGTTTATGCAGATCCAACAAAATATTTTGATCAGGTAATTGAAATTAATTTAAGTGTGTTGGAACCACATGTTAATGGTCCTTTTACGCCCGATCTTGCATGGCCAATTTCTAAATTAAAAGATGCCGTAATAACAAATGAATGGCCGGAAGTTTTAGAAGTGGGTTTAATTGGAAGTTGCACAAATTCCAGTTATGAAGACTTAACAAGAGCAGCTTCCATTTCAAGACAAGCATCTGCAAAAAAATTAAAAGCAAAATCAGAATTTACAATTACACCGGGTAGTGAATTAGTTCGTTTTACTGTGGAACGCGATGGCTTATTAAATGATTTTGAAAAAATTGGCGGGGTTGTTTTAGCAAATGCATGCGGACCTTGTATTGGTCAATGGGCGCGACATACTATTGATCCAAACAGAAAAAATACCATCATTACTTCTTTCAACAGAAATTTTGCAAAAAGAAATGACGGAAATCCGAATACACATGCCTTTGTTGCATCACCGGAAATTGTAACGGCTATGGCAATTGCAGGTTCCATTACTTTTAATCCGTTAACGGACAGTTTAATTAATGAAGATGGCGTATCGGTTAAGTTTGACGAACCAATAGGAATTGAATTACCTCCAAATGGATTTGATGTAGGTGATGCAGGGTATCAGGAACCTGCTGCTGATGGTTCCGGAGTTACTGTTGTAGTTGACCCCCAATCAAAACGGTTGCAATTATTAGAGCCATTTAAAAAATGGGAAGGAACTGATATTAAAGGATTAAAATTATTAATTAAAGCAAAAGGAAAATGTACAACTGACCATATCAGTATGGCAGGACCCTGGTTAAAATTCAGAGGACATCTCGATAATATTTCCAATAACATGTTAATTGGTGCATTAAATTATTTTAATGAAAAAACGGATTCCGTTAAAAATCAATTAACCGGTGCTTATGAATCAGTACCGAAAGTGCAACGCGATTACAAGGCTGCCGGAATTGGAAGTATTGTTGTTGGAGATGAAAATTACGGGGAAGGTTCAAGCCGCGAACACGCAGCAATGGAACCGCGCTTTTTAGGTGTAAGAGCTATTCTTGTAAAATCATTTGCGCGTATTCATGAAACAAATTTGAAAAAACAGGGAATGTTGGGTTTAACTTTTTCCGATAAAAATGATTACGATAAAATTTTAGAAGATGATGTTATAGATATTTTGGGCTTAACAACATTTACACCTGGAATGCCGTTGCATTTAAAATTAAATCACAAGGACGGAACGTCAGAAATCATTACTGTTTTCCATACCTATAATACTCAGCAAATTGCATGGTTTAAGGCGGGAAGTGCTTTGAATTTGATTAATGAATGAGGTGGGGAGTGGGGAGTGGGCAGTGGGGAGTGGTTAAAATTTCTACATTTACACTTGATGATAAAAGCCGTTTTAAGAACTATTGGTGCTGATAAGCCTTATAAGTTTATCAGAACCAGCTATTATAGGTGGAAATTGTTGAAAAATAATTTTACGCTCAATAAGAATATACAATGGTTTGGTTTACCATGGTGTGGGTTCTATTTGGATATTACCAAATTAAGAGAAAATGCAATTGTATTTTCATTTGGTGTGGGCACCGATATTTCCTTTGATCTTGCTTTATATAAAAAGGGTGTCCATCAAATTTATTTATTTGACCCCACACTTGCTTCTCAGCAATTTATCAATAAGATATCGTTGCCGCCCGGCATTCAATTTGATCCTATTGGATTGTCTGATCAAAATGAATTTGTGTCCTTTTATTTGCCGATAAAAACGGAAAGAATTTCAGGCAGCGCGCATCCCGCCGCGCATCTTAAAAAGGAAAGCCCCTACCAGGTTCAGATGCATGATCTGCCGGAAATTATGCAAAAAAATGCTGTTAAGAAGATTGATATTTTAAAATTGGATATTGAGGGAAGTGAGTTTAAGGTGATCGAAAACATATTCGCTTTAAAGATTTTCCCGGAACAAATATGTGTGGAATTTCATCAAAGGTTTTTTGAAGATGGATATCTAAAATTCGAAAGATGTTTACAATTATTCCGAGAAAATAACTATGTACACTGCGCAAGATCTCAGGATGAAGGGTATTTATTTTGTTTGAACAACACTACATCCTGACAAAGGTTTAAATAATACCCTATTTTTTTGCTGCAACAAATAAGTTATTGTATTTAACCGAAGCGGGAAAAAAGAAAAGGATTCCATTCTGAATTTTTTCTTTTAAGGAAGGTTTAAAGGATAATCCATCATTTAATAATTGATGATAGGCATTTAATTGTGCATTTGTAGGCTGTGTATCCGCGTATTTCTGCATCACGATCTGATCAAACTTAAAATATTTGCAGGTGATCACCAATTCATTCATGGTAAATTCCCGCTGATGATTATTATAATGATCAGATGCGCGTAAAAATTTCTGAATAGAAGTAGGATGCCCTGTTTTGCGGAAAATAAATTTCTTCCACATATCAAAACGCATTACGTTTGGTGTTGAAATAAAAAGTGTTCCATTACCGGTAAGGTGATCATAAATAAATTCCATATCAGGTGTTATCACTGCTAAATGTTCGATAACATCGATCATAAGAATATGATCAAATTTTTTATCCTGATCCAGGTTCCCCGTATAAAATTCTTCCAATCCCAATAACTTAACAACCTGCAAATGTTCCGGTGTTGCATAAGGTTCATAACCGATTACATTAAATCCGGAGGCACGCAATATTTTTACTACAAAAGGAACACCACATCCGTAATCAAGAATGGTATCTTGTGGGGTTACTCCGGGAATTTTGAGAAATAATTCGGCACTTACCTTGTATCGTTTCCAATTTTTTAGAAACATGGCAGCCAGAACAGGTGTTTCTGTTTTTATACTGTTATAAATGGATAAACGTAAATCCTCCTGTATCATAAACTCAAATATTGATGATACAAATTTACGTTTTTATCAACTATTTAAAGTTATTTACACACGTTTAATCGCATCCTCCTCAAAAAAAGGAATAGATTAAAATATTTACTCCCGGAATTTTGCTTAAATTGAAATTGCATCAGATGGCACGGGTTAAGGTAAGAATTAGCTGAAACCTATTTAGAGCGTAGATGAAAAGTTAAAGTTACAACACACCAAAATTGAAAAGTAGCAAAGTTTAACCGGCAAAAATTGATTTGAATTTCGAACAAATTTTAAACAATAAATTATTGTAGCTGATATGTTGGGATTTGTTTTTTACTGGCGTGTGCAAATTAGGGTATATCTGCATCTCTATTACATTAACATTATGCGTCCTCTTTTAATATACTATCCCGGGATGATCAGCCTCATACTAATTCCGTATCTCATTTCGTATTTGGCAATAAGATATATAGAATTGCCTCAGGAACGGGTTATGGAATTAAATATGCCACTGAATAACACCACTCTAACAGGTTATAGTTTTGATCAGGCTGCAACAGAAACTAAAATTGATTTCCTGGAAATAAAATTAACCGGAAATGCTATGGAGGATAAAATAAAATTGGATTTTGTTGCTTTGGAAACAAGGAGAATTATAACGGAAAACGATTCTGTTCAGGGCCTAAAAATTATATTTAATGATACTGCTAAATACAATTCACTAATACGAATATTAAATATAATGGACACAGAAGTTGCCGGGTATTATGTGTATTGGGATCAAATTTTTTGGTTTTATCACATACCGGTTTACCCGCCAAAATTCGAACCGAATATAACAATATTTGAATGCGGTTATATAGAAGATTATGGTCGAAAAAAAACAGAATTTCCATTTTATTTATTGGAAGGCACCTTGATCCAGATACCGATTAGTTTATTGTTAATCACCATTCTTGGTATTATTTTTATTATTTTGCAACTACGGAAGTGGCCATAATTACTAAAAAATGACATTTTTACTCTAGGGGAATATGGAAATTGTTTTAGATTTGTATTGGTAGATTTTACTTTTTACAACAACTTATGTATGCACAACAATTAAATATAATCAGATACTTTGGAACACTGATTTTTCTTTTTGTTGTTTTTTCTCTGGATGCACAATCAACCTATAAAGCGGTTATTATTGAAAAAGAAACCAACACACCTTTAGCAGACGCATTTATTGTGCTTAATAACAATGCAGATTTTACTACCAGCGATTCTTCCGGTTACTTCCATTTTGTAATTCCTGAACATTCAAAAGAACTGAACCTGCAAATAAGTACTTTGACATGCCGCCATTCTATTACAGCTACATTATATAAAAATGTGATGGATACCATACAAATAATTTGTGCTCCTCTATGTCTTAATGAAGTGACCATCACTTATAACGACCCCAAAAAGATCGTATTAAATGCGGTAAAAAACATTCCGCAAAATTATTTTGATACTTCCTTTGCAGTAAAAGCATTTTACCGGCATTATCAAAATATCAATGGCAATTATACAAATTTAACAGAGGCACAATCAACAATTCTTTTCCGGATTTCAAAAAAACGCAAAACACTTGCAGCTGATGAGGCAATTGCAATACAGTCGATACGAAGATCGGATACCTACAATTTGCCTGACGAATTTTATGGAGATGATTACAAAGATATGTTGTATCAAAATCCTGTTTATCATTTATTTACCGGTTCCTTAAATCCGGAAAAGGTGGAAGACATGCAATTTTATATGTCGCCATTGAGTAACGACTCTGTGTGGGTAATTTATTACACCGTTAAAAATTATTCATCTGAAAATCACGGCATCTCCGAATTTAACCCTAATGATTTTTATGGTGAAGCGGATGAAACAGGAACCTATATCATCGATAAAAACACATTGGCCTTTTTAAGTATAGAACGCAAAACATTGAGGAATAAAAAGTATGATTACCCAAAATACAATAATTTTTTATACCCTGATTTAAATTATACCGGCGAATTTATTGACGGATATTTATTGGTTACCTATGAACATGAAAATGGGAAATATTATCCAAAACAAATACTGCATTCGTACACCAACGAATTTTTTGCCTCGATCACCTATGAAAGAGCATACAGAATTTCAGATTTTTTCGAATGGTTTGCAGTTAAACCTACAAATACAATTTCAAAAGAAACCGAACAAAAATTTTATGATTACAGGTCAATTCACGAGAGTTCTGCCAAATATTATCCGGAACAATGGATATTGCCAATAGCGGAGTTTCATCTTATACAAGGTTCTGAAATTTTGATCCACCTTGAAAAAGAACGGTTTCTGGAATTACAGTTTCATGATAACGCAAAAAAATAGCATCGTTATTTTATTAAATGTACTTCTGCTTCTATGCGCTTCATTAAAGCAGTTAAGTCCATGGTTTCCATTTCTTTTGCACTGATGCAAGGTTCCCATTTGGAATCTTCCAATTTAAATACAGCAGGAAAACTTGTTGTGTTGCCGGGATATTTTTTTTGAAATTCATCTTTGTGAAGAAATTCAGTTTCCATCGGAAGTCCTTTAATAAAATCCTCCCACACCTTTTTAATGCCAAAGTTTCCATAGGTAATTGCGCAAAGATCACAATTATAGGTTGAGGGACTTACAATTTTATGAACAAAATCCAGCGCCACACTTATTTTATCAGAATTAGCATTATAAATAAATAATAATTTCATATAAAGCTATTACTCTTTTGTATTTGACAACACGATTGTGTGCATTTGAAAAATATCATCGTTAAATATCTTTACAAAATAAATACCCGGCTTCGACCCTGAAATATCTATATTCAAAAACATTTCAAAATTCGATATTTTTTCAAATATCGTTCTTCCTGTTGCATCTGAAATTTGGATATTCAACTGAATTACATTCTGTGAATTACAGATCTGAAAAACACCATTATTAGGATTCGGATATATCTCCATATTTTTTTCAGCGATTATATTTTCAACTTCTGTAAAATAATTCAGCGTGACCTTTCGAATTCGTCGGTTGTTATAATCACAAACAAACAAATGGTCTCTCGCCGCGTCCAATACTAAACCACGGGTATATTTAAATTCCGCAAGCGAATCAATACCATCCTCATATCCTGCATCACCGTTTCCAGCAACATCATAAAGATTTTCATCCTCCAATAATCTTATCCTGTAATTATAAGTATCACCAATAAATAAACGTCCATCATTACTGATAAAAACTTCTGTTGGTGTATTTAATAATGAAGATAAAGCATCGCCGTTGGAATATCCTCCCACACCCGGGCCAATTGGGCCGCTGCCCGCAACAGTTGATACTACTGCTTCAGGAGTGATCATTCTGATCCTGTGATTATAGGCATCCGCCACATAAATATTATCCTCCCCATCAATTGCCAATCCACTTGGCGTATAAAATCTCGCAGAAGTATCACTGTCATCAACAAGATCACCTATACTGGAAACACCCGTATTAATTCCACCTCCGGCAAAAGTACTTACAATACTATCCGCTAAATTAATTTTCCTGATGCGATGATTCCAGCTATCGCTGATAAATAAATTCCCTTCACTATCCATTACAATTCCTCTTGGGTAGTCGAATTCAGCATCTGTATTATTTCCATCAACAAATCCGATATTTCCATTTCCTGCAATTGTGGTAACATTTCCTGTTATATCAATTTTTCTTATACGTTGATTTTCAAAATCAGATACGTAAACATTTCCCGCATTATCGATGCACAAATCGGAAGGTGCTTTAAATTGTGCGGAAGTAGCAACTCCATCGGCATAACCCGCAACACCTGTTCCTGCATAAGTGCTCACAATTCCGGCTGATGTAATTTTTCTGATGCAGTTATTATCAGCATCTGCAATATATAAATTGTCGGCATCATCAATACATAATCCAAAAGGACCTCCGAATTTTGCAACCGTTGTGTCTCCGTCTACTAAACCTAAAGTGGAACCTGCATAAGTACTTACCCAATTTTGTGTAAAACTGTTTTTTGTTAACACAACAAATAAAAAAAGAATTATAATGTGGTAGTAAAACCGAATTTTAAATAACCTCATAA
>Ga0163150_10006263_pt1 | contig 14684 bp, 11 predicted proteins | sample OliLakLV19P2IB_FD_148628 | JGI IMG/M metagenome (GOLD analysis project Ga0163150, IMG submission 148628) | Freshwater microbial mat bacterial communities from Lake Vanda, McMurdo Dry Valleys, Antarctica - Oligotrophic Lake LV.19.P2.IB | ecosystem: Environmental > Aquatic > Freshwater > Lake >...
GCGGCTCGGGATGGAGCGGAAGTCGGCAGCCGACCGTGAAGCCGCCGAACGCGCCAGCGCCGAAGAGGCTCGACGCCAGCAGCAGCTGGAAGCGGAGCGCCGTGCGGCGGCCGAAAAACAGACTCTCGCGGCCGAGGCGTCGCGCCGGACTGCTGAGCAGGAGCGCCTCGCGGCGCAGAATGCCAAAGCTGAGGCTGACATCGCTCGCCTGGCAGCCGAGAAGGCCAGCGCTGAGGCGGGCACGGCTCGCCTGGCAGCCGAGAGGGCCAGCGCGGATGCCCAGGCACAGCAGCAGTTGCTTGCTCAGCAGGCAGCCGCCGCCAAGGCTGCGGCCGAGACCTCAGAGCGAGGCCGTCTGAGCGCGGAAGCGGAAAAGCAGGCACTTCGCGATCAAATCCGCAACCAGCTCAATACGATTCTGGAAACGCGTGAAAGCGCCCGCGGACTGATCGTCAATCTGTCGGATGTACTGTTTGATTTCGGCAAGTACACGCGTCAGGGTACTCGCGAGAAGCTGGCGAAGGTCAGCGGCATTATCCTCGCTCACCCGGGCTTGCGGATTGAGGTGGAAGGCCACACGGACAGCGTCGGCAGCGAGGATTTCAATCAGAAGCTGTCCGAGCAGCGCGCCGGCGCGGTTCGCGATTACCTGACGGGGCAGGGCCTGAAGCAGGACATGATCAGCGCCCGCGGCTTCGGCAAAACGCAGCCGGTGGCGAGTAACGACACCTCTGAAGGACGCCAGCAGAACCGGCGTGTCGAACTGGTGGTGTCTGGCGACGTGATCGGCACGAAGACAACCACCACCACGACCACTACAACCGTTCCCAGGTAAACTATTCGCGAGATGCGTTGACTGGGGATCCACTCCCAACTTTAAGGCCGAGCCTCAGTGCTCGGCCCTTTTTTGGTGTGCCGAGTTCGGTATGATCTTTAGACACCTGTATACAGACAGCAGATGCCTACAATCGGCCACTATGAAGTTCTTGAAAAGCTCGGGGAAGGCGGCATGGGGGTTGTGTGGAAGGCTCGCGACCCGCGGCTGGAGCGCTTTGTCGCCCTAAAGGTTTTGCCGGTCGCAAAGACCACGGATCCTGAGCGTCGCCGCCGGTTTGCGCAGGAAGCGCGTGCCGCCTCTGCCCTGAACCACCCGCACATCGTTACCATCTACGACATCAACCGGGCCGACGAACAGGATTTCATCGCGATGGAGTACATCGCGGGCAAGACCCTCGACCAGCTAATTCCGAAGAAAGGCTTTCGTGTAAACGAAGCGCTGAAATACGCCATTCAGATTGCCGATGCGTTAGCGGCGGCTCATGCTGCCGGTATTGTCCATCGCGACCTGAAACCCGGCAACGTCATCGTGTCGGACAAAGGCGTGGTCAAGGTTCTGGACTTTGGTCTCGCGAAGCTGATTGAAGACGGCGGAACTGCCGAGTCTGACCACACACGCACCATTGCGGTGGACGCTGCCCACACCCAGGAAGGCGTCATCCTGGGCACCGCTTCCTATATGTCGCCCGAACAGGCGGAAGCCAGACCCGTGGACGCGCGATCCGGAGCCGCTGGAAGCGCACACGGAAGGTCTCCCCCGCGAACTGACGCGCCTCGTCATGCGGTGTCTACGCAAGGATCCCGAACGCCGGTCGCAAAGCCTGGCAGACCTGAAGCTGGCTCTCGAAGAGTTGAAGGAAGATTCTGATTCTGGCGCGACTGCCGTTTCTGGTTCTCTGCATAAACCGCGCAGCCGTGGCCGGGTGATCGCCGCAACGCTGGTAGTCGCGGCGATCGGTGCGGGTGCAGCGTACTGGTTCTGGCCAGACGGCAGCCGGGATGCGCAGACACCGCTCCAGGAAACGCTGCTGACAACCTCCGGGCTTTGAGGAGTCCCCCACTTTTTCCCCGGACGGCAGTCAAACGGCTTTCGCCTGGAATGGCGAAAAGGGGGATAACTACGATATCTACGTCCGGATGATCGGGTCCGGCAGGCCTCTGCGAATTACGAGTGATCCAGCGTCAGACCGCTTTCCGGCGTGGTCACCAGATGGCAAGTCCATTGCGTTCGTGCGGCGGAGTGGGGACGGAGAGTACTCGATCTGGTCCGTGCCTCCGCTTGGGGGTGGGGAACGCCAGGTAGCGCTGCTTGGAACCAACCAGGCCATGAACCTTACCTGGACTCCGGACGGGCGCCGTTTGGTGGTTTCGGTGGCAGAAGCGGGCAAAGCGTTTGGGCTGTTCGTGGTGTCGGCCGACAGCGGCGAAAAGCGCCGTCTCACATCGGGCAAGGGCGTTGGCGACACGGTGGCCGCCATCTCCCCGGACAGCCGAACTGTTGCTTTTGGCCGACTCGTCAACGGCACTGTTGCAACCGGTGCCACGGGCGAACTCTACACACTCGCGCTAACCCCTGATTTCCAGCCGGCAGGGGAACTAAAGCGGCTTCCTTCATCGGGCGGGAGGATCCCCGGACTCGCGTGGACCGGGGATGGAAGGGAAATCGTCATCTCCTCCGAACAGAACGGCTCAATCGCTTTATGGCGCATCGCCGCCTCCGGGTCTGGGAAGCCGGTGCGCCTTACAGTGGGTGCGAATGCCCGGAGTCTGGCGATTTCCCCGCGCTCGAACCGGCTCGTTTACGAAGTCCGTATTCCCAGCGATGTCAATATTTGGCGACTGGACCTCTCCGATGCTGCCCGTCCTCCCACTGTGTTCATCGCTTCGACGCGCCTTGAGGCGAGCCCTCAGTACTCACCGGACGGCAGAAAAATTGCGTTTCGCTCCTCGCGTTCCGGTGGGGACGAAATCTGGGTATGCGATGCCGATGGCACCAATGCAACGCAACTGACCAACCGAAATCCCTCCGGCAGTCCGCAATGGTCGCCCGACGGCCGCCGGATCGCTTTTGACAGCCAGGAAAACAGCACGTGGCAGATTTTCATGATCGCGGCGCAGGGTGGGCAACAGCAGCAATTGACATTCGACGGCAGCAATACGCGCCCAAACTGGTCTCGAGACGGCGCGTGGATATACTTCGCCTCGAACCGAAGCGGGAGGTCGGAAGTTTGGAGAGCGCCCGCGGGTGGGGGAAATGCTGTCCAGATCACCCGGACCGGGGGAAACAATCCTGCCGAATCTGAGGACGACAAGATTCTCTATTACGACTTTGAGAACGCTATCAGGAAAGCTGGTCTGGACGGCAGTGGGGAAATCAGGGTGATGGACGGAGTTATCAGCTCTTATGGAGCCTGGTCCGTCCGTCCGGATGGCATTTTCTATCGCGCTTTGAAGCCATCCACCGAAATCCGCTTCTTCCAGTTCGCCAGTGGGACATCCCGGCTGGTTCTAAAGTCCGACACGCTGACCAGCAGTCACACCATTTCTCCGGACGGACGGTATCTGCTTTATTCGCAGATAGACGGCCTGCCTGGCAGCGACCTGATGCTGGTCGAGAATTTCCATTAACAGCTGGGTGCTGGCAGGCAGCCAGACAGACTCCCACCCGCATGTACGGTGGTGTGGGAGGGGAGGAGCCGAGAGGCGTCCCCTGTCCCGATTCAGCTGCGCATCTGGCGAAGCGCCATATCGAGCGCTTCCACGAAGTAGTAGTCGCCCCAGATTACCGATTCATTCACGCCCAGGTTCTTGTGCATGTGGTACACACCACCCTTCACAATGCCCTGCCAGCCGTCGGTCCCCTTAGCCAGGTACTTGTCGCACAGCGTTCGAAGAATGCGCACGGCGGTGGAGAAGTAAAAGTGCCCCTTCATCGGATCCGATACGAGGCGGCAGAGTCGCAGCAGAGCCGCCGCTGTGATGGCGGCTGCCGATGTGTCGACGAGCTTGCGGGTGTCGGCGGGAGCGTTGAAGTCCCAGGATGGCATCCCGTCGGGCCCGGCATGGGTGATGAAGAAGTCCGCGCAGGCGCCAGCTGTCTCGAGGAAGCGCGGGTCGCGGCTGTACTCGTGAGAAATGGTGAAGCCGTAGATTGCCCAGGCAAGGCCGCGAGCCCAGCAGGAATCGGCCCGTACGCCCTGCTGCGTGGTCTGGTGCAGGAACTCGCCTGTCTCGATGTCGAAGATTCCTTCGTGCGCCACGGACCCGTCGCCGCGCACCAGCACCTTGCGCGTGGTGAGCGAATGCTTCACCGCGATGTCGCGCAGGACGCGGTCCCCGGTCTCGCGAGCCGCGTAGAAAATCAGGCTCACGTTCATCATGATGTCGATGTAGATGGAGTTATCCGCTGCCACCGAGCGCAGATATCCACCGGGGTCCTGAAAACGCTCGGCCAGCGTCTGGCCCGCCTGAATCATGGTTTGCCGAACTTCCGGCCTGCCGGTGATGCCGTACCAGCGGAGGTAGGTTGGCAGGAAGAGGAATCCCAGATCGTGGCTGTCGCGGTCGAATTTTCGTTCTTCCAGCGGCTTCGAGTAGCGCACCGCCAGATCCATCCAGCGGTCCGATTCGGGCGACCCTGGTCCCGCATACTTTTGAAAAATCCACATCATGCCCGGGAGGAATCCGTCGCACCACACCGACCATGCGGCATCGCTGTGCTTCCAGCGGCCCGACTCGGTGTGAATCGGATAAACGTCCGGCTCTTCATCGACAAACGTGCGGATCTGAGCCTGGGCGAACTGCATGGCGCCCTGAAACAGGCTCCGGTCTGTTTCCAGTTCGAACTGAATCACTGTTGGTCCTCATTCCGAACGGGCCGCGTCATCCAGTTCATACGCAGACCTCGCCGGAGTTGCATGGTGCCTTCTTTGACGAATATAAGGCTCCCTGTTATGGTCTCACTATCGCTGTCCGTCACGCCGGACAAACGTGAGTTGAGGTAATCCGGACTGGCGGTTGTCAGCGACTGCAACTTTGCCGACAGTCGGATTCTCCAGCCTGGAGCTTCCATCTCTGTCAGGAGAACGCCGGTGGCAATCGTCGGAAATCGACCGCCGGCCATGCCGCGGCGAATGTGTGTCACACGTCCGTGGACCACCGCGCCTTTCGCGATGACAACGCCGCTCCCCATCTTCACGGGTCGCTGCAGGATTGCGGTTATCGGATCGCCCACGGCTGCATCGCGGAACTTGATTTCCGACTCCAGCGCGAGCTCGAGCATCAGCCCCGGAGGCGCGTCCATCACACGCTCTGGCTGACGAGGTTCGGCCGCCGCCTCGGCCGTGACCTCATCCTCATCCACAATGAGTCGCGATTCGCCCGAGTATTGCCGGCACTGGCTGAAAGTGGTGCGGTTGGTGTTGTCATTGCCGCTGCGGTCCGACATGTTCAGCTCGGACTTGGCGGGCAGCAGAAAATCTTCGGAGCCGATTCGTACGCGCTGATATTCCACCGCATCGTTGGTGGAGGCAAGACGCATATAGGACGGGATGTCGTCGGCGTGAACCTCCAGACGGAGGGCATCCAGCGTGGCCACGTCGACCCAGAATGTTCCGCTGTAGCCGACCACGGCTTCATTGATGCCGTCTCGCACGTGGTAGCCGCTTCGCTCCTGCGGCACTATAAACGTCCATTTGTGCGCGTTCCGACCCTTGTAGGTCTCGGTGCCTTCGTACTTATATTTGGCCGAAGCGCCCATGAAGACGGCCCTGGCATGCAGGCCGAAGCTGCCGGTTCCAATCGCGCCGCCCTTCACCATCTGGCTGATCTCTGTGTCGACAAACCTGCCCGTGCCGGGCCAGGAGAACAGTTCCTTGCCGTCGAGCAGCGCGACTTCGATGCGTACGACGTCGTTGATGGTGGGCTTTTTCCGGGGGGAGACGCGCTCACTGCGTTCGATGGTCTGGAGGCAGGTGTAGTTCGGCAGACTGGTGAGCATGCGCCCCATGTGGTAGCGCACGCGCTGCACGAGAATCAGTTCGGGCGACACCGTGTCGGCGGCGCAGACTCCGAACGAGGCCAGCAAAAGGAGGCCTGTAACTCGCTGCATGACACGCATTATAGCGGCCTGGCTCTGGTACCATCTGACAGATGGCAACCAAGGTAACGATTATTAAGAATGGGCCGGTCCGGATCGAAGGCGACTTTGAAATCGTCGATTACGAGGGCGGGACTTTCGGTCTCGCTGGCCGTCAGGTGATCTCACTGTGCCGCTGTGGACTGGCGCAGAACAAACCGTTTTGCGACGGCACGCACGGGCGTGAGGGCTTTATGTCCGACTGCAAAGCCCGTGAACTGCCGCCGCCCGTCAAGAAGGGCTGATCGCTGCAAGCTGCCTGGAATCAGGCGTAGCAGCGAACTTCGACGATTCGGGCGTTGTCGTCCCCGTTCGTCTTTGTGACGTGAATTCGAACCGCCACCGCTTCGACCGCTTCAAAGCGGTGGCGGTTCTGCCTCTGATGATTCCCCTTTACCTTCGCGATTTCCCGCAGCTTGCCGTCCTGCTTCACAGACACCGTATAGTCGCTTACCGTCTCCGGCTGGGGCGCTCGCACGATTCCGCGCGTCACTCCGTCCGATGAGCTGAGCGTGAGCTCGCGTTTCAGACCGCTGTCGAACGTGAGTTGGACGCGGCTGATGCGCTGCGGCTTGTCCCAGGCCAGTTCCAGCCAGGCTCCCTCGGCCGTCAGCGGGGCGGCCCAGTGGTGCAGTTCGGCCGGTTCGCCTTTTTTGTCGGGGATGTCGCGGAGGCAGCCGTCGACCACGAGGGTCGCTTTCGCGTTGCCCAACTCGGCGGACGCGGTGATCTTCGCGTTCCGGGCGAGGTCTGCCGGATCCACATTGCGTACGCTCTTGATGGTCTGGTCGTCGCGTATCAGCCTCTGTTGCAGGCTCGACACGAGCTTCGGATCCTTCGCCAGTTGTCGAGGCGTGATTCCGCGTTCGCAGCAGATCTGCGCCGCGGTTCCGACTGCCTGGCCGATCACCGCGCAGGTGCCCATGACGCGCGTCGAAGTGAAGGCGGCGTGGGTGGCGCTGATGTTGCGGCCGGCCATCATCAGATTCGACACGTTGCGGCTGTACATCGACCGGAACGGGATGTCGAAGACTTCATCGGGCCGAATTACGGTGTTTGGCGGGAGATCCGAACGGTCGAACCCTCCGGGCGGGTGGTCGTCGAGCGGCCAGCCTCCAATGGCGACCGCGTCGTCGAACCGGCCGGTGAGCAGGTCGCTTTGCGTCAGCAGGTGGTCGCCTTCCAGACGGCGGCTGCCGCGTTTGCCGGGCATCATGCCGACCCAGTTCAGCGCCCAGTTGGCGGCATCGGGGAAATCGCCGCTGTTTTTGATGTAGTCCCAGACGCCCATCGTGATCGAGAGGAGCTCGAAGCGGATGCGCTCATTGTGACGGATGGTGTCGAGGTCGCCGCCCCACTCGATCCACCAGTAGCCGTACTCCCAGTTCTCGGGGCCGACTTTCCGGAATTTCAGGTGCTCTTTGGTCACCTTGCGCGACCACTTCGGCGGAGTGAAGGGCATCGGACGGCGGTGGAGCTGGGAGGTAAACAGGATGCTGGAGCCGAGCGTTTCCTGGTCGGCCTTCACCGGGGCCAGCGATTCTTTGAACTCGCCACGGGCCTCGCGGCCGCTGCGGTACTCGGCGCCAGCCTCGACGCCGAGCCGGGAATCGCCGGTGGCGTCGACGAAAATTTTCGCGTTGACGCGGTAGATGTGCTCGGACTTATCGCTGCGGGCGAGTACGCGCTGAATTTTGCCGTTCTTTACCTCCGCGGAATAGAGGACGGTTTCCAGCAGCAGCGTGATGTTGGGCTCGCTCACGACTTTGTCGTACAGGAGGAGGTCCCAAAGTTCCCAGCAGCGTTGGGGGTTATTGGCTGCGTCGTCGAGGCGGAACTCTTCGATGAGCCCGGTTTCGCGCCACCCGGGTCGACCCTTGTGGCAACTGGAGCCGACCACGTGCATTTTCACTTCGCTCGACGAGTTGCCGCCGAGGCGGGAACGATCCTGAACCAGGACCACCTTCGAGCCGTTGCGGGCGGCCGAGATCGCTGCGCACACGCCGGAGAGTCCGCCGCCTGCGACGAAGACGTCGGTCTCAAGGTCGACCACGGTCATGTGGGGTTCAGCGGCGAGCAGCCGGTTCGGGCGCGCCGGGACCAGTTTGTTGAAGTCGGCCTGAGTGGGCTGGAAGACAGGGGCGGGAGTCTGAGCGAGGAGTTGATCACCCAGAACCACGAGGGAGTAACCACCGGCTCCGTAACTGAGGAGGTCTCTGCGTCGCATGGATCTATAATATTCCATTTCAGCAGAGGTGCTGAAGCGGTTAGGCCGACAAGCGGTTAAGCCGACAAGCGGTTAAGCCGGGAAGCTGCCGGAGCGGCTTCCCGGCGGTAAACAAACTACTCTTCGATCACCACGCGAACCGGTTCTTCAATGAGGATCGGCTCCACACTGCGCACCAGGACAACGATTCGGTACGCACCAGCTTTTGTATTCTGGGGAACTTTGAACTTCAGTTCCTTTTCCGCCTGGCTGGTTACCTCGACTTTGGCATTCTTGCCATTGGCGGACAGATAAACTTCCGCCACGATTTTCTTGTCGAGGTTGTCGCCGGTGACGGTAATTTCCGAGCCGGCTTTGGCGGTGTAGGGGTCCACGGTCCGCATCAGCGGAGTGGGCATGGGTTCGGTTTTGGGATCGACTGGGGCAGCTGCGAAAACGGTCTGCAGCACAAGAACGGACGTGAGTAGCGCCAGGCGCATAGGGTGCCTCCTGAAATCTCTGCCAGAACAGAGTGCAAGATTCTGGCCATTAGCCGACCACCCAGTACTTGTGTGTTATTTCGACAGTTTTCGAAGAAAGACGTTCGTTTACCGGCGCGGAGGCGTTTGTTTTGGGTGTGATCACCCCGGAATGGGTGCGCCAAAAGACTCGCCTTGCTGGCGACTCGTGCTGTGCCTGCGCACCCATAATCGGAATTAAGTAGGAAAGGACTGGAAATGTGTCGGGTTCGGGTATAAACTGTGCGCAACCACTGTTCTCCGCCGCTGGAATGCGAGATGCTAATGAAGAGGGACCCTGACATGAACGATCCAGGATTATCGGTAAGCGTTCTGACCGTCAGTCCATTTGACTCGGATCTGGTGATCCTGTCCAATGTAATCAGCCACTCCGCCTGGACGCATCGCTCGGCGCGGACACTGGAAGAAGCTCGAACGGCGCTGGCCGTCGAAGACGTGAATGTAGTGCTGTGTGAGGCTCACCTGCCTGACGGAGACTGGAAAGATCTCCTGGATTTCACATCAGAGCTACAGACACCACCCGAATTGATCGTGCTTTCCCGGCATGCCGATGCACGACTGTGGGCAAAGGTACTAAACGTGGGTGCCTGGGATGTTTTGGTGCCGCCATTCCTTCCCAGAGACGTTTATCGAACCGTTCACCACGCGTTTCGCCACTGGTCCGACACATCGCGTCTACGGCGAAAGCGGGTACAAAGCGCAGAGCCCGCTGTGAAGATTTCCGCAGCGGGCGGCTGAGCATTTTTCACGGAACGAATTACCGGTGGCGAGCTGCTGAGGTTGACTGTTCGCCGCCCACCATCGCTGCCAGGCGTCGGACGACGTCGTTCATTACCCTTGCCTGTTCGGACATCGACACACTGACCGTCGCGCTCTGCTCGGCGCTGGCTGCGGTGCGCTGTGTCACCGATTCCAGGTCCGTCAGCGCCGAGGAGATCTGATCGATACCCTGCGCCTGTTCGTGCGAGCTGAGCTGCAGCTCGTCAACCAGTTGCTTCACCCGCGTGGTGCTTTCTGTAATGCTGGTGACGGAAACCACCATGTTTTCGATTTTTCGACTACCTTCCGCTGAGGTTGTGATGGAATCTTCGATGAGCGAAGCTGTGTCTCTGGCTGCCTGGGCGCACCGCTGAGCAAGCCTCCGCACTTCGTCGGCGACCACCGCAAATCCCATTCCCGCATCGCCTGCCCTGGCGGCTTCGACTGCCGCGTTCAGCGCCAGAATGTTCGTCTGGAACGATATCTCGTCGATTACCTTGATGATTCTGGCGATCTTCTCACTGGATCCGCGAATCTCGCGCATGCTGGCCACCATTTCCTCCAGCGTGCCGTTGGCTTCGCAGACCCTGCGGTCCACTTCGCTCATCACCTGAGCGGCATGACGCGAAGAATCGGCATTCTTCTGAGTCAGCGAACTCATCTCCTGGCTGGAAGCGGATGTTTCTTCGAGTGAGCCTGCCTGTCTCGAAGCCACTTCCGACATGGAGTGGCTCGATTCCGAGATCTGCTCCGAGGCGCCCGAGACTTCGGTGGCGCAGCGCGAGATCTCGCCTGTAAGGCCGCGCAACAACGCCGTGATACGCCGGACGGTGATGAACACGAAGGCCGTCACCGGCACCGACAGTGCACACAGCAGCAACATGACCCACGAGGACTGCGCGCTCCTGCTTTCCGAGATGACTGCCGCTTCCGCCAGGCGCTTCTCTTCCTGAGTTACCAGCTCATGCGATTTCTCGCTGAGCCGGCGGATTCGCGGCGCCACCTGCTCGTCGAACGTTTTGAGAGCGACGTCGAGTTGCTGTGCGGAGAGCTGCTGCTGGAATTCCCTCTGGGCCTGGTCGACGCTGGCGTACAGCGTCTCCAGTTCCCGCAGCTCACCGCGCGAACCCTCTTCCGCCATGGAGTTCAGTTGTTCCACGCATCGCCGGACATCGGCGGCTGCCTGGTCAAAATCGCGCCGCTGCGTCTGTGCTTTGTCGAGCTGTTGCAGCACGAGGCTGAACGCGATGCCGCGATCCAGCGCAGCCATCTGCTCCGCCGATGCGCTCAGTTTGCCTGCAAGCACCTGACGTCGCGCCGTCACTTTTACGGCGTGGTCGAGTTCCTTGCGAAGGCCACCATTGATCTGCACGGATGCAATGCCTACCAACGCTGTGAGCGAGAAGGCCGCGCCGAAACTGACCAGAAGCTTTTTACCGATTGTCCAGTTGCTCATTATGAAAACTCCGTCCTGGGGTGTTTAGGGTTTGAAATCGAATGCCAGCGTGACGACAGCCCTCGTGGCTTCGCCGTTGGCGGTAAAAGGCGTGAACTTCCACTTCTGCACAGCCTGAATCGCGGACTGGGTCAGCAGGGGATTGCCGGTAACGGCTTTCACGGTCTCAACGGAGCCGTCGGTCGAAACAACAGCCTCGACCTCCACGTGACCGGATACCTTCATCTGTCTCGCGATCGGAGAGTAAGCGGGGGAGGGCTTGTTTACCGCCGCTTTCATTGCGTCCCCGGCGCCGATCCGGACATCTGCGTTCGCGAGGCTACCAGCGGTCAGCGACATCGCCAGAGCGAGGAAAAGGGTTTTGATCTTCATTATTTATCTCCTTTGAGGTCCTTTGTCGAACCTCTTGCCTGGCTTATCGGCACTCACGGAAACAGTGTGAGGAAATCGGAGCTTCTCTCCAAAAAAAAATGCGCACCCGCCTACACACTCAGGGGAATCCTGGAGTGCCACCCCCGCGACAGCGGTGAAGACAGTACCAAACCACGGCGGAGGGCCGGGTTTCAGTACAATGAGAGTGTCCCCACCATGAAAATCGGCGTAGTCGTCTTTCCTGGCAGCAATTGCGATCACGACGCCTGGTACGCTGTTACCCACAACATCGGACATCAGGCTGCGTACATCTGGCACGACTCGACGAAGCTTGGCGACGTCGACGCCGTGATTCTCCCCGGCGGCTTCTCATACGGCGATTACCTGCGCTGCGGCGCCATCGCCCGCTTCTCCCCGGTAATGTCGGCCGTGAAGTCCTTCGCGGCTGAGGGTGGCCTGGTGATGGGGGTCTGCAACGGCTTCCAAATCCTTGTGGAAGCTGGACTTCTGCCCGGCGCTCTACTTCGGAATGCGGGCCTTCGATTCATCTGCAAGACGGTAGGAGTGGAAGTGGCCACCACGAACTCACCCTTCACGCATGCCGCCCAGCAGGGCCAGATTCTCCGCGTTCCAGTGGCGCACGGCGAGGGCAATTATTTCGCCGAGGGTCGCATTCTGGATCAGCTGGAAGCTGAGGACCGCGTTGCGTTCCGGTACACCGAACCGGTCAACGGCTCACAACGCAACATCGCCGGCATTCTGAACGAGGGTCGCAACGTGCTCGGAATGATGCCGCACCCGGAGCGAGCCGCGGATCCGCTGATGGGCTCGACCGACGGCCTCGCCGTCCTGCGGTCGCTGGCAAGCGCCGTGGTGGTGGCGAAATGATGGCCTCCGCCTGGTCGCCGGAAGTCATTGCCACACACGGGCTTAAGCCTGACGAATACGAGAAGATCCTCCAGATCCTGGGCCGCGAGCCGTCGTGGACCGAACTCGGCATCTTCTCCGTCATGTGGAGCGAGCACTGCTCTTACAAGAGCTCCCGCCTGCACCTGAAGAAGCTGCCGACCCGGAGCAAGCTGGTTCTCCAGGGCCCGGGCGAAAACGCGGGCATCATCGACATCGGCCAGGGCTACGGCATTGCATTCAAGATCGAGTCGCACAACCACCCCAGCTTTATCGAGCCATTCCAGGGCGCCGCGACGGGCGTAGGTGGTATTCTGCGCGACATTTTCACCATGGGTGCGCGACCTCTGGCCGTGCTCGATGCGCTGCGGTTTGGGCCGATTGAGGACGCGCAGGCGGGAGCTCGCAACGCCCGCATCGTCGAGGGCGTGGTGAGCGGTATCTCCCACTACGGCAACTGTTTCGGCGTGCCGACGGTGGGTGGAGAGACCGTGTTTGAGCCCTGTTACAACGGCAATCCGCTGGTGAACGTTTTCGCCCTCGGCATCGTGAAACAGGACGAGGTGTACTACGGCAAGGCGATCGGTACCGGCAACCCCGTTATCTATGTAGGTGCGAAGACGGGCCGCGACGGCATCCATGGAGCTTCCATGGCGTCGGCAGAGTTCACCGAGGACTCGCAGCAGAAGCGACCCAATGTGCAGGTCGGCGACCCGTTCATGGAAAAGCTGCTGCTGGAAGCCTGCATCGAAGCCATGAGGACCGGCGCAATCGTCGGCATTCAGGACATGGGCGCCGCCGGACTCACCTGCTCCACCGTGGAGATGGCGAGCCGCGTCGGCACCGGCATGGAAGTCGAGCTCGACAACGTGCCGCAGCGTGAAACCGGCATGACTCCGTACGAGATCATGCTCTCCGAATCCCAGGAGCGCATGCTGCTGGTGGCCGAGAAGGGCCGCGAGCACGAGGTTTTCGACGTGTTCCGCAAGTGGGGTCTGGAAGCTGCAACTGTGGGCGTGGTCACGGACACGGCCCGCACCGTCGTCCGCCATCACGGCGTCATCGTGGCCGATATCCCAAGCCGCGAACTGGCCGACGAGGCTCCGCTGTACGACCGTCCGCACACCACGCCGTATCGCGTACACCCGGTGGAGCGGCTCACGCCCGTTCCGGCGAGCGCCGATCTGACGGCCGACCTGCGCACCATAGTCAGTTCCGGCGACATGTGCTCGAAGAGCTGGATCTGGGAGCAGTACGACTACACGGTTCGCACCAACACAATGGCAGGGCCTGCGCAGGCGGACGCCGCCGTGATCCGGATCAAGGAAACCGGGACGTCGGTGGCTATGTCGCTCGACGGTAATGGCCGCTACTGTTATCTGGACCCGCGGGAAGGCACGAAGCTGATTGTGGCCGAATGCTGCCGCAACCTCAGCGTAGTAGGCGCGCTGCCCGTCGCCACCACCAATAACCTGAACTTCGGTAACCCGGAGCGGCCTGAGATCATGGCGCAACTGGTGGCCTCCATTGAGGGTCTCGCCGAGGCGTGCAGCTTCTTCGAAGTACCCGTAACTGGCGGCAACGTCAGCCTTTACAACGAAACGCTGGGCACCCCGATCTTCCCGTCGCCAGTCATTGGGATCGTCGGTCTGATGAAGACCGAAGCGCCCGTCGGCATCGGGTTCCGCAGTGAGGGCCGCGACATCCTGCTGCTGGGCGGGCTCGGCGAGTGCGACGAAGTTCGATTCGGCGGCACACAGTATGCGAAGGCCGTGCTCGACGACTTGTGGGGACTGCCCCCGGTGCTAGACATGGCGTTCGAAAAGCGCGTCCAGCAGGCGATGCGGCAGATTGTGGCCGAGGGTCTGGCGGAATCGGCGCACGACCTTGCCGACGGCGGTCTTGCTGTCGCGCTGGCGGAATCCAGCTTCCCCAACGGAATCGGAGCTCGCATCGAGCTCGACTCCGACCTGCTTCCGGAATTTTTGCTGTTCGGCGAGGCTCCCTCAAGAATAGTGGTGTCGACCGCCACCCCTGAACGCATCCAACAAATTGCCGCGGAGTTGTTTGTCCCGGTAATTCGTGTCGGTGTTACGATTGGTGGTCATCTGGAAGTCCGAAATCGCAACCTCCCCCTCATAGTCACTGAAGTAGAAACCCTGCGTCTGCCGTGGGCGGGCGCTCTGGAAGAAAAGCTCGAGTCAAGGCGGTAGCTGACAAGCCCATGTTCGACAAACTTCGTGAAGAGTGCGGCGTATTCGCCATTTACGGTCATCCGGAGGCCTCCAACCTGGCCTATCTGGGACTGTATGCCCTGCAGCACAGGGGTCAGGAAAGCGCCGGTATTTCGTCTTCGGACGGGCGCGACATCCACACGCACAAGGCCATGGGCCATGTTGCGGACATCTTCACTCCTGGCGCCCTTGCCGGCCTGCCGGGTGAAATGGCCATCGGCCACACCCGCTACTCCAC